>Ga0307513_10007849_pt1 | contig 13765 bp, 9 predicted proteins | sample 15_EM_MG_FD_202174 | JGI IMG/M metagenome (GOLD analysis project Ga0307513, IMG submission 202174) | Populus trichocarpa ectomycorrhiza microbial communities from riparian zone in the Pacific Northwest, United States - 15_EM | ecosystem: Host-associated > Plants > Roots > Unclassified | place... | reverse complement strand
GAGCGCCCGGCTGCGCGGCATCCCGATCGGGACCCGGGTGTTCGCGGAGGGCCCGTACGGGGCGCTGACCGCCCTGCAACGGGCCACCGACGCGTCCGTGCTGATCGCCGGCGGCATCGGGATCACCCCGATCCGGTCGTTGTTCGAGGAGCTGTCCGGCTCGATCGTGGTGCTCTACCGGGTGTCGACGATGGCCGACGCCGTGCTGCTCGACGAGTTGCGGGCGCTGGCCGACATGCGCGGCGCCCAGTTGCACGTGCTGAGCGGGCGGACCGGGACCGGTTCGCCGCCGTTCGCCCCGTTCGAGCCGGCCAACTTGGCCGCGCTGGTGCCCGACATCGCCTACCGGGACGCGTTCATCTGCGGCCCGGACGCGATGACGGCGGCGGTGCTGCGCAGCCTGCGCGAGCTGAAGGTGCCGGACCGGCAGGTGCACGCCGAGCGGTTCCGGCTCGTCAGCTGAACGGCTCGCCGGCTGAGAGGAACAACGCAACCTCCCGCACACGAATGCGAGGTAGGTTCGCGCCATGACCACTCCTGGGTCGAATGTGAACCGCCGGCCGAAGAACAACGACCGGCGGCCAGCACCGCCGTGGAAGGTCGAGGGCCATCCCGACGGCGATCGGCAGCCCGGCCCGAACCCGCCCAGCCGCCGGCCGGCCTGGGTGCGGTTCGGCTGGATGCTGCTGGTGCTGCTCGCGCTGAACTGGGTGGTCTCCTCGTTCCTGCTCGCCCCGCCGGCGCGCACGTCGATCTCGTACACGTTCTTCATCACCCAGGTGGACGCCAAGAACGTCGCCGACGTCACCTCGACCGGCGACACCATCGAGGGCACGCTGACCGCCAAGGCGTCCTACACGCCGGTGGACAGCAAGACCGCCGAGCAGGTCAGCCTGTTCACCACCCAGCGGCCGTCGTTCGCCGACGACAACCTGTTCGCCAAGCTGCAGGCCAACGGGGTCCCGGTGAACGCCAAGCCGCCGGACGCGCCGGCCCCGATCTGGCAGCAGTTGCTGGTCGGCTTCGGCCCGACGCTGTTGCTGGTCGGGTTGCTCATCTGGTTCATGCGGCGGGCCGCGGCCGGCGCCGGGGCCGGCATCGGCGGCTTCGGCAGATCCCGGGCCAAGCTCTACCAGCCCGAGGCGGGGCCGCGCACGACGTTCGCCGACGTGGCCGGCATCGAGGAGGTCGAGCAGGAGGTCACCGAGATCGTCGACTTCCTCCGCGAGCCCGAGAAGTACCACAAGCTGGGCGCGCAGATCCCGCACGGGGTGCTGCTCTCCGGGCCGCCCGGCACCGGCAAGACGCTGCTCGCCCGCGCGGTCGCCGGCGAGGCGAAGGTGCCGTTCTTCTCGATGTCGGCGTCGGAGTTCATCGAGATGATCGTCGGCGTCGGCGCCAGCCGGGTCCGCGACCTGTTCGAGCAGGCCAAGAAGGTCGCGCCGTCGATCATCTTCATCGACGAGCTGGACGCGATCGGGCGGGCCCGGGGCGGCTCGCAGTCGCTGGGCGGCAACGACGAACGCGAGCAGACCCTCAACCAGATCCTCACCGAGATGGACGGCTTCACCGGCAGCGAGGGCGTCGTGGTGCTGGCGGCCACCAACCGGCCGGAGATCCTGGACCGGGCGCTGCTGCGGCCCGGCCGCTTCGACCGCCGGGTCACGGTCAGCCCGCCGGATCTCACCGGGCGCCGCAAGATCCTCGAGGTGCACACCCGCGGCGTGCCGGTGGCGCCGGAGGTCAAGCTGGCGGATCTCGCGGCCGCCACCCCCGGCATGGTCGGCGCCGACCTGAAGAACCTGGTGAACGAGGCCGCCCTGCTGGCCGCGCGGCGCCAGCACACGATGGTGCAGACAGCCGACTTCACCGACGCGCTGGAGAAGATCGTCCTGGGCACCGTACGCGGCATCATGCTTACCAGCGAGGAGAAGGAGCGCACGGCGTTCCACGAGTCCGGGCACGCCCTGCTCGGCATGCTGACCCCCGGCGCCGACCCGGTCCGGAAGATCTCGATCATCCCGCGCGGGCAGGCGCTCGGCGTCACCTTCCAGAGCCCGGTCGCGGACCGGTACGGCTACTCCGCCAAGTACCTGCGCGGCCGGATCATCGGCGCGCTCGGCGGCCGGGCGGCCGAGGAGGTGGTCTTCGGCGACATGACCACCGGCGCGGAGAGCGACCTCGACCAGGTCAGCAACATCGCCCGGCAGATGGTCGGCCGGTGGGGCATGTCGGACGCGATCGGCCCGGTGACGGTCCTGCCGCCGCCCGGCAGCGAGTCGCCGTTCGGCCTGGACGGGGTCGCCCCGGCCACCAAGGAGCTGATCGACGCCGAGGTCCGCAAGATCGTCGACGAGTGCTACATCGAGGCGGTCCGGCTGCTGCAGGGCCACCGCGAGCAGCTCGGCCGGCTCGCCCGCCGGCTGCTCGAGGCCGAGACCCTGGACGAGGACGATGCGTACGCGGCGGCCGGGATCAGCCGCGACGAGGCCCCGGGCGCGGTGGCCCGCGGCGAGGTGCCGGGCGTGCACGCGGCGCCGGGCCTCCCGCCGCTGACCGCCGCCCCGGAGTCGGCCAGCTGACTCTTGCGCTGGCTCCGGCGGCCCGGAGACTGGTGCGATGCACTCCGAAAACTTCACCCTGCAACGTCTCAGCCGGGCGATCCGCGACCGCGTCCGGCCCGCCGTGGCGACCCCGGTCGCCGACCTGGAGATCACGGCCTGGCAGGTCGACGGCGAGCCGGTGCCCGCCGCCGCGGCCATCCCCGGCCTCGACGACGCCGCGTTCCGGGCGCGGTACCGGCCGTTCGCCCTGGGCGAGCGCTGGGGCCGGGCCTGGGACACCACCTGGTTCCGGCTGCGCGGCACCGTCCCGGCCGAGGCCCGGGGCCGGCGCGTCGAGCTGGTCGTCGACCTGGGCTGGCAGGACGCCCTGCCCGGCTTTCAGGCCGAAGCTCTGGTGTACGAGGCCGACGGCCGGATCGTCAAGGCGGTCCAGCCGTTCAACAACTGGGCTCCTGTCACCGGTGACACAGTCGAGTTCTATCTGGAGGCGGCCGCCAACCCGCAGTTCTTCGGGCACGCCGCCGAGGAGTTCAAGCCCACCCCGCTCGGCGACGTGCTGACCGCCGGCCCGCAGCCGCGCTACACCCTGGCCGAGTGCCGGCTCATGGTCCGCGACGAGGCGGTCGCCGGACTGCTCGTCGATCTGGAGACGGTCTCCGGGTTGCTGGCCGAGGCGAGCGTCGACGCGACGGTGCGCGCCAATGCGGCGTACGCGATCGATCGGGCCTTGGATCTGCTCGACGCGCACGGACTGGACGGCCGGGTGGACGAGATCCGGGCGCCGCTCGAGCGGGTGTTGAAGTCGCCCGCGAACGCCAGCGCGCACCGGGTCTCGGCGGCCGGGCACGCGCACATCGACTCGGCCTGGCTGTGGCCGCTGCGGGAGACCCGGCGCAAGGTGGCCCGGACCGTGGCGAACGTGCTGCAGCTGATGGACGAGCACGACGAGCTGGTGTACGTGATGTCGGCCGCCCAGCACTGGGACTGGCTACGCGAGGATCAGCCGCAGCTGTTCGAGCGGGCGAAGCAGCGGGTCGCCGAGGGCCGCTTCGTGCCGATCGGCGGGATGTGGGTGGAGTCGGACACCGTGCTGCCCGGCGGCGAGGCGATGGCCCGCCAGTTCGTCGAGGGCCAGCGGTTCTTCGCCGAGCACTTCGGCCTGCGCACCCGGGTGGCCTGGCTGCCCGACTCGTTCGGCTACTCGGGCGCGCTGCCGCAGATCGTCCGGCAGGCCGGCATCGAGTACTTCCTCACCCAGAAGATCTCCTGGAACCGGGTGAACCGGTTCCCGCACCACACCCTCGACTGGGTGGGCATCGACGGCACCAGCGTGTTCACCCACTTCCCGCCCGCGGACACCTACAACGGGGAGCTGACGCCGAAGGAGCTGGCGTACACGGCGGAGAACTTCCGGGAGAAGGGCGTGGCGACCCGGTCGCTGATCCCGTTCGGCTACGGCGACGGCGGCGGCGGGCCCACCCGGGAGATGCTGGCCCGAGCCGAGCGGGCGGCGGATCTCGAGGGGCTGCCCCGGGTCCGGATCGAGTCGCCGGACGCGTTCTTCGACGCCGCGCGGGCCGAATACCCCGAGCCACCGCAGTGGTTCGGCGAGCTCTACCTGGAGCTGCACCGGGGCACACTCACCTCGCAGGCGGCGATGAAGCGCGGCAACCGGCAAAGCGAGCACCTGTTGCGCTCGGCCGAGCTGTGGTTCGCGACGGCGGCGGTCGCCGGGGTGGCCGATTACCCGTACGAGGAACTCCGCTCGGCCTGGCGGACCGCGCTGTTGCACCAGTTCCACGACATCCTGCCCGGCTCGTCGATCGGCTGGGTGCACCGGGAGGCCCGGCAGACGTACCGCGAGCTGGCCGAGTCCCTCACCGCGATGATCACCGCGGCGCAGGACGCGCTGGCCGGCGCCGGTGAGCTGCCGGTGACCTTCAACGCCGGCCCGATCGCGGTGGCCGGCGTGCCCGCGGGCGGCGCCGCGCACCTCGGCACCGGCACGCCGGATCCGGCCACCGCGACCCGGTCGACGGACGGGACCGCGGTCTTGAAGAGCGACCGGGCCGTGGTCACGTTCGCCCCGGACGGCACGATCATCTCGATCGTGGACGTGGCGACCGGCACCGAGACGGTCGCGCCCGGCGGCCGGGCGGGGCTGCTGCAGCTGCACCCCGACTACCCCGCGCACTGGGACGCCTGGGACATCGACCGGCACTACCGCTCCAGCGTCACCGACCTGCTCGACGTGCGGTCGTTCGAGCTGGTAGAGGACGGTGGGGCCGCCTCGGTGGTGGTCGAGCGCGGGTTCGGCGAGTCGAGCGCGCGGCAGACCGTCACGGTGCGCTCCGGGCAGCCGGGCGTCGAGTTGCTTGTCGAGGTCGACTGGCAGGAGCGGCAGCGGCTGCTGAAGCTGGCCTTCGACGTCGACGTGCACGCCGACCGGGCCCGGTTCGAGACCCAGTTCGGGCACCTCACCCGGTCGACGCACGAGAACACGTCCTGGGACGCGGCCCGCTTCGAGGTGGCCGCGCACCGCTGGGTGCACATCGGCGAGCCGGTCGGCGTGGCGCTCGCCAACGACGCGACCTACGCCCACGAGATCCGCCGGGTGACCCGCCGGGGCAGCGGGATGGCGACCTGCCTGCGGGCCACCCTGCTGCGCGGCCCGAGCTTCCCCGACCCGGAGACCGACCGCGGCCGGCACGAGTTCCGCTTCCGGCTGGTGCCGAACGCGCTGCCGGCCGACGCGATCGCCGCCGGCTACGCGGTCAACCTGCCGCCGGCCGAGCGGCCCGGCGCGCGGGCCGTCGAGCCGCTGGTCCGGCTGGACGGCGACGCGAACGTGCTGATCGAGGCGGTGAAGCTGGCCGACGACCGGTCCGGCGACGTCGTGGTCCGGCTGTACGAGGCGCACGGCGTACCGGGGACGGCCACCGTGCGGACGTCGTTCGCGGCCGGGCGGATCCAGCACACCGATCTGCTGGAGGATCCGCTCTGTGACGGCGACGGGACGGTCAGCCTGCGGCCGTTCCAGATTCGCACCCTGCGGATCGGCCGCCGGATGGGGTAACCTCCGCCGGTTGTTCCTGGGGCGTAGGGTCGCCCGTGTTCGCGTCGGCTTCGGATGAGGAAGCTTCGGCTTTCGGATGAGGATCGGAGATACACGTGCGTCGGGGGACCTTGGCCGTTGTTCTCGGGCTGGCGCTGGCGCTCGGTGCGTGCGACGCGCCCGACGCGCCCGGCTTGTCCCATCCGCCGCCGCCCACCTTCGTCGTGCCGTCGGCCACGGCGGCCACGGCGGCCGCCGCCGGGCAAGCGCCGAGCAGCACCGCGCCCAGCTCGGCGGCGCCGACCAGCAAGCCGCCCGCCACGGCCACCCCGAAGAAGGCGTCGACGTACACCTTCCCGGTGATCGGCAAGAACTCGTACGCACACACCCATCACGACTATCCGGCGACCGACATCATCACCCGCTGCGGGAACAAGGTCGTCGCGGTCACCTCGGGCACGATCCTCACGGCGAACCGCAAGGACGTCTGGAAGGCCTCGGTGAACGCGGGCGCCACCCGCGGCGGGCTCTCGGTGTCGCTGCTGGGCGACGACGGGGTGCGCTACTACGGCTCGCACCTGTCCGCGATCGACGCGAAGATCAAGCCCGGGGTCCGGGTGACGACCGGCCAGGCGATCGGCAAGACCGGCGACTCCGGCGACGCGAGCGCCTGCCACCTGCATTTCGGCATCTCGCCGCCGTGCGCCAAGGGCAGCGACTGGTGGATCCAGCGGGGCACCATCTATCCCTGGCCCTATCTGGACGCGTGGCGCAAGGGCACGAACAAGTCGGCCGTCGCGGCGGTGGCGGCCTGGAAGGCGAAGCACGGCTGCCCCAAGCAGCCACAGGTCGACCCGTAACCGGGTGGCCGGGGTGCCGGCTCCGCCCGTACGATCAGGGCATGATCTTGTGGTTGGTGACGACGACGCCGGGATGTCCCGGCGCCGGCACGCTGACCTGATCTCAGCCGACCGAACGGCCCCGGGCGATCCGCCCGGGGCCGCTTCGTGTGCTCCCCCGGCGGGCGCCCCACCCGACCGAGGAGAAACCCATGTCCGTCGACCACCGCAAGCTCGGGCGCGAGCTCGACATCTTCGACTCCGACCCGCTGATCGGCGCCGGCCTGCCGTTCTGGTTGCCGGCCGGCGCGGCCGCCCGCTACGAGGTGGAGTCCTACCTGCACGAGCTCGAACGCCGGGCCGGCTACCAGCACGTCTACTCGCCGGTGCTGGGCAAACGCGAGATGTACGAACTGTCCGGGCACTGGCGCAACTTCGCCGACGACATGTTCCCGCCGATGGGGCTGGGCGAGGACTCCCTGGTGCTGCGGCCGAGCCTCTGCCCGCACCACGCGCTGATCTTCAAGGCACGCCAGCACTCGTACCGGGAACTGCCGGTACGGATCGCCGAGCTGGGCGGGATGTACCGGGCCGAACGCTCCGGGGTGCTGGGCGGGCTCACCCGGGTGCGGTCGATCTGGCTCAACGACGCGCACAACTTCTGCGCCGCCGACCAGGTCGGCGACGAGGTGGCGGACGTGCTGCGGCTGATGCGCGAGGCGCACGCGGCGCTGGGCATGCGGGCGTCCTCCTACCAGCTGTCCCTGCGCGGCGAGGGCGGCAAGTACGCCGGCGAGGACGTCTGGTGGAAGCAGGCCGAGCAACTGCTGCGGGACGCGCTCGACTCGGCCGGGGTCGACTACAGCGAGGTCGCGGGCGAGGCGGCGTTCTACGGCCCGAAGATCGACGTGCAGATCATGGACCCGGCCGGCCGGGAGTCCACCATGTCCACCATCCAGGTCGACTTCCACCAGCCGGCCCAGTTCGACCTGTCCTACATCGACGCGTCCGGCCGCCGGGCCCGCCCCGTGCTGGTGCACCGCAGCCTGGTCGGCTCGATGGAACGCCTCTTCGCCCACCTGCTCGAGGTGCACTCGGGGGCGTTCCCGGTCTGGTACGCGCCGGTGCAGATCGTCGCGGTGCCGATCGGATCCGCGCAGGACGAGGCGGCGTCGGCGTTCGTGCGGGCGGCGATCGACGCCGGGCTGCGCGCCGAGGTGGACCGGGACGCGTCGATGGGGGCGCGGATCCGGCGGGCGGCCGGGCGCAAGGTGCCGTACGTCGCGGTGCTGGGTGAGCGGGAGGCGCGCTCCGGCGAGGTGGCGCTGCGGCTGCGCGACGGCCGGCAGCTTCCGGCGATGCCGGTGGCGGCGGCGGTGGCGCTGGTCCAGGCCGAGCGGGACGCCCGCCGCTGAGGTCTGAATCTGCCGGGGCGGGGCGGATCCAGCCCCGTCCCGGTCAGCGGGAGACCGCGACCCGCAGCGCGATCGCCTGCGAGAAGACGTCGCCGACCTGGGACGGGGCGGTGGCAATGAAGACGCCGCCGCCGACCGTGCGGGTGATCTCGTCCAGCGGGGCGCGGGCGACCGAGTCGCCGACCCCGACAATGACCACCTGCACCGGGCGGCCCGGATCCTTGGCGGCCTTCAGCTGGGCGAGCAGGTCGGCGAGGGCGAGGTCGCCCTGCTTGGGGCCGGCGACGCCGTCGGTCATCACCAGGACCGAGTTGACCCGGCCGGCCTGCCAGCCGTCCTGCACCGCCCGGTACGCGTCCAGAATGGTCCGGTAAAGGCCCGCGTCCGTGTTGTGCGGGGTGATGGTGCCGAGCGCGTCCGCGACGTCCGACCGGTTGTTGATCAGCGGGCCGATCGGGACCAGCTGGCGGTGCGCCGCGCCGTCGAACTCCCAGATGCCGACCTGCCAGTCGTCGCTGAACAGGCTCAGGCCGTCCCGGGCGGCCTCGACCATGGCCTGCATCCGGGTGCCCTTGCCGTTCTTGGCGACCGGGTCGGCCATGCTCCTGGAGGCGTCCACCACGGCCAGCAGCCGGGCCGGGGCCACCACACCGGACCAGGCGGCGAGGGCGCGGTTGATCTGGGTCGCGACGACGGCCTGCTTGCCGGCCTTGGGGGCGGCGACCGTGCCGGGCGCGCCGGTCGGCGCGCTGAAGGTGCCCGGCGAGGTGCCGTCCGGGTTGCGCAGGCCGGCCCGGCCGAGCCGGTCGACCGCGGCCGGGCTCCGCAACGCCTGGTAGAGCGACGCCGCGGCGGACGTCTGGGCCGAACCGGCGCCGGGCATGACGACGAACGGGTAGTCCAGCGCCGCCGGGGCGGGGCTCGGATACACGGCCGCCAGCGGCACCGCGGGCGACGTGGCGTTGTAGGCGACGACGTCCTGCTCGGACAGCGGCGCCAGGCCCAGCGCGCTGCCGATCGACGCGGCGTCCTTGTCCTGCGGGAACTGCTGCAACAGGTTGGCCCGCAACGCCGACCGGCCGGTGGCCAGCGCGTGCAGCACGGCCGGCAGGGCATCGCCGGCGGCGGCGTCCAGGGCGAGCAGCCCGGACAGGCCGACGGCGTCGCGGCCCGGCTCGACGATGCCGGCCCGCAGCGTCGTGCTGGTGGTCACCTGGGTGACCAGGTCCTGGTATGTGAGCTTCTTCGCCGGCCAGCCGAGCGGTTTGGCGACCGGCTCGGGCATCGCCAGCACCACCGGGCTGAGCGCGGCCGAGCCCTCGTCGGTGACGGTGAAGCCGGGCACCGCCGCGCGCAGCCGGACCAGCCAGGTCGAGGAGTCGGGGATCCAGGCGTCGGGCACCGCGACCGTGCCGCTGGCGGTGTCCAGCCCGCTCAGCGACGCTTTCTGCTGGCGACTGACCGCGGCGGCCACGTCCGAGGGCTCGGCGGCCAGGACGTCGACGGTGAAGCACGGACCGCTGCGGGCGGCGGAGCCGGCGGACATGTCCTGAGCTGCGGCGCGTACCTCGGGAGCGATGGCCGGGGCGGCGGCGACGGTCAGCTTCACCTGGCCCGCGCAGCCCGCGTCGGCGAACAACGGCAGCCCGAACCGCAGTCCCAGGGCAACGACAAGGACCGCCAGCGCGGCGGCTGCTGCCGTAGCCGCGCGGCGGTGCCTCGGGGATCGATGCCGGCCAGACACGTAGCCATCATCGGGCTCCGGCCCGCCAGACGCCACCTTGATCAGCAGGAAACACGAACAGTCCGTACAAAGCAACAAAGAGTGACTAACACGGGCGCGATAAATCGAGGGTTGTACCCGTCCGCAGCGCCGGCAAAACCAAGATCAAGACCAAAATCCGTCGATAATACGGGCACCCCGCCCCGCCCCGGCGAGCGCGTCACCAATCGACGGCGCGGCAGCGAGCAGACCGAGGTCAGCGTGCGATCGGCACGCACCGTGACCGGCCGCGTACGGGTGGCGCGCACCTCGAATCGGCCGTGCGGGCGGCCGCCGTACCGAGGCCCGGTGAGGGCACACACCAGGAGAAGGCGAATTACGTCACACCCGGAAATCGCAGGCGCGGCGCGGCCCAGATTGGCACGATGATCGGCGTGCCGACCGACCGACAGCCCGAGCTGACGCTGGGCGCCGAGCTGGCCAAGACCGGCGAACTCGTCGGCGACGTGGTGCTGTTCTGGCACAGCCGGGAACATCTCGGCGGCGAGATCGGCTACCTGCTGCACCCCGACCAGGCCGGCCACGGCTACGCCACCGAGGCGGCCCACGCGCTGCTCCGGCTCGGCTTCGACGAGCTGGGCCTGCACCGCATCATCGCCCGCCTCGACGAGCGCAACGAGGCCTCGGCGCGGGTCGCTCGCCGGCTCGGGATGCGCCAGGAGGCGCGCCTGGTCGACAACGAGATGTTCAAGGGCGAGTGGAGCACCGAGCTGGACTTCGCCATGCTCGCCGCCGGATGGCCCGCCCACCGCGACCGGTAAAATCCGTCCCGAGGTGATCGATGTGGACGCCTGGCAAGTGCGCTCCCCCGGGCCGGAGATCGACAAGGCGCTGACCCGGGCCCGGCTGGACGATCCGAGCCCGGCCGAGCACGAGCTGCTCGTGGCCGTCGACGCCTGCGGGGTGTGCCGCACCGACCTGCACGTCACCCAGGGCGACCTGCCGGTGCACCGGCCGTCGGTGGTGCCCGGCCACGAGGTCGTCGGCCACGTCGTCGCGACCGGCCCCGGGGTCACCGGCCACGCGGTGGGCGACCGGGTCGGCGTCGCCTGGCTGCGGGAGACCTGCGGCGTGTGCCGGTACTGCCGCGCCGGCCGGGAGAACCTGTGCCCCAAGTCGAAGTACACCGGCTGGGACGCGGACGGCGGCTACGCGGGCTTCACCACGGTCCGCGAGGATTTCGCGTACGCCCTGCCGGACGGCTACTCCGACGCAGAGCTGGCGCCCCTGCTCTGCGCCGGGATCATCGGCTACCGCGCGCTGCGCCGCGCCGACCTGCCGCCCGCCGGCCGGCTGGGCATCTACGGCTTCGGCGCGTCCGCCCACCTGACCGCCCAGGTGGCGCTCGCGGAGGGGGCCACCGTGCACGTGCTGACCCGGGGCGCCGGGGCGCAGCGGCTGGCGCGCGAGCTGGGCGCCGCCTCGGTCGGCGGCGCTTACGACCGGCCACCCGAGCCGTTGGACGCCGCGGTGCTGTTCGCCCCGGCCGGCGAGCTGGTCCCGGTCGCACTGCAGGCGCTGGACCGCGGCGGCACGCTGGCCGTGGCCGGCATCTACCTGAGCGACATCCCGGCCCTGAACTACGACCGAGACCTGTTCCAGGAGCGCACGCTGCGCAGCGTCACCTCGAACACCCGCGCGGACGGCCGGGCGCTGCTGGACTTCGCGGCGACCCACCGGCTGGCGGTAACCGTCACGCCGTACCCGATGAACCGGGCCGACGCCGCCCTGACCGACCTCGCCACCGGCCACGTAACCGGCGCGGCCGTCCTCCTGCCGTAGGCAGCCTCCTCAGTGCACCGCGCTTCGAACGAGGCACGATGCGATCCGCCGCATCCGTGGGCGAAGCGCTGGGGCAATCCTGTCGCGATCGCGCGGGTACGGTTGCTGGCGTGGGCCGCACCGTTGTCGCGACGCAGGCGCGGGGGCGGTGGGCTGTCGTGCTGGCCGTCGTCGTCCTGCTCTGTGCCGTGCCGGTTGTTCTCCAGCTCCGCCCGGCGCGGGCCGCCGAGGTCGATCCCGCCGCGCTGACCGCCCGGATCGCCGCCTCGCGCAACCGGTCGTATCAGGGTTTCGCGCAGAGCTCCGGGCTGTTGCCGCTGCCCTCGCTGCCGAACCTCGAGCAGGTCACCGCCCTGGTCAGCACCACGATCCAGATGCGCACCTGGTACGCCGCCCGGGACAGCTGGCGGGTCGACGTCATCGACGGCGGCGCCGAACGCGACGTCTACCAGACCCCGGACGCCCAGTACGTCTGGGACTACGGCGCGAACCAGCTCACCCGGATCGTCGGCGAGCAGCCGGTCCGGCTTCCCCGGGCCGCCGACCTGACCCCGCCGGAGCTGGTGCGCAGCCTGCTCAGCGTCGCGGCCGGTGAGCGCTTCGAGGCGCTGCCCGGCCGGCGGGTCGCGGGCATCGACGCCGCCGGGCTGCGGATCGTGCCGGCCACCGCGGACACCACCGTCGACCACATCGACATCTGGGCCGACCCGGGCAGCGGCCTGCCGGTGCAGGCCGAGGTCACCGCGCGCGGCGGCCAGCGGCCGGTCTTCGTCACCCGCTTTCTGGAGCTGCACCTGAGCACGCCCGATGCCGGGGTGCTCACGCCGCCGATCCCGGATCGGGCCGGGATCGGCTACACGCAGACCAACGCGCCCGACATCCTCAGCGCGATCAACCGGCGGCGCTGGGGGCAGCTGCCCGACCAGTTGGCCGGCCTGCCGCGCCGGGACGCGTTCGCCCGGGTCACCGCGGTCGGCGTGTACGGGACCGGCCTGGCGCAGTTCATCGTGATCTCGCTGCCCGGCCGGTTCGGGGCGCAGGCGTACCAACAGGCCTCCCGGTACGGCGTCGAGGTGACCATGCCGCCGAGCGGCGTCACGCTGAACGGCACCGCCGTGACCATAGTGCCGGGCGAGGCCGCGCTGATCAGCACCGGACTGCTCAGCGTCCTCGTCGTGCGCGGGCAGCAGACCTACCTGGTCGCCGGGCTGGTGCAGCCGGCCGTGCTGCAGCGCGTCGCCGGGGACCTGGCCGTGGCGGGCGCATGATCATCACGCGTGACCTCACCAAACGCTACGGCCGCACGGTCGCGGTCGACGGCGTCGGCCTCGAGGTGCGGGCCGGGGACCGCTACGGGCTGCTCGGCCCGAACGGCTCCGGCAAGACCACCCTCGTACGCATGCTGCTGGGTCTGGTCTTCGCCACCAGGGGCGAGATCGAGGTGCTCGGCCGGCCGGTGCCGAAACGGGTCAAGGAGATCCTGCCGGCGATCGGGGCGATGGTCGAGGGGCCGGGGATGTATCCGCACCTGTCCGGGCGCACGAACCTCGCCTTCTTCGACGCGGCCGGCCCCGGCGGCGGCCGGCGGGACCGGCGCACCCGGGTCGGCGAGGCGCTGGAACGCGTCGGCCTGGCCGGGATCGACCGGCGACCGGTCCGGGCGTACTCGCTGGGCATGCGGCAACGGCTCGGCCTGGCCGCCGCGCTGCTGCGTACGCCCAAGCTGTTGATCCTCGACGAGCCCACCAACGGCCTCGACCCGCGCGGCATCCGGGAGATCCGCGACCTGCTCACCGAGCTGAACCGGGCCGGCACCACGGTGTTCCTCTCCAGCCACCTGCTCGCCGAGATCGAGGCGCTGTGCACCCGGGTCGGGGTGATGGACCGCGGCCGGCTGGTGCTGCAGGACGAGTTGGCGACGCTGCGGGCGCCGACCGGCCGGGTGGTGGTCGGCACCCCCGAGCCGGAACGGGTGGTCGCGTTGCTGGACGGCCGGGTCGAGGCCGTCCAGGGCCACCTGCTGACCGTGCGTCATCCCGATCCCGGCGACCTGAACGCCGAACTGGTCCGGGCCGGCATCCGGATCACCGAGTTCGCCGGCGAACGGCGCTCGCTGGAACAGGTCGTGCTGGCGGCGACGACGACCAGTTCCGACCGGGTGGAGGCGCCGTGATCAGGGTGGAGCTGGCGAAGCTGTTCCGGCGTCCGCGCACCTATCTCATCGCGGCGTTGCTCTGCGCCCTGCCGCTGATCGTCGCGGTCTTCCTGGCCACCACCAGGATCCCGCCGCCGCCCGGGCAGGGCGGCGCGTTCCTGTCCGCGGTGCT
>Ga0307513_10007848_pt1 | contig 13766 bp, 12 predicted proteins | sample 15_EM_MG_FD_202174 | JGI IMG/M metagenome (GOLD analysis project Ga0307513, IMG submission 202174) | Populus trichocarpa ectomycorrhiza microbial communities from riparian zone in the Pacific Northwest, United States - 15_EM | ecosystem: Host-associated > Plants > Roots > Unclassified | place... | reverse complement strand
TTATATGTATGTTAAAAGACCACCAGAGACACCCAGAGCAACGCAAAGTCACCCAGGGGTGCTATATATACTTTGGGAAAGTCATAATTACCTAAAGCGGCCTAGGCCAAAAGGGGTTTTCCTGATGTGGTGCCAGTGCTGGGTGTCATTCGCAGCTTTGGTTTCTAGCGCTTGATCGTTGTCTATGATTGTCGGGTCAATAACTGTTGGGGGCTATTCAACTGTTGCCTGTGCGTGGTGTCCACGTGTTGGTTCCTCTCTGATGATTATTGCCTAGTGGTCTTCCATAGCCGTTGTCGCGTCGAGAGTCTTGGTTATGTCGGTTTGTTTGAGCCAGTCTGCGCCGTTTTCGGATTCCATTTCGAAGAGGACACTGCCGTTCTTGAGCAGTCTCGCAGCCACGAATTTCATTTTGGGGGACCTTTCGTTATTGTCCTCACTTAGTGTTTCTGCCATGTCTTTGTCAAGTTTTTCCAATGCTAGGTTCGCCTTCATAATGAGTTGTTTTGGGGTAAGTTTTGCTGTCTGGGTTTTGGTTGTGTCGTCGCCGTCTAAGATGATTTGCTTGCGCTGGAGTTGTCCTCGAATTTTTGCATCATTCTTGATCTGGAGGTCCCTGCTCATGGTGCGGGAGTCATTTTCGGCAATTAGGGCCTGTGCATATGATGGTATCGTTGCTGAGCTGACGGCTTTTTCGATTATCTTTTCCACATTGCTGCTATCAATGCCGCCCGTTTGACTCTTCAGTTGTTCTTCGGTGTCCTTCATCGCCGTCCTCACTCCTACTAGTTCTTCTATTGAATCCTTCACCTCTTTAACCATCTCTTCTACTTGCTCTTTAATTGTATCCAGTGCGGTGTTAGTGTGTCGCATTTGCATTAGTTCTTCCATGCATAAAGCTATTGCTCTCATACCAGTAACCATGTCTTTCAGGAGGAGAAACTTGCCAGAGCAGAGCTGAAGGAGCATGGTGATTAGTGAGGACTTCACCTTTGAGAGTAAGTTTGTTGTTGTTTAGCCATTTCCTCGCGGATTCATGACCTGTAACGTTGAGTTGTGAATCTCGCACTAGATCTTCTTTGGTCTTTCGGGTGACCCTCATTGCTGAGGTGTCCGCCATTGTCGTGGTGTTGTCAGGCTCCGTGTTAAGGATTCTGGGTGTTGTTGGTGGGTAAGCGGGTGCGTGTGGGGTGTTAGGTGGGTTTCTGTGTGTACTTAGTCATACGAAAAGGGTGTATTACTCTGTACTTGATGCCATAGTTCACCTGAGTCTCAGTTTCCGTTGCTTTACAGGCATGGGAAAGTGTGATGTGTTGGTGGTAGCGGATCAAGGAGAGTTCCTCTATTATTATTACTTATTATATCATGTATTATTAGAATTTTTTTTTTCTACATATTAAATTTTAATCCAATTGTCACTTCATAAATTGTGTACACTTTTATAAGTCCACAAGAGGACTCCAGGTAATCACCTGGAGTCCAGTGGAGTCCACCTGAACTGTGTGGAGCAGTGTAAAGTACTGTTATTTGAAGGACAAGTGCACAGACCTAAGAAGGCCTGTCGTAGGATGTGCAGATAAGATCTTCCACATCTCAATTACAATGCCCCTGCTCAAGTTCGGCCTAAGCTCACTGGTTCACTGGTCTCTTGAGCCTCCATCTTCCCAGACAAATTCTATCAACAGTCTATTTAGAAGTTGGAGTGAGATCTTTAGGAGTTTGTGGGTTAGAAGAATCATTGTTGATTAATGGGAACTAGCTAGAGAATACAAGTGAAAGTATCTAGGCCTTTATACTACTTTGCCCAAGTACAACATAACTAGGAAATGAGTCAGTAAGTAGAGAGATAATAGTAGTCATGACTGTAGTCATATTTGGAATAAGTCCAATGTTTGTAAGTGGGATACATGTAATAATAGTAATTGGAATGAATCATAAGCATAGATGGTGCTATACATGATGACAAAGAGAAGTGATGGGGGAAGCACACATATGTGTTAAAGTGCAAAGAGTCTGTATAGTATAAAGCATACCATGACTTGGTTGAGACCATAACAAGATCAGTAACCAAAGTGTACATATGGAACCCATGTCAGAAATGCACTGTTATCCTCCCCAAGAGTCTTTTGAACTGTCCTTGTAGCATAATCCAAGGCATAGGCTGCCTGAGTGCTGTCCAATCCATCTGACCCCTCCTCTTTAAGCAAATATTGATAGAAATTTGTTGCGAAATCTGGCCCATGCTGATCTGAAATACTCCACATTGTACCAACCACACCATTATATCCAGCAGCGAGCATACCAGCAGCAAGATGGATGACTTCCTCAGATAATTTGAGGTCTCCTTTGCTAGTTTGGCATGCTGAAAGGAAAACCAAGTCTGGGTTTGGGATTTTCTGCTTCATGACCTCAATCAGCTCCAAGCGGCCATCATAAAGATGAAGACCACTCTCAAGAGGCTTATGAACATCTTGCACTCCATGACATGCAAAGTGAGCCCATCTATGGGACTTCATCTCTGTCTTCACTTTCTCTCTAGTTGCTTTGTCATCTTCTAACAGTAGTGTATCAACAGCAGTTTCTTTCATCAAAGCTTCAAGTGCATGTGTCTCTGTTCTGGTTGAAGGGATTGGCATAAGACCTGGAGCATTGGGTTGGCTGATAAGAAGGAGATTGGTGCATCTGGCCAAGGTGGATGATGTTGTGAATTTATCATTAATTGAAAGGACAGTTGGTGTGTATGATGAAACCACAAAGTCAAAAACACATGATCCTGGCTGGTATGCTGAACCATATATCCCAGCTGCATGAAGTGGAAGAAATGCAAGTGGACCAGTTGGGCACCACCATATACGTGGGCGATTTAAAAGCTTTGGAGGGACCTTGAGTTGAGAGTGCAAGAAATCAGTATATATCTATAAATCCATAATAGGTGATACTACTCACAAGATATCCAAGTGCTGCAAGAACTGGCTGTACAATGTTATGCCAAAGTTCTTTTAGAATAAATCCCATAGGGGCTGGATTATCAAAGACAATTCGACCAGCACGTTCTTGATTTTTGACCTCCCGTTGCTCAAGGACAGTTAATTGAAGGGATTTCTGTAATTTCTCTGCCTGCACAAGACTGAAATCCTTCAGAGGAATATGCAAAGGCTTCTCAAGTTTGGGTATAAGAGCCAAAGCATCACATCGAGTGTTGTGGATGTTAAATATTATAACTGGACCATCAGAAGGTAATGAAGAGAGGAGCTTGATGGCTGTAGGTGGTCGAAGAAAGTCATTAAAGTCTGGAAAACTCCGAATCTCTTCCAGTAGTTGTCTATATTCAGCAGCATGAATAGTATGATTTCGAGTGTCATCCTGAAGGCGAATGTGATCTGTGAACATCATATGTGAAGAAGGAATGGACAAAATAGAACAGGTTCCATAGGACTCTAGAGCACTTGCAATCTTTGTGAAGCGAGAAGCCAAGGAAGGACACATTGTGTGAAGATCATCAATTGGGGTACGTAGTTGTTTGATCTGATTCCACACCAAGCAACGGCCTTGCTCAAGCCATTCAAGTGCAAGATCAGGTCTATTGGAATAGAGAGCAGTGGCCACAGCAGATGCCACAAAATCAGAATGGCCATAAAGGTTAACATGACGGCGATGGATGGTTTGTTCTAACCCAGCAACCTCTGACAACAAGCTAATGGCAATTTCAAAGTCAAGAAGACATTGAGAGGAATCATAGACTGAGGAGAGTATAGCTGCACTTTTGGCAGAGGACAGGCAAGTGGATGGGGTGCCATTGGCTTTAGCACCCTGACGAAAGGCATCAATGCTTTGCTGGACATCAGGGATATAATGGTCTCTTTGAAAGCGATCTAAGTATGAATTCCCAAGATTTTTGAACTGCTTTGGAAGACTAGCATGGTCAGAAGGAGTGGATTCAATGGCTTTCTGGTAGTAGGATATGGCACAATTAATATCCTTAAGGTCTTGAGTGTGTCCAAAGCGGTTTGAGTATGAATTTCCAAGGTTATTGAACCAAGTTGGAAGCCCAGTATGGCTGGAAGAAGTCAATTCAACAGATTTTTGGTGGTGGGATATGGCAAAATCAATGTCCTCAAGGTCCCTAGTGTGTGTAAAGCGATCTGAATATGAATTTCCAAGGTTGTTGAACAGTCCTGGAAGATTAGCATGGCCAGAAGGAGTGGATTCAATAGCTTTCTGGTGGTGAAATATGCCACAATTAATATCCTTCAGGTCTCTAGTGTGTTGAAAGCGATATGAGTATGAATTTCCAAGGTTGTTGAACCGCCCTGGAAGTTCAACATGACCAGAAGAAGTGGATTCAACAGCTTTTTGGTGGTGGGATATAGCACAATCAATATCCTCAAGGTCTCTGGTGTGTTCAAAGCGACCTTGGTATGAATTTCCAAGGTTGTTGAAGAAAATTGGAAGCTCAGCATGGTCAGAAGGACTAGATTCAACTGCCTTCTGGTGGTGGGATATGGCACAATCAATATCCTTGAGGTCTCCAGTGCGTTCAAAACGACGCAAGTATGAATTTCCAAGGTTGCTGAACCACCCTGAAAGATTAGCATGATCAGAAGAAGTGGATTCAACTCCTTTCTGGTGGTGGGATATGGCATAATTCATATCCTTGAGGTCCCCAGTATGTTCAAAGCGACACAAGTATGAAGTTCCAAGGTTGTTGAGCAATGTTGGAAAATCAGCATGGCCAGAAGGAATGGATTCAACTGCTTTTTTGTGGTGGTATATGGCATAATCAATATCCCCAATGTCCCCTGTGCATTCAAAGCGACATGAGTATGCATTTCCAAGGTTGTTGAACATGGTGTGTTCAAAGTGATGTGAATTTCCAAGGTTGTTGAATGACACTGAAAGGTCAGTGTGGCCAAAAGGAGTGGATTCAATGGCTTTCTGATGGTGGGATATGGCACAATCAATATCCTTGAGGTCTTTGGTGTGTTCAAAGCGACGTAAATATGAATTTCCCAGATTGTTGAACCATCCTGGAAGTTCAACATGGCCAGAAGGAGTGGATTCAATGGCTTTCTGGTGGTGCAATATGGCACAATCAATATCCTTGAAATCCCCAGTGTGTTCAAACCGACGTAGGTATGAATTTCCAAGATTGTTGAAGCCCTCTGCATGGTCAGGCTGGCTAGAAGGAGTGGATTCAATGGCTTTCTGGTGGTGGGTTATTGCATACTCAATATCCTTGAGGTCTCCAATATGTTCAAACCGACGTAAATATGAATGTCCAAGGTTGTTGAACTGTCCTGGAAGTTCAGTATGGCCAGAAGGTGTGGATTTAATGGCTTTCTGGTGGTGGGATATTGCACACTCAATATCTTTGAGCTGCCCAGTGCATTCAAAGAGACACAAGTATGAAATTCCAAGGTTGCTAACCCGTCCTGGAAAGTCAGCATGGCCAGAAGGAGTGAATTCAACCGCCTTTTGGTAGTGGGATATGGCACAATGAATATCCTTGAGGTTCCTGTTGTATTCAAAGCGATAATAGTATGAACTTCCAAGATTATTGAACAAGCTTGGAATGTTAGCATGGGTAGAAGGCATCAGTTGTACTGCATCTTCAAGGCTTGAGATCAACTTTTCAATATCTCCCATTTCTCCAAAATAATTAAAGCGACTCATAAGACAGGCTCCAAGGTTGTATAGTTGATCTGCCTTCTCTACATGTCCATCTGGTGTTAGCTGCACTGCATCTTCAAAATTCAAGATTGACTTCTCAATGTCTTTTATTTCTCCAAGACGCTTGAAGCGCTTCAAGAAAAATATTCCATGGTTGTTAAAATCCCTTGCCTTTTTTTGATTAGCGATTGTCATACTATAGCTCTGGTTGGAAGATTCTTTACCTGCATGAAATTGTGTCTATTATTTTCCCCCAGTGAATGAATTTCTGTCTTGACAAGAATATTGTCATCATTGTCATCACCCTCCCATGTCCACTGCTTGAAGTCTGTTCTGATGAAAGGTAGTACTCCCTCCACCTTTTGTAAGCGGGGCCAATACCGCCAAGTATCCATCTGTTTCTTGTGAAGAATGATTATAAGACATTGCTCTGTCAACTGCTTTTCCACTGGCTGTAGTAGACATTTAGGTGAACCTTCATATCAAGGAACCTGACAAGATGCAATGCTCACTTCTGGAATCACATCTGCATAAAAATCCAGGTCAAACGCATATTCACGCTCTTCATATTCTCTGAGAAATGTAAACTTTAATATCCAAGGACATGATCTTGATTCTTGAATAGGATAACTTACTCCCTTGCATATGCACAAAAAGAAATGCTCGTGTCTGTGACAATGCATTTCAAAGTGGATTCCGCAATATCTGGAGCATTAATGGAGAGACAAATAAAGTTCTGTACCAGTCTCAGAATTATCAATTGATAATTGAATGAAACAGACAAACCTTCATACTTTCAGTTCGGGAACTCCGTTGCGCCCATAAAACTTGTGGGGTAGCTGGCATTTTCATACTGGATGAAGCTGTGCTTTGATTTGACTGTCATCTTCATTATTAAAAGTGTATACTTCGAACCAATTCGCGAGGGAAATACCGATTTCAAGGGCTCTCCGCTTTTAGTCCCTGCGGAAGAACTATCCATATTCACGTTGATAATTTCAGTTGAGTCGTCTTCGTCCCACTCATCCCCTTCCCAAGTCCATCGACTAAAGTCGGTCTTGACATATGGTAGCACGGTCTTGGACAATTGCGGCCAATCCCGAGCAGTGAGATCTTTCTTGAAGATAACGATGGTAACAGATTGCGATGTCCTGTGTTTTTCCAACACCTATGTCATATGGTTAAAAATAGGTCCCGCAAGTCATGAGGGATAACAAACTCTTACTTCTGGTACCACTTCGGCATAGAAATCCAGTCCAAAGGCATATTCGCATTGTTCGTCTCCTCTGGGCAGAGGCACAAATGAGATCATGATTAAAACAGAAATACGGCATTTCGATGACGCACTCCTTCGTGTCAACTTTCAAAGAAATGGTTGCGTCTGTGACGGTGTATTTCAAAGTAGAGTGGATAATTCCTTGAAGATTAACTGTCAAGTAAATAAAATTCTAAGGAGGCCTGTCATTTTCAGGTTTTCCAGTTAGGCATGAGACTAAAAGGACAAACCTTCTGTTTGGTGGTTGCAGAGCTTCGCTGAGCCCACAAGACCGATGGAGTTTTGACGCTGGTCATAGGCGACAATTGAATGCGGAAGACGAGCCTCCCAGAAATCGAGATAGAGAATTGTTTAAAACGTTGAAATAAGTGACGCGATTTGACGATGGTACCGTGACGTTGGGCAGGAAAACAGTGAGTCAGTACCTGCATATGAATCATGTACTTATATACCTTACGAAAACTTAGATCAAATACCAAACACCGGGAACGGCGATGACTAGGGGAAATGGCGAGTACTGCACGCGCTCCCACAGCCTCCAACAAAAGGAGACCTGTGTTGGCTTCTCTAAATAGACACGATACAGTAAGTTATAGCCCACCATGCGGAAACCTTTTTTCTTCCTATAACTAGAACGGATGATGACTGATGGACTGTTGCATGCGGCAGTGCATATTCATCGTACAAAAGAGGACACGGGCGAAGGTTGGTTCTGATAGATCTAGACATGATCTGAACCATTGAGGATGGAGTTATCTGCATGGCGGAGATGACTCAATTGAGGGTGTCAGAGGTCCTAGTCAATGCCCCCATACCGTACTCTGCTCCTTGTTTAACACATCCCCCGTTGACGTTGTGTCACTGTGCTGCCCCTCCTAGCATGAGCTCGACAGACCTGACCACGCTCAAACATGCCATCTACGTCCCTCCATTACCATCAGGACACCGCCACCTGCAGGCTGGCGTCAAATGCCAGCACTGCTATTCTCGCCCTGCCCCCTACTCGAGTAGTACCAATGCCAGCACCTAATCTCGCTTGACCAAGTCGCACCACCCTAACGAGTTCTCACCGCTGTCGTATCCGTCTCCGCCCTCTCCTCTTCGTCTCCTTCCTACGCGCAAACCTCCCACCCGTCGCATTCCTCCGCAGTGTATCCAAACAACCCAGTTCTTCTTCAAATGTCCGCCGCATCCCCATAGTCCACCATCCTCCACCCTCGCCCTCAACTGCACCCTCTATCTTGCGTTGATACCGTACAGCATGGCCGTACTCGTCCGCTTCCACATCCTGTACGCCCTTATGGGGCTGCGCGCGTTATGTGGGAGTGTTGGCACTGTTGTGTGGGTTTGGCTCGCGCCTTGAGCCGTTCAGATGGATGCGACAGCCCATCAAGCCCTCGACAATCCAGATCCTCACAACTCTGAACCTCTCCGCACTGAGCTCTGGTCATTTTCATAAACGATGGCCATAGGGTGTGATGTGTGGTGAAAAAAAGGCGAGCATCCGATTCAGAGTCTTCCCACCGAATCTTCCTCTTCTTCAGGACGACTCCGAGCGCCCCAGCTGCCCACAGCACCCCCATACAGTTCGCGATCTCTATGGCATCGTCTGTGCCCTCCGCACTGCTTTCATTGTCGCCCTGTGTGTTGCTCAACCGAACGGCGGTGGGAACCTTCTAGAATGGATAGTCTGCATATGCTCCGTTCCCGCATCGCTAGCGTTCAGGCCAGGCACCGTCATCTTGTTCAGACTGGGAAGAGGAAATCCAAGCCAGGGTCGGAGGGACAGCATATTCGAACTTGTTACGGCAAACCCAATCAGTAGCTGTATGCATTCTAATCAGATAGTAAGGTACTTGGAGTTGAACTCGGATATCTTTTTTTTTTGTGTTGAGATGACCGATATTGTCGTTGGGCTTCACGTTGGTTTGCGCAACTCTGTTCGCGGTTGGGTTACTATGGTGGTGTCTTTCCCTGGAATTCGAGTGGACTCCTTGTTAAAGTGGAAGAGGAATCGGGGGGGAGAGATCGCCATTACCACCACTGTGATTGATCTAGACGTGATATATTTAGCCGGTCATACGCTTTATCTTCGTGTACCTGGAACGTGGTCCATTGCATACGTCTGTATATTCTGCCACATCCGTGCATACGAGGACACAGTTAATGGGCGCCTGTGTTCTCTGTGATGATCTAGATGTGATATAGCCAGCTACTAGTGTGATAACCCACCTACGACGGGCGATGAGTAGATACGCACCACATCCATGTGTGCACGTTTAAGGGTGATGTAAGTCAGAGCCTCGAAACCAGTCACTCTTTTTGACAGTGAAAACTGACTACTACTGCGGTGTGTCTGGACATCTATCACTTTTTCCTTTCATCAAACAAATAAGACTAGTATGTGGACCTGTGACAGCCTCGAGGATGAGGGCGATGATGCATAGCCCTTACCATCATATCAGGAATGGTCTAACTTTGGGTACGCTAAAGCTTCTTTACCACCGGGATTATGCTCGTCGTGAAGTCGAACTCCCCATATAACTTGCGAATGGGTGCAGGACTCGCTAATCCTATCTCGCTCCATCTATCATGCAGGCTCCTTGGGTCATCCCAGGAAGTCGTAGTTTGTGTAAAACCTTCGTGAATCGTGACTTCAACCGTGCTCAACAGTATGTCCAATTTATTTCTGCAACGATGACTGACCTTGAACATTTGAAACCCAACGCATGTAGGCTCCTGGCCATTTCGCCCACCCTCATCAACACTCGCCATCCTCTTGGCTGGGCGCCTCTACACGCTGTCATTCTATCTGGGGACCCCTCCCTAGTGAAGTTCGTTTTGGATCTTCCAGGTATAAACCTTACCATCAAAGATACCTCCACGTTCAATCCTACATCACCGGCTGCCGATATTCTCTGTCGACAACAAGAGCTTTGCCCGAATATCTGCGGGACAGAAAGCACATCTGGCGCCACTGCGTTGCATTTTGCCTGCATGCGCGGTGACATGGAAATCCTGAACCTGGTCTTGGAAATGAGTATGTCCCATGACATGAGGGACGACTCCAAAAGATTGCCATTAGAATATTTCGATTTGGAACGGGTGACTCCAGCAACTGTCCAAGCTTACCTGACTGCTTCGAAGGCATGGCGCATGCGCTGGCGCTTACTTGAGAAAAAAGGTAAAGAATCCATATATCTGCTCGACGCACATGTTACCTTATATTTCCTTCGCAGATACGACAGTATTCTGTGGTGCCATACGCAAGGGAGACTATGACTATTTCAAAGAGTGGGTATTGTCCTTTGTTTTGTTCAATAATTCTCAAGTCTCACCCCATTCATTTCACTCCACATAATTAGGATTCTTGAAACAAAGCCAGAATTGGCTCGTGAAATGGATCATTCTGTCATGAAAGCCCTGAAAGTGGCGGTTAAATACCGTAAACCTGATAATGTCATTACTCCACTATCGCCATCAAGTCTCAGCTCCGCTGAATTATGGAAACACCTCGACCTGGATGAGGAAGAGTCACTGCAGAAAAAATCGACGCCACTGCATTATGCTTGTTTACTGGGTAATATGAAGATTGTGGAGGTATTATTGAGGAATGGAGCAGATTGGACAACACCTGACAGCAACGAGTTGCTTCCGAAGGACTTCGCCCGTCTCAATGGCGATAGAAAAATGCAGGAGTTCGAGCATTTGTGTGAGGTGGAAGTATTGATACGTGCACAAGAGGAAGAGTTGAGATTGGCCGGGAGGTTTGCAGAGGAGTTAGAGTTGGAACGCGAGAAGGATAAAGCAGAATTGGAACGGCTGAAGAAGGGAGAGAAAGAGAAACTGGGAGAAGATGTGGAGTTACGCAACGAACACCGTAAGTGGTCTCCGTCCTCCCCACCACGGATTTTGACTTGCCCCACAGTTGGGATCGAAAAAATCATTGGAAAAAATATCATTGGACAGAGAGGTCCGATTCGGTCTATCGCATCTGCCATCCGCCTGCGTGAGAACGGCTGGGTCGATCCTGACCGTCCCCTCGTCATGCTCTTCCTCGGAAGCTCTGGTATAGGGAAAACGGAGCTCGCGAAGCGCGTCGCGCATTACCTTCGTGGTGATAAGGGTAAGGACAAGCGGGATCAGTCGCTTATGGAGATCGAAAAGTCTGGGGCGTTCGTGCGAATCGACATGACTGAGTATCAGCATGGTCACACGGTATCAAACCTCACGGGTACGCACCTCTTATTCATTTAAATCATAGACGTGCGGACCATTATTGTAACGGTGCTCGCTCAGGTTCACCCAAGGGATATGTGGTAGGTCATTCTAGTCGTCGTCACTGGTTGGGAGCCTTACCACTCCATCTTTGTATCTTCCGTGATAGGGCTATAACGAGAGCGGTGTCTTGACAAAGAAATTGAAGGAAGACCCTCGGGCTGTTGTCCTCCTGGATGAAATTGAGAAGGCCCACCCCAATGTCTTGACCGTTTTCCTTCAGCTCTTCGATGACGGAAGAATAACAGATCCCAAGGTATGATTCGTTATTACAATTGCTAGGAATGTTATCCTCATCCACGCAGCTTGGTACTATTTACTGCAAAGAAGCAGTATTCATCATGACATCCAACCTGGGGTCAGAGGAGATCAGGGCCGCATCACCAAGGCTCCACAAACTTGTCGCGAAGACGGAAGATCGACATGAACAGTATCTCAAGGGCATCGGGCAATTCAATAAGCAGCTGTATCCCGTGCTAAAAGAATCGCTCAAGAGGGACGAATTTCTTGGACGAATTAACCAGACCGTGGTCTTCTTACCCTTCAATGAACAAGAGGTGAGAAATGAGAGTAATCATGATATAAGATTATTGTTGACACCCTTGCATTATCGCCAGATAGCTCAAATCGTTGAGATCGAGTTGAAGAAGTGGGAAAGACGCGCTGCAGAGCAGCATTCAATTAGACTGTCTTGGGACCCCAAAGGCAAGCTTGATCTGCTTGGGCATGATTTCTATAACTAATCTATGCGTCAACCTTTGCTGTAATAGTCATTGACAGGCTGATTCAGGGATATGATGTGAATTACGGGGCACGCTCTGTTATAAACGAAGTAAACACGCTTGCCATACAAATACTCGCCGAATCGCAGATCCGAGGGGATATTCCAAAGAAGTGCGCCGATTATTTGGTCTGTTTGTTTATTCCTAACAAAAATGACACCAATAGATGGCTTGCTCGTCTATTTATTAATGACTCTGGCGATATTGACATGACGAAGGAGGATCCAATCGGTAAAATGTCATCTGCTATCATTACCAGACTTGATTAAATTGATTACAGGCCCACGAGCTCCGTTGACTGAACAGTGCCTTGGTGGCAAGTAAAATCTTCAGCCTAATCAGCTACTAGAGGGGAAGGAAGTCATAACTAATTGAGAATCCATTACCCCGTAGTTTTGAAGTCTAGATACATTCTGAACGGACTCGACCCAGCGAAGGACGTTGATACAACTCTCCCGGTGTTGCTCGGATCTCACTTTCCGAGTCATCGTCTCCCTTCAATAGACTTGCTCGTATTATGCATTCTCACAAATTTGGATCGTTGACCGCTTTGTATAATTGTGCAAGCGAAAGGGCCTTTTGAGAGTCTGTGCTATGAGCTTTCCGCACTGGGAGCGACAACCACCTGGAACGACTTTCGATCATAATTACACTCATAAACTGCAAGGGAGGACCTGATGATGCTATCTGGCGGGACATATTTCGTCCTCTAAAGGCGATCGACTGACTCGTCACCATTCTCCAATACTTATGATAAGTATTGAGGAATGGTGACGAGTAAGTCGATCCTTATTTACAAAATGAAACTCGATATTTTCGGGACCTGCCATCGATGGAAGATTGGATATTTACGTGCAAAGGCAAAAGAGCTTAAGAAAATAATGATTCTGCCTGCATTTTGATTGAAATTCTTGAGGCACCGTCAGCGATGGTTAGATCCCTCTGCTGCGAGACTTGGGTAGAAATATCGACCGAAGCTCATTACAAAAACGATTGAATCGGCGTCATGGGAACAGCGAATCTTTTTGGCAATGCTCCCCTTGATATTCACTGCTGTGGTGGGACTATTCTGAGGGGGGTTCAAAATATGAGGACAGTACTCAGGCAGCCTATGCCTTGGGTTATGCTACGAGGACGATTCCAGAGACTCTCGGAAACAATGACACCGCATTCCTGACATGGGTTCCATCTATGCACTTCGGTTACTAACCTTCTTTGTTTTGTCGTTTAAGTCATCGCAATCTTATATTCTCACTACTCATTCGTACAGTATCCTTAGATTCCTACCATGAATTCATATCTCACATCGGTCTAACTGGCGGCCCGGGCATGAGCAGATCAGTCTATAAGAAAATGTATTAGTGACCAATTCTGCGACGGCCCAGGTTAAATATGTTTTCATATAGGGTTCTAGGTCTATAGGATGCAACGAGGGGTGGAGAGCAGAACTCGCTTTCACCTGGAAGAGTAGAAAAGCCTGTGAATTTCGGCTTGTACGCCTCTTCTACCGGTTTGAAATTGCGACGGATATTACCCTTGGTCGCTGTTCTGGGGAGGGACTGGCGCGGAACAATAATGACCATATCAGGGGAAGTTATACGCTCATGTCTTGAATGGAATTGGCGTATTTTGCCACTTCAGTGACCCCCCCCCTCCTTACTCTTAGATAGTTTTAATTCCAGGATTAAAACTATCTAAGAGTAAGGAAGAAAATGATTTTTCTAAATGCCTTTTTTTTTCACAGGGCAAAATTGTTTTCC
>Ga0307513_10007846_pt1 | contig 13769 bp, 17 predicted proteins | sample 15_EM_MG_FD_202174 | JGI IMG/M metagenome (GOLD analysis project Ga0307513, IMG submission 202174) | Populus trichocarpa ectomycorrhiza microbial communities from riparian zone in the Pacific Northwest, United States - 15_EM | ecosystem: Host-associated > Plants > Roots > Unclassified | place... | reverse complement strand
TCCTTCTCGTGTTTTGATTGAGCATTCTTCCGTGGCCCCCTCGTCGGGCTCGATGATCACCACATCTTCAAATTGCGGGACACACGCAAGTGCGGTGTACAACCCTGCGATACTAGTCGAAAAAGGTTGCATCAGAGTCTCTTCGTATAATCCATGGCTACCGTACCTTCCCCCAGCGATAACGACCGTCCCTTTCAACCTCGCTCCATTGCGTTCTTTCCCAAGGACCGAGAGGTCATCAACTGCAGTATACTTTCTGAATGCGTGTCGTATTGCATCCTCCGAGTAAATGTAGAGGTATACGCCCAGGCTGAGGACAGTGCCAAGCCCGAGGGCCGTGAACGTCCACACGTGTTTCTTAGCCAGTGTGCCGAGAAACTCCATTATAGACATGTGGTTGGGGGGGTTGAAGTGGGAGAGAGAAGAGAATTCCAGGGTTTTAGAAGGACGAGCTAGGAATTCGACTAGGGAAGAATAATGGGAGCGACGTTCTTGGCTATCTCCGGCCATCGATTCAATCACGGTGGTCTAGACCCCGGCAGCCACGGCGATGGAATGTTATCAGCGCAGTGAGAGAAAGTCGCTAAACAGAAACGCTATGAGCTGGAGTACCCAATCCGAAGGATGTGTCTGTCCTGCTTCGTGTTAGGACTCATGACTTGTCATCTCGGTCGCTGTGTATTATTTATCGATCCGGGATCCGTAGGGTGACTAGCAGGTTGATTGCGCGGTCGATTCTCGTGGTACTGGTTACCTGATATTCCGGTATTCGTGTATAGATAGATACTGTTCTATATACGAATACAACTGGTGTTTGTGTTCGACCACTATTTTCTGGTCTGGTACTCTAAAAATTCGGGACGAGAGCGGCCCGTGCGGCAGTGGAATAAAAGCCCAGGTTTAGGTGGAGGATCGAATACAGAGATTGATTGAGCTCCCTGGTCACTAAATCGTGTTCAGGAACCAGGGGAGCTCCCGATTCTCCGGCTGGGTCCCTGATAGGTCAGAGGATTGGAGACCAGAATCGATGTGAGGAACTGCAACCACCCTTTACAGGACTTGGTTTTACAATCCCGGTTCTGGGTTTAAATTGTTAGAAAACGTTCTCTGAAACTGTGGTTGGAAACCAGAGAACCAGTGTTTCCAACCATTTACTAACGCACATAATACAAGAGGTGAGTGTATATTATATAGATGCGCTAAGAGACTACAGCGTATAATATTACAATCACTTGCAAGACTAACTGTATTGCCTCGCACAACGGACTCAATTCAGTTTGCCCGCAGCGAATGCATGTGAAGAAAGTGGTGATTATTTATTTACATACCTTTGATTGTTACAGGCGTTTGATTGAACGATGGCGTGTTGCGAGGAAAGCCCAGAGTAGGTGGTGCCTCGTGGTGCCTCGTGGTGCTTCGTGGTGCTTCGTGGTGCTTCGTGGTGCTTCGTGGTGCTTCGTGGTGATCCGCCGGCTTAGCCGACTCGTCCCAATCGAAAAATGAAGGGGTTGTCATATGATCGATAGCACCGGCAGTGGGCGAGAATACAGTCTTCCACCTAAGGCTACAAGCGTGAAAGGCAATTTGGTTTTCTTGAGGAGGGTGACAGGTCAGTATGGTGGTGGGCGTGCAGCGTTTGTAGGAAGAGTCTGCGTTGCCTTAGGTGATACTGCAACTGAAACCTGGGAGACAAATCGGCCAGCCGGCCTGTCAAAGTACGGAAAAAAGTATAGACCCATCTGCACGAAGCACACGTCGATACTCACCAGGGCCGGTATCTATAGCCTCTAGGGACTTGCTGATACCACATCAAGGAATCAATGCCAATATTGGCGAAGTGAGCGGGCGAAGTAAGGGGTGGGTCCATGGTGCACCTGTTTGGACTTGAACGAATTCTAGCACCTTTGAGCGACCTGCTCCTGTCCTCAGTAATAAGAAATAGTACGCAAGAGAAACGCAAACAACTACCAAGAAAGTCAAAGAGCAAGAGCACGGCATCATGCGCTCCCAAAGGTGCGTATGCTCGGGTTTTGGTGTCAACTGCGGCCTTGTAAGGGCAGAGGCTACCGATTGCACGAGTTCCGGCGGAAGGAGAAACCACAACCCCGAAATACCTTATATGTGTATCTTACTAAGTTGTGTTTGCAGTGACATATCCTACAAACGCCCCATTTAGTGTACATGAGCAGATCGGGCACCTCACTTCGGGTATAGCGACTTATCCTTCGATACATCCTAATGCTCTGGGAGGTGGGTCGAGTCACTCCCCAATTCCACCACGACCCTCGCCTTGGTAGACTGTCCAAACTCGGGGGGTCTCGATCTCGATATATACGTACTCCCTGGTACTTGAACTTCGATGTTGAAACCACCTATAAGGGTCGGACGAGAGCAACTGGAGTAAGTATGTTAAACGGTGGGAAGGGGCGAGTTTTTGGAGTCGGATGTCGAGGTACGAGAGTACCCTAAACTGGTCTACGACGAGGGCATGATGATGTCCCGCCACATGGCATTGAGGGGACGTCGAGCAGGCGAGAACCCTCTCTTGGGGAAATTGCGAGCGCACAAAGTAGGAGTGAGTATAAAGGAGTGCCTGATTATTATAATACAGCTTGCAGGGGTGATGGGAAAACGTAGCTCGCGGGCGTTCGATGAAATCGGAGCACCCATATGGCGCGGGCTATCTGAAAAAGCTCGCACATATGCCGTAAGCAAGTCGATGTATACCCCCTCTTTCCAAACCACGGAATCTGGGTCTACTTCCCAAGGCGCCTCCTCTCAGGCCTCCCTGCCTTTCTCCGTTTCTTGATCCTGAGCGCTTTCAGTCAGCACCTTTTCAATAAGAGATACTACTGGCGACACATACTTATGCTTGGTCATCTTCTTCCTTCGCTTCCGCTTCGTACTATCCACCCTCACCATCTGCTCAACAGCTTGCACAACTTCATTGGCCTGGGCGTCTCCCCATGCCTTGAGCTGTTCCGCCCATGCCATCGCTCCTCCTACGCGATGCACGAAGAGAGACCGCGTGAGCCAGCGGGCCGCCTCGGCTTCACGTTCAGATTCCTCCATGGCTGCTTGCTGTCGTTGATTCTCTTCCTGCTCTCTTTTTAATTGTGCAGGAATTCCGGGTGGTATGAGCTCCCCAGTAGCCATCAAAACTTGAGGTTCCTTCGAGTTCAACCCCAACATTGGCGGTGTGTCGTCCTCCACAGCCTCTGGTGAGGAAGAAGAGAGGGCGCTAAATAAGGATGCTGGGGCAGGGTGCACGGGGAGGAGCACCATCGGCCGGTGGAGGGAGAAGAAGGAGTGGAGGGCAACCGTGTCCCTGCTGGGCGATAAAAGCTGTTCAAGATCCTCAGCCGTTTGCGGGAAGGACGTCGGAGGCAGAACTGGGGACGATACTGATGATGAAGGCGATGTGTGAGATCGCTCTGGCGAGGACGCAGCCTGGAGTGGTTCTGGCGCGGGCGGCGTCTTGGTCTCTGCTGGCTCAGGGTCTGTACTGGCGAGCAACTCAGAAGGTCGTTTGGGTTCATTTGTTACAGCTGTTGCGGTCGCAGTCGAGCTTCCGGAATGATTACTCGCACCTTGGGCTTGCTGATGAGTCGTGGAGGCCACTTTGGGTGGCTTATTGCTCGTAAAATAGCGTGCATTGCCAGATTTGGACCAAAAGAAAGAATATGTTCGCTGTGGTGTTATCACTGGTCGTTTCCGCGCTATCAAACGCGCGAAAACGAGCGACATGGACGATGGTCAAAGATAGATCAATTGAGGCTGGGTAAGGCCAGCTGAAAACAAAAAACACCTGAAGCATTGCGCGCAATTCTCAAAAGACGGTCATTGTAAAGAGGAAGAATATACAGATCAGTCACTTATGCTCTATATAGTGCAAGAAGCGCTCAAAAATCTCTTGTCAAGGCGGAAAACGTACCAGGCTCCGATCACTAGAAGGATGAAAATAGGGTCCAAAGGCTCAGGATCTATACAGCATTGAACAACACCACTCTTTCATAAAAGCTTCATACAGCCCGGCCCCTCGTAGTCTGGCTGAAAGTATCCGTGCGGTACAGATATCTAGCAAATGGGACCGCCACGCTAGATCCTGCTGGAGCTTAGTTATCCCTTCACCGCACCGCCGGATAGACCCACTTATGTCCTGCAAGAGAAATCTAAACGACTACTCCCGCCACTTCGTCCACCGTTGCAAGAACGGCATCAACTATAATTAGTTGAACATCTTGGTATGCGCTGGAATACGTGACCCGGTCTTGTTCTTGGCCGCTCCGGCGTTCCTCGTTCCTCGCCGGCTCCGTTGACTGCTTAGGCGGCACGCGAAACAACCGTGGGTAGTTTGGATCAGACCGTTTGTGTGTGTATTCACACCAGCCAGAGTAAGCTTGCAGCATTAACAAGCATGTGGATATATGCTATAAAGCCGTTTTCCACAACCGCTTTACGGCTTGTCTTGCGCTTGTTGACGGCGGTTTGTCTGGTCGGACGGGGAACAGAACGCGGATCCATCGATCTGGTGTCTGGTAGCGGATGTAGAGCGGGAGTGACGAGAGCGATTAGCAAGCAACGACGGCAGCGAGACAGGTTGCGTATAGGCGTGCAAGGAATGCGTGATATGCCGACAGAAACAACTTCGCTGTCTGGCCAACGAAGCTCCATGGGGGTGGCCGACACATGGGTTGTGTGGTCGTTGACACGTAAGTTGAAATTTCCAGCCTGGTTGCTTGGCAATTCGTACTTGGCACAAAATCAATCTACGTCATTTCCAGATTGCCAACGTTGAGCACCTAAGATGGCCTAGCGTTTCTGGAAGCGTCACGCAACGCTCATCAACGTTTGAACCACCGAAGCGCAGATGCGCAGACTCATACATCCTCATATCGGGTAGAGTCGCCTCGTTTCGACCCTGCGAACGGCGTCGTCTGGAAATGTGTGAAATTCGCGATGCTTTGAAGGCAGGAGGAGAAGACAGTGCATAATTGGATTTCAGAGCTGTGGTGGGAGTCGATAGAGGAACGCGAACCTCTGGTAAAAGAGTCTGCCTAAAACCGTCTGCAAATATGTTGCCAAAATACTGAAAATACAGGGCGATAAGTAGTAGTCGCACGAAAACACCATTGTATTCGTATCTAGAGCAGTAGCAATAGATATTTGAGCATCGGAATATAGAGAAATCAGTGCAATCGCACCACCACCCAGCCTCCAGATCCCGCCACCATGGGAATTGAAAATAGTATACACATTGAATGCGATGCGGGAGACGGAATTTGATCTCTAATAACCCTTCATCTTGGATATTTGGCCTTGGGAGGGGTAACAAGCGACTCAACGCCGTCTCACGCCCTCATAGGCTCACTTTCCAGTTGTGTGAGGTGGGTTGGCAGTTGTGTTTGATATGTCAACTGAAAATTAGTACCGTCTACGGAGCCTGACCTGGCGGGACGGTTGAACTTATTTCGAGTTGGGAGTATTAGGCCGACCAGAGCGCAAGTGTAGAGTGATTGATTTATTCAAAATCATATCTCGCTATAGCTATATTACAGGTTCGCCTCTAGCCATGATCCATTTGTCAGAATTTTGTACGGACTTCCCCCACAGTGGCCAGCACACAGGTTACCATAATTTTGGCTCAGGGACTTTACCCAGAGACTAACAGTACGTATTATATGTCTATTTGGTGACACCAGGCGCCGTAGCGGATTGGCAAGTTGGGTCAGAAGCGTTCGAACCCGTTGGGCGTGGATGTACTGTATCACCCATTAGATACATCATATTACTGGAAGATTCTGTCATGTTCTATGCCTACCGAGGCTCGGGTTATTACATTGATTTTGCTCATATTAAGTGTCAGGGCACACTAGTGACCCACTCTTGTGCTGCATGTGCACTGAAGGCCAGAGTGCCACCAGAGGTGGGTCAGTGCTGAGTAGCGGTAGGCCAATGAGGGCATTCCACCCATGAACCGTTCGTTCTACCCTCCTTCTCCAACCTTGAACGCATGCCATTGGCAATTGGTGCTTTGCTTCTTGTTGCAATACTATTATGATTGAAGAGGAGAATGGCATGCACAGGCATTGAACTCGCAAACTGCTTTCTGCTACGAGAGCTGACCGTTGCTCCTATCGTAACTGCCGCAAGATTATTTCTTCACGTCATATTACAAATCCCTCGGGGCTTCAAAGATACGCCAGTGAACCAAACGAAGCCTCCCGCTAACAAGACCCGGGTATGGCTGGTTCAAACTCAGCTCGCTTATGGCTCGAGTGAGGTCAATGGTCAACCACTGAAGTTCGAACATGGAAGGGATGGGTTTATATGCACCAAGGTGAACGCGCCTTCTAGGCTTGGTCCCCATAAGGATAAAATTAAACCAGGAAAAATCACCCCCTGATTATACATGGGGAGAGATTGTGTAAGGATGGTGCAATAATTTATGCGTGTCGTGTCACTACCTATCGTCCCCCCCTCGCTTCTGACGCATGCCTCTTAATTTGAATGGAAACCACCACATGAGCACACCGCCAACTTAAAGTTGGACTTGTAACAACCCGATACTCTATGCGAAACCATAAGAATTTCTTATGTCTGAGAAGAGGCAACCACCATATTGTCTGCAGACGGCAACAAGTGGAAGCGGTACGTTCTACTATCCCTACACGCAACAATAATACCTAGGGCCTACACTCTCATTCCCAAACTTATAAAAGGACAAAGAGGACAAAGAAACAATCTTGATATAACAGACGTATCAGCGAGGCATGGTAGAATCCGAGTAGCAGGTATGGCGAATTGTGAGGATCCGTTTATCGGACATATATGTGTGCCCCCCTCTTCCTGCCTCACCCCCACCATCACACCTCCATCCCATGTCAGCGAAAGGGACGCTGATTCCTATCCCATGATAGAGCTCGTTGGCCACTGTCCATACCCAAACTTGTTCTTATCCCTACTATACGCAACAGCAGTTCATTCCGTCTCCACCTCCATAACCACGCCACCAAACTGCCTTTGCTCGGTGCGACAGAAAGACAATACAAGAAGTGCTTCTCCTTGGGAATATCCGTTGAATACTCCACTGCTATCGATCCATTGGGCGAGTCCACCACGATTTGGCTGACAATCGACGTCGCGCAATACCGCTGCTCGCGACAGCCATGATAAGGTCGACGTCCTCCAAGCAAGTCTCCACCTAAGTACGAATGAGTTGTCATGTGATCCATGTTTTCCACTGGTAATTTGTTATAATACTGGACGAATGCTTCCACGATTCGACAAGACACTTAGAAACGACCGGAACTGGAAGAGATATACAAGGTAAGTGGTATCGATAAGCCCTTACTAGGAAGTCTGTCAAGAGTTATAGCGAACCAGAGCGCCTCAGGATCGAGGTCAGGCTCGATGGCGCCGGGTTTGATCGGAAAGCTGACGTTCGAGATCTCGGTCCATCCCTCCCTTGTGCCAGTCTGGACTCATTCTGCTGGTATCGAATGATTCCTCACTTCTGTTCGCGCCAAAGGATGGTTTCTTTCCAATATCTCCGCTCTGGTAACTTGCGAATGGATATTTCACCGAACTATCCCCGAAATTTGTGACTGAGTAGTTGGTAGAAGTCATTTCAAGGTCATCAAGGCATCCATGTTCTCTCTCACGACGATTCCAGTCCCGGTATTGTGCTGGAGGGGTGGGTAGATAGGTGAGCGTAGCGTTCGCGCTGCTATTCGTGGTTGTTTGAGCTTGCGCATATGCCAAACTTTCGGCGTGGCGGCGGCGAAGGAGCTCCTTTTGCACTTGCTGCTGTCCGTCGGCATGAGCGATACGCATTCCTCGGAGATGTAGCACAATTCCAACAACTAAATCGAATCTAGCCAGTGATAAAGGGGTTTCTTAGCACAAATATAGACCAAAACGTGGGAGGGAATAGAGACGAAGATATCGGCAAGGTTGACTAAACTTACAGTAAGATACTCAATCCCACAAGTGCAAGGACCTCCTCCTTTTTCTGTATCCCTCGTACCTCATACTCCTTCACCACACCCCAGACCGAAGCTAGAGCCAACCCAAGCAGGAGCACTCTCGTCACGATCCCAGCAACTGCAGAGTACCAACGGTCCACCGGTTCAAGTTTGCTCTCATCCCTCAAGCAGGCTAATCCGATAGATATACCACCGAACACCAAATTTGCAATGGCGGTGGCTAGGAGGAGGAACCGGCCAGCTGTGAAAGTTGAATCATGTTGAGGAGAGACCAAGGACGTCCTGGTGTAGATTACTAAGAGCGCAAAGGCGATGGAGAGGCGGACAGGGATGATGAAGCCGACGAGCGGGATCAAGAGAATTCCAGGGGCCATAGTTATTGTTATGCTGGAGTGATGTCCGATGGACCTAAGTAGTGAGGGGTGGGTTCAAGGTGGGAGGTGTTTAAGGAGAACAACAAAGAACCTACCTCCCAGCCTCGGTCGAGAATTCGAATTTGACAATATCTGCTCTATTGCAAAAAGAAAATGGCATAGCATATAAGAAGAGGGCGCACATCTGTAGGGTAGTGGAGTAAACATGTTCGTACAGGAATGCCAGACTTGCTTGTTCCATTTTCTAACGCCACCTTCCGTAAGCGTTGATCCCGATGGTGTTGTGCAGAAATGGATAGTAGCATTCAGCGGGAATACCCACTGCACACCAATATTGCCAAATATATTACTGTCAATACACTCCACGTGAATTGAGGAGCGCTTGTGGAACTCTGCTGGCTCATAGATACCGAATGTACAACCGCTGGAGCATCTTTCCTCTCTATGACCAGGATTCAACGTGATCGTTGCAAAATTGCCGCTGGCGAATTTAATGGGTCGAGAGTAGTGAAGGCAAGCCGCGCGCTTAAGGATGAATTACTTCACTACGGGGTGTGAAGGACGAGTGGCAGCTGGTCCTACCAGTTTACGAGAGGCCATTGGTGGGCACTATGCCTGCGTTCGACAGGGCAGGATATTTTGAGGGTTGCCGCCTTGACGGATTCAATTTGCCACCATTAATGGAGTCCAGGCATTAAGGAAGATACTCAGTCCCTATCTCTGTGGTGATCAAGAGGCATGAGACTAGCTCCGACTAACCATGGAAACACTTAGAATGGCCGAGAAACTGAAACGAAGACCTGGCATCTCCTACATCTGAGAGGTCCACTAAGAGATCCTGGTGGGGCGCACAAAGCAATTGAGCGGCGGTACCCCTTTTTCTGTAGAGTTGAAAGCTGTACTCGCAGAAACAAGGACGCTTCATACGTGCATGACAAGCCAGGGTGTATCGCACAACAATGGTGTCTCTATAATGCGACAGCAAATATGAGGATAACATTCATGGATCTGGCACACCGTTCAGGTCAACCAAACCAAAGTAGCGGCTTCTTCCATGTGTGTTTTCGTCTCTTGGTAATTTCTCGGACTTGTTCAGTACGAGCCCCACGTATTTCCGTTTGAAACGTCCGTGAGCCTGGACATAAAACCGTACATATCCAGGGACTTGCGCATACAGGGTATGGTCACGACCCATCAGCACCTACAGCAGAGCAACATTAGAAAAGACGCGTTATGGGCCGACTCGTTGCAACCTACATGCTGTCCAGGGTGAAATTTCGTCCCTCTCTGGCGAACGATGATATTCCCCGGTACAACATACTCGTCTGTAGAAGGAGGCGCGTGTAAGAACGTGTAGGGGAGTGTTCATTTAGATTGACGCTTCACCTGTAAAGTTTTTGACACCCAATCTTCGGCCTGCGGAGCCGCCGTGGTTGCGGGTGACGCCTCCAGCGCGTTTTGTGGCAGTCCTCACCTGTCCCAAAACATTCTCAAAGAGCTTGACAGGTTGCGAAGCGCGGTCTGCGGTGCACGGTGTCAGTTTTGTCGAGCACAGTCTGTGGAAAATGCGGGCGGGGACATACGAAATAGCCCAGACGAAAGACTAAAGAAGGACATGTGTAACGGGGCAAATTCGACAGGCGGTGGCAAAGGGAATAACGCGAGTATAAAAGGTGCAACGAAAGACGCCCGACTCGACCTTAGACTCCACCACTCCCATCGAAGATCCCCACCTCCTTCCTTCGCCTTCGATCTCATTATCCGCCATGGCCACCCAAGTCAATCTGATGACCTCGGACAACCAGCAGTTCACCGTCGATAAGGCCGTTGCCCAGCGCAGTGTTCTCATCAAGAACATGCTGGAAGGCAAGTCTGTCTCGCACGACCCAGCACCCACTGGTCGATGACACTTTTGCCTACAGATCTCGGTGATGCACCCGATCAGGTCATCCCACTTCCCAACGTGACCGCGAATGTCCTCAAGAAGGTGCGACAAAATATGTCATCTGTGGCTTGCTCCGGCGCTTATCGGATTTTTTTCTAAACAGGTTCTTGAGTATTGCGATCACCATCAGACGGAGCCCCTCCCCACCGGTGATGAGCCCTCAGCGGACGAGTCACGCAAACGTACTACTGACATTGGCGAGTGGGACCAAAAGTTTATTTCTGTCGACCAGGAGATGCTCTTTGAGATCATCCTCGCTGCAAATTACCTCGATATCAAACCCCTCTTGTGAGTTTAGGTTTCACCTCCGCGACAGGTCCAGAGATGTTCTTGGTGCTGACACCCCGATCCGCAGGGACGTTGGCTGTAAAACCGTAGCGAACATGATCAAGGGTAAGTCTCCAGAAGAGATCCGCAAGCTCTTCAACATCGTCAACGACTTCACGCCAGAAGAGGAGGTACGTTTCCACACAATCACCACATTACTCTGCAAATTAGCTCACGTGTCCCGACCTACAGGCTCAAATCAAGAAGGAGAACGAGTGGGCCGAGGATCGATGAACGACTCAAAACCCAATGTATACTTCTTCCTGGTTATCGAGTTCTTTTCTGCTCTCTACACTCTTTTGTTCACGGGCCGCTGCCCGAGTCTACTCCACCCGCGCGCCTTCCTGACGATTTTGGCGCCCCCACTTGCCTACATGTAATCCCTAGATACTTTGCAGCCGCTCCAATAAATACTCAATAACAAAGCGTGAAACGCTTCCGCGGAGCAGCGGAAGATTGTTGCTGGGTCTGCGAGTGGCCCGTTTACAAGTCGGGTGAATGGGGCTTCTGCCTTTGGACGGCTTCGACATACCGTTTCCAAATGCTGACATTTCTAAAGGCGGTGAGCTTTCATAGCCAGATATATCAGTGCTATTACATGTAAAGCACGATATGTCCGAAACTGGAAGTCTGGCACTGGAAGAATGCCAGACTCATTTCTCCAGCCCTTGTTGAGTGAGTCTTCCGGAGATTGACTGTCTCTCAAGTGCATGAAGAAGCCAGCAGCTGACCTGATTAGCCAGTGTTCACCGCATAAGGTTGCGTCACCTCCTGTGTTATGGCATACAGTGACCACCAAATTTTCGGGGGGCTTTGCTCGCCAGGAGTATCGTTGTTGCTAGTCAGGTACCACACCAATATTCTCTTGGCTAGTTCTAGGCCTCCTTCGATGGCCGCTTGGAATCCATACGCGCCATAAACTTCCTTGTGGCGCATGCCCCAATGCATGCAACGAGGTGATTAAATACGACTTGAGCCCCTCGGAGGTTAGCCTTTGCCCAAACAACACTGAGCGATTAAAACACGCAATCTCCAACAGGCTCTGATCAACAGGGTCAGTGGAGAGTGAGTCCAGTTCTTTGGCTACTGCCACCGTAGCGATCTAGGCATTTCCGTGTACGTCAACGAGGAACTGGTGAATGTCCCGGAGATCAAGACCCAGTTGTGGCGTGCTTTGATTCCGGAGAACTCGGAGGCGTTGTGACAAGACGGTGAGGACCAGCTTTGGGGGTTCATTAGCGGATGGCGATGTCCTTTTGAAACGAAGATCGGGATCTGGTGGACCAGTCGTCCGCTGGGATTGGAAAATTGAAAGAGGTCAGGAGCCATCGACTGTACCAGAGTTGGTAATTCATTTGCATTGTAATGGCATGCACCCGTGGACGGATATGATTTCAGATCGAAATATCGCGGAAGTATCAGGGCTAGCAACATGGTTGCCCCCCATTTGAGTATCCGGTTTTACAACTTGAACTCAGCTAGGAGCTGAAGACCGCAGTTGATTACTCCGGACATCAGCCTCATGCCTGTCTCAGCATTTTATCACCTACATACCACGGTGAGTGGGAAGGACCGGCCCCGATCTGAGGGGTTGCATCTTGCCTCCAATATCCGAGGGCGTTCCGCATGATCAAAATATTTTGGTTTTCACGCAGGTGACGTTGGCGGGTCGAGGCATTTTTCAAAGGTTGACCGCACCGACCTGTTGGAATGTGAATCCACCGTCACTTACCGGCTGGGTAGCTTAGTGGTAAAGCACCCTTCTAGTGATGGGGTAGTCCCGGGTTCGAATCCTGGTCCGGTCATTTTATGCACCTTAACACGAACTGGACTTAAAATCAGTCGAGAACCCTTCCAACTGTAAGCCATACTTCACAAATCGACAAAGCTCGAGCACTTGCCCGCATTTCGGAGTGTACAGAGGGTTGTCGTGCAGTCGAAGGTGACAGAGGTATCTCTATCGAGTGGTGGCTGGGGAATGGATCATTGCGTTATGAGGAATAGGGACTTCTACCTTATGGCAGGTTTCTACACGACCCTGGGCAGTTTCGGGTCAAGACACAAATAACCCAATGGTTCTGTGGTGTCGGACCGACCTATTGAAATCACATTGAATCTGCGGTTGCGACTGGTCGGTCGCTTCAGGGAGCCGTCTCATCCTGGTTATAATTCGAGCAGCCAATCTCTTATCTATTCTTCTGGACCGTCTGCTTCCGGCTTGTGGCCCGGGTGGTTCATTTCATTAGCAACTTCGAAGGATTGAATAGGACGGCGGGATTAACAACCAAAATGGAAGCCGGAAGTGGAAGCCCTGCGCCTTGCATGGTTTCTTAGAGACTGAGTGCTACAGATGCTCGACTGCGTTGCGCAACTGGTGTACGTGATTTTTTGTACACGCCCAGGGGCTAGAATGCAAATTTCGGGGGTTGGGCAAGTATTGCATTGACTGTGTACGTTGATCAGCGCTGGCCCTGTGGGGGAATTTGGGACGTGGTTGGTATTTCAGGTCCCTGTCCCATCGAGTGCCCCTGACGGCCCGAACATCGACACCGACGACGACGTAAGCTGCGCCGGCAAAGAGATAGCGAGGTTAATTTAGAGTTCGCTCCTAGGGGCGGATCGGCGGATCGACGATGCGGCTCACCAGGGATGGCGGTCATGCGCCAGGCGCTAGGGGCTCCCTCGGGCTGAACATTGAGTCACATTGAGTCCCACTCTAGGTGATCTCAAGAATGGCCGATTAATTGCGAGATAGAAATGTCGGACCGTTTGGCTCGCCACCCTACCACGAGGTCGAGCGTCTAGGTAGGGTGACTGTGTACTGGTGGTCGAAGTCTTGAGTCCAAGTGCACCCGTGCACCCAGTGCATTTGTGAGTCTAACCGACGATGAATGATGAATCGGACGTATAAGTACGCACGAAGGAGGATAAATTGACCATTGATACATCTTCGCAAGTCCGATCGTTTGAACGAGCACCAAGCATTCTTCTGCAGTGGGTTGCCACTGTCTTTCGAGCGAGGCATCGACTAACCACCATCACAAAAACAAACTAAAGTCATTCCTCTGGGTGTACAATACTGTACAGTAGAGCAATAATAGAGTCTGGCACTACGATTAGTCAAGGGTCTTCGTA
>Ga0307513_10007845_pt1 | contig 13769 bp, 7 predicted proteins | sample 15_EM_MG_FD_202174 | JGI IMG/M metagenome (GOLD analysis project Ga0307513, IMG submission 202174) | Populus trichocarpa ectomycorrhiza microbial communities from riparian zone in the Pacific Northwest, United States - 15_EM | ecosystem: Host-associated > Plants > Roots > Unclassified | place... | reverse complement strand
TAAGTAATCACAAGGAATATAAACCATGCATTTTAATCGTATGTACATGCTTTCTTGGAATATATTCATGAAAATTAATTGTAAGTCTTTGCATAAATATGAGAGAACAAGATGAATGTCGGAGACAATAAATAATTTTGGCAGCTGCATCAAAAAATCATGGTTTTTAATCGTAATCACAGCTTCATCATGAGTGATAAATATACCAGTTCTTTCATCAATGGCAACTGCATCAAAAAATCATCCTTACACTAAATTTAAGCATATTTCCAGAATCCCAAATCAACCAAAACACCACTCCAAGCTCAAACTTCGATTTTTTGTAAGAATATACCACTTTAACAAATACACAAATCACAGAGCATGTGTTTAAAAAAAAAAACAAAGATTGACAAAACAAAAAATCATACCTGGTGTGACAAGATTCAAGGTCGGGTCAGGTGTGAGAGAGGGAGGTGACTGGTTTGCTAGATCTGGAGGTTAGGTGTAGTGTGTGTCATGCCCGTGTAGGAGACTGGGAGAGGAATATGGATTGTTTGTATAGATCTGTAGAGTCAGGGACTCAAGAGAATGGAGATGAAGATTGATTATTTTTGATATGGTTTGTGAGGGTTGAGAGGGGCGGTTGGACGACTGGGAGAGTGAGAGAGTATGAGATTGAGAGTTTGAGACTTACGAAAGATCTGTGAATTTGAGATCTGTGAACTGAATCAGTGAATTGTGAGTTTGTGAGGGTTGAGAGGGGGCGGCTGGACGTAGAGGATGGGTGTGTGCTTGCTAGGGTTAATAATTTTTGTATTTATAGGACCCCTTAACTGAATCGATTCGGTTCGGTTGGGGTTTGGTCGGTTTCAGGTTTCTTAAACCGAAATCGAACCGAACCGAACTTTTTTATAAAAAAAATAATCGGTTTGATCGGGTTTTTTTTCGGTTCGGTTTTTTCGGTTATTTTTTTCTCGGTTTAATCGGTTTCTCGGTTTTTTTGCTCACCCCTAGTTGTTTATTTGTGAAGGGGACGCTAAGACGCTTGAACATCCCGCACCTGGGATAACCCTGCGTATGAGAAGGTGGAAAAAATGACAGCACTCAAGGATTAATATTTTAATGGGAAAGGATAAAACCGAAAAAGAAATCAATTTTAAAAAAATCAAGTAAACTCATGTTAACTTGATTAACTTGTCACCCAAGATATGAGATAGAGATAACCCCACAAAAAAAAAATGATGAACAAATTACAAAGTTCAAGGCCCAATAAATCAATGTTAAATGAAAAAAATGAAAAAAAAATTCTAAAAAGGATTTTAAAAAACATCAAACTTAAACTTCGTAAATCATTGAAACTGGTAGACTTAGTCATGAGAATGAAACTCCCTTGTAAAAGGTAAGCATAAAAAAATTATAAAGCAAAATTGTCAATTATAAAAAATTAAAAATAAACAATGAGGACTAAATCTTGCACAAAAAATAATTAAAAAAACTAATTAGGGATTAAATTGAAAACAAAATAAATAAAGAAAATGATAGAAAAAGAGTAATGAAAAAAAAGAGGACCAATTTTTTTTTTTAAAATGAAACAAAATAAAATAAATACAAAAGATAAAAAAAAAACAATCAAAAGAATGAGTAACAAATAAACCCCTCTCTGCCATGTTATTTTTATGAGCAACTACGGGTATAAACATTATTTTACTGTGCAAATAAAAAGAAAAATAAGAGAAAAACCCGATCATTTATTTAGATTTCAAGAATAAAAAAGTATTTTTGTAATGAATTTTCAAAGTTAAATGATAAAATTATTCTTCATCAATCTCTTAAAAAAACAATTTTACCCTACCAAGACAATTATTAACAGCAATGAAGAGCAAAATAGTGATGAATTCACGGTAATTCTCCTCAAATACTATAGAAAAAGGCTGAGGTATTTTTATTTATTTATTTTATAATGAAGAGGAAGTGCATGGATAGAAATCACCAAGGGTTGTGATTAGACGATAAATGAGATGTGTGGTTTTGTCAGGTACCAAGGTTCGACTCTCGTTGCTCTCGGACAAAAAAGCTTTTGGGCGTTTGGTGTAAGAAAAGAAGGAAGAAAGCATTTCCAGAAAGAAAGAGAGAGTGGGATGTGATACAGAACTACACAAGATAAAACATGGCCCGACAGCAATCACAGTTCAATGTTGGGGCAGACATGCTCAGATAACATTGCATGAATATTCAGTGCCCGGCCCTTCTCAGACCACCTCCTCGGCTTGTCTTAGAATCTCGAGCTTAGTTTCGGCCTTTGGGCTATGAATTTGTTAAGCATCCATTAGTAGTCATGTGGAAAAGAAGTTCATGAGGCCGACACGGTTGTCCCCTTCAGAGAAACCACATTGCGGGCTAGGGTAGATGGATCTAGCAAGCCCATTTTTGGCGTATTGGGCCACTAACTGTTTTTAACTTTTTATGCACCCGCACCATTCGACCACATCCGGGTTTATTTATTTAAATTGTTTTTAATCTTTTTTTAAACCTTATGAAATCACATCTAAATAAATTACTAGTAGATATGATTTAAAAATATAGAATTATGTTATTTAGTAATTTATAATAATGAAGACTTTTTTTTGTTATTTATGTAGTAAATCTAGTTTAAAAGTAAAGATTGAAAAATGAGAATCGTTTTATAGGAACTATAATAATTAAATATATAAATAAAGCTATAAAAAAAAAAATCGAGATTGACGTGGGAATGAGAAAAGAATCGTAGCAATACCCATGACTGGCAGCACGCAACCATGAACACAAAAAGAGACGATCAAAAGGAAGATAGCTTACAATCCACAGAATATATGTTTATAAACAATCTAGATTCTTGGAAGACTCGCCATGCAAATAGATGCTGGATGGACGGCGAGGCCTTACTTTTGATGTTTGCAGTGCCATGGGCTTGCTGGTCCTGCAGGCAGGAACGTGCAAGGATGAGGACCAGAAGGTTGAATCGGGCGATTTCTCGGAGGAAACTGCATGCCGATTCGACCTCATTTTGGGCTCAGAGAATTAGAAGGCCTTTCACCACCAGGACCACAGCAGCTCCATATGCTATCAGCAGCATGTTAGCGCAAAGCCGAAAGACATGGAAAAATGAACAAAAGATTTGCAAGGGCACCAAAATAAGAGCACTTATCTTTCTAGTCGCATCTTGCAGAAAGTAAGCAGATATAACATCAATGATCTGGCCACAACTATTGGTTTGCCAAGAACAAATTTCTGCAAGTACAGTCGATTTTGCTAGGCAATCACTAAAGCAAGAGGAAATCTTGAGGGATGGAATTCATGCAAAACAGTAGACTATCATATTTTGATCACAGACTGAGGTATTCGTGGCTCAGTGAATTACAAAATGAAGAATGTCAGCATACCTGCATGTGTACAAAGAAGGCGAGTTGAACGACAATAGCCCTCATGATCATAATGCAAGTTGCAGCAAGAAATGCTTGTTTCTTCCATCCGAGTAAAGGAAGCTACAAAACAAGCAGAGTTTTTGAGCATGTCATGCTATAACGAATTCTTTCTCTGTGTCTTCAGGTCATTTTCATTAGCAGAGTGTTACAGAACTGGTGATGTATGATGCAAAAGGAACTTACTTCAATAGAATACACACTCCCAAGCACAAAACTTGTGAGAAGGGCAGCAAGATGTGGTGGGGATTGAAACATAATTCCCATTGCAAAACTCTGATATATGAATCATTACAATCAACATTGGAGGAAAATCAATCAGCACAATGAATTACAAATCCACTATTCTTTTCTGTTGCTAACAAGAAATCCTACTTACTGTCAATAAACATGCCGAAACGATTGCGACACCAGTTGCCATTGAGAAATTGCCAGAAGCAAGTGGGAGTTAAGGTTTGTTTACCTGAGAACATTAAAGCAGTAAAAAATGAAGCCAATAACACAGCATTGGCCTCGAAACCGTAAAATTGTAACAAGAGTACCATCAAAAAACCTATAAATGTTCATAAGAGATCATCCAAATTGATGATTTAAGTCACTTGCATACATACCTTGTCTATTTCAGCATCAAATAATTGATTCAATCCCACCACATAAATGCTCATCAATACTGATGGCACCAATGCCTGAGTTATCAAAAGAATTCTTCAGTACTGTAGCTAAATTCCCACGAGAGGCAATCGTTAGTCTTTTTCTCGAAAACTTACCTTCAGCAAGCCCATAAAAAATGTGGGAGACAATTCAGATATTGTTTCTACTGGTAGAAGAGAAACTGATGTTATCCCATAAGCTATTAAAGGAAAAAAACAGGGGGGGAAAGATTAGTCCATGTTTATTGACTTCTTGTTATCAGAAACGGAAGTTTTATATCAAGAGAGTGTAAAAATACGAAACTCACAGTGCCAATCACAGTTTGCGGACGAGAAAACTGACAGAATGAATGTAACTGCTGAATCACAGTGTCTTTAAAACTCGACGAAACATTGTCATTCTCATTGTTTGTAGCAAATTCATTCTGTAAAGATACGAGAATACTGTACTTTCTGTTTTTTCCACTACAAGGTTTGCCAAGTACAGTCTTACGTACTTCTGGTTTTTGAGCTGGTTTAAGATGACAATCTTAAGGAACAAATGATGGTTTTCTTGCTTTGGCTTCTGTTAAGTGTACAATGTGCTTGGTTCACTGGCACTTCAAGTGGTGTACTGACACAACCTGAAATCTATGATGACAAACATTACTACCCACTTTGATGATATGGCAGCACTTCGTATATAATTTCGGTTTATTTTAAATACATATGATTTGATATGCGAATTGAACCAAACTGAAAGAAATCTAAAATTCACGAAAAATAATGAAACTTATAATTAAAAATCTATACAAATATAATCAATAGTAATAGCAAACCCCTAAGACCAAATCAAACATCGTATATATCTCTCTAGAGTACCTTTGCTTACCACTTCTCTGCGCTTCCAAAAACGTTTCTCACCAAAGCATCTGAAAAAGGCCAATAAAAAGTTTTTCCACGATCAGAATTCGCATCAAACATTTGAGAAATTCATGAAAACATTGGACACATACCTCGTTGTTTTTGCAGATGATGATGATGATTTGTTGCAGGACCAAAGCATGACGAAGGTGCTCATAATCTTACAATTATGCTCTATCTTTATATACTTTGACCTTATGCGATTGTTTTTATATCTCTGTTGAATTTCTTGCTTCGGCCAATCAATCCTTATTAAGTTCTTATATTTAGACTGCTGTGGAGACAAGAACAGAAAAGCAAAAATAAAAGGAAGGGAAGATCCTTGTATTTAAGTTTTATATTAGAACCATTGTTTTTAAACCAGATATATTGGGTCGACCTAGGAAAATTCTAGGTCACAAGTCAGGTAGGTTGCCCGGGTTAACCCGGGTCAACTTAATTTTTTTTATTTAAAAATAAATAAAAATGACATCATTTTAAAAAAAACCAATAGCTTTTTACTAGGTTTCTCCTACATCACAGGTTAACCTGAGTTTTTAACGAAATAACATCGAGTCAATTCTCATTTTATTTTTATTGAAACCTGACCCTGTTTAAGTTTTGGGTCACTCAGATCACTGTTCAACCTATATGATTGAATCAAGTTTTAAAATAATAATTAGAATAAAAAAAAACTATGTATTAAAGGAAATTTAGTTGGAAATGGACATTCATGTCCTTCACTTTAAAAGCAAAAATTGAACGATTACCCATGTAATTTTCAATTGTTTGTGTGGCCTTGTATAAGCAAAACCACCCTCACATATCCATATTTTTCTTGCTATGCATTATCTGCTTTTATGGGAAAGATTTAAAGTAATGGGTCTCAATTCTCAATCAATGGGTTAAAAAAACATAGCTTTGACTGATTATACGTGGTATCTCTATAACCTATTCTATAAATTAAGTAAAGATAGGTGGTGAGATTTACGACAAATTGGTGATCGAGATTAATAGAGACGTGTTGACAATTAAAAATGAATACACTTCACGTTTAATTAATTAGTGTCGTATGATATAAGTGAAAGATATATTACAGAGATAAAAACGTGTTTAAATAAATTTATTTTTAATATAATTTTAAAGTAAATTTTTATACTTTTAAAAAATAAAAAATATAGAAAAACATATTTTTTAGATAATATTTAGTTATTATCTCGAGATAAAAAAAGATGAAGATAGTAAAGACAAAGAAGACAAGATACAAAAGGAGTCGAAGAAATAATTATATTTAGTAATAATTAATGTACAAAACAAAGTAATTATCTCTGTAACTTGTTTAGTTATGGTAGACAAGACAAAAAAAAAAGTTTATTTTACCCTTGATATGTATTATTGTCAAACTTAAATATTTTTTAAAAAAGTAGTTAGATATTATTTTTTTACTTTAGTTTATTTTGACTATTGAAATTAATAATATTATAATAACATTAGTTATAAAACTCAGACTGGCTCGACAGGTTGACCTAAAGACTTGATTGGTCCGGGTTTAAGAAAAAATATATGAACGATTGACCAAACCTGACTTGGCCAAAAACCCAGGTCAAAACGAGGTTGCTTTGATTCTTTTGTTTTTTTATAAAAAAAAAATAGGTTAAGCTGGGTTGACTTTCTTAACTCGTGACCTTTGTTGACCCCAAGTTGGGTTTTAAAACTACGATAATAATCATTTTTATTCTTACGTTGAATTAGGTCAACTCGGGTTGACCCTCGGACCCATAATCTGGGTCTTTTCCTGGGTCGACCCCCAAGCTAGGTTTCAAAACTATAATAATAAATATTTTTATTCTTATGTTGACTTGGGTTTGCCCAGGTTGAAACTCCGACTTGTGACCCAGACCTTACTCTTGGTTGAACCTCATGTTGAGTTTTCAAACTATGATAATAAGCATTTTTATTTTTACATTGACCCTCCTAGTTTGCAACCCGAGCTTTGTCCAGGGTTGACCAACGAGTCAGGTTTTGAAACTATAACAATAACCACTTATATCCTTACATTGACCCAAGTCAATAGTCAACCAAACCTTACACTGGGTCGACCCCTGAATTAGGTTTTAAGACTATAATAATAACTACTTTTATTCTTGTGTTAGCTCGGATCAATTGGGCCAACCCTCTCGACTTGTAACTTGGGCCTTGCTCCATATCGACCAATGAAGTTGAGTTTTAAAATATGATAATAATCAATTTTATTTAAACATGTCTTAGTTAGATAACTTTGGAATTAATAGTTTTTTATAATGATATTTTAAAAATAAAATTTAATATATATTGTCTATGAGACATGTTTTCTTTGTATTTTATATTTTGAAATTTCATAAATTTACTCTAAAATTATTATAATGACATATTTATTTTTGTGTCTCTATTTCTTTAATCAAATATATTTTTGTTCTAATTATTTCTATCCTTTAATTTATTTATGAGACAGTAACAAAATGCGACCCTAGGCTCTCATTAAATTAAGTAAAAGTTTATATATATATATATATATATATATATATATATATATATATATATATATATATATATATATATATTCCTAAAAAATAAAAATAAAAAACATTGCTTCCCCATACCCTAAAAAACAATTTCCTAAAAATTGGGCTCAGAAAATAAATTTTTTAACGAAAAAATAACTAACCTTAAAAAAAAAATTGGTTTCCTCGCAAAAGAAAAATAATTACCTAAAAACGGGTTTGGAGATTTTTCTGGGGGTTATGTTGAATTTAGATCTTCCAGAAAATCAGGTTCATGCATAATCGTTTTCTTCTCACTAGTCACTAGCAATATTCACCTCCTTTAGTTTCTGTCAAAATTAATCTTGATGGGGCTCTTAGCCATGATTCCAAATCTTGTGCGATGGGTCTTATAGCAAGAGATTCCAATGAAGATGTTTGGCATGTCAAAAGCATATACCTGCAGCATTTTTTTTTTTAGATGCACAGGTAGTGGAGGCATTAGCACTTCGTGAGGCCACAAGATTGCTCAGAATTTTCATCGAAGAGTTCTCATTGAAGATGATGCGAAATTACTGATAGAAGCGACTACCCAGAAAGCTTTTGACAACAGTGAAGCACATTCCATACTTCAGGATTCAGTTAAAATGCTATCCACAGAAACCATTTCTCTATGAGTGCTACATTGAAAATACTTTATAATTAATCTCTCATATTTCAAACTTCAAAATTCGCAATACGCGTGCTTGTAACAAAATAGGCCCATAAATATTGAGAAGGTTGGTTCAAGTGATGAGTTTGGGAGTAATTTTGTACGGAGATAAAGAAAAATAAATGGCTTTGAGGTGTGAGTCACACTATTTTTATGTGCTTATTTGTTGCTTTAACAAGCAGATTATGTCTTAGAATTGCCCATCAAGTAGCCCACGATAAGGATCCATCCACTAATTTCACTCATTTATTTATTATATTATTAAAAGGTAATTTTTATAAATGTTGCTAGTTTACGGGCCATGCTGCTGTGTTGTTGATTGTATTAAAAAAATTAAACATAAAAATAATTTAAGTCATAAAAAATTATTTAATATTATTATTAAACTCAATTTAAAAAATTAATTTACCTTGAAATTTTTTGATCTGACTCGTTGTTTAACTCGGATTTAAAATTAAATATGTGAAATTTATCTAGATGTGATCTATTCGACTTGACTAGAAAAAAAACTCGAACAACCAGTAAAAAAAAAATTAAGAAAAGAAACGACACTGAAAGAAAAAACCTCTCAATTTAATTTCTTACTTAGTTCAAATTTAGAATTAAACATATAAGTTTTGTTTTAATATAATTAAGTGATTGAATTCATTCAAAAGCAATCTAAACAATTAATAAAATATTCTGAAGATAAAACTAAGAAAGAAAAAAAAGCTTCATTGTTGGTGCGTGGCACAAGTTTTTTAGTTCGCAAGTATAATAAAGGGGATTGTTTCTTTCCAAAATAGACTGACTTTCTTTTATTTTCATTACAAACTATATTAACAATAAGAAAAAGAATTATTCGGCTTGAGATGTCATGATCAGGCAGTTTCATCATCAGACTTTTTTGAGATGAGACAAACGTAGATATCTTAATCATCTATCCATAATTAATTCGACGTGGACGGCCGGCAACTACATGCCTCCTAGCTCTAACACGCCCCCGCCGACCTAGTACAGTACTGACGTATACAACCGATGGTTCTATGTGGTAAGATGCAAGATTCTCCAAATTTTAGAGGCTTGCAAGTAGCAACTGGTCAACAGTTGTTGCATTACCGAGAAGAAGAACAATTCTTATCATTTATCTATCTGCCAGCGAAGCAAATCCAAACAAAAAGTTCTGTACCTTTTCCCATAAAGAGAATCTTTCACAGTTGTTTTCTCTTCTAAACGTGATAAGGTTGTTCATGTTCTAGCTCTGGGTCGACATCAACATTAAATTCTTTCAGATATCTGTTTCTATTATATTGCTACCATGAATTTCTATATAAACCACTACAGCTGCTCTCAATTTATCAAACCTGTCTTAACTCTCAATCGACATCACATCGTTCTCTTAGAATCAAATTAAACCATGATGAATATGTGCAAGAAATCACTCTTTCTTAGGGCCAAAGCCACCATCCTTTTGTTCCTGATCCTTGCTGCGAGTGCTACTCTTGTAGTTGCAACTAGGACTTCTAGTTTCATGACCACGACGACAGAATTTGGAGGAAGCAGCACGTATGTTTTTACCCGAAGTAACCGTCCAATTCAACCATCTGATCCTTATCCTTGGAGTTACCTGCCTGGAGATGGGCCATGCAAACCTCCTAAGTGATGCATGCTACATACCGTGCATCAAGCATCTAGTTATATAAATACATGGTGCGCGCGTTTTAAAATAAATAGAGTTTTTTTTTTTCAATCTTTTTATATAATTTTCTTCTTGTGATCTGTCGTTGGATTTAGTCTGACCATGTTTTTTTTTTTTATGAATAAATTCCAGGATCATAGTGATGATGGAGGTGGAGAGAACACAAGTGGAGACTAGAGAATGTGTCAAGGAGACTAGATAGAATGAGTCCTTTTGTATGCATATTATTCAGTATACCTTTGATAATTTTTCTCAAATTATATATATCCTGTTATTTTGCTATGTTTTAGCTGTCAAGAAATGGTTGAAATTGAACATCTGTTGAGTGTTACCATATTAATTATTTTCTTTTATTAAGAAACTATATTAATTAAAAAACAAACTGGAGCTACGCACAGACAAATTGATTACCGTTAAAGAATAAATTCATTTCAAAAATTTAAGTTGATAGATAATATCCTAAAATAAAATTTATATTATTCTCTAATAATCACTATATATATATAAAAAGAGAGTTGTTTCTGTCATTTTTCTTCTTTTAATCTCTTTAATAGAAGTTGATGATTTTATATATTCATGTATAAATAATGACAATAAAGTTAAAATATTGTCTATTTTCTAAGGAGAGATTTTACAGATTTTAGGTATTAATTTGAATGCTTTAGTCCTCTTAATTAATTTATTCAGACCACTTCTGTCAAATTAATCTTATCTTCTTAATTTTGAGAGTTCAGAATAATCAAGCATTATTAATATTCTTACAACCAATTAATAAATCAAAAACTCAAATCATGAAAATTAAAATTAAACAAAACATTTTACAACCAAAAATCTTTTTTTTTTTGTTGAACCGCTTACATTCCATTATCTGTGTCCACTAGAAGACCATTTTGAAACCCTTCCAAGTAAAAAACGTCTAGGCCGCCCCCTTCAAGGATATGCCTTAATTGATTATAGTTGCTTTCTTTCTTGCTAAATTCCCCAGTGCACAATTTCATATGATATAATCACACATGCAGCACTGATGAACTGATGGTTAAATGAACTTCCCCAATTTCTGGAGCCATCATAGCTCTGAATTTCGAGCTAGAATGGAGAAGTTAATAGGCTTTGCCTCACACATGATCACTTGAGAGAACGATTAGGAAACACTCGCTCGCATATTCCAATTGCAATTGGGATGTTTATTCATTTCTTTTCCTTTTCTTTGTTTTTTTAAACTGTATAATGTTTTATTATGGTTTCGAAACAAACAATTGCGAGGAATTGGGAGTGAGCGATAAAAGGGACGTGTATTTTTATTATTTTTATAAATTCACTTTAAAATTATTAAACAATTAGGAGGAATTGCGAGTGAGTGATAAAAGGGACGTGTATTTTTATTCTTTTTATAAATTCACTTTAAAATTATTATAGAAACATATTTATATTTATATCTTTTAATGCACCCAATATCACAATAATTTTTAAAAATTTAAATTGTGAAAAAAAATAGATTTTAGGCATCTTATTTTTTGAGAAAAAGATCTTATTTAAGGAGTCGTCACTTTATATTATGGTCACTAGAAACTCTAAATGATCAATAGAGATTTTATAGTACAAGATTGATTACATAAAAGAGTAGATATTATCACCTCTTAAACGTTCTACCTGAGGTAGACTGCATTGCTGGTTTTATCTTAAATTGTTAAGGGTTTGTTGTATTACATTATCAATGGTCGAATTGTAATATTTCTAATTCTAGCTCTAGTGAATAAACCAGTAAAATTTGAATTGAAAACAAAACATACATATTTTTTTTTATAAAAAAGGTATGTATAGCATAGTTAAAATCTGTAAATCAAATATACAGTGAAATCATCGAGAAAAAAAACACGAGGAACCACAAATAAATTCAAAACGTTCATGAATTTTTTGGAATTTTCTAATATCATAAATGGACTCATTTGACCACATATTAAAACAAAAGGAATAAAATAAAAGGAATTGGCATAAGAACACCCTTTGCCTAAAATAAATTGGGCTAGATGGTTTTTGTTTTTTGGGTCGGGTCCACCTCAACCCATATAAGCTGGACTGAACCCAGCTGACCCGGCCCTGCTTACTGGTACAAGCTAGTGACCGGGCCATCTTTTACCCGTAGGCGTGCGTGTATTGTTGACGCACCCTTCCTACAGTCGCAGGATAATTAAAATGCAAGTGTACAGTGTCAATTGTTATGAATGGGAAAGAGAAGAAGTTTACCCGTTCTGGAGATGAAGCTAATAGATATGGTGCACTCTGGACACTGCCTCTTTTTCTTCCTTTAGTTTTCTTTTTCTCTGATTCTTTCTATTCTGTTGCTTTCTTTTTTTGTTCTGGTTTTTTTCTCTCTGGCTCTCTCTGTCCTCTCTCTCTCTCTCTAGTGGTTTCGGTCCTCTGTTTTTTTTCTTCTTCGTCTGTGTTTGTTCGCCTGTGTTTCTTTTCTGATCTGTTGTTCAAAGGGGGAGGGGGCTGGTATACTTGGAGGCAAAGCTGGTGCTCGTCCGTTGGCTGGCCAGTGCTTTCCTCTCTCTGTTTCTGTTTTTCCTTAATTCGCTTACTCTCTGATCTTCCTTCCCTGGGTCTTTTTTTTTTTGTCTTTTGTTCTCCTGTGTTTGCTCGGCGCCCTCCCTTTCGCCTTCTGTGTGTATCGTTCACTCCATGTGTTCTGTGTGTCCACTTTGTGTCTGTCCCCTGTTCTTGTTTTTATTCGTCCTCTGGTTTTCCTTTGTTTATCCCCGGGGTCCTTTCTGTTTTCTTTCCCTTTGTTTCGTTCTTCTCGTGACCTCCCCCCGCTTGTCGTGGCCTTTCTCTAGCTTTTATGAAGCCAGAGAATGCCATGCGTAAGTGCCTCGGTAATGGCATACATCGTGGGGGCGAGAAGGATGTTACCATGATCTGCTGCCGTTTCCGCGAATCGGGTGACGAAGATGAACAGTTTTCCTTGAAACGGCGTTGTTTTGAGCTGGGGCGCTCATTCTTCAATTTGGCCACTGGAATTATGATATCTTGCAATCAGGCCCTTATTCATGGAAAATTCTTTTTGCTTTTAATTTGGCCCCTGGATCAATTGCAAATGGACCCCTATATTGTAGAAACATTTACACAAAAGTCCATGGTTTCTGAATTATTCAATGCAGTCCTTAATTGACTCATTAACGTTTAATTCTTTCAAAATTACCCCTGGTAAAATCAATTAAACGCCCTATAGAACCCCAGTCATTTCATTTGGGTTCTTAAACTTTAATTTCATGCAATTATGACCCAAATCAGCTCCAAACTTTGATATTTCTTCAATTACGCCCCTGATTTCATTAATTAAACTAATTTCAAGTGTAATTAAGTCCCCAAACTTATTAATTATTCTAATATTTGAGAAAATTGACTCTCACATTTATAATTTCATACTTATTAGTCCTTAAACTTTCAATTTGTATTGTCTTGATCCAATTCTCAAATTCCTTTTCATTTATTTATTATTATTTGTTTTATTCAAAAATTGGGTTAGTACATTCTCTTTTATTTTAAGATATTAACTAAATACAATCTATTTTTTTAATCATATGTTTTTTTTTCATGTCGAAATCTAATTTTTATTATTAACTATAACAACGTAAATAAAGTTTCAAATTAAAATTCATCGTTGCTTATGCCTATCGTGCTTCTCTAACAATCAGTAATTTTTAATCATATTTAAAAATACGATATGTATATTTCGATGAATCAGTAATTGTTAATGTAGTTCGGATTTTGGAGAATCTATGATGTTGAATGATAGCTAACGTATTCTATTTTGTTTTCTAGTGAATTTTCTCAAGAAAAACCCAGTCTATTATGCACGTCTTTGATATGCTAAACAATCAAGCT
>Ga0307513_10007843_pt1 | contig 13769 bp, 6 predicted proteins | sample 15_EM_MG_FD_202174 | JGI IMG/M metagenome (GOLD analysis project Ga0307513, IMG submission 202174) | Populus trichocarpa ectomycorrhiza microbial communities from riparian zone in the Pacific Northwest, United States - 15_EM | ecosystem: Host-associated > Plants > Roots > Unclassified | place... | reverse complement strand
ACGTTCGAGTCTGAAGTAACATGACCTGGTTCGTTGGAATTCTTGCCTTGGCCGATGCTTGACTGCAGATTGATCGAGTTTCGCAACCTGTCAAATCTTTTTGTTCCTAGCCTCTTGTTTGCAGTCTATTAAGACCTCAATTTTTTATTTTTTTTAATTCAATTCACCGAAAAACCAGCCTGATTGCAGAAGTAGTTTGTATAATCTTCGACTGGCAGAAATCAGGTATCCAACATTCGAATTGAGTTTTGGCACCAGTTGAAGAATCCTTTCAAGGAGAAAAGCAGTGAGGAAAGGAAACATGCAACTTCTAGATAAGTTATCCATCAAGATATAATGCACATTGAAGAATATTAACAGTAATGAACAAAACTTGTATAAACAATGGAACGAGAGGCTTATCCCCATATGCCTGACATGGCAAGTAACCCAAAAAAAGATATGTATTTCGCAGCTAATAGTTACAGCAGAGCTTCAGTTACCGTGCTGATGCAATTTTGAGGCACCACTACAGCCTTTTATATTATGCTAATCCTTGTCCACTTTGAGTCGATCCTCAATCTGCTGCATGGAAATTTAATCGAATAAAAAACAGTTACTGATGAGTTATTGGATACAGAAACAGCATATCTGCAAAATTTGTCCAAAAAAAATTAGGTGGTGGAAAACTTACAGATGATGTAAACAAGAATAAATATAAGATAATACATCACATCTTATAGACAGATTGTTGATTATCCCAGCCAACATGTTAAACTCGTTTAACCAAAGCCAAATCCTTCACTGGCTTCATGAATAGCAAGCAGCAAGCGTTCTTGAAGCTGTTCCCCGGAGGTATACTCAGGAAGGTCTAGCTGATTGAAGCTGGAAAAAGAAAAAAAAAAAAAAACAAGGACCAACAGAAAATTCCAATATCAGGAGCAAATTTTGGGCTTTTAAGTAACCATAACAGCACAGGGCTTCTAGCTGACCATGTGTGAGCTGAAGGCAAACGCTCAGGAGCCCCATAGGCTTTGTGAATCTGAAGCTTTTGGGGACCAGAGATACCCTGCAATGCCTTGAAACCCTCCAATGGAACCTGAAAACCCACAGTTAGTTTTTACCAAATTCCAATTTCAGATAGTTGATCTGCTAAAACCATGCACAAACCTAAACACCAATTCAACAAAAACATTTATCATGCAAAATATACAATGAAGTGACCAATTATGTATCTGTTAGAATACATCATGTGAAACATATTCATAGAATATCCACGTATACAGTACAACAAATCACCTTTGATGTTCCAGTGACGAACTGCAGTAGTCTGGCCATATCTTCCTTGTTAAAACCTTTGACAACCTCCCAAAACCATTGAACAACACCAGATGCTGGAGTATAGCCAGTATACTCAGTGTTGGCCTTCAGATCATCCACTGCAACAGCAGTGTTACTGGTCAGGTATTTCAAAGAAAAAAGAACCACATAAATTGAACAGGATAACAAAAAAGCCAACTCACAATCAATTTCAGGAAGTCCACTGATTAGTAGCTCAAGCTCTTTATCATTGAAAATGGAAATAAGTTCCCTTGGCACCAATTCATTAAAACCTTCTAGGAAGGAATTAATCTGAGGACGAATGGCGTTTGTCAATATATGATCAGCAACAAGGTCTACATACTCATGCTTTGTTTCTTCAGTAACCCTTATGTTTCTTCCTCCAGGTTTAAGCTCATAATCAGTAACCTTTTTCCAAGCAAAAAAGCACGAATAAATGCAAGCTCAGGAGCCACATAAAACTTAGAACCATGTTCATGCCCAGGAAGAGGATAAACCCATAACAAGAATATTGGTAACAATACAAGGTATCAAAATGCTGAGTGTACCTGAGTTTTCTCATAAAGGATGTGCTTCTCCTCGTCAGCATCCATGCTGAATGTCAAGTCAGGTATATCACTCACATCATTCTGAAACAGATGAGATACAGCAGAAGATAATAACTGTCATGCACTGGGGAAAAACTCACTCCATAGCAAAATGTGGGCAAAAGCACAACTGAATACAGAAGAGGGGATCACAGATTAAATTCACTAACCTCCAGCATCCACTTCAAATTCTTGTAATAATCAGGATCAACAGCCTCTATGTCATGGTATGTCACCTTTGCACCAAGAATATGCTTGTAGAAAGACCGAGTAAAGTAAACATCCAAAAGTTGCCCATCAAACAGTGCCTTGGAAACCTGCAAGCTCATAAGCAATAAAATCAGAAAACTACCTAATTCAACAACAGTAGTACAATCTAGTTCAGAAGAAACAAGTTCTGGAGCATTACCACACGGCCCACAAACTTGAAGTAAGACAGATGTTCTGTCTGATAAACAGAATTAGGGTTTGGCTGAAAAGTCACATCATTCCCGACAGTTGTGAAAAGCAAAGCTCCCTTGTCAAATACAACCCTTGACAGCAATTGATACCATTCTCTTGTCAAACCCCCAGCATCAATACCCTCCTCACCTTGGAACTGCACATTCAATCTTCCCCTGAGATCCTGAGTAGGTCGCATCCTCAATTGATTGTATGAATCCTCCAAAACATATGCTCGCCGAACACTTATCCGCAGTGGACCAGAACGGTGTTGCTCATGCTGTTGCCTTATTCTGGAGCGGAAATATGCTCTCTTGTTATCAAAATCAATTAGTCTGGGAGCCTTCAGCATCATAGAGAGTGATTTCTCCAACAAGCCAGGATTCTGCCTTATAAAAGTATTCAAAAGCCGGCGATGCTTCTCTGCAAATCTGGAAAATGTGACAACACCATCAAGCTTTCTCTGAGAATCTCCGAAGCATGCAGTGGTCGAGGAGGAGCTACCAGAAGATTCTTTGACTTCTCTCGCGGTTATGGTCACGTGATCTTGTTGCACAATGGATTGGTTTGCCTGTAGCTTTTCACACAAAACAAAGAAAGCTTCAATGAAAGGCAAGAGCCTCTGGGTTCCAGGAGGAAGAGGGGATGAAGAAGAGCCCCCCTGTACAAGCTCCCCTACATTTATATTTGATACAGTTGGACTGAAAGTACTCTGAACGAGCTGTGTCTCTGTCAAACTAATACATTCGCTCAATTCTAACCACAGTGGCTGAAGTGCAATACTTAAGTTCCACATGGTAGTTTGCTCCTCCTGTTCCCCACCACTCTCAAGGTCCATATTCTCATCAATAGTGGGTGAGGTGAGTGAGGTGAGTGAGCTGAGTGCCTGTAGCACACGTAGGATTGCTGCCCCGGCCATGGAGCCAGCACTTAGACCTAGCATGTGAGTGTTCCTCAAGGTGACAAGCTCACTGACAGCTGAACTGCTCAACCCATGAGCTAATTCTGAAAGCTCTGAAGTAAAGAATTTACGATGGGTTGCAACAATTGAGGCCAACTTCTTAAGCACTTCTCCAGCTAGCATATATACTTTATCTGACAGCCTGAATTTAGTCAATGGAACAGATTAGTGATTCATTGACAAATTCACATTAAAAAAAAAAAACTAAAGATAAACAGTTATGAAGGGAGATAACTAAAAGAAAAAAAGATATATAGATAAATGAATGTCACATCGCTAATGATGGATTGACCAAAAAAAATGAGCATGTTAAGTTGACTGATAAGACACAGAACTTTCAAAATGTTAGATATAAGAATTAAAGCCTGAAAGTACCCTTCACAACCAAGAAGGCTGCACAGATTGCTCAACTCAGGTTGTGGTAACTTCAAGAAAACACTGCATGCATCAATGCTCCTATTTCCATTAGAAATGGACCCAGAACTGGCAGCCTTGTCCTCTTGACTTGATTCTGCTACCAATGGCGGAACACTTTGAACACCACCAGGAACTTCACCGGCAGTTTGTTTTTGAGAATTCTCCCTTGCCTGTCCAGATTGGGCATGAGTGTCTAATTTTGATGCTGCCGTGAAAACTACTACTTGAAGCAATCCCATGACCTGCACCACAACGAAGTTGTCTCATGCGTGAAATCAAGAAACACATTAGAAGAAAGGATCAAGATTATACCATCAATATAGAGAAAACATGCTACAACGAAACATGAGCCAAACTACTAAATATGCAAATTGGATAAAGAAAAGTAAAGAGATCTCAAACCACTTCCGAACCAGATTGCTCATACCTGCTCAAGATGAGTAGTGCTGTGTAGAAAAAGTGGTCGATTCAACAGCTTCAGAAAAAGGATCAAAGGAACATTATCAGTATCGCCCAAAGGTTTTAACGAATTATCTCCATCTCCAATTTTCTCCTTGCCTTTATCAATCTTGGTTTCCAGATATTTTGGACTTAGAGGCTCCAGAACAATTGAGGGATCAAAGTAGAACAACATATTGGCAATAGAAGAATGATTTGTAGCCAAATAGGTCAAGATTTCCAGAACTCGACGCAAAACCAAGGGAGGAAGACCTGTAAAGAAAACAATCAGAATTGATAATTTAAAACATAAGTCAATTGGAAAAATTATGATTACAACAGATGGGGAAAAAAATACCATCCATCAACTGCGATCGACCATAAACAACATTTGACTGACAACCATAAAGCCTCTGGGAGTTAATTGCTGTCAATCCACTGACTGACCCTTCAGCCTCGGGTTTAATCATATTGAGCAAGAGACAAACTAAACTTGTCCTTGTAGTACTATGTGCACAAAGGTTTAGCAGAAGTCTCTGTAGAAGGCCTTTCCCGAGGGGCTAACATCATAGAAATAATAATGATTGAAAAAAGAAAACCCAGGTTAGCAAAATATCATGACGCAGTAGAGATGTCATGACTATATTGTAAGATCATTATGCAGAAAAATCTTTAAAAAACCTTAAAATAAAAGATCTGGCATTATACAGTCTGAACAATGGACATTCTCAAACATAAATTCTTTGAATTTACATGAACTCCAAGAGCTCTAAGAGCAAACCTTTAATAACTGACTGTCAGAAAGAGGAACTAATTGTGATAAATGCAAGCTTCTATGGAAAAGAGAAGCACATCCTTAATGTTACTGGAACTTTAGTGTGAAACAACAAAGTAAGCCAGAACCAGTCAAGCTATGCAGTACTTGCAATTCAGCTCCTACTAGCTCACAGTACCAAAAAGAGATTATCTAGTATCGCATCTACCCCAATATAATAAAACCCCCGACTCATTATGAGCTCTAAGCACAGACAAAAATTAATCCTCAAATTAAATCCCTTATCTACTTCCATTCATCCAAATCAATCAAAATTGAATATGCGGAAGCAAGAAACAAAGATTCATCTTTTCTCACAAACAGCCTTGAATCACTAGCTTTCTAAGAATATACACACTGAACTGGGAAAAACTGCACAACTTTCAAGGGAAACACAAACTCTTCAAATATTGTATAAAATGGCATGATACAAGTTACTATTAGGGCCCATCTAAAGTTTAATGCTCATTGATGAAGGTTTTAATAAAATGGATCATAACATTAAGGTTTTAATAAAATGTAACCTTGTGAAGTTTTTGATCATGAAGAACTACTTAATGGAGGACCACAGAAACAGAAGTCTACAGTTGCTTGAACAGATTAATTCAGTCACCATTCATTCTTTTGACTAGACTATTAATCTTCTAGAATTAATCAAAACACTAAAATTCAGAATTAATTAAAACTACATATCAAATAATTCTAAGCCATTTTGCCAGATTAAAAGAACAAGCAGAAAATAAAAATTCATCTCCCAAATAGCAAGAATGCAAGATTGCTTTCCAGTGAAACATAATATGCAGAGATCACCAATTACCTGTGCCATCCTTAGCAGGTGGATCAAAGCTTTCAATGCATTGGTATCCAAAAGTGGCTCGCCTTCAATTTCATTCATCTTCATGCCATCTGCAAAAGCAGAAGCAGCCCTCCGTCCAATTGTAACTCCAACACCCCTGTCCATCACTGTCTGCCTATCAAATCCCAAACCATTTCTACGACTATTTAGCCTGTGGCTACTACCAAACAGGCTGCGAGCCTGATAGTGACTCATTGCTCGGTCCCTTAGCATTTGGGCTTCGGCAAGTAATGGAGAAGGTAATGCTGATAATACTGCTTCTGAAGAAGTCAAAAGCACCTGGATCAAAAGCAATCATAAAAGGGTTATCATTACTCAAGAAGCAATTGCAGGCTAAGTTAAAAAACAAACCTCTTCACGCACATCAGCAGGAAAAGTAGCAATTATTGAAGCATTATCCATGTCAACAGGCTGTCCTTCAGCCTGCTGTGCAATCCGCTGTGCTCGTTGTTGTGCCAAAACCTCTGCTTGGATGTCTGGAGGAAGAGCAGCCAAAAATTCAGGATCAATATCTTCAACAGAAGGTGGAGCATAAGTTGGAGGTTGAACAGACTGAGCCTGCTGGGAAGCTAGAACTTCTGTTCGTAAATCTTCAGGTAATGCCTCCAGGAAAGTTGGGTCAATTGCGCTTGTAGTGGGAGTCTCATTATCTATACCATTTTGGTTAGCCTGAGTAGCATCCTGAGCAACCAATGTCTCTTGCCTGGATGATGTCTCGTCAGCACCTTGTTCAGAAGCAGGCATGGATTGCCCAGGCCGATTTCCTTCAGCATCAGCACCAGTCATTTCAACATCAGCATTCATCTGATCCACATCAGGCATCATTGAAACAGAATTGGCCAACAAAGGATTATTGCACTGATCATCTGTTGAGGATCTGACATCCTGAAGAGGCACATCATTGAGACTTGCATGTGCTTCAGGGACCCCTTCACATTGCAAAGAAGCATGATGTTCTGCAGAGTTGACATTCTCTGGCATTGTCTCGACTTGATCACATGCAGTGCCATCACCATCTCCAATTTCCATGTTGTCAAGACCATTTGGTGTACTGTTCAGAGAAATTGGTTGAGCTAACATAGGTTCATCCACCTGTAAATCTTCACCTGAATCACTGAATGAAGACCGAGAATCAACCTGCTCATTGGAAGGAATGGTTTCAGCTGTTGGATTAGGCTGATAGTGGGTAACTTCATTGCCATTTCCTTGCTGAACTTCATTTTGTTGACTGCTGGTGTTATCATCATCCACCACTACTTGACCATCATTGGATGGAGGATTATGAAATGGTTGATTCTCCTGGACTCCTGAATTCTGGACCTGCCTCTCAATGGGAGCATTGGTTGTAGGTACACTGCACAGCTGTGATATGAACTGCTCCTCTATTGCTTGTGCAATTGCAGCAGATCGGGCACCTGCTTGTGGCTGACCATCATCAGTCCACCTTCCATCACCAGGCCCTCTCCGCCCCTGTGTATGCAACGAGTCCATTCCTAAAGAAGAATCAGACAAAGGTGGGGGTGCTGCCCTACCCAAACGATCACCAAATATACTACTAGGTACATGTTCAAATGGAAGAACAGGAGCATCAAACATATAAAAATGAGGTACATCAAAGCTCCCATATGACAAAGCTTCTAAACCCCTGGATGAATGCCCACCTGATGACAACATAGAAACCAGATCTTCTGACTGGGATGGCCTTAACAGCAGAGGATGCTGAAATCCATTTGCTTCTGTGACAGACCGCTCAAAGGAAGACCTGCCACTCTGACGTCGACGATCAAAACCCAAAGGCCTGCGAAGACCAAAAAGATCATCCACATTCACCCTTTCAAATGGCTCAGCAGCAACATCAATCAGACCACTTGAAGCTCCAGGCTGACCGAGTACCTGCAAATGATCCAACCCATCAAGGGCCTCCCTCCACCTGACCTCTATAACACGATTCTCATGAAAATCATCTTCGTCAATCATCTCATCATTATAGTCATCTGCCAAGCCAGTATCATCATGATCTTCCACATCAGTGTCAGCAAGAGACATCATGCCAGCACCATCTTCAGTGATATCCTCATCCTCCCCCTCATCATCATCCTCATCCTCATCCTCGTCACCATCATCTCCCATGTCATCATCCTCATCACCCATATCATCACCAGCCCTGTTCTCAACACGAAAAGTCATCTCAATTTGGTCAGTGTTGTGTAACACACCACCCTCTTCCATTTCTTCATGCATGAAATCCATTCCAATCTCCACCGATGGATTGGTTGGCATTGTATCTTCCGACTCTATCCTCATGTCTTGCTCTGCTGGCTGATTTTGATGTGCAGCATGATTACCCTCAACATGAGTAGTTCCTTGCTGTTGCTGAATGTCAGTATCCTCCTCATCTGGGGCTTCCTGTGTGGCACCGCTATTCTGATTATGCTCTATGGTCTCCACAGCTGATGCAGCTGTCTGTTCATCACATCTTCCATTTGACACAGTTGTTTTCTTCTTGTTCAGACCCTCAGATTTAAGAACTTGCTCACTAGCATTGGCAGCCCTTGACAGACTTTCCAAAGCCTTCAATAGAAGATTGACAATTTTAGGAGCATCAGGATGGTCCAAATCAATCACTTGAAGAATGCTAGTAAGAGACTGCACCATTCCTCCATCTATCATGCTTTTTGCTATATCCGGTGAGCATCCGGAACCAGGTAAGTGGCTGGAGGATGCATTTTTAGACAAAATTGAATACACCAAATCAGAAAAAGCAAAAACTTTTTTATCAGGCAACAAAACGTTGTTGTGTGAATTGCTCTCCAAGTTTGAGAATGAAGACATAGCTTTCACAAGTTCATTAATCACTCGCCTCCGCCCTTCACCAGATCGGCCACACAAAACAACAATGAACCAAGAAGCTTTTTCAGATAATTTGTCCCTCCATTCATCAGGTCCTGCAGATTTATCTGTAGATATTAGAAGCAACTGGTGTAAGATGTGATGAATTATCCCACCTTGCCCAGAACTATCTGTTTGATTAGATCCCCGCAGATGACACAATTCCAAGTCTCGTCTCAGTATGACCCCAACTGCATGCACATACATAAGAAGAACATCACTCAACAACTTGAGAACAAAAGTCACTTTAGCCAGTCCAGCAGATCTTTCAGATTCAGACTCCACTTTCTTTGTCTCGTCAACCTTGGATTTTCCCTTTAACTTGGTAGCAGGTTCATCCACATCCATCGAATTTAAATCACCAACACAACCTTCTGGACTTTTTGGCAAAGGATGTTTCAGAACTATATCAAGAAGCTGGTCCATTACTTGAGTAAGATTGGCCGGAATCTTTTTATGGCCTTTGGCACATTTACCTGAACCATCATGCATCTTATTCTCAGAAATCCGGACAGATTCTTCAGCACCTGAAGCTTTTGATTTGTCCCTTTCCTTCTCTTTTTCCTTCAATAATACCACAAAAGTCCTCCCTCCTGATGATTCCAACTGACAAGCTGCAGCTGCAGCTTTCATAAAAACCACAGGATCTCTGGAAATAACAGGTGCCATAGATGTCAAAAATGTCCTTGGGGAAATACGCCCAGCATGGCGATTTCCGATCAAAGTTTGACGTATCTCCAATTCCATGGCAGTTTGTAGGGTATGAGGATCTTCAAGGAGGTGCCGAATGATGGCAGATGCAACAGTGTCATATCCAGGGAAGAAACAACTTCGTGGAATACTAAATAGAGCAGTTAACCCTCCATTTTCAAGAAATTGCAATGCTAAAATGTGAGTTTTTGTCAGGCGAGCACATAACTGCAGGATAGCCTGCATGATCACAGCAGGAACATGCTGTTTCATCAAGTCACAGGCAACAAGTAGTACTTCACGACTCTCTTCAATAGTCAGGTAACCAGTTGACTTCCCCAATAATTTCTCAAGTGCTGTGCCAGATTCTTTCTCGGGAAAGTCTGAAGCCACCTTTTTTTCTGTACCTGATGCCAGAACTGATGAGTCAGGCAGAGATACTGTCTGGGTTCCTCCGGTAGTTTCAGAAGAGATTCTAGGCCTGGATTGCGACATGTTATCCAAGATGAGCAGTAAAGCACTAATGCATTTTGGGATAAGAATTTCACTCCCTGATGCATTTCTAGCCTTGAAATTCATCAAGACATTTGTTACAGCAGCAACTATACCATTCTGTGCGGCAATTTCTCGAACAGTTCCATCCTCAAAAAGGAGCAATGCTAAAATATGTGATATCATACACAGTGCACTGGAATCCTTGGAAAAATCCAATGGGCAAAGCTTTAGCTGCTCAATAAGATAAGATGCCACCTTTAGACGGTCTTCTCCTTTGTTCCGATTGCAAAGGGTCACAAGCAAATCCGTCAACGAGAATGCCATCGTATCACTACTCTGAAACAACTTCACAGATGCAGCAAGAATATCTTCAACAGGAGGCACCGTCATTTGTCCTTCTTCTGTCACGGCATCTATTGAATTATCCTCATCGTCAATTTTCAATCCTTCAGATGAACTTCCTAGTGATAGCGCAAGTGCCCGAGCTAACTCATCATCCTCCTGCACAGGATCCTCAGCATGACTAAACAGCCACTCCATGGCCATTTCAACACTATTTGTTTCCACCCGTCTCAATGCCTCTTCAGCTCTTGCCCTTGTAAAGCCCATCTCAACAATCATAGCAATTGTATTTTCATCAGGTGGTGGGAGCATGAACCTTTGGTTTGTACTTCCTGCAATGCCACTTTGATTCCTTTTGACATCTCCAACACCAGAGTATATGTGTGTAACAAGTGACACAATAGAAGAAATGAAGCCAGTGCTGCAACTTGGAAACATCGGGTGGTTCCAGACAGATAACATGACATCCAGAACCTGAGACTGCAGCATGCGAACAAAGACTTCAGGGTCCTTAGGAACAGGAAATAGCCCAATTGACAAACCAGCTGCAACAGGCTGAACAAGTAGTTGAACTTGGGATCCAGATGTTGAAGATAAAAGCAGAGAGGAGTTAACAAAATACTCGAGCACACGGCAGTAGCTGTGTAAAGTGTCAAGTAGCCATGTGCTGTGAGACAAATTATTTCCTTCACCTGCCTTCTCATGGTCAACTGAGGGGCAAGGAAAAGGGTAAGGTAGTGTCCATAACAGTTGACTTGTAGCTTCAAATGTAGTAAGCAGCTCCTTAAAGGTTCCATGTACATAAAAATTATTGACCATTGATGCATAACAAGTACGCCTCCTGCTGTCAAATGTGAGGGCTGCCATGTCATCAACAACCTTTCCAAGATATCGGCACTTAACTGACAGTGATGTATCAAGTCCAGCAGTAAAATACCCTGAGAAGCTGAGAGCCTCAAGATATATTTTAGCCAAGGTAGTTCCAAGGGTCTTTGAAACTGCACTCAACAACCCTACATCAGCCCTTCGACGGTTTGGAGATGTAAATCCCTTCACAAGGGCAGAAAAGAAAGAACGTAATACAGAAGCCAATTTGTTTAGAATCTCATCAGGAGTTCTACTTTTCAACTTTGGCAAAGATGTCTCTGGTTCATCTGATGGGATCTCAGAGTCAATGCTTAAAGCATCCAAGTGCTGACCAGTCCTCCCACTTCGTATACGTGCCAAGCCATGTCGACTACGGCGGTGCAAGCCTTCACCTGAACGAATGACCGAGAGAAATTCACGTTCCCCACCCCAAAGGGACTGAGAACCATTCCTAATAGAAACTGGGTTCATGTATCTCACAACTGGAATGTTTGCGTCATCGTCACTTTCTCTTACCACAGCAGTTGATGAAGACAGGTCAGTCCCTTGTTCTGCATTTCTCTTTTCATCCACTTTGGAGTCATTATACAGAGAAACTTGCCAAATTATTTCCCGGTATGCCATCCCAATATCCTTCAACACATCAGCATCTGCAGTGCCCAATTCAGAGACAAAAGTACTATTCCCCTTCAACAAAAAATTCGAGAGAGAAAGTATACCTTCAAGGCTGGAAAGATATCTCAGAACCTTAGCTTGCTTAGCAGATTCAACCACACCAAGATGAGTCCCCGCAACTGAAACTAATAGTTCATTTGTTGATTTTAGATGTTCTCTCAAGAAGGCACATACTGCCCTAGCCAAGGAAGCAGAATGCTGATGTGAGAAGTTCTTAAACGCAACAGATATGATCTGACCAATCGATGTTGAAATAGGCATTAAAGGCAAAGTAAACAACTGCAGAACAGCATCAATTCCCTTCTTCTCAACAAATATATGACATGTGTCAGAATTCTGGAGAACTGTTTCAAGAAGACGAGCAACATTGCTTAAACATTCAGGAAAAAGTGAGTCAACATTTGCTGCTGAAGTATCAGATGACTGCTCAGTGGTCTGCTCCAAGGTTTCCATCCTGAAACTTCCCCTATCATCTGACAGAACCAGACTCCTTTCTTCAGCATCAGTTTCCATTGGAACAGGAGCAGAGCAGGACGGATCAGTGGATGCGCAAGAACCATCGACCCCAGACCCAATTTTTGTAATGACATTTAGGATCTCAATCAACATATCCACTCCAGGTCCTCGTAATGAGGAAGCATGGCGCATGAGTTCATCTAGTCCAGTAGACAAGGACCCTGGTGTCTCACCAAAAAGGGCACGCAAATACGTTTTGGATGTAAATATTTTCACGAAGCACCTTAGAGCATTCCGATCCTTTACAGCCTGAAGACCATTATTATTCAGGCATAGGGCATCCAAACACTGAGGTATACACATTATGGCTTCTGAAGAGCATAGAACACCATCCATTATTGCATTCAAAAAAGCAGAAGGAAGACCAGCTGCATCTAAGATAGGGAAACAGGTAGGATCTTTGTGAATTAGATCACTCATGACAGTTGCTGCAAGTGAAAACACCCCTCCACCAAAATCTTTTGCTCTTCTGAAGATTAGACATAGGCATTGGGGCAACAAACTCTCCTCGGATCCATAAATACGAGAAGTGTTCCCAGCAGCATATGTTCCAAGGGATATCGCCCTTAGCAAAGCTTTCATCAGTAAACGTCGATGATACGCAACTAATGCTTCAGAATACAGTGGGAGCATACTATCTAGCTCTGAGGAAGCACTTGCAGCTACTTGCAAATTCCTTGTCCTTGAATCAGAATCTTCACCTTGTTGCTTACAATCTTCTACATGAGACACTTCTACCTTCAGTCGAGAGATGGTGTCATCCAAACCACCCAACTCTCTGAATAATGCAGTAGCAGGATTACTGTAATCCATGAATGCCTCTAGAATATGCACAGCTGCGGCTACCAAATGCAAATGCTGAGGGTCTGTATCTTTGAGGAGGGGTAGAAGAGTAGGAATAAACCCTGCCTCGCGCATGGCTGAGCAACCTGATGATGATGAGACCAAAACAGTGACAAGAGACAGTAGAGCTTCAGCAAAATCAACAGACCATTTTGATGAATCACTGATAACAGAATCAATGGCTTTTTGCATGAGGCTGGACAGGATGCTGCGGTGACCACTAGATGTGACAGCAGCCAAGACAGTTGATTGGCGGGACCGATCTTGAGAAAGAGCGACCAATGATAACAAACAAAGAATTCGAATTTTCTTAGGCACTTCATCTTCATAACTCAAAAGTGAAACTAATTCATTGACAAACTCAGGCTCAGAGTTGAAGAAAGAAACTAGATCATCAGCATCACTGCTTGCTTGAACAAGAACAATGAAAGCATACAAACGGATGCATGTGTACAATTGGCGAGAAACCAAAGGGCGAAAAGCCCTTGCGAACCGCAATCTCGTCAGTAAAGAAAATCTTAAGCTGGGAGGTACTTTATATTCTACAACTAACTTATTCAAAAGCTCACAATCTGTCTCTGGACAAGTATCGACATTAGGTAAATGAATAATTTGTAA
>Ga0307513_10007841_pt1 | contig 13771 bp, 14 predicted proteins | sample 15_EM_MG_FD_202174 | JGI IMG/M metagenome (GOLD analysis project Ga0307513, IMG submission 202174) | Populus trichocarpa ectomycorrhiza microbial communities from riparian zone in the Pacific Northwest, United States - 15_EM | ecosystem: Host-associated > Plants > Roots > Unclassified | place... | reverse complement strand
GAGTTTTACTACTCCTCGCTTTTCTCACCACCCTCCTCCCTTAGGTGTGGCAGCCAATCAGGCTCGCTTATCCTAAGGCTTCCAAACACACCAGGAAACAATTGCAAACCATAGTAACTGACTGTTTCCTCCCTGCTATGTCTACCTCTCCTGTCAAGAGAGTCCAGGGGCAACCCAGGGCTCAAAACTCACCTTCCCCCGGACCTGGCCCAGCTTCACCCCGCGTCCTCAACCCAGGATCTCCCTTTGGCATGACCCTCAGGGGCTGCCTCCCCGCTGGATCCTCCATTCTCCACGCCTCTGAGTGCCCGAACAAAGACATCAACATTCTCGCACGCACCGTTCTCCCCGGGACTACCTTCCCTGACGTCCGGCTGGAACTGGGCTGTACAACTATGTGCTTTGTACACCTAGGTTCAAAAACCGGTCCAGACACTCCCGTAATCGCCCCTGCCCCTCGCCCCATGGGCTTCCAAACAGCCCTGGCTTCCATCTTCGGAGACGAAAGAGTAAACACAGTCGACGCCCAGGCTCTGGCAGAACTAGCGGCAATGGCCTCCTCCTACCAACCCTCTCCTGAAACCCCAAGCGCCATCCAAATTCCTGACTCGCAACCAGCCGGTGACACGGCCATGGGAAACGACATTACACCCACCTCTACCTCCCAGGAGCTTATTCCCTTTGTACCGGAATCCTCCATACCAGAACTCCCCATGGACATGGGAAACGGACAAAACACCGAAAAAACAGGTCTTGGGGACAGCCAACACGCTCACTCGGAACCCCCCTCGTCAGTCCTCACCCCATTCTCCGACCCCTCACTGCCATACCCCACGTCAGCAGAAACCCTCCCGTCCCCCACCAGGTTGGCATCCCCCTGGTCAAACACGGCCTCCCAAATAGGCGGAGGAAAAACAGTCCGAAGCGTACGCTTCTCCTCCCCCCTGGCCAGAATATGGTCACCAAAAGAGATCCCCGACACCTTCTCGGAAGCCAGTAGCAGCATCCAAACAAACCCGGGGGAGGAAAGGGTGACAATCGACCTGTGCCAACTCCTGGACAAAGAAGGAGCGAGCCCGGGAAATACCGGACTCTCGGAGGACTTCCTCAACGGCGCGGCCACCCGCAAGGACCTCATCAACTACATGGCGATCCTTGAAGACAGCATGGAAAAAAAGATGGCGGAAATGGAGGAACGCATTATTGCCTCCGTCACCAGGGCCAGAGAACCACAAACCGCCAGACGAAGCGGCCAACCCCAACAACCCCCCCAACAGACAAGTAACCCCCGTGCCCAAAACCCCAGACCCCCAGCCCCAAAGCCACCCCTAGTACCAGTCCGGTACCCCACCACTACCCCTGCCCCAAAGAAGAACACAGAAGAGGTCAAGGAGAAGAAGAAGGAAGCCTGGTCCGCCATCGCGGCGGCCGGCATAAACACAGATGGTTTCAAACTGGTACAGACCAGGAGAAGAAACGCATCGCCAGCACCGGGCGTGGGAAAAGAAAAAAGAGCCCCTTCCGCCCCCTCAACCCCACACGCCAGGCAACGAAGACTGCTAGTCAAGTCCGTTGAAAAAGGCAGAAGGGTCGGGGCCAGCGACTGCACACCGGCTAAAATCAGAGACGCGATTAACAGCGCGTCAAACTCCACCAAGTTCGCATACGCGGAATATAACAGGAACGACGACCTAGTGCTTACCACGGTCGGAGACCTGCCGGCGGAACCTGCCCTGGCAAACATCAAGGGCATGACAAAAGCCCTCAATGACATCGGCATATTCGGGTTCAACATCGGCCTGGATACCCCAACAGTAAACATAGTCATAAACAGTATTCCCCTAGCGACCTCCGGGGATAGACACTGGTCCCCCGAGGATTGGATCATTGACGCCCCGGCATGGACAGAGCTCGAGAACGAACTCACAACCTTCAACCCCGAACTCAGACTCATGGACAGGCCCAAGTGGATCAAGTCCGTAACAGCCCTGGAGGCGGAAAACAAAGAAAAGTCCTCCATAATAGTGGCGATAGAGGCGAACGATTGGCTACTGAGTGAACTCAAAAAACCCCACCCGACGATGGCGGTCTTCGGGCTAAGATGTAGCTTTCGAAAATACATCCGCAAAGACGCCTCAACCCACTGCGAGAGGTGCCTACAATATGGCCACCACGGGGCCCACTGCAGAATGCCCTCAACATGCAAGTACTGTGGCAACCAACATCACACCAAAGACCACATGTGCGGCTCTCTATACTGCACGGCAGGCAAAGGAAAACCATGCTCTCACACCATCAGAAGATGCGTGAACTGCGACGAAACATCTCACTTTACTGGAGATAGACACTGCCCCACAAGGACCAGGGCCCGCAGCCCCACAACCGCTGAGAAAGGCAAAGCACCGGCAGAGCCGGCCAACCCAACCCCCCATAACTAATTATGGCGACCACTGATGTTATTTTCCACAACGTCGGCGGGTCGATGAACGTGGTCACAGAGTTACTTAAGTCCTCCCTGAAACTTAAACCAAAGATTATAGCACTAGCGGAGTGCCCCCTGGAAAACGAAGACTGGATGGATATGAAAGGATTCACTTGTTACGCTGACACAAAAGCGACCAAATACGGCTGCGCCGTGTACATCCGAAATGAATACGTTAACATGTTTGTGGTTGGACGCATAACCACACAATATATCACCCTGTGGAGCGCGGGAACCGAAATCACTTTCGGCTACCAACGACCCAGAAGCCACGATTGGGATACCAAGAACGAATGGCACAAAGGGGACAGAAATATCGTCATTGGAGACCTAAACGCCAAACACCGAGAATGGTCAGCAGGATCAAACGCGGAAGGGTTAAAACTGAACCGATGGATACAATCCAGGAATATGGAGATCAGGAATCGACATATAACTACCATGCCCACCAACCGAAACTCCCAAGGGGGCACCACCATCGACCTGGCCATATCAGACCGAAACACGTCCTGCAGGACCAACACCATTGACATAGCATCTGCCCAACACAAGGCTCTCAGAATCAAAATCGGCATAGCATGGAGAAAATCCCAAGAACTAGCGTTGCGCTATGACAAAGCAGACTGGGAAAAGATAAAAACCGAGCTCCTCTTTCTAGACGAAAGAATGACAGACCCAGAGAAAGTCCAGAGGGAACTTACTAGGATCATCCACAAGCACACCCCCAGAACCAGACCGAACGCAAAAGCATTCTGGAACAAGGGACTGGAAACGATGAGAAAAAACATCAAAAGGGAGCGAAAAAAGATACCCCGAGACCCCATGCTCCCAACGATGATAAAGTCCTACAGACAGGCGATAGCTAAAGCAAAATTAGAAGCCAACGCAAAAAGCCTACAAGAAGAAACGGACCCAGAATGCTTCAGAAGCGTCAAACCCATGACAACAAAGAGACCCATTCCAGCCCTCACAAGGCCGGACGGTACCGATGCTTCCGAACACCCACACATAGCGGAAGAACTACAAAGAGCACTGTATGGGGGGGAACACAGACGGCCCGCCCCAGGCAAACCCACCACAACCACCAGCGAAATAACCATTGGAGAACTCGACAAAGCCATAAAAGCTTCACCCAACGGAGCGGCCACTGGACCGGACGACATCCCCACAAGAGCCATACGCGAGCTCAGGAAAGCAAAAGAGAATCTCTTCCTCAAAATGATGAACAAAGCATACGCCGAAGGGATACCAGACAGCTGGAAAACGAGCACCACGATCCTCATAAGGAAAGCAAAAAAGGATTCCTACAGGCAGGCAAAAAACTGGCGACCGATCCAACTCCAATCCATACTCTCAAAGATACTGGAGAGAGTTATAGTGGCCAAGCTAGCGGACCTCCGACTCCTAAGCCCCCGCATGTTCGGAGGAAGGAAAAGCAACGGCACTACGGACGCCATACAAGCCCTTAACGACTTCGTTGAAAAGAATAAAGGAAGAAACATCTGCCTCACGGCCCTAGACGTCGAAGGGGGGTTTGACCACCTCAACCTCAAGCGGACATGCAACAAAATAAGAGAACACAACTCCCACCTGGCACAATGGATCGAGAACTGGGGACACAACCGGCAAACAGCCTACCGGTTTAACGGCAGGACCTCGAGAGCCTTCGGCACAGACCTGGGCACCCCACAAGGATCTCCGCTGTCCCCCATCCTATTCCTCATTAGCATTAAAGATGTGGTGGATAGCGAAACCGAGAAATCCACAACAGTGGAAACCGACATCTTCTCATACGTCGACGATATACTCGTGGCAACGGCCTATGAACACAGGAAGGAAGGACAAGAATCCCACCAGAAACTCCTGGACCAGCTTTCGACCAAGGCATCGGCAGCGGGTTACAAGTTCTCTAAGCAGAAGGGAGAATACATACAGGTCCGTACAAAAAAGAACCAACACCTCCTACCCAACATCGAAGGGACCCCCCTCAGCAAACAGGAAACCATGAGATGGCTGGGATTCATCATCAGCGAAGACTGGAAGTGGAAACAGCACATGAAACACTGGATAGCGAAGGCCATGAACACCGGCTATGGAATTAGCGCCATGACAAGCAGGTACCAGATCGGGGGACTAAACGCATGGTGCACCCACAGACTCATCAAGGGGCTGGTGCTCCCACAACTCACCTATGGCATCGAAACATGGGAAAACAGGACAATGATAACCGAGGCACAAGTCGCTCTAAACAAGATAGTCCGCACAGCGTACGGAATAGAACTCAAAGTCCCAACACTGGCCATCCAAACAGAAACAGGCATACCCCCACTGGACCTCCTGGCCCTGGGGAGACACAACGCTCTGGCCCTAAGGGCTAAATTCGTGGGAAGAGATACGAATATGACCAGAATGTGGCTACAGAACTCAGGCATCGCACCAGTAATCGATTACGCCACAGACCAGAAGACAGGAAAAGACAGGATCAAGGACAACATCCGACATCTATGGAAAGAACAAATTGACCAGGCCGACATTAGGTACAAAGGCAAACCAAGGACCTCGTATAAACACCTGCGGGGCATAACAAGACAACACCTCCGAGAGGTAATCGCCCTAAGGGCCACTGCGGGGTGGCCGTATCAAAAAGCGGATGGGACCAGGCGCCAATGCGAATGCGCAAGAGACATCATCACCCCCGATCACCTCTCTAGGTACTGCGGCATAGTCCGACACACCAACCTAAAGCTGCACAGCAACAAGACCATCGAACGACTGGTCGAGTGGATCGACAGCTGGCCTAAGAGCCTGAGGAACACGGTTGAATCCAAAGCAGAGGATAGAGCCGCCTATAGGAGGCAAACGACCCGAGCTACAATAAACATCCCCACCTCACAACCGAGCCAAAGCAGAGCAAGCACCCCGGTAAAAAACATAAGAAGGCATACCGCATGCGAGATCTGCGGAAAAGCGGTCCAAGCAAACAAGGTAGCACAAGCCAAACACGATAGAACCCACCTCCCAGGGTACAAAAGGGGGGGTAAGAAACAGAGTCCCGGAGACGCAGGGGCGAGAACAGGAGCGGCGGGCCCGGTGGCTAGTGGGCATAATGACTAGCAGTGGTATTTCCTTGGGTACACGACCATAGGGCCCAGAGGGGCAGGTATGGGTTTCCTTTGTAGCGGTGGGATTTATTTCATTAAGTACATGACTATTGGGCATAGAGATGACGGGATAGGTTTTATATGTGAAGGATTTATTTGGTACACGACTATTGGGCATGGAGATGACGGGATAGGTTTCCTTTATTTGCTGGAATTAAGCTGGGCGAAGGGGAGAAGAAGTTGGGAGAGGAGTTTCCTATGTCGGATGAGGCGAGGGGATCATAGTGGTAGACTTTGGGTGGAAGTGGTGGATTTCTTTGATTAAGGGGGCCCAGGCCCGGGGGGGGTGACCCGGGACGCCTCACATACTATTTAGTTAGTCGAAGGTAGCATGAATGCAAATTAGGTTGAACCTCGCTATCCCGGATGGCCATTTTTCGCGGATTTCATCCGGGACAACGGGGTATCCGGAACAGCGGGGTATCCTGAATAACAGCAAGAGATTCAGAGGAAGAACTTTGATTCCCATTCTCTTAAGAAAGGTCGTCTCAGTGAATATTCATACCCAGAATTGACAGCACTGTTTGTACTTTTGCAAAGCTGTCAATCTGCTTTCCTTGTTGACTTTGTTGTAGGCATAATTGCAATTGAATGAATGTAAGATATCATAACTTCCTACTCAGAAACCAGATTCTCTACTGGTCTTGCCTATAGATACATCAGAATCCGGCTGCTGCCCTTTCTCCGAGTCTGCCTTCCTCGTTTTCAATCAAGTTCCCCCTCATACCCCTCCCTATTCTAGACCCTACTTTCCCTTTCAGGCTTAGCTCACCTGACAGCCCAGAAAGGATCCGGCTCAGCAGATCAACTTTCTATGGGGACCAGGGGGGTATGCTCCCAGATATCATACGAATCCGAAACTTGCCTGTTTCCGGTTCAGCGGGGTGAATTGTATGGTAGTCCGGAGCTGCCACGGATTTTGTCCGGTTCAGCGCGGTATCCGGTTCAGCGCGTTCCGGGATAGCGAGGTGCGACTGTACTCGAGTAGATAATAATCCGCACAGTACAAGTACAACACTCATGGCACAAGCACTAGTACTGTATTATTCCCACTGCACAGCGGATACCTTCTGTACCAGTGCCGTATGCAGAGAACCGTGAATCTAGCCTACCCGCATTTAGCAGGTTCAAGACAGAGTTGGGATAACCCTTCTGGTTAAGGCTGTCATTCTCGGTTTAAAAGCTAGATCGAAGCAAGTGCCGGTAGGTACTTTGTATCCAGGTTACGGAGGTCCCATCCATCAATTCATCCCAGAGCCTAATCAGATCCATGCATTGGACAGCCCGCAGGTTACGGGTATGTTTCCTGCTGGGAGCTACTCACAGCCAACCAGGCCATAATACCTGTGGCTCCAAATTGAGAACTTGCGTTCCAAGCATCGCCTCAAGTATGCAATTTTCGGAAAATTCATGGAGAGGGGTGTGTGAAGGAGTGCATCTCGTGAGTGGCATTCTGATTGGATGAATGAAGGGGGCCAACGTTCTCGTCGACAGGGGCTCAAACTTGCCGAATGAATCGGAAAGGCCAGTACTAGTACTCGTACAAGTACCAGGCATGATGTTTTCGCACACACCACTTTGTGACCTGACCAGTTTCTAACAATTTTTTGCTGGTCAGCCACTTTGGTGTGTGCGAAATCTTTATGCCTGGTACTTGTACAGTGCAGAACCATACTTGGAGGAAGGGAGAGAGAGAAGGCAAGCAAAGAGAGCCCAAGAGAAGAGAGAAAAAGCAGAGAGGAAAAAAACAGAAGGAAAAGGAAAGAAAGAGAAAGAAAGAAAGAAAGAAAAAGAAGGAAAAAAAACAACGTTTCCATGATCCTTGCGGGAGCTTTTCCTGGCCGTCAAGATGTGATTACCGAGATCGGTGGGGAATAACCGTTGTTACACGGATGGGTTAAAAAGTATGGGCAGTTAGCGGTCAGGAAATTGAGGTGGTTATGATATTGTAGGTTATGAGATCGGATTTTGATTTTGATCCTCCTTATTGCTCGTGGTATGGGTTTGAGCGAGCCCTGATTTTAATTCCTTTTGATAGAATCATTTCCCACCGCCCTTCCCCATCCACCCATCCACCCATTCCCTCCATAGGTCCTTCTTTTCCCCCACGTTGTCGCTGTTGTTGTTGTGTTGGTTAGGGAAAAGAAAAAAGAGAATGTGGGGTGCCGGGGGTGAAGGCTCTAGTGGTACCGTACTCGAGTAAGAATTGCAGGAAAAAAAGGTAGGTTAAGGCCACTGGCCAGCCCAGTTGTCATTCAAGTAACTGGCCACCGTATCCACATCCCTCTTAGTTTTAGTTTTAGTTTTAGTTTTTTAATTCTGGGGAGCTTCATGCCGTGCATACCAAAGAGCAAGGAAGAGGTGGGTGGGAGGGAATTCCTAGGACCATTTCACCATTGCCAAAGGTGGATAAATAAATAAAAAAGGTTCCTATCAGGGGAGGGACATTTTCCAGGGAGGAGAGGAGCTGAAGGGGACATGGGGACCATTATCTTGAGCGCAGTGCCTCGTGCTGTCGGGGTAATGTGACGAGAACCGGTATGGCTAGATGATGGGCATAGTATCATGCTACTTGTACACATGTGCAGTACCGGCGGCGTTACTTTCCATCGCTACGAGGTAACGGTACCGGCACCAGCAGAGTGATGTGTCTCGCTTTTGTTTCTCATTGTTCGGGGCAGAGCATTACATTGTCGTAAACGGGATCGAGCTGTACTAGTACTCAAGAACGGCTTTCCTTCTCCACGCCCTCTCCCTCCCTCCCCTCGGTTTCCCCTTCCAACCATATTCGGCCAATTTGGCCGATTTCTAGGGAGCGGGGGAATGGAGGGCATGATACAAGTAGAATTTTGAGACTCCCGGGTGGATTGGGGGGAATGATTTCGTTTTCGCCGGACTGGGGACATAGTTTGGGGTAAGGATGGGTGAGAGATGCCAGAAGGAGCGGACGAGAACAGCGGAGGCGATGTAGGGTTCCTATCATAGTTTGACGTGATAGTCTCTCCCTCCCCCCCCCTTAGTTGTGATACCTCCTATCCTTTCCCTCAAGTTTCTTTGATGATTGTAACGATTCCCAGATGCCCTCCGAATTTAGTTCCTTACGGAGCGGCGGCTCTCACAGTACCGGTACCGGTACCGGTACTGTGCAAGCACCTTATCCTACCCTATAATACCAGTAGCTGACACTGTAATATAGCAAGATGGATTGGGTTTCTATGGGTGGGGCAGTTTCATCCATCCATCCTTTTTGTCATCCATTGACCGGTGCTTCACTCTTGCTCTCTTTTCTTTCTTTCTTGGCGAACAAGGCCAGTTCTGTTCCCATTTGGCCCTGTCTGCCTCTCTGCAAATCTCCCTGCTCGCTTGGTTGATGCTTGCTTTTTCCTTTGCCTCTCCTTGACTTTCCCTTCCATGTGGTTGGCTGGTTGTTGCCGTACTGCGCTGCTCAGTCCTAACTGCGTTCCAGCGTTCCACATCGTGCCCTACACCTCTGGATCTTCCTTCCCATACACACGGTACCACTAACTTGCCCTCCACCACACCTGCAATATTATTACCGTCCACCACACACCCTTCTTCCCACATAGAGGTTGCCTCTTCACTGAAGAAAAGGGTACTTGTATCATAGTAAACCTTCTGCCTTCCTTCCGGCCCTTTTTCTTCGGTTGCTCCCCCCTCGGAACCTTAACCTGCCTTCCTCGGTGTTTATTCTTGATCCATCATCCTCTCTCTCTATCTGTCTGTACCCTCTCCTCTTCGCTATCCGTTTACCTCTAGTGTTTGCGTGTGTACGTAATGCCACGGCCGCTGCCTCTGCTATTTCACTGGTCTCCTTGCGTGCTCTGCAGTCTCCCCCATTAAAAATCCCATCACCCCTTCGCCCTCCCTCTAAGAAACGCAACACACCCTTTTCTTTTTCTCTCATCCGTCCGTCCGTCCGTCTCGAAACATTTGATAGGCTTTCCTGCCTTCTTAAACACCAGAGAGTTCATCCTACAGACCAGTGCCTCCCTCTTCGTTGCTGGTGCTACTGCTCTCGTCCTCGAATCGATAGCCTACTCCGACGCTCCTACTCGACTACTGCGCTGATAACTCGCCCTGCTCTGCCCCACCTACCAGACGAACGGAATTGGGGGTGCATAGAAGATTGTTTAGCTGCCGTCTGCCAACGGATTGTGTTTCTCGCCCACTTTACCCTCCATATATTTTTTCTCATTTCATTACGCTGGCTTTCGATAGCACGCGGCCATTGGGCAATACGCCTACCACTGTTGTCACCAAAATCTGCTAGTTGCTCAACTGGTTCCCTCGAGAGAAAAAAGGACAATAATCATGGCCGAAGTTATGGCTGCCCCCGTCCATCTGGACATTTACTATCAACCTAGGTCGTCTCCTAGGTGTCGGTCGCCTCAGTCTGCGTACGCCGGACCAAAAGGTTCGTATGTTGATTCGCTCTCAAACCCGGAGTATGACTCGTACGATGATCACAAGAGTTCTCCTCCCCCCTCATCAGCCTCTTCGTCGCCACCTTTTTCGAGCACTGCGAGTCAATCTTCCGTTCCTTCTTCCGTTGCAAGCAGCGTCTGTCTTGATACCAACCCAACCGATAATGATGACCAATTCCTCTTTCCAGTATACGACCAGTCAACCGTCTCATACTGTCCGGACGAGTATGATTACGCTTCCGAGGACTATAATACGCCTGTTCCTGGTGCTTCACCGCGGAGTCCATCGCCGCCTACAATTCCTGAGATACCCGAAATAATGTTTGTTCCGGCTGACGATAGCGTTGTGCGACATGAACCATCACGGCATGTGGATTACCTGTCGCACGATTGGAAGGAAGAGGATATTTGGGCGTCGTGGCGATATATGGTTGGAAAGAGGAAAGTTTATAGTAACGCGGCTCGTTTGGAGAATGCTTCATGGCGGACATGGGCAAAGGCAAAGTTCAAGTTAAAAACGGTTTCGCCGGAGACTTTGAATTGGTAACGACCAAATCATCACCTTGGCATGATTTTCTGCGGAATATTTGGCTAAACAAAATACAGGTTGAAAGATTGTGACGTAACATGGCTCTATGGCCCGCTGTCCACAAGTAATCGAAAAGCATCCTTGATGGTCTCGCCATCATCGCCGATGGTATCACCGACAGAAGCTCGGGCACCCAACTCAGGCTCTTTTTATACAAAGAAGCCTATTTTAAAGAAGCGAAGTATGTCTGAAGTTATGCTTCAGAAATCGCTATCAAGTTCGAGCCTACTCAAACAAGCTGCTGCGGCCATTGAGTCACAACAAGTGGAAATGGATTGTAAAACTTCTAGACCAGCAATGGTTGCAAGAGCCAATTCAGACTTTGCCGCTTTATCTTACGCTTCAAAAACTACCACTGTTATTGACACTAGCGAATTACCCTCGGCCCTTTCAACCGGATGCCCTTCACCGTCCTACACAAAGCATATACATTTTAATGACCAAGTACAACAATGCATTGCGGTGGATAAGGATGATGAAGAGGAGGAGGATGAAGAGGATGAAGTCTTTCAGGTGGAGAGCCTTGAAGATGGCTCATCAGATGATGATGGCTTACTCATGATGCCGAGGCCAAGGGTTACCGCCAAAAGCATTGCACGAACAAACTCCGGCGAGCATCAAACAATCGCCATGTTACCATCCACCACACTAAAATATGTTGAGGAGCCAGTTGTTAAGAAGAACCACACTTTTAACAATATTGGCACATTCCTATCTTCATTCGCTACACCTGCCCCAACCCAGCCCCAGGACCTCGATCAGTCGTCGTTAGTTGGGACAAAGTCTTACATACTGGAGGATGACGACGACGACATGGCAGAGTTGGACTGGGAGCCTAGCGGAGGGGCATTTAAATCCCGGCGGGATAGCATAGCCACTGCACATGATCGGTTTGACCGAGTGAGTGGCGAGATGGGCAATACTCACAGTGATGACTTTGAGCTCCCGAAGTATACCTACGAGGAAGACGAAGACGATGAGGTTGCGGCTGGACTATTCGGCAGGGCTGTGGATGCAGTCAATACTGCTCGGGATATTGCACATGTTCTTTGGAACGTTGGTTGGAGGAAATAAGCCCTTCGAAAGCAACATAAAACAAACGGGAGGCCCCCCCAAAGGAAAATCTTGCCTCACTATGTCCATCCATGCCATATTGAAAAAAGGTCGATGGATAGATGGGCGACGTGGTATCGGATAGACTCGGCGGCCGGAGGTACGGAGGAGGCTGGGGGGGGGGGGGTGGTAGTGGGCATGCTAATTGTAAAGTTTTTTTTATCACCTCTTTGTTTCTTCATTTCACAAGTCTCTCTTCTTTTACACCTTGTTCCATCGGACGATTTCACCGACGCCTGCGGCATTACCGACAGCATTAAACAAGCAAGCAAAGACAAGACCGTCTAGTCATTACTCTGAAGCCACTCCTGACGAGCTGGCTTTCCGGTTGCTTTGTCATTATACACTTCTTGCTCGTCTACTGCTACTCTTTAATGGAATGAGCGGAAGCCCGTGCTATCGGTTAATCAACCTGCGCCTTGAACTGCCTACCACCCTCCGCTTGGTTATTCGTTCCTGGAATGAGGTTTCTCTTGCATTTTTCTCTCTTTCCTCATTTGCCCTGGCTGGTGGCGTTTTTGCATGCCTTTTTCCCATCTCCAATTAGTCGGTTGCTGCTTTGACTAATTGCCTTGCCTTGTCTTACTCTACGGATATCCGACAGGTTCGGGTTGATTGATTGATGCTACCACAGTACTCGTTCTTTTCGTTTTCATCCTATTTTAAAAGAAGATTCTCTGTTCCTTTTCTTCTCGTTTGATTCCCTTGTATGTTTTTTGTGCCAAACTGGTTAGGGGGTTCGCCATGTTATACTTGATCTTTTAGTTCTCGACACATTTTTCTCTCGATTTTTTCCTCCTTAACTTGTATAAAAGTTATTAATTTTTCATGTAACTTACTTATCATAGCTATGAATAGTATGGGTGGGAAAAGTCGGGGTTGGTTTCAACTTCTGGTATGGTAGTTTGGTGGGGTAATGGTTTGTTGGTTTGTTGGTTGGATTGGTTTGTTGGAATGGACCGGCCGGGGCTGGCTGGGGAGAATGATGGGGGGAGAGGAGAGGGTATGAGAAACGGAATGGAATGGGGAAATGGGAAATGTAATGGATTCCGGTAATATCATACTTGGACTACAGTACCGAAATGAATGGGTGGTAGGTGAGGTGTTTTGAGAATCTGTTGCCGTACCAATTCACTGTGCTGTGATTGTGGGATTTGATTAGAAGTCAATTGTCGGACAGCAAGCATGTACTTGTACTGTACGGTACTGTACGCTACAGCGGTGTAGGCCCTGTCTATGATCCCCTCTGCTCAGTCACCTACGATGCAGGTGTCTGCGCGTCCTCACTGGTCCGTTTGTTTGTTTTTTTCTTCTTCGCATGTTTTTAACTTAACGCCATCCTGCCATGCATGCCCCATGTTGCCCATGCCCATGCCCATGCCCACACCCTGGCCTGGCAATCTCTGGGCAGGCGAGTTCTGAACGCACCTGCCGACGCGGATCATCCTTCCGCGGACTGACCTACAGTACTCGTATAGTACGGTACGAGTACGCTCTAGTATATACTAAGGTGCGATATGAGAGTGGACTCGTCTCATCTGGTCTTTTCTTGCTTTATGTGAACGGATGATACTTGTATCCGCTGTGGTAAGGCGGGGACCCGAAGACGAAGGGAAGGGAGGGGAAGGGGACAAACAGGGTGAAGAGGGAGGAACAAATGAAGAGCTTGGGCTACGGTGGAATCGCTGTGATATTGATGAGCGTTTAGGTTTGAGGTTTGGTATGGTATTATATGAATGAGTAGCTGAGGGGCATTGTCCTGGACTGTACAATACACTGTTGGCACTCATACCGCGTAGCTTGGAAATATAATACTTATAGTAATTACTCAAGCGCAAACCTTCCCTCCTCTTGGAAACTACTAACGGAGCCTACTGTGGACTTGCGGTAACACCGTTAGCACCGCACAATACACGCGCAATACATTCTCTTCTTGCCCCCGGGGGGGGGGGGGGGGCGGGCGCGCGGGGGCGGCGGCGGC
>Ga0307513_10007840_pt1 | contig 13771 bp, 12 predicted proteins | sample 15_EM_MG_FD_202174 | JGI IMG/M metagenome (GOLD analysis project Ga0307513, IMG submission 202174) | Populus trichocarpa ectomycorrhiza microbial communities from riparian zone in the Pacific Northwest, United States - 15_EM | ecosystem: Host-associated > Plants > Roots > Unclassified | place... | reverse complement strand
GCGCGATTGAGCGGAGCAGGGGCGCGTTTTTTTCGCCTGCGTCGAGCGCGTCGAGGGCTTGCAAGTAGACGGCGCGGGCGCGCGTGCGGGCGTCTTCGAGGCCGTGGAGCGCGGGGTAAGTGGCTTTTTGCGCGCGCGCGTCTTTGCCGGGCGTCTTGCCGAGAGCCTCTGCGGTGGCCGTCACGTCCAGCAGATCATCCGTGATCTGAAACAGGAGGCCGAGCGCGGCGGCGTAATCGCCGACCGATTTGAGTTCGCGTGCGCTTGCCCCCGCGACGAGCGCGCCCGCCCGCGCGGCGGCGACGATGAGCGCGCCCGTTTTGTGACGATGGATGAGATCGAGTTCGGCAGCCGTCACGTCGTCGCGCGACTCGGCGGCCAGATCGTGCGATTGCCCCGCCACCATCCCGGCGGGCGTCCCTGCGGCGCGCGCCAGTTCCGCGACGAGTCGCACGCGCACACGCGCGTCGAGCGCATCGTCCTCGGCGATGGTCTGGAAGGCGAGCGCCTGCATGGCGTCGCCCGCGAGGATGGCCGTCGCCTCGCCGAATTTGACGTGGCAGGTCGGACGCCCGCGCCTTAGATCGTCGTCGTCCATCGCGGGCAGGTCGTCGTGGACGAGCGAGTAAGTGTGTATGAGTTCAAAGGCGCAGGCCGTGTTGACGAGACTGTCGAGGGGCGCGCCGAACGCTTCGCCCGTCGCGAGCGTCAACGCGGGGCGCAGCCGTTTGCCGCCCGCGAAGAGGCTCCAACGCATCGCCTCGTGTACCGCGACCGGCTCGACCGTCGCGCCCGGCACGAGGCCGTCGAGTCGTGCGTCAACTATCGCGCGCGCACGCTCAAGATACGCACGCGCCTCCGCGGCCTCTCCCGTCTCCGCGCCGCTCTCGTAAGCCGTGTCAGAAGACGCTTTCATCGTCCTCCGCGTCCTTCGCGTCGCTGGCCGGAGCGTCAAAGTCCTCGCCTCCGAGCGCGCCGAGCGCCGTCGCGCGCCCCTCGCCGTCGCGCTGCAACAGCACCTCGATGCGCCGCTCCGCCTCCTGCAAACGCTCCTGACATTCGCGCGAAAGCCGCACGCCGCGCTCGAACAACTCCAGACTCTTCTCCAACGGCAACTCGCCGCGCTCCAACTCGCGCACGATCTTCTCCAACGCCGCCAGCGACGCCTCAAAGTTCTGATTCTGCGCTTCCGCCTTTTTCATTTTCATCTTAACGCGCTGTTCAATTCACTCGATTTTAAAAGCAAGACATTCACTACCGCAGGCACGGAGAACACGGAGCAGGCACAGAGGCAAACTATTTGAAATTCCAAATTTGAGATCGTCTCCGGCTTTCCTCTGTACCCGCTCCGTGTTCTCTGTGCCTGCGGTGGTGAATGCTTTATATCTTTCATCTCCCCATCATCGGGAACGTCCGCGCCACCTGTTCCGCCACGCGCGCCGCCAGATCGTCGCTCTTGACGGAGATGATCTTCCAGTCCGGCTGCCCTTCGCCGCCCTCCCTCAGACCGAACTCGACCGGGCGTTCGTTGACCTGATACGTCACCGTCGCGGTCCGGTTGTCGCGCGCCCCGTCCAGCGTCTTCGTCTCGCCCAGACGCGACAACGCGAGCGCGCGCACGAAGAAAGGATAGTTGCGCGCGCCGCCGCTCTCCGCGAGTCGTTTCGTCTCGGCCATCAACACGCCGCGCACCTGTTCGCGCACGCTCGGCAACCACACCTGCGCGTTCTGCGCGATCTGCCGGCGCACCTGCGGCGGGATGTTCAACCCGTTGTCCGTGCCGCGCACGCGCTCGATCACTTGCGGCACGACGCTCCGGCTCACCCCTTCCACGTCAACCAACGCCTCGAACGCCTGCTGGTCGTCCAACTCCGCCGCCTCAGCCGCAAGCGCGAGCGTATACGACGGGCTGCTCTTGAAACTCCGCCAAGACCACCAACCCACCAGACACAGCAGCAGCACGACCGACGCCAACACGATGCCCGCGACCGACAACACACGCCGCCTGCGCCCCTGCACGCGCCGCGCGCGCGACTTCCCTCGCCAACGCCCGACCGCCGCGCTTTTATCTTCCGGCGGCGGCTGCTCGACGTTGACGACGATGCGGCTGCGCCGACCCTTTTTCGCCCTGTCTCCCGGCACGGTGGACATCAGTTCTCGCCCTCCATTCCCTCGACCCGGCACTCCAGCGTGCCCTCCGCCAGCCGCACGCGCAACCCCTCGCCGACACGCACGCGCCCCGTTGAACGCACCACACGACCGCGCGCGTCCTGTACGAGCGCGTATCCGCGACCGAGCACGCCGAGCGGCGACAGCGCATCGAGTGAGGCGACCGCGACTTCGAGTTGCGCCCGCGCATCATCCAGACGCGCGCCGAAGTTGGCATCCAGCGCGGCGCGCGTCACGGCCAGCCGCACCCGTCCCTCACTCGCGCGCGTCGCCGCACGCGCGGGCGACAGACGTTGCGCCACGACTTCCAGTTTTCTCCGCGCGCTCTCACGCGCCCGCGCCATCACAATTTCCAGCCGCCGCGTGAGTTCGTCCGTCTCGCGCCCCGCCGCGCGCAAACGTTCGCGCACTTCGTCGAAGCCCTCCGAACTCACCGCCTCACGCACGCGCTCGCGTTCGATGAGCAAGCGATACTCGACGGCGCGCACCAGATCGCGCGAGAGCGTCAACACCACCGCCGTCATCTCGTCCTCGCGCGCCGCCACCAACTCCGCCGCCGCCGAAGGAGTCGCCGCGCGCACGTCCGCCGCGAAGTCCGCGATGGTGAAATCCGTCTCGTGCCCCACCGCAGAGATCACCGGAATCAGCGACGCGCGAATCGCACGCGCCACCTCTTCCTCGTTGAACGCCCACAAGTCCTCGCTCGAACCGCCGCCGCGTCCCACGATTATCGCGTCTACAAGGTCGCCCGCGCGCCCCTCACGCTGCGCCCTCAGATGATATTGATTCAAAGACCTGATGGCGCGTGCGATCTCCGCGCCCGCCCCCACGCCCTGCACGCGCGTCGGCGCGACGAGGACGTTGACGGTGCGCGTGCGGCGCGTGATGACGTGGATGATGTCGCGGATGGCCGCGCCCGTCGGCGACGTGACGACGCCCACGCGACGCGGAAGGAGCGGCAGCGGGCGCTTCAATTCCTCGGCGAACAAACCCTCCGCCGCGAGCCGGTCGCGCATCTGCTCGAACGCCACGCGCAGCGCGCCCGCGCCGATGGGGTCGAGTCCTTCGACCAGCAACTCGTACTCGCCGCGCGGTTCATACACCGTGATGCGCCCGCGCGCGCGCACCTGCAAACCGTCCGACGGGCGAAAGCGTATGCGCCCGTTGACGCCGCGAAAACATTTCGCGTGAAGTTGCGCGCCCTCGTCCTTGATCGTGAAATACCAGTGGCCGGAAGCGGCGGCCTTGAAGTTTGAAATTTCGCCCTCAACCCATACGGACGTGAAACGGTTCTCCAAAGCCCCGCGCACCTGCGAAGTCAACTCCGACACAGACAGCGGGCGTCGCTCCGTTTCGTCGAACAGTGATAACAGCAGAGGGCTTTTCATCAATGCGGATGGTAACACCCGCCGCCGCACCTTTCCAAAATCCGCGAATCGGTTTAACTGTAAACCTACTTCAAATCCGTTTCACACTTTGCTCCTGTCACTCTTCTTTGCGCCTTTGCGTGAGTCTTATGCTCGCCAAAGAATAAGCTCACGCAAAGGCGCAAAGGCTCAAAGGAGAGACGCTGGGCAGATTGTGGAACAAGCTCTTAATTTGACTGTGAAGTTGCGCCCGGCACGACCGGACTCAGGCGCACGACCGCACCTTCGCGCGCGACGCGCACGCGGACGCGTCCGCGCGAGGCGGCGGAAGTCGTCGCGTAGCTGACGGTGTAAGAGGTGCGCAGTTGCGCGACGATGTCGTCGTAAGCGAGTTGGAGTTCGTCGAAACGGCGAACCGGGTAATAGACGCCGCCGGAGACGCTCGCGAGTTTGCGCCCTTCTTCGTCGGCGCGCGAGGTGAGCGACAGGTATCGCGTGCGCGTCGGGTCGAGCGTGGTTGCGGCGGCGGGCGCGCTCGACGCGGGGATGAGTCCCGAAGGGATGTAGAGCGGGTAAATGACCGCGCCCGTTTCGATGATGGTTTCGAGGATGTAGGGGAACGGGATGAATGAGCGATTGTCATCGCCGTCGGAGATGACGACGATGGCCGTGCGCTGGTCGCGCAGCGGCTTCAAGGTGTCGACGAGCGTGTAGGCGAGCGCGTCGTAGAGCGCCGTGCCGCCGCCCGCCTCGACGTCCTTGATGCGCTGCGCCAGCAGGTTGCGGTCGGTCGTGAAATCGGAGATGAGTTGTACGTCGTCGCGGAAGCTGATGATCGCGATACGATCCTGCGCGCTCACCGTGTTGACGAAGGCGAGCGCGGACTTTCGCACGAAGTCCAGACGCTCCTCGACGCTCCCCGACACGTCCAGCAGCAGCACGAGGTTGAACGGCGTGCGCGACGTTTCGACGGCCACCACCTCGCGCACCGCTTCGCCCTCCGAGACGGTGAAGTCCTGCCGCTCAAGCCCGGCAATCGCCCGCCCCATCCTATCGGTTACGTTCGCCGTCACACGCATCAACTGCGGCGCGACCTCGCGCACGGCGCGCTCACTCTTCGTCGCCACGCTCAAGACCGGCGCGCCTCCGCGCGGCGGGGGCAACGTCTGCGCGTACTCGCCGACGAAGCGCGGCGTGATCTTGCGTATGGCATCGATCAAATCCTGATTGCCGCTCCTGATGATGGCGCGCGCCGCCTCCGTTAACTGCCGCTCGCGCAAGTCGGCGGGCACGCTCGCCGGGTCAACGCCGAAGAGAATCACGCCACGCTCCGTCTCTAAATCCAACTTGACGCGCTGCTCACGCTTCGCCTTCTTGTCGCCGATGCGACCCGACACCTCGAACCGCCCGCCGCGCTTCTCCTCAACTTTCCCCAACTCCGTCTCGCTATAAAAACGCGGTCGGCTCGCCGTCCAGCGAAAACTGTAGCGCAAAGAATCCACCGGCACGTCTGCCCTGATCGTGCCCGTGTCCGTCGCCGCCTCGACCTCGCTCAAAGACCCCGACACGTCAACCGCCCCCGCACGCGTCTCCACCCTCACCTTCGCACGTTGCGGCACGCGCAAAAACAGATCGATCCGGTCGCGCTCTCCGCGCCCCTCTCTGACCTCGACATCCACGCGCCCGCCCGCCGCCAGCGTCTTCACGTCCGACTCCAGCACCGCCGCCCCCGGCGATTCAGCCTTGAGCCACACGCGCCCCTGCGGCTCGCTCTCCGCCGCCGCCACGACCGTCACGCGCCCGCTAAAATTCTTCACCGATACCAACGTCGCCGCGCCCGCCGCCGACTCCAGATCACGCTCCAACCCCTGCGCCCGGCACACCGCCACGCCGACGCCGACGCCGAAACACACCACGCACAGGCACAATGCACGAACCAATATCAGCTTAATCATTTGGAAACACGCCTCGAAAGATTACGAAGGAAAACCGTTGCGGAGAGTCGGCACGCGCAATCTTGCCGAATCTGCGCGCCATCGGTCAAGCGCGGAAATTGTAGATGGCAAGCACCTCGCCGGGTACACTTCTTGCAGTTTAACGCCGCTACCTGTACGATGCGCCGCGTTAGCCTTTGCACGCGAGACGCCATACGAAAAACCGGCTCATGCCCTCGACCCTCCAAAGCGAAAATTCAGGGAAAGCAACGAAGCGTGCGAGCGCAAAAGCGACGCGCGAATCCGAGTCGCCGTTGAAGCCGCCGCTAAAATGGGCCGGGGGCAAGCGCTGGCTCGCCCCCATCATTCGTCCTTACTGGCAACCTCATCAACACAGGCGTTTTGTCGAACCGTTCTGCGGCGGGCTGGCGGTAACACTCGGGCTTCGTCCCCGGTTCGCCCTACTGAACGACGCCAATCCTCATCTCATCAACTTCTACGAGTGGCTCAAAAAACCCTTCCCGATAACCATCGAAGCGCGCAACGACGAAGACGTTTATTACACCAACCGGGAGCGGTTTAATAAACTTATCAGGAACGGCAAAAGGCGCAGCCGGGAGGCCGCACAGTTGTTCTACTATCTCAACCGGACCTGTTTCAATGGACTATGCAGGTTCAACCAGAGCGGCGAGTTTAACGTCCCGTTCGGCACTTACGCAGCGCACCTCAAATACGCCGAAGACTTTAATAAGTATCGCGCTCTATTCAGTTCATGGCAGTTCACGAGTTTGGATTTCGCACAATTAGATATTGCGAGCGACGATTTCATATACGCCGACCCGCCCTACGACGTGGAGTTCACGACCTACAGCAAAGGTGGATTTTCATGGGAAGATCAGGTGCGCACCGCCGTGTGGCTGGCCGCCCATCCCGGCCCCGTCATCCTATCCAATCAAGCGACGCCCAGAATCAAAAGATTATACAAAGGTCTTGGATTCAAACTTAAATTTTATGACGCGCCCAGAAGAATAAGCTGCACCGGAGATCGAACGACGGCGCTTGAAGTCTTAGCCATCAAAGGCATCTGAGAAGCAGTTTGAAAAGTAACTCTGTCGTTGCCCCTCACGGGACTTTTCAAACCGCTTCTAAAGTTTCAGGACAGAGGCAGGAAAAGCCGCGCGTCGTCTCCGCCGCAGGCGACGCCTCCGGGTTGGCAGATTTAAGCGCGGCCAACTAAAATCATCTCTCCCCTGCACGGCGAAGGGCGCGCGTGCGACGAGCCGTGTTCCGTGAAAGTGAAACTCGCGTTACGACTCGACGTGGCAGACGCCTTTCTTCCCTCCCCCGAGTTGATTGCCGCCTTTTATGAGATTCGACAAGAGAAATTTACTTCTTATCTCCGTCGTGTCGCTGACGACGCTGGCCTCCGTCGCCTCTATTGTCCCGCTCCGGTCAGACACGGGCAAGAGCCGTGACCTGTCGGAAGCGCACCAGCCGCAGCCGCCCGTGCCCGCCTTGCTGTCGTCAACGACTAACAAGGCGCGTCTCACGGAAGTCGGCTCGACGGCGGAGACGCCTGCGAGCGCGCCCGCCATAACGTCACCCGCCGCAGACCAAAACCGTAAGCTCAAAGACAGCCTGCGCTGGACGTTCGGCGGCAAGCAGCAACGCGGGTGGGCGATCTACGTCCCGCTGATTCAACGCCTGATCGATACGGACGACGATGCCGCGAGCGAAGGTTTCGCCGCGCGTCTCGCGCGCTGGCAAAAACGGGTGGGTCTGGGCGCAAGCGGCGTGCTCGACGAGGCCACGCTGATGCGAATGGTTTCGACGTGGCAGTCGCAGCGGCTCAAAAACAGAACTTACCCGCAGCCCGACCAACTCCTCACCGTGCCCGCCGCAGAGTTCTGGGACTCTTCGCGCGCCGGAGACTTGCGCCAAGTCGAACGCCAGACATACGCCGCTTACAAACGCATGCTGGCCGCCGCCGTCGGCGATTCCTCCGTGCAACTCGCGAGTCGCAACGGCGAACTCGCCGCGTCGGAAAAGTATTTGAAAATCATCTCGGCGTTTCGTTCGCGCGAGTATCAGGATCGCCTGCGCAAGTTGGAGCCGGGCGCGGGTCGCGCCGCACTCGCCGTCAACAGCCCGCACTTCACGGGACGCGCGCTCGACATCTACGTCGGCGGCGAGCCGACCATCACCAAAGACAGCAACCGCGCGCTCCAGACACAGACGCCCGCCTACCGTTGGCTCGTCAAAAACGCCGAACGCTTCGGCTTCTGCCCCTACTTCTACGAACCCTGGCACTGGGAATACTGCGCGCCGTAACGACCCCGCAAGATGTATGGATTGAAAGCCGCAAAGCGGCGACAGTTATAAGCCGCGAAGTGGCGATAGGAAATAGCCCCGTGCGTAAGCGCGGGGATCGGCAATAAGGGTAAACATGCGAAGCCCCGAAGGGGCGGCACTTCACGATGCGTGATTGTGTCGCCCCTTCGGGGCTTCGTAATTTTAAGCACCTGATCCCCGCCCTGACGGGCGGGGCTATTAACTGTCGCCCCTTCGGGGCTTTGCCGCCATTGACTGTTGCCGCTTTGCGGCCTCTGCGTTAAAAAACTTCTCCGCCTGCCGACTCACGCGCCGCCGTCGTAGCGCGCCGCCATAATCACGCTGCGCGCCGCTTCGCCGCGACTTTCTTCTTCGCCGCCGGTGCGCCGACGAGCGGCAACACGCGCCCGTCCGTGAGCGCGCGCCCCGCCGTGAGGCTCTCCACGCTCACGACGTATTTCTGTTTGGCCTTCACGCGCCCGAGCAGCCCCTTGAGCGTCGCGTCGTCAATCGCAGAGGCGTCCACGCCGCTCGATTCGAGTTCGGAACGCAACGCCGCGACGGTGTTCGTGCCGCGCTCGTACACGTCCGGGTAGAGATGCAGGTAGCCGCCTTCGACGACCTGCGTGTCATAGTTGATGTCAACGATGAGCGGCTTGTCGAGTTTGGCGACCACGGTGTTTTTCGTCACTTTGGCGTTCGCGATCTTTTTCGCCGAAACGGGCACGTCGCGCGCCGCGATGATCTTTTCGGCGAGGTCGTAGAGGTCTGTGCGAAGCATGCGGATGCAACCGTGCGAGACGAGATTGCCGAGGTCGGTGGTAGCCGCCGCCTGATGAATGAGGTAGCCATAGCCGAGCGGGATTTTTAGTTTGCCGAGCGGGTTTCTGGGGTCGCTCGCGCGGATCACCTCGCCCGCCTTAACGCCTTTGCGTCCCGTCACCCATTCGCTGTTGGGCGGTATCCAATCGGGATTCCAGATGATCTCCGAAGCCTGCTTCTCGCCAATCGAGATCGGAAAATCTTTCTTCCCGACGCCCACCGCGTAAGTCTTGATCTCTTTGCCGTTCTGCCAGAGCGTCAGGCGAAAGGCGGGCACGTCAACCGTGATTTCGATGTCCGGCTCGCCCGCGACGAGTTGTGCGCGCTCGATACTGCCGCCCGTAAACTTATCGGATCGCACCGACTCGTTCGAGCGATACGGCGACGCCAGTTGCTGCGCCCGCGCCGGAGTTATGCCGAACGATACGGCCAGTAAAATTATGACGATAAAATTTCTAACTGAAAAATTCATGCTTGAGATTCCTCTGCTTCGATCTTCAAATCCGCCGCCAGCGCGCGAAATTATCAGCTTAGATGCTTATGGGAAGAATCTATATATTTCTTTTCTGTCAAGACACCGCACAAAGATCGCCACGTTGTTCTCGATAACCAGCCCAAGCCGGTAATCACCAATTCTGATGCGGTAATAATTGCCGCTGCTGCCCGCTGAAAGACGTTTCAAGCGGCTCACCTCTTGAACTGTGGACGCCTGTTCAACCTGCTCAATCGCCGCTTTGACTTGTCCCAAGACGGCCTTGTCTTTAAGTCTCTTCAAGTCGCGGGCGAAACTCTCTTTGAACTCCGTTTTCACGCCTCGCTCTCTAAAATATCGAAGACTTCACTGCGGCTCACAGACGCGCCGCCCGCGCCTTCTTTGATGGCATGAACAAGTGCCACGTCTTCGAGCGCATCAGCGACCAATTCGCGCAGCAGGTCTTTTCGTTCATCGAAGAGTTCGACGAGCGCGTCCTTGAATAGTTCTTTCATTCTTTCTTCGTCGATGTCCGCTTGAGCCATGTTCACCTCCGAAAACTTTCAGTGACCGGCACGGTAATATTTGATGCCGAAATAGATCGCCTGCGTGAGGCCGAGGAAGAGGCCGATGACCGCGCCGAAGAGTTCGATCTTGCGCAGGTGTTGCTGGGCGACGGAGAGGACGAGCGTCTCCAATTTCTCGACCGGGTAGTTAGATACTTTGGTGCGGACGATCTGGCCGATGTCAAACTCTTTGATGGCGACGGGCAGGCGTTCGCGCGCCGCCAGAGTGATGCGTTCGGTGAGCGCGTCGGCGGCGCGGGCAACCGTTTGTTCGGGCAGGTGGTCGCTGATGCGCCCGATGGGGGCGATCAGGAGGCGTTCGATCTGCGCGCTCAGGATGGCGTTGATGGTGCGCGCCGTGTCCTCGCGCGCGAGCACGCCGAGCAGAGCTTTGGAGAGAAAGCTTTTGAGGCGCGCGGCGGAATCGGGGCTGGCGTGTTCGAGCAGCGCGCGGATGGTGTGCGGGCGGACGCGAGAGAGAGCGTCGGAGGTGTAGGCCGAGACGGTGGTGGAGAGTTCAGCGCCGCGCGCGATGGCGAGGATGCGCACGGCGACCTGCGCTTTGATCAGTTCCAACTTATCGGGCGCGATTGTCCCGACGAGTTCGTTGATGGGGCGCGCGAGCAGGTTGTCGATCATCGAATCGAGAAACGCCTCGGCCTCATGTGCGAACGCCTCGCCGCGCAGGAATTCCTGCACGCGGCGGGGCAGGGTCTTGTTGACCATCTCGTCAACTTCGCCATGGATGCGTTCGCGCGAGACGAAGATTTTTTTGAAGAAGCCTAGTTGGGCGTAGTATTCGTCAACCTCGCGTTTGATGAGCGCGCCGATCTGCGTGCGCGTCTTTTTGTTGGACGCGATCTCCGCGAGGTGTTCGGCGATGGGGGCGAGTTGGGCGTCGATGCGCTCTTTGATGATGGCGACCGCGTCGGGCGTGAACACTTCGGCGAGCGTGGCGCGGCTGTGGGCGAGTTCCTCGATGCGCGCGCTGACGAAATCGCGCACCTTTCCCTCGAAGCCGCGCTCGTTGACGAGGTTGTGAAAGCGATCTTCGACGAAGCCGATGATCCCCTCGTAAGTCTCGTCGTCGATGGCGTCGCTCAGGCGGCGCGCGAGCAGTTCGTCAACGCGTCGGTCGATGAACGAGTTGATGGCGTCGGCAGTCTCTTCGCTGCGCAGGATGGCGGCGACGTAATCGGCGACGCGCAGTTGAAGCGCGCTGATGGCGTCGAGGATGGGCGCGCGCAAGCCCGCGGGCAACGCTTCGATGAAAGAACCGCGCGGCGTGTCGAGCAGATCGTGCGTGTACGTATCGACAAGACCGGCGACTTTGCGCTGGAAGAAATCTGTCTCGAAGAGGGCGTCGGTGATGGTGTCGTGCGAGACGAGTTCGTTGCCGACGGCGTTGCCGATAGTCTGCGCGAGTCGTTCGCGGTGGCGCGGGATCATGCCCTGCGGCCAGATGGTGATGCCGAAAAGTTTGACGGCGCGATGCGGGCGGAACAACATGCGCACGGCGAGCCACGCCGCGCCGTAGCCGTGAATGGTGGCGAAGATGATGAGAAACAACAGTTCTAAAATCTGTTGACGAGTGATAACGAAAATCCTCTCGACCGCGCGCTGCGAAAGTTGGGGCGTCTTCTCTGGGATGCTAAACGGATAGGGGAACGGCGTCAATTAGAGAATCAGCGGGAGACGCCGGAACGAACGACGCGCGCGCACCGACGAACCGGAGAGAAACGTCCCCGGCGCGACGACGGCGACAACCGCGCGGCCAGTTGCTTAGAACTTGCGACCGGCGGCGACGTATAATTTTCCTGACACGCATTCGGCGAATCGGTCGGATGCGTCGCACGTCCTTCACTCCGCGCGGTCTTACAGTCGCCCGCTCAGACAGAATATGGAAGCGTCTCTCAGTTTACTCGCCATCTTAAATCTGCTCGGTTCGGCGCAGGCGTTGCTGCTGGCCTTAGCCCTCGTCGGCATCAAGCGCGCCGACGGCGTGGCTGCTCGCGTGCTGGCCGCGCTCGTCCTCGTGATGGCGGTCGTCATCTTCGGCGCGGTGATGCGCACGACGCATTACGAGTTTGTCTTCCCGCACGTGAGCCGCATCCACGATCCGTTTGTGTTTCTCGCCGGGCCGCTGCTGTTCCTCTACGTGCGCGCGCTTGTCCGGCGTGAGCGCACGCTCGTGCGGCGCGACTACCTGCACTTCCTGCCCTTCGTCGCGTGCGTCCTCTACCTGTCGCCTTATTACCTGAGCAGCAGCCGTTACAAACTCGATTACATGATGGCGGAGTTTTACTACCCTTCGCTCGGTTACTGGTACTACGTCCGCTCGTCGCTCCTGCTGGCTCAGTTCGCGGTCTACCTGTCGCTCGTCATCATGCTGGTGGTCAGGTATTCGCGCGAGTTGCGTCTGAAAGGCGAGGCGCGTGCGTCGTCAGCCGAGCGCGCGGCGTTGTTTCAAGTTCGCTTCATGGGCGTCGGCTTTCTCGTCCTGTTCATCGTCGGGGTGCTGCGTTACACACTCGACCAGACGGCGCGCACGAATTTGCTCGTGCCGCTCGGCGCGTCCGCGCTGATCTACGCGCTCGGTTATCTGGGGCTGCGCAGGCCGGAAGTTTTGACGGGCATGAGCGACACGAGTGCGCCCGCCGACGCCGTGGAATTGAACGTCGCGGCAGCCGACGAGAGCTTACCGGCGAAGAAGTATGAGAAGTCAACTTTGACGCCGGAGCGCGCCGAGCGTTACCTCACGCGTCTGCTGCGCCACATGGAGACGGAGAAGCCTTACGTTGACGGCGAACTCACGCTCCCGAAACTCGCCGAACGGCTTTCTATCCCCGCGCCACACCTCTCGCAAACCATCAACGAACGCCTCCAACAAAACTTCTTCGACTTCGTAAACACTTACCGCGTCGAGGAAGCCAAACGTCGCCTCCTCGATCCGTCCAGAAAGCACTACTCTGTACTCGCCATCGCCGAAGAGGTCGGCTTCAACTCTAAATCCTCCTTCAACGCCGTCTTCAAAAAGCACGTCCAGATGACGCCCTCGGAGTTTAGAAAGAAAGGGATGAGGGACGAGGGATGAACCGGAAAAGCACTCGCTTCGTTGAGTGCTTTTCTTATTCATCCCTCATCCCTCCGCCCTCCGCCCCATCCCTTTCTTTCCTCCTTTCCGTCCGAACTCGTAAGTCTGCACGTCCAGACTTTTACGGGCGGGCGATTTTCGCGCCGGATGAGCGTCTATAAGGGTGTGCAGCGGAAACGCGACGAAACTGAAACTCTCCAAGCCCGCGCGCCCGCCGCTCTCCCCTGACGGCACAGCAAGCGACTGACTCGCCCGCCATCACAACCGGCGGCGCGTCTCCGGCACTCGTTCATTATCAAACACATCTGGAGGACAATCTTATGCGCAAGCTCACGCTGGCGGCGCTGCTTATCACCTGCTGCGTATTTTCGACCCCGGCGCAAACCGCCGACGACTATCCGCGCCACGAATTCTTCGCCGGTTACTCTTACAACAGCGCGGACATCAATACGCTCACCGTCGCCCCCGAACGCACCGGCCAGCACGGACTCAATCTGGCCTACACGCGCAACGTCTCGGAGCACGTCGGCCTCACCTTCGACGTGTCCGGGCATTTCAAACGCGACGACTTCACGTTCAACAACCTCGCCTTCGAGCGCAAGCGCGACCAGTATCACTTTCTCGGCGGCGTGCAGTTCAAGACGCGGACGGGCGCGGGACGCGTCGCCCCGTTTGCGCACATCCTCGCGGGCGGCGCGCTGTTTCGCGGCTTCGCTTCGAGCCGCACGCAGGCGGGCAACACCTTTATGATCGACGACGCGACATCCTTCGCCCTCGCCGTCGGCGGCGGACTCGACGTGCGCGCGGGCAAGCATCTCGACATACGCGTTATTCAAGCCGACTACCTCCCGACCTTCTTCGGCAGCACGCGGCAAGATAACCTGCGGCTCTCCTTCGGCGTGGTTTTCAGAAAGTAAGAGCGGCGAAGTCCCGGCCAACTCTCCGAAGTCGAATTTAAACGCGCAGGCGCGGTCGCCAAAGAGACGCGTAGGAAGCACGAAACTTTCTTCGCGTCT
>Ga0307513_10007839_pt1 | contig 13772 bp, 13 predicted proteins | sample 15_EM_MG_FD_202174 | JGI IMG/M metagenome (GOLD analysis project Ga0307513, IMG submission 202174) | Populus trichocarpa ectomycorrhiza microbial communities from riparian zone in the Pacific Northwest, United States - 15_EM | ecosystem: Host-associated > Plants > Roots > Unclassified | place... | reverse complement strand
GAGTACCCGCCCAAGCCGTATCCCGTTGGAGAGAAAGCCAAGTCCCCTTGGTGGCCAACACGGAAAACAGCCGCTTGCCAACAGCTGAGCGTAGCTCTTTATCTAGCGGTCTCCGGTCATCGTCATCAGAAATGACACCTTTCAACAAGCTCGCGAGGTGGTTGGGATGACAAAGTGCGCGACTCCAGTGCTGGACTAAATCCAGGGCTTTGATCGAGAATGTCAGCTGCAGATCGGGGATTGACACACGTAGTGCAAGAGTGCGTTCAAACACAAATTGTGTATGCGGGAACAAAGCCACACCAACACCCGGCAATGCTTAGTCAGCATGTAACTCTTCTGTTACTACCCACCTACCTGGCGCTAGCCCGCAAAGATTAGAATTTGCTCCGCGGGCAAAGTCTTCTTGGTTCTTGCAAGCACACTGCCACCACCCGTCTGAGCAATCCTCGTCGATTCCGAGGAGGCCAGCGAGACGAGCTCACTCTGTTCCGACCGCGAAAAAAATACTAACTGCAAATACGTTCTGTTGCAAGAAAAGTGCGGGAAGCTGAGCTTCTTCCAAGACCGGGATCGTCGCTGAACTCAACCCACGAATGAAATGAAAAATGACCTCGCGCGCGGATGTTTTCCCTCCCGTACGTTTCTGTGTTTCCTTCCCCCGGGGAATATACTCAGTATTGGGCACGCAAACCCGACCCCTAGACCCATGAGACTACGGCTTTGTATCGGATCCACCATGCTTTGCGGCCCGGGAGCGCACCGCAGGCCCACCAGGATTAGTTCGCCGGGCTCTCAGCCTCACTAGAATATGTAACGCAATTAATCAACAAATATAACCCTAGCATAAAAGCTCTTGTCACCGGTCCCGGGGCCAAGTCTTTCAGACTAACCTCGAACTCCGGACCGCGGCGGAGCTCAGCGCAAACTCATTCGCTCGCGAGTTGCTGCTTGTGTGGTGGGTTTATCGCTACAACACTATTTTCGCTACGTATATCACACAGGCGTCTATCCCCCGCCTCGCTTATCCTTCCTTCTTTTCCTCCTCTCCCGCCGATCTCACCACCGCCGCCGCCCGCCCGCTCTGCCGCCCACGACGCTTCGCCTGGTGTATTCAATGTTTTTATATTTCGACTTATGACCTAAATACCCCCTTTCCATATCACCCGGTCACTCGCTTTCAGTCTGGAGCCATCAGTAAGTCGTCCAGATGGATCGGTTCCTGAGAGGCCGACTCACCCGTTCAATTACCTTCCATAACCAGTCGCCAACAACCGCCGCCTCCCGATCCCCATCGCCAACGATACCCACAACGCCTTATTCACAGTTCAGCACGACGAGGACCATATCCTTTGCATACACGCCTTTATCGCTGGGCTTGCGCACGACGCATACGCCTACGGCTGCTGCCCCCCCGCGTAAGTCACAAGCGGCTTCTCTTTGTCACCTATATCTGTCCTTTGTCATACTGACGCCTCTCTTTCCTCCTCATCTGACTCCCCGTCGCTCCTTTTGTCCAATCCTGCCGCGCCGTCGTGCACGATCCGCTAGGTCTCTCAGCCCGCTGCTAGAGCCCATCGAGCCCTCAAGTCCAAGGGCCACTGATTTCCCGACTCCAAGAGGGCTGGACAATGACGAGCCCGTCCAAGAGCACTTCCACGTCGTCCCAGACTCTCTAACGCTCAACGTTCACGATCTCAGTGCGTATACCTCCCAAACCCCGCATGCATTAGCCCCATTCTTCTTTGGTCATCGCCTTGGGGATTACGATCCAACGACTGACACAATTCTCCACCTTGTACGCATGCTGCACCCCTCCTCGCGCTCGGACCAAATCATATATAAAAAACAGCGTCTCCACAGCCTGCCATGTCAACAATGACTTTCGCTTTCCACCCATACCACGATCCATACAATCTGCCCAACACTCGCTCCTTGCCCTCAAATCCACCCAGTATCACTGCCCCCACCAGCCTCCATGATCCAGCATTTCCGGAAAATTACGACTCATGGGTTCTTGCACCCACCATGTTCTCACCTGCCCAGTATGGCCCTACCACGGGCTTTCACCATAGTGATGAGACTCACGGCCAGCCGCTCGACATGCACCTGCCGGGTGCCCCGAGTTTGCTGTTTGGAAGCTACGCTCCTCCACTTGAGATCTCACATCTGTCTCCGTCGACTATATTACGGCATGACACCTACGAGTCCGTTTTGGGAAACGCATTTAATCCAGTCGTAGCTCCGCCTGGATTGGCCCCTCAAACTCAAGCCCCTATCTCCCTTCCTACTCTCGACTTTTCGTGTCCAGCGCCGCCACCGTCCCTTCCGGCGCAGACAGACCCCTTAACCCCAGCCTCCGCCTCGGTGCTCGCCCCCGATCCACGTCAATCGACTTCGCCGCCCGTGCGCCCCGTTCACTCAAAACGTGTCTCTAAGTGGAAGAGAACGTGTAGCGTGGACCGTGAAGAGCACCCGGACCCTTACATCATCACATCTCAGTTCCAAGCAGACGGTCTTCACTGTACCAACCACCACCGCGACCCCAGAGTCCCCTAGTACCTCGATGGCGATGCATGGTTTTAACGGTAGAAGAGGCATGGCGCCGCCCCCTGTGCCGCTTCAGCCCGGCCGTCATCAAAGGTCGTCCCCGACCTCCTCGGGCGCTCACCAGCAGCAACAGCAGCCGCCTCAGCCAGGGTATCCTACTTTCCCTGTGGGTTCACTGGGTGAGATCGACGCGGAGCGTGGGAGAGTGGACGACGGGCTGAGCCCGAGCGGGCATACTGTTACATATCAGGCACAGCAGCAGCAACAGCAGCAGCCGCTGGGGTACCCGACCCAGCAGTATCAAAGTCAGACTGATGCTCACTGGTACGGAAGTGGTGCTCAACCAACACATGCACCCGTGTCTCCACCATCGCAGCCGACCTATGGATACTCACCGGCCTCTCCCGCTGGTCCTAGTTATAATCAACATGCCCACGCCGTACATGCGCCAACGGGAAATCCCTCAATGTATGCCGCGCCTATCCCCACTGCGGCTTCACAGTGGACTAGCGGTAGTAGCACTCGAGGTCAAGAACAGTATTATTATCCAGGACCTGCTACCCACCCACCGCCAGCGCAAGCCTATCAGCAGCCACCGTACACCTCGCCGACACACGCGACAGAGACTCACACTCCCGCTGGATCCTCTAAGAGATACTCTTCCATGGCTCCTGCCCCTTTCTCTCTGAATGCGACTGTACCGCTGGTTACGGGGCCGCTCTCTCCACCGGCAGGGTCCAAGGGCGAGGCCGCTGGACCTTCTGTACCGCTTCCGCTGTTGATTCTCAGGTCCCTCACAGGGGTGGTAGCGCCCAAGAACAAGAGCAATATTACCATAATTCAGAACCTGCCCCCTACCAGCAACCCGAGCAAATGCATCCCAACCCGCAGCAACTGTACAACTCGCCCACGTATGTGACTCCAGCAGAGGTAGTTTTACTGGCCAACGCTCCGTCCTTCCACATACCACCACGGACTAATCCGACCGCCTGTGGTGAGAACCCGAACTCTGGAGCGGGATCGAGTGGCTCGAACGTGAACATTGCCGGCGCAAGTGGCGAACCAACGCCTTTCGACCAACAGATCGGGCCCAGTCGTAGCAGCAAAACTAATAGGAGGCAGCTATCGAAACCATACCAGCGTCCAACTCCTGCCCCGCGCAAGACCCGACCGATCACATATGAGCGTAACCTGGTGCGGCTACAGCAACGGTGCAGGAGGCAAGGAGCAGACGAGGACGCCATAGGATTATTGGACAAGATATTCGCTAATGAAGTCAGCCTAGAGGCGTTGACACGACTGCTCACGGACACGGAAGCAGAAACTAAGGAATTTGGGATTGACAATGGAAAGGTATATAATGCCCTCCTCGGGTATCTCAATGAAGAAGACGGTGTGGTACCTCGTTACCACTGCCGCCTGTGTCACAGCGAGCAAACCTGGATGGACCCTAGAGGTGTGCTGCGGCATTTGAGGCGGGATCACTTCGGACTTGCTAATGTTTGCGACCAGTGGTGCGTCTTTGACCGTTCGCTGATGTGAGCGTGCGTTCACATTGTGCTCCCTGCGATGTAGCGGCAAGAAGTTCTACACTGATGGCGAGATGAGAAGGCACCTGTGCAAGTAGATTGAGTGCACACTGATCTCCAGTCCCATTTGAAAGGTTACTTCTGGAAGGACCAATCGTAGGCTTAAACGGTTGCTGCAACGATTTCACTATGGGGTTCCTCTTATTTATGAGCAAGGTCGTCTCCCTGAATTTGTCGCTTTTGTGTTTTAGATACGCTGCTATCAGGTCATTGTCACCGTGCTCTTGCAGGCAGGATTCTGTGAATGGTTATTTGTAGTTTGCTAGTATTCCTTTTTCAAATGTAACGGTTCTATGTCTCGGACATTAATGTGCGTTGCGGTCTGCGTATGTCGTGGGTCGCTGGTGTGCTTAGTGTACCTTTTTCGGCAATTATTTAATTATTAATTATTATTCTTTGACCCTTCCCTCTCTCCCCTTCGGGCTCATCGTGAACCCTTACGCCCGCCCTTGCAGGTAGGCAAGACTAGTACTGACCCTAGGCCGTTGGCTAAATGGAAGTCCTACAATAGTCATGACTTACGAGTTGAATACTTTAATTATTTAGATAAATCGGGCAATTTGTCAGAATTTATTGCTACAATAGAAAGGCATGCACGACCTAAACATAGACGCCATATGTGTGAGCATGACAAGACCCAGAGGCGGCGATCGGTAGGTCCTTTGCGCGCTGCAAGAGGGAGGATGCCGAAGGCGAATCGGGGAGAACAGGTTTGTCTATGCTGCTGCGGCAACGGCACGCGTCTTGGCGAGGGCTGTTTGCTGTAGAGGGAGAGATAAATGCATCAACGATTCGTAACACGGGGTTGGGTCGGTATGGTAGGTACTGTGCCGCGCTTCGCGAACTTTTGGTTGCGGCGGAACTGGACAGACAGGGCGGTTCAACGGTTCGTCATAGGGCATGAAAGCGTATATACGTACCTTGGGGTCGACCTGTAAAGTCGAATATAGTCAGGCCTCGATGGTCGGTGCGTTCCTTAACTGGGTACTCACGCCCTTTGAGGATAGGGACTTTCCCTTCGACTTGGGCTTCTTGATACCATTACGGTGGGCCTTCCGGGTCTATTTGACGATATAGAAGAGGTAGCTGTTCTGATTCGGAAATACGGAAGCCATCGGCGATGTGCGCCATCCTCACTTGAACTCCGCTCCGCCTGGGAACAGGTCCGCTTCTCGGCGCTGTGGCGTCCCACACCCGTCGTAAAGTCGCTCCATGCCTAGCTCGCGTGTTCGGTTCCGCTCTGGCGGACCTGCTGCCTGCCTCTCTCTGACTGTACCCTGGGTCATTTCTCTGAGTCAGGGCAGTGTAGGAGGCGGGTGCTTGAGACATGTGAAATGGCAGGCAAGATTGGAATGCGCCTGGAGAGATCTGGACAGAAGCCTTCCCCGTGAACCAGCCGTTGACTTCCTCAACTGTTAAGCCTTCCAACTCGTACTGGATTCATTGCCATAGCGACTCGTCGGTCCTCACCGATGCCACTCTTAACTGTTGAGCTTTCCAGCCCGTACTGGATTCATTCGAGTCGCATGGCGCCGCCCCCTGTGGCGCCGCTTCAGCCCGGCCATCATCAAAGGTCGTCCCCGACCTCCTCGAGCGTCCACCAGCAGCAACAGCAGCCGCCTCAGCCAGGATATCCTACTGTCCCTGTAGGTTCACTGGATGAGCGCTCCGCGAAACATCAGAGAGTGGACGACGGGCTGAGCCCGAGTCGGCTTAGTGTTGCACAGTGGCGGCAACAGCTGCTGCTGCTAGGGTACCCGATCCAGCAGTATCAAAGACAGACTCATACTCACTGGTACGGAAGTGGTGCTCAACCAACACATGCGCCCGTGTCTCAACCATCGCAGCCGACCTATGGATACTCATCTGCCTCTTCTGCTGGTCCTAGTTATAGTTAACATGTCCACGCCGCACATGCGCCAACGTAAAATCCCTCAATGTGTGCCGCGCCTATCCCCACTGCGGCTTCACAGTGTACTAGTGGTAGTGGCACTCAAGGTCGAGAACACTATTATTATCCAGGACCCACAGCCAGCGCAAGCCTATAGCAGCGACCGTACCCCTCGCCGACGCACGCGACGGGAACACCAGGTCCACACACCCGCTGGATCCTCTAGCAGTGGGTCTGGATCAATCGCACGGCCTACTCCTCCTATGGCGCCTGGTATTATTCCTTCCAGTGCGACTGCCCCGCTCGTTACAAGGCTGCTCTCTTCGTCGGCAGGGTCCAAGGGTGTTGCGACCGGATCTTCTGCGGCTGCTTCCGCTGTTGGATCCCATGTTCCTCCTCACAGAGGTGGCAGCGGAGGCAACCCAATAGCTACGGGAGGTGCAGCGCTGGGAATGATGGACTCGATCATCGATGTCAGCGGAGACGACCGATTTGAGCACGGTCCTTCCGAGTTCCCGCCCAAGCTGTACCCCGGCGGAGAAAAAGTCAAATCCCCTTGGTGGCCCACGAGGAAGACCGAAAAGTTGTACGGAAGTCGTTTGGACCAGGTACGAAAAAATTCAACTTTTTGCTTTTTTCCTACCCCCCCCTTGTCGCTGATGTCGTTGACACACCGCATACCAGTTTATAATCCCACGTTCACACTCCTGTCTCCGTTTTACTACTCACACGTTCTTCCACCAACTACAAACCCTCGCTTACTTTTTTTACCATGAGTCTTCCTTAAAACGGTTCTCTATTGAACTGTTACCATTGGATCGCGTTTTTCCGAGGAGGGGTCCCATTCAGTTAACGCGTAAGTCATTCTCCTTGTCACCTATATCTATCCTTTGTCATACCATCGCAGACCAGTCTTCACTCTTCTACCACCACTGCGACCCCAAGGTCCCCTAGTACCTCGAGGGCGATGCGTGGTTTTATCGGTGGAGGCAGCTGCTCCAGTCGCATGGCGCCGCCTCCTGTCCAGCTGCTTCAGCCCGGCCATCATCAAAGGTCGCCCCCGACCTCCTCGGGCGCCCACCAGCAGCAACAGCAGCCGCCTCAGCCGGGATATCCTACTTTCCCTGTAGGTCCACTGGGTGAGATCGATGCGAAGCGTCGGAGAGTGGACGACGGGGTGAGCCCGAGCAGGCGCACTGTTGCATATCAGGCGCAGCAGCAGCAGCAGCCGCTGGGGTACCCGACCCAGCAGTATCAAAGTCAGACTCATACTCACTGGTACGGAAGTGGTGCTCAACCAACAAATGCACCCGTGTCTCAACCATCGCAGGCGACCTATGGATACTCACCGGCCTCTTCCGTTGGTCCTAGTTATAGTCAACATACCCACGCCGTACGTGCGCCAACGCGACATCCCTCAATGTACGCCGCGCCTATCCTCACTGCACCCTCACAGTGGACTAGCGGCGGTAGCACTCAAGGTCAACGTTCTCCAGGAGCTGCTGCCCACTTACATCCAACACAAGTTTACCAGCAGCTACCATACACCTCACCCGCGCACGCGACGGGGGCTCACCAGGTCCACACGCCCGCTGGATCCTCTAAGAGTGGGCCTGGACTGCCTATCTCTCCCATGACTCCTGTCCCTTTCCCTCTGAATGCGACTGTGCCGCTGGTTACGGGGCCGCTCTCTTCGCCGGCAGGGTCGAAGGGTGGGGCTGCTGGGCCTTCTGTACCTGCTTCCGCGGTTGGTTCTCAGGTTCCTCACAGGGGTGGCAGCGCTCAAGGCCAAGAGCAGTATTTCCATAGTTCAGGACCTACTCCCTACCAGCAGCCCGAGCAAATGCAGCCCCACCCGCAGCAACTGTACAACTCGCCCACGTATGCGACTCCAGCAGAGGTAGTTTCCCTGGCCAACGCTCCGTCCTTCCACATACCACCATGGACTAATCCGACCGCCTCCGGTGAGAACCCAAACTCCGGGGCAGGACCAAGTGGCTCGAACGTGAACATTGCCGGCACGAGTGGCGAACCATTACCTTTAAACCAACAGATCGGGCCCAATCGTAGCAACAGAACTAATTGGCGGCAGCTATCGAAACCATACCAGCGCCCAACTTCTGCCCCATGCAAGACCCGACCGATCCCATATGAGCGTAACCTGGTGCGGCTACAGCAACGGTGCAAGAGGCAAGGAGCAGACGAGGGCGCCATAGGACTATTGGGCAAGATATTCACTAATGAAGTCAGCCTGGAGGCGTTGATACGACTGCTCACAGACACGGAGGCAGAAACTAAAGAATTTGGTATTGACAATGGAAAGGTATATAATGCCCTCCTCGGGTATCTCAATGAAGAAGACAGTGTGGTACCTCGTTACCACTGCCGCCTGTGTCACAGCGAGCAAACCTGGAAGCATCATAGAGATGTGCTGCGGCATTTGAGGCGGGATCACTTCGGACTTGCTAATGTTTGCGACCAGTGGTGCGTCTTTGACCGTTCGCTGATGTGAGCGTGCGTTAATATTGTGCTTCCTGCGATGTAGCGATAAGAAGTTCTACACAGATGGCGAGATGAGAAGGCACCCGTGCAAGTAGATTGAGTGCACACTGATCTCCAGTCCCATTTGAAAGGTTACTTTCTGAAAAGGCCAATCGTGGGCTTAAACGATTGCTGCAACGATTTCACTATGGGGTTCCTTTTATATTTTGTGGCTATTGGGTTTTTAGATACGATGCTTGTTAGATCATTGTCATCGTGCTCTTGCAGGTACCACTCTGTGAATGGTCGTTTATAGTTTGCTAGTATTCTTTTTCAAATGTAATGGTGCTATATGTCTCCGACATTACCGTCTGCGTATGTTGGATCGACGTCAGCGGGGAGACGACCGATTTGAGCACGGACCTTCCGAGTTCCCGCCCAGGCCGTATCCCGGCGGAGAAAAAGCCAAGTCGCCTTATTGGCCCACGAGGAAAACCGAAAAGTTGTATGGAAGGCGTTTGGACCAGGTACGAAGAAGTTTAACTTTTTGCTTTCTTTCCCTACCCTCCCCCTTTCACTTTTACCATAAGCTTCCTTAAAACAGTTCTCTATTGAACTGTGACCATTGGGCCGCGTGTTTCCGAGGAGGGACCCCATTCATTCCAGGATGACACAACGCTAACTTTAGTCTTACGTGTTTCATAGATGCCCGGCTTGGAGAACCGCGTTGCTCGCCTTGAGGAAGGCATTGATCGCCTAAGCCCCCCAGAATTCGAAACTCCCTGTTATGGAGCGCCAGAGAGGTTACCCACTCGTTTGTTCAGTAGCAAGATCTTTGACAGCGGTGCTCAAGGCTCAAGGGCCTCAGCGCTAAATTACCCGACCCCGCTGCTGCCCGTCCATACTCTGACTGATGATCATTCGATGCACGCGTTACGCCCATGAAGGTGTCTTATCTACCCTTTTCCCTCATGGCTCCTTTCATTCCACTCTCCCATTGAGTTCTTCGTCGCATTCTGGGATGTCGAGCCGCTGGGTTGAGGTCATGCTCCCATCTATGCGAGCTTTGTTTGATGCTCTCTCTCTGCCTTCAACGATGGACACTGGCTGTTTATGTTCTTCCACTATTACTACGTCGATTCTTTATTTCAATATGTTGGCGGCGCGCACACAACACCCCATCATCTCATTACCGATCACAAACACATTTAACAGGATATCTACGCTCATTTCCCATGGACATTACGCTATCTATGATCCCGCACGTGTTCTCGTCGTTCGCTCAACAATATTCTTGTGACACAGTTTCAATCTTACTTATTACATTTGACCGGAACCAGCTACCTGTATCTTCCATGCACTGTTCGGTCCATGATCAACCATCCCCACTTATCATGTAACCCCGCTTTTTATTCTGCCTCCACTCCTCCCGCACATTCTTAACTCGCGCTGCGCACGATTGTACCATATTCTTCGAGCACTCGAGTTGTATTCTATCGCTCACGGGTTCTGTACCCACTCTTCGTTGATTTCTCCCCCCCGTTGTCACACATGGCCGAGGGACTTCCATTCGATTGGTATTTATCATCTCATAGGTCTTTTACGTGTCCTGGTAGCTTACATTTCACTCATGCGTCGTGGCTTGTGGCACTGGATTGAATGTCAGTCTCCTCCCGTATTCGTACAATCTTTCCCTTTCACACATGGTTTACTTGCCCATTCACCTTTTGTTTGGTAATGCATTTCTGTCTGGTTCCGTGATCTCTCAGCAGGTGCGACATGAAAAACGGACGTGGACCGAGAAAGCAAGGGCTTCGGAAACCATGGTGCGTATGGGCTACCGCCTCCAATTCCAGTCATTGTATTCCCCATGCACCAAATTACCCACTGCCCTATGCCCCACCATCTCGTCGGTCCAGTCACCCGCGCCCTGGCCTTTCCGGGTCCCGCCGTGTTGATCCCATCAATCCGTGAGGCCGACCTATCCATGCCTTGCACTGCCGGGTTGAGATGACTGCCGTGCGTCGCAAAGTCCTCCCCGCTGCGTCTCCCACTACGATCGCCTCCTCAAGGCCAAGTACCACATTTTTTTGGAGGCGATCGATATACAGAGGCGGTGGCGCGTGCAGAATGGAGGAGGCTTCGCAGAATGAAATAGTAGACTCCCATTGAAACCGAGATCGAGCTTCTATCATGACTCCGCGCTTCGATCGAAATTTTTCCAGACGTCGTCGTGGTGTGCGGAACAGCCCCGACTCTGTCACATACTACTTGGCACCTTGACGTGAAGCCTGGTTGAGTCCTCGTGGTTGGAGAGCTCAGCGGTGACTTCTGCGGCGAATCGCCCCGGCATTGCGGCGCCGGGAACAACGCTAGTCCCACCATCCAGGCCAGGAAGAATGACGGGAATTCTGCAAACATCTGCTAGAAGCTGCGCGAGTGGAGGGTTCTTCGCCTGCCCGCCGGAGATGTAAATTTCCTGGGTGGAATGTCCTTTAGCATTAAGCGTGTCCATAATGTGACGAGTCTGGAGTGCGATAGCCTCAAGCGTCACGTTGAGCTTAAGCGCGAGGTCTGTCAATGAACCGTCTATGCCCAAGCCCACAATTGAGCCCCGCATGCGCGAATCCGCCAGAGGGGAACGATTACCTAGAGCTAGACGCGCGTGAGTGTCAAATTTGTGTGCGGTCGACTCGTGAGCCCGGCAGTGACGCATTTTTCCTGGGAGCGCTCAAATCTCGTACGCCATCCGTAGAGCCGAAAGAAATTTGAGTCAAATGGGGAACGGGGCTCCGGCTTACCGTGGAGGTCAGGGTAAAAGTGAATATCTTTGGTCAACTCTGTCAGGGTGTGTAACCCTGCATCTTCGCGAAGGGTTTCCAGGATCTCTCCAAGAATAATATGTATTGGCTTTTGCGCCTCCCCTGCCTGTTTCTTCAAGGCAGGGTATTCAGGGTGGGTTGTTATCATGAACTGGATAAGCTGGCGGAAACCGAGGTACACGGATGGGAAATGGCAATATGAGCACAGGGAGTGGAGAAACGGACTTCACCAGTTGCACTCTGACCTCCTTCGTTCATCCACCAATCAGGGAACACCGGGTTCTGCGTTAGCAAGGGAAAGTTTGAACATTAGCCGAATGAACCTCGAACAGTGGACCATATGCACCTTGTAAGGACCCCACACCCCGGGGACAAACAACGGGTCCGACATCCGAGGGTACCGAAGTTAGCTAAGGTGAACCGTGTGGGCAAACTCCTTCGCAGTACGCGAGTGAAACTCACTTGGGCCATATGACAGGTGGAAGTGCCAACCACAGCTGCCAATCGATGCTTCGAGGATTCCAGGGATGGGGATTGTTGCACGGATTCGCCTTTCAGAGATCTCGCGGCGATGGTGCCAATCCAACCGGCACAGCGATAACACCGGTCAGAACGTAATCCTCTATCTCAAATTGAGATCGCGTACGCATCGATAACGGCACTACCCACAGGCGTGCCTTCGAGCAGCCCAAGATTGTCTGCCGCTTGTTTGTTGAGACCCGTCCCAATTGGTCATCCAGCAGTCATCATTAGACCTTCGTGCACGAGGCCGCCTTTGAGCTGCTTGAATCCATTTGAACGATGGCGCTCAAGCCAATTTCATTGAACAATTGAGCATTCCATCCGTGGGGTGAGGGACTAGCACCGGCTGGAATGCACGAACACTTGCACACAAGCTAGCACGATGAGCGAGCAAGGTTGCCTGTGGCGCGGTATGTCACTGATTATAAGAATTCGCTGTCAATTGGCGGGCAGAGGGACTGACTACAGGTTGGCAATGAAAGGCCGCACGAAGGCGACGTACAGTAGTCTGGTAGATTGAAGAACATACAACGGTCGAATAAATCTGACTGCATATGGCGCTGGAGCCATAGGACCTTGGGAATCTCCATCTCGAGCTGGAGGGGAGCCTGGGGTCATTTTCGATGGTATCAGGAACAGTACACACTCATTATACGCACACTCATGGACCCACCGAGATCGTCTAAGACTATTGATCCCGTCGCGTTGATTGCGTTCGCCTCGTTTTCGGCACGATGACCCGCCCAAAGGATACTATTGCATTCTCCATATTCACCACAGCTCTTTTCTTTGGTTACACAAACCGGATTTCCTTCAAAGTCTGTCACGGCCAAGGAGCAAGTCGCATTGATACTGATGCCCTTGACGGATTCTTTGGTGACGCCAGTGTCTGATAGAAGGACCCTTGAACATTCAGAGATTGCCCTCCAGATGTTCTTTGTCGACTGTTCGAAGATGCGAGGATCCGATTCGTCTCTCCGCAGAGTGCACGAGCGTCCCATCCTCTTTGACGAGCGCAGCTCTGGCCGAGTCAGTCCCTCTAACGGCTGGGTTAAGGTTGATTCCTGATCAAGGTCACCGGGAGACCCACACATCAATTCCGATATAGTGGGCCATGTCCAAGGTTGCTCGCACGACTTATTTATTTCAAGCGTCTCTAAGGCGACACTGAATACTTATGGACACATTGAAAGAACCACCTAAGGTCTTCTGGATCTACTCCAGGCGTGACCCCGTGTCCAAGGTTCGCAATCTAAGCCTGTGTCTGTCCATCCACTTTGAACTCGCACATTCTCTGTACCTCCCGTTCAATTGCTTCACGGCCACCATAAAGAATGTTCGGATCAATGTTGCCTTGAAGAGCAGTCCTTCCTTGACCATGGCTCTGGCTACCATCGGTTCGGTATCATATCCCGCTTTCTCCGCAAACTCCGCTGTACCCCACATCGCTCCCTTGGGAAACAGCGTCATGGGGACAACCGGTAGGCCCTGTGCTTGAATCTTGGACGGTACCGTTGAGGCGATTTGCGGAATATAAGGAAGAGAAAATGTGCGGTAATCATACGGAGCAAGCTCGCCAGCCCATGAACTGAACACTTGAACAAGCTGCGAAGCCCTGAGTATTCGGACGGGACCTTCAGCTGTGGACTGACCTGTGCCCCAGCCCAGATTTGGCCAACTAGGAAGTCCGCACAAATGTCGGTGATACGTTTGAGTAGGGCCTTGGACTCTTCAGGCCACTTGAAAATCCACGTCTTAGCAAACCGCAAAGTCTTGCTACCTCCACACTGAGAGAAGTACTGTGAAGATCGGAACTGGGATAGGAACGATCCCAGCGGGGTTTTTAACCGACAGTATCGCTGTCGGGCGTTGGCCAGTCCGGGGGAGTGCATGGGCGGACAGGAAGGACGCGGAGTC
>Ga0307513_10007838_pt1 | contig 13772 bp, 12 predicted proteins | sample 15_EM_MG_FD_202174 | JGI IMG/M metagenome (GOLD analysis project Ga0307513, IMG submission 202174) | Populus trichocarpa ectomycorrhiza microbial communities from riparian zone in the Pacific Northwest, United States - 15_EM | ecosystem: Host-associated > Plants > Roots > Unclassified | place... | reverse complement strand
GCCACAGCAGGGGGAACCATGAAGAAACTCCAACGCCACCGTTCGGCCCTGGCCGTCGGCCTTGCCATCGCCGCGCTGGGCCCGCGCCTCGCCCTTGCGGCGCCCGAGGTCGCCCACTGGACGGTGACCGATCTGGGCACGCTGGGCGGAACGGCGAGTTCTGCGACCGGCATCAACAACCTCGGCCAGGTCGCCGGCTACTCGTTTGCGCCCGGCAACACCGCGACGCTCGGGTATGTGTACGCCAGCGGCGGCCTGTCGGGGATCGGCACGCTCGGCGGCGGCGCCAGCTTCGGCTATGCCATCAATGACGCCGGCCAGGTCACGGGCGGCGCCTCCACGGTCCTGGGCGACTACCATGCCTTCCGCTATCAAGCCGGCACGATGACCGACCTGGGCACGCTGGGGGGCACTGCGAGCTACGGCTATGGCATCAATGCCACGGGCGCCGTGGCTGGCACATCCTTGGTTGGCGGCGATACGACTTTTCACGCCTTCGTCTCCAGTGGCGGCAACATGACCGACCTGGGCGGCCTCGGCGGCAACTACAGCGTGGCGTACGCCATCAACGACGCGTCGCAGGTCGCCGGGTTCTCGTTCACGGCCATCGGTGACGCGCATGCCTTCGTCTACACCGGCGGCGCCATGAAAGACCTGGGCACACTGGGTGGAGCGAGCAGCCATGGTTATGGCATCACGAACGCCGGCCACGTGACCGGCGACTCCGACACCTGGGGCAACGGGGCGGCCAACGGCCCGCAGCACGGCTTCCTCTACAGGAACGGCGGCATGACCGATCTCGGCACGCTGGGCGGTACGTTCAGCAGCGGCAACAGCATCAACGGCGCCGACCAGATCACCGGCCGGTCGACCACGCTCGACGGGGCGACACATGCCTTTCTCTACAGCAACGGCAGCATGGCCGACACCAATGCCTTCAACGGCGTGGCCGGCAGCGGTTGGACGCTGGGAGAAGGCATGGCGATCAATGACCGCGGCCAGTTGACCGGCAACGGCAAGATCAACGGCGCCGACCATGCCTTCCTGCTGACTCTGGACACGGCGACCTGGCAATCCGCCAGTTCAGGCGCCTGGCAAGGCGACGGCAACGGCTGGGCCCATGGCACGGCGCCCAACAACGCCCTGACGCGGGTCTTCATCGACCCGATGCAGAGCATCACCGTCGGCGGCCCGACCGGCAACGTGACGTTGAAGACGCTCACCATCGGCGGCGACGCAGCCGGCAACAACGGCATCGCGACGCTGCGGCTCGCTGCCGGCGTGATCGACGTCGTCGGCGACGGCGGCGGGCGTTTCACCACCGTCAACGCCAAGGGCGTGCTCACCGGCGATGGCGTGCTCGGCGGCGCCGTCAACAACCTGGGCACCGTCACGGCCGCGAACCTGACGTTGACCGGCGGCCTGACGAACCGGGGGCTGGTGAACGGCAGCGGTCGGCTGAACACCAGCCTGGCCAACACCGAGACGGGGGCGGTGCGGGTCGGTGCCGGCGAAACGCTGGTCCTCCATGGCAACGGGCACGACAACGCCGGCAGCGTGGAAGTGCGTGGCGGGGGCGAACTGCAGGTCACCGGCGGCTTCAGCAACCGCCCCGGCGGGATAGTGCGGCTGGACGATGCCACCGTGCGTTTCGCGGATGGCCTGGCGAACGCCGGACAGGTGCAGGTGAGTTACGGCGGCGCGACGCTGTACGGATCGATCATCACCTCGAGCGGCGGCAAGATCATCCTGTCCGGCGGCAGCAACACGACGTTCCAGGACGCCGTCGAAGTGCAGGCCGGCGGCGAGCTGCGGGTTTCGGAGGGCGCCACCGCGGTCTTCTTCGGGGCCGTCGTGCAGCGCACCGGTGCGCTGTTCACCGGCACCGGCAGCAAGTTCTATGAAGGCGGGCTGTCGGTGGGCGCATCGCCCGGCCTCGGCATCGACGCCGGCAACGTCGCCTTCGGCAGCGCCAACGTCTACCTGGCCGAACTCGGCGGCGTCGTGTCCGGCACCGGCTACGACCACTACCAGGTCGGCGGCACGCTCACCTTGCAAGGCACGCTAAGCATCGTCTCGTACGGCGGCTTCATCGCCCAGGCGGGACAGACCTTCGACCTGCTCGACTGGGGCGCCTTGTCGGGCCGGTTCGACAGCGTCGACACCGGTGCGCTGCAATTGGCAGACGGCACGCGGCTCGACCTGTCGCGGCTGTACGTCGACGGCACCGTTTCGGTCAGCGCCGTGCCCGAGTTGCCGGCCTCTCTGCTGATGCTCGCGGGAGTCACCGGGCTGCTGCTGAGACGGCGAACGCCACGCGGCAGGCCTTCGGCGGCAAGCTGCACCGGGCGGAGCGCTGCATGAGCCCGGCCGACGTGGTGAACGAACAGCTCCGCGCGTACAACGCCCGCGACATCGACGCCTTTGCTGCGACCTACGCGGATGACGTGTGCGTCTACGACATGCCGCACGCCCAGCTTTCGCTGCGGGGCAAGGAGCAACTGATCGAGGTCTATGCGGGCAAGGTCTTCAAGCGCGAAGGCTTGCGGGCCGAGATCCTGGCGCGCACGGTCATCGGCAACAAGGTGGTCGACCACGAAAAGACCTGGGGCATCAAGCCCGAGCCGGTCGAATCGGCGGTCGTCTACGAGGTCGAGCAAAGCCTCATCACGGCCGTCTGGTTCTTCGAGATTGCCGGCCCGTCGGCGACGCCGGCACCCGCAGCGCCACCCGCATCTGCAGAGGGGCTTGCATGAAGAAGTCTCCGCTGGCGATGCCGGTCGCGTAGACATCTTTCCGGAGCCCTCCATGTCCCTGAATCGCGTCAAAGACCTCATGCGCTCTGGCAAGCCCGCCTTTGGCGCGATCGTCACGATCCCAAGCGCCCAGGTGATGCAAGTGATGTCACGCGCGGGTTTCGATCTCCTGCTCATCGACATGGAGCACGGTGCGATCGATCTTCCTTCTGCGCACGCCATGATTGCCGCGACCGCTGGAACCGATACGGTTCCGATGGCCCGCATAGCTGCAAACGCCCCGTCGCTCGCCAAGCCGCTGCTCGATGCCGGTGCGCTGGGTATTGCCGTCCCGATGGTGTGCACGCGGGCAGAAGCCGAAGCCGCGGCAAGCGCCCTTCGATACCCACCACTCGGAAACCGCCTGTGGGGACCGTTCTACGCCCCGCTGCGATGGAACATGCCAATGCCGGAGTACATGCGGGCTGCCAACGAGAGCGTGTTGTCTTTGATCACCATCGAACATCCGGACGCGGTGAGCAACATCGAAGAGATCGTCCTGGCGGACGGTATCGATGTCGCGGTCATCGGGCCGGGTGACATGGCAACCAGCATGGGCCACTACGGTCAAGTTGATCATCCGGACGTTCAAGCAGCAATGCTGCGTGCGGAAGATGTCATCCTCCGAAGCAACGTCGCATTGGGTGGCGTCGCGTTTTCTCCCGAACACGCGAACCGATTGATAGCAAAGGGATACCGCATGCTCTTTCTTGGGTTCGACTGGTCGCTGCTGCAGAGAGGTGCCCACCAAGCGCTGGCTGGAATTGAAAGACGGTAGGCAACGTCGCGAGGACAGGAAATTCAAACGCCACTCTTTCTCCGCACAGGCCCCGGCAAGGCTCTCGCCGCCCACGAATGCGGTTCTTGGGGTCGGCTGCGGCCCGTTGAGTGCCGACCGCATTCCCGAAGAGCGTCATTCGTAGCGATCGCCCCCGGGTTTCCCATGCACCGAGGCCCGCCATACCTCGGTCCTGCGAAGCCCGAACGCAGCCTATCCCCGCGGCTTGGCGCCGGGCCGCCTGAGCCATGAATTCAACTGTCGGCGGTGAATCCGATGCGCTTGACGAGCGGCCCCCAGCGCTCGAACTCGGCGCGCTGGCTGCGCGCCATCTCGTCCGCAGTCGACCCCTGCGCCAGCAGGCCGACGACTGCCAGCCCGTCGATCAGGCCCTTGTCCTTCAGCGACTGGTTGACCGCGGCATTGGCCGCGGCGACCACCGCTGCCGGCGTGCGCGCCGGCGCGTAGAAGCCGAACCATTCCTCGACCGTGAGATCGCCGAAGCCTTGCTCGGCGAAGGTCGGCACCTCGCTTGCGAACGGCAGCCGCTGGCGGCCCGAGGTGCCGATCAGGCGCAGCTTGCCGGCGCGGTGGTTGGAGAGAAAGTCGCCGGCCGGCGTGAACATCGCCGCGATCTGGCCGCCCATGACGTCGGTGATGCCCGGCACCGAGCCGCGGTACGGCACGTGCTTCAACTCCACGCCCTGGTTCAGCCCGAGCAGCGCGCCCAGGAAGTGGGGGGTCGAGCCGGCCGCCGGCGAGCCGTAGTTGGCCTGCTGCGGGTTCGCCTTGGCCCAGGCCACGAACTCGCGCACGTTGCTCACGCTGGCCGGCACCGCGGGGCCGATGGCCAGGCCGTGGTGCATGACGGCTGCTGTCGACACCGGAACGAAATCGGCCACCGGGTCGTAGCTGAGCTTCTTGTAGACGTGCGGGTAGATCGCAGTGACCGAGAACGGCGACAGGCACAACACCGAGCCGTCGGCCGGCGAACTTTTCAGCGCGTCGAGCGCGATGCGGCCGCCGGCGCCGGGCTTGTTTTCGACGAGCGCCGCGTTCTTCGCGTACGCGCTGCCGGCAATACGTTCGGCGACGCGGCGGGCCGCGATGTCGCCCGAGCTGCCGGCCGGGAAGCCGTACAGGAAGCGAGGCTGTTCGAAGCCTTGCGCAAACAGCGGGCGGTGCAAGGCGGCGAGTCCGGCGGCGGCGCCGAAGACTAATTGGCGGCGATAGAGCGGCATGGTGAGATCTTTCGGTCGTGGCAAGGAAAACAAGGAGCAGGGTTCAAGCAAGCGACTCAGCCCGCGACGATGACATCGGCGCCGCCGGCATACAGCGCCTGCACGTCGGCCGCGCGGCGTTTCAGCACTGCCGCCTGGTTGATGTAGCCCTTGTCGGTGATCTCGCCGGCGTCGGCACTCGGCGGCTCGCGCAGCAGCAGCGCGCGGGCCGGCCGCTGCGACGAACCCGCGCCGGCGTCGCGCAGCGCTTTCAACGCCGATGCCACGCGGGCGGCCATCTCGCCGAGCGGCAGCGCCGTGGCCTGCGCGGCGGGGAAGATCAACAGGCCGATCTCGTCGCGGTCGTGGCCGGTGATCACGACGTCCTGGACCAGCGGCGCCAGCGCCGAGACCACGCGAACGCGCAAGGTGCCGACCGAGACCCAGGTTCCGCTGCTGAGCTTGAAGTCTTCCGCCACGCGGCCGTCGAAGACCACGCCGAGCTCCGGCCGCTCCGGGTCGGCCAGGAAGCCGGCGTCGCCGATGCAGTAGAAGCCCTCGGCGTCGAAGGCCTGCGCGGTGAGCTGCGGCGCATCGCGGTAACCGGGAAAGACGCTGGCGCCACGCACGCGCATCTCGAGCTTCTCGCCTTGCGGCACCAGCTTCAGCTCCAGGCCCGGCAACGGCAGACCGATGACGCCGGCCCGGTCGAGCTTCCAGTGCGCGCTGGTCACCGCCGGGGAGGTCTCGGTCGAACCCCAGGACGTCGTCAGCCACGCCGGTTCGCCGCGCACGCGCTGGGCCAGCGCCTGCAGCCGCTCCCAGGTGGCCTGCGGCAGCGCGGCGCCGGCATAGAAGAGCATGCGCAAGCGGGCGAAGAAGGCGCGCGCCTGTGCCTCGTCGGCTTCGAGGTGCGGCAACAGCATGTCGAAGCCACGCGGGACGTTGAAATACAGCGTCGGCTGGATCTCGCAGATGTTGCGCACGGTCTTCTCGATCAGCCCCGGCGCCGGCCGGCCCTCGTCGACGACCAAGGTGCCGCCATTGCGCAGCACCAGGTTCAGGTTGTGGTTGCCGCCGAAGGTGTGGCTCCACGGCAGCCAGTCGACGATGACCGGCTTCTCGTGCTCGAGGAAGCGCCAGACCTGGGCGATCATCTGCTGGTTCGCGCAGAGCATCCGGTGCGTGTTGATGACGACCTTCGGATGGCCGGTGGAGCCCGACGTGAGCAGGTATTTGGCGTGGGTGTCGGGCGTGATCGCCGCGAAGGCTTCCATCACCGCCGGGCCTTCGCCGCTGCCGGCCAGGCTGTCGAAGCTGATGGCGCCGGCGAAGCGCTCCGCGCCGCGGCTGAACACCGCCGCCGCCCGCAGGCCGGCGCCTTGCAGCGCCGGGCCGTAGGTCTCGGCGTCGCTGGCATAGACGAGCGCCGGGCCCAGCGTGTTCAGGATGCCGTGGATCTTGCTGTAGTCGCGCGTCAAGCGGCAATAGGCGCTGGAGACCGTGCACACCGCGCGCCCGACGTGCATGCCGGCCAGCAGCAGCAACAGGTGGTCGAGCGCGTTGTCCGACAGCACGACGATCGGCGCCTGCGCCGCCAGCTGCATGTCGAGCAGGCTCTGGGCGATGCGCCCGACCTGCTGGCGCGTCTCGCGCCAGGTGAGGCGGCGCCAGGCGCCGCCCGGGCCGCGCTCGGCAAAGGCCGGCGCGTCGGGCGTCTCGACCGCCCAACGCTCCAGCCATTCGCCGATGCAGCGCGCATGGGGCAGCAGCGCTTGCGGCGAACGCAGGATGACGCTGCCGTCGTCCAGCACGACGCGCACCGCGCGCGGCGGCGCCAGCAGGCGGGGATCGTCGAACGGGTCGTGGCTCATCGAAGATCCGGGTTCCATATTTCCATACACTCATGTATGTTCGAAGGCATCGTAGCTTCGCGTCGGCGGCCGATGCATCGGGACTAACCCCGGCCGAAGCGCGCCGCCTGCCGGGGCACCATCGCCGGACACGCCCGTATCCTGAGCCCACGATGTCGAACCCTTCAGCGACCCCGGCGCGCCGGGTTTCCCGCCCCGCCGAGCCGGCGGAGGCGGTGCGCTCGACGCTGACCCCCGACAACTGGATCGAAGCCGCAACCGATGTGCTGGTGAGCCAGGGCATCGACCGCGTGCGGGTCGATTTGCTCGCCGGCGAGCTGGGCGTGACGCGCGGCAGCTTCTACTGGCACTTCAAGGACCGCGAAGACCTGCTGCAGCGCGTGCTCCAGGCCTGGCGCGAGCGCGCCACCGAGGAGCTGACCCACCGCCTGGGCATGGCCAGCGCCGACCCGCGCGAGCAGTTGCGCGACGTGATCTCGCTGCCGTTTCGCGGGCGCTCGGCGGCGCGCGCCGCCCGCATCGAACTGGCGATCCGCGCCTGGGCGCGGCGCGACGGGATGGCGCGGCAGGCGGTCGACGAGGCCGATTCGAGCCGGATCGCCTACATCGCGCAGATCTTCTCGTCGCTCGGTTTCACGATCCTCGAAGCGCGCTCGCGGGCCTTCCTGCTCTACAGCTTCGTCGTCGCCGAATCGCAGATCTCGGCGCCGGTGCCGGCCGCCCAGCGCGCCGACCGCGCACGCTTCGTCGAACGGCTGCTGCTGCAACGGGTGGACGGCTGAATCGCCGGCCAGCCAGCCATACAGCAGTGTTCGTTCCGACGCCGGACGCACTACATGCGTTCGATGCGTGCGTAGGCGGAGTGGTTGTGGATCGACTCGAAGTTCTCGACGTCGACCGAGTAGCGGCCGATGCGCGCGTCGCCGTTCAGCCGCAGCGCGACGTCGCGAACCAGATCCTCGACGAACTTCGGGTTCTCGTAGGCGCGTTCGGTGACCCACTTCTCGTCGGTGCGCTTGAGCATCGGCCACAACTCGCTCGACGCTTCGTCTTCGGCGAAGCGGACGAGCTCGTGCCACTCGACCGGGTGCAGCAGCGGATCGAGGACTTCGGCCCGGATCGTCACCAGCGAGCGCTGGTTGTGCGCGCCGTAGTCCGAGATCTCCTTCGAGCACGGGCACAGGCTCTTCACCGGCACGCCGACCTCGGCCCATACCGACGTCACCCCGGCGCGCGTTTCGGCGATCCAGCGGCCCTGGTAGTCGAGCAGGCTCTGCACGCCCGAAACCGGCGCGCGCTTGCGCAGGAAAAACGAGAACGCGGCCTCGACGCGGCCTTCGTCGGCGCCGAGCAGCGTCAGCATCTGCGCATGGCGCTCGCGCAGCGCGGCGGCGTCCAGCGGCAGGTCGAGCCCGTCGAGCCAGGCGACGAAGCGCGACATGTGGGTGCCCTTCTTCTCCGCCGGCAGCGCGACATCGAGCGCCCACAGCGCGGCGGTCGACTGCAATGCGCCGGCCACGCGCAGCTGCAGCGGGTAGCGCAGATCCTTGACGCCGACGCGCTGGATCACCAAGTGGCGTTCGTCGCGCGCGCTTTGCGTGTCGGGGATGTGAAGAGCGTCGGTGAGATTGGTCATGTCAAGGCCAAGGATGCCATCGATCGGGCAGCGATATCGTCGCGCGGGTTACACGACGCCGTTCGAAGAAATTCAACTACCCGTCTTCACTACCCGTTCACGGCGGCCAACGAAGGCCGGCTGCCGAAGCGTTTGCGGATCGACTGCTCGATGCCGGCGGCGTCCAGCCCGCACAGCGCCAGCAGCTTGGCCGGCTCGCCGTGGTCGACGAACTTGTCGGGCAGGCCCAGTTGCAGCAGCGGGATCAGCACCCCGGCCGCGGCCAGGTATTCGCCGACGGCGCTGCCGGCGCCGCCCATCACCGAGCCTTCTTCGACCGTGACCAGGCTTTCGTGCCGGCGCGCCAGGTCGAGCACCAGGGCTTCGTCGAGCGGCTTCACGAAGCGCATGTCGACCACCGTCGCGTCGAGCATCTCGGCGGCCGCCAGCGCCGGATGCAGCAAGGTGCCGAAAGCGAGGATCGCGATCCGTTTCCCGTTGCGCCGCACGACACCCTTGCCCCACGGCCATTCGGCGAAGCCGGCCTCGACCGCCGCGCCGATGCCGGCGCCGCGCGGGTAGCGCACCGCCACCGGGTGGGCCTGGCGGAACGCGGTGGTCAGCGCCTGCCGGCACTCGTTTTCGTCGCTCGGCGCCAGCAGGCTGACGTTGGGAACACAGCGCAGGTAGGCGATGTCGTAGGCGCCGGTGTGGGTGGCGCCGTCGGCGCCGACGATGCCGGCGCGGTCGAGCGCGAAGACCACCGGCAGATTCTGGATCGCGACGTCGTGGATCAACTGGTCGTAGCCGCGCTGCAGGAAGGTGCTGTAGATCGCGACGACCGGCTTCAGCCCTTCGCAGGCCATGCCGGCGGCGAAGGTCACCGCATGCTGCTCGGCGATGCCGACATCGTGGTAGCGCTTCGGAAAGCGCTTGTGGAACTCGACCATCCCCGAGCCTTCGCGCATCGCCGGCGTGATGCCGACCAGCCGCTCGTCGGCCTCGGCCATGTCGCACAGCCACTGGCCGAAGACCTGGGTGAAGCTGGGTTTGCTCGGCACGCTCTTCGGGAAGCCGAGCGCGGGGTCGAACTTGCCGCTGGCGGCGTGGTACTTCACCGGGTCGGCCTCGGCCAGCTTGTAGCCGTAGCCTTTCTTCGTGACGACGTGCAGGAACTGCGGTCCGCGCTTGCTGCGCAGGTTTTCCAGGGTCGGGATCAGCGAATCGAGGTCGTGGCCGTCGATCGGGCCGACGTAGTTGAAGCCGAACTCCTCGAAGATCGTCCCCGGCACGACCATGCCCTTGGCGTGTTCTTCGAGGCGCCGGGCGAGTTCGAACAGCGGCGGCGCGGCCTTCAGCACCGCCTTCGCGCCTTCGCGGGCGGCGGCGTAGAAGTTGCCGCTCATCAGCCGGGCCAGGTATTTGTTGAGCGCGCCGACCGGCGGGCTGATCGACATGTCGTTGTCGTTCAGCACCACCAGCAGGTCGGCGTTGATGCCGGCGTGGCTGACGCCGCCGTTGTTCAACGCCTCGAAGGCCATGCCGGCGGTCATCGCGCCGTCGCCGATAACCGCCACCGCCTTGCGCTCTTCGCCCTTCAGCTTGGACGCCAGCGCCATGCCCAGCGCGGCCGAGATCGAGGTCGAGCTGTGCGCGGTGCCGAAGGTGTCGTACTCGCTCTCGTCGCGACGCGGGAAGCCGCCGATGCCGCCGTACTGGCGCAAGGTGTGCATGCGGTCGCGGCGGCCGGTCAGCACCTTGTGCGGGTAGGTCTGGTGGCCGACGTCCCAGACCAGCCGGTCGTGCGGCGTGTTGAAGACGTAGTGCAGCGCGATCGTCAGCTCGACGGTGCCGAGGTTGCTGCCGAGGTGGCCACCGGTCTGGCTGACGGTCTGCAGCACGAACTCGCGCAGTTCCTTGGCCAGCACGGCCAGGTCGGCGCGCGGCAGCCGGCGCAGGTCGCTCGGGGTCTGGATCGTGTTCAGCAACTTGCTTTTCTCAGTGCCCGCCCGGCCGCCCGAAGGGCGCTGAGCCCCCCCTGGGGGCAGCGAACGAAGGGGCAGTCAGCTGTCACGCTCGACCACCTTGTCGGCAAGCAGGGCCAGCGTGGCGGCGTCGGCCAGGCCGCTGCGCGCCAGCGCGGCCTGGGCCTGGTCGCACAGATCCTTCGCATGCCGGCGCGCAGCCGCCAGGCCGAGCACCGAAACATAGGTCGGCTTGTTCGAATCGATGTCCTTGCCGGCGGTCTTGCCCAGCGTCTCCGAAGCCTGCGTGACGTCGAGGATGTCGTCGACGACCTGGAAAGCCAGCCCGACCGCCGCACCGTAGTCGGAAAGCGCCTGCCAGGCCGTGGCGTCCGGGCGGCCGCAGGCGGCACCCATCAGCACGCTGGCCTGCAGCAGCGCGCCGGTCTTGCGCCGGTGCATGTCGCGCAGCGCGTCTTCGTCCAGCGGGCGGCCGATGCTGGCGAGGTCGATCGCCTGGCCGCCGGCCATGCCGGCGTGGCCGGCGGCGCGCGACAGCAGCGCGACCAGGCGCGCCTGCAGCGCCGCATCGACGCCCGCCGGTGGGGTCAGCACCTCGAAGGCCAGGGCCTGCATCGCATCGCCGGCAAGCATCGCCTGCGCTTCGCCGAAACGCACGTGCACGGTCGGCTTGCCGCGGCGCAGCACGTCGTTGTCCATGCACGGCATGTCGTCGTGGACCAGCGAATAGGCGTGGATCAGCTCGACCGCCACCGCCGCGCGCAGCGCCGCTTCGCGGGCGCCGCCCAGCGCATCGCACGAAGCCAGCAGCAGCAGCGGGCGCAGCCGCTTGCCGCCGTCGAGCACGCCGTAGCGCATCGTCTGGCCCAGGCCCGCGGGCGCGTCGGCGGGCACCCAGGCATCGAGCGCGGCTTCGACGGCGGCGAGCTGCTGGGCTGACCAGGCCTCGAAGCTCGGCAGCGCCATCCGGGCATTCATGCGGGAGTCCATGTCTTGAGCTGCCCGTCTTCGAGCAGCTTGACCTGCTCTTCCACCGTCTGCAGGCGGCTGCGGCAGTAGGCCAGCAGGTCGGCGCCGCGCCGGTAGCTGTCGAGCAACTGGTCGAGCGGCAACTGGCCGCCTTCCATCTGCTGCACCAGGCGGTCCAGTTCGGCCAGCGCCTGTTCATAGCTGGCGGGATCTTTCACGGCGGGGCTGCGGGCCATTTCGGAGAGTGAGAACGATGCGGGATTCTAGACACAACGCCTCTGGACGAAGGCTTGGCGGCAGGCGCCGCATCCTTCCGTCTGGGGGTGGGTAGAATCCCGCCCTCGCTTGGCCGGCGATTCTGTTTGCCGGCCGACATACCCGCCCGCGGGGCCACCGGGTGGGGGTTAGGACATCCTGTCAATGGAGGATCCAATTGGATCATGTCTGACCTGAGCATCAGTCTCGAAGCTCTCGAACGCAGCAGCACTCAACTTCCGGTTTCCAGCTATTTCGACGACGACCTGTTCCGCCAGGAGCAGGCGCTGATCTTCGAGCATGGACCGCGCTACCTGGGGCACGAGCTTGCCGTGCCCGCGGTCGGCGACTTCCACACGCTGGCGCAGGAAGGCGATGGCCGGGCGCTGGTGCGCACCCGCGACGGCGTCGAGCTGATCTCCAACGTCTGCCGGCACCGCCAGGCGGTGATGCTGCGCGGGCGCGGCAATACCGCCGCCCGCGTGGTCTGCCCGCTGCACCGCTGGACCTACGATCTGCACGGCCAGCTCGTCGGCGCGCCGCGTTTTGCCGACGATCCGTGCCTGAATCTGCGCAACTACCCGTTGCAGAACTGGAACGGATTGTTGTTCGAACACAACGGCCGCGACGTTGCCGCCGACTTGGCGCCGCTCGGGCCGCGCGCCGACGTCGACTTCAGCGGCTACGTCTTCGACCGCGTCCACGTCCATCAGTGCGACTACAACTGGAAGACCTTCATCGAGGTCTACCTCGAGGACTATCACGTCGGGCCGTTCCACCCCGGCCTGGGCGGCTTCGTCACCTGCGACGACCTGCGCTGGGAGTTCGGCGACGACCATTCGGTGCAAACCGTCGGCGTGCACCACGATCTCGAACGGCCCGGCTCGCCGATCTACCGCCGCTGGCACGACGCGGTGCGCGCCTTCCGCGGCGACGAGCCGCCGGCGCACGGCGCGATCTGGCTGACCTACTACCCGACCGTGATGGTCGAGTGGTACCCGCACGTGCTGGTCGTCTCGACGCTGTTCCCGAAGGGCCCGCAGAAGACGCTCAACCTGGTCGAGTTCTTCTACCCGGAAGAGATCGCCCTCTTCGAGCGCGAGTTCGTCGAAGCGCAGCAGGCGGCCTACATGGAGACCTGCATCGAAGACGACGAGATCGCGTTGCGCATGGACGCCGGCCGCAAGGCGCTGATGGAGCGCGGCGACAACGAAGTCGGCCCGTACCAGAGCCCGATGGAAGACGGCATGCAGCAGTTCCACGAATGGTACCGGCGCCAGATCGGGCTGCGGCGGGGCGCCTGAAGCGCCTGACGCGCCAATGCCGGCCCCGCTGCTGATCGCCTGCGCTTCGTTGCTGTTCGCGCTGATGGGCTTGTGCGTCAAGCTCGCGTCGGCTCACTACACCGCCGGCGAGATCGTCTTCTACCGCTCGCTGATTGGCATGGGCCTGATGGTGGTGGCGCTGAAGGTTCGCGGCGGCAGCCTGCGCACCCCCGTGCCGGCGATGCACTTCTGGCGCAGCGCCAGCGGCGTCATCGCGCTGTGCCTGTGGTTCTACGCGATCGGCCACCTGCCGCTGGCGACCGCGATGACGCTGAACTACACGTCGTCGGTCTGGATGGCGCTGTTCCTGATCGGCGGCGCGGCATGGGCCGAGAACGGCCGCGGCGGCATCGACGGCCGCCTGGTCGCCGCGGTTCTGGCCGGCTTCGGCGGCGTCGCGTTGATCCTGCGCCCGACGATCGAACAGCAGCAGCTCTGGTACGGCCTGGTCGGCCTGGCCTCGGGGCTGCTGGCGGCGATGGCCTACCTGCAGCTGACGGCGCTCGGCCGCGCCGGCGAGCCCGAGACGCGCATCGTCTTCTATTTCTCGCTCGGCGGCGTGGTCGCCGGCGCGCTGCTGACGGGGGCCGACGGCGGCCCGAGCCCGCACACCGCCGACGGCGTCGCGCTGCTGCTGGCGATCGGCGGCCTGGCGTCGCTGGCGCAGTTGATGATGACGCGGGCCTACTCGATCGGCCAGACGCTGTCGAACGCGGCGCTGCAGTATCTCGGCATCGTGTTCTCGTTCGGCTTCGGCGTCTGGCTGTTCGACGACCCGGTCACGCCGATGGCGATCGGCGGCATGCTGCTGATCGCCGCCGCCGGCCTGACCGCCACCTTGCTGAGCCGGCGCGCCCACACGCCCGCCGCCGGCACGCCGACGCAGAGTTGATCCCCGTCAAGCGCCGAACCGCCGACGGCGGGAACACTGGCAAGCCCGGGCGACTCGAAGCGAT
>Ga0307513_10007837_pt1 | contig 13772 bp, 10 predicted proteins | sample 15_EM_MG_FD_202174 | JGI IMG/M metagenome (GOLD analysis project Ga0307513, IMG submission 202174) | Populus trichocarpa ectomycorrhiza microbial communities from riparian zone in the Pacific Northwest, United States - 15_EM | ecosystem: Host-associated > Plants > Roots > Unclassified | place... | reverse complement strand
CTGGATGTAGATGGGCAAAGGCGGCGAGTCTGGAACGACAACCAATTAGCGTCTTCTGGGACTGCATAACTTACAGTCTTTAATCAACGCCACCTTAACAAGATCCATGGCAAGTATTGACAGTGTCCTAGGTGGATTATATCTAATAAAATGACCTCGATAATATAACTACGATTACAACGTATCTATCAAGAGAATAGTAATACTGAGGTGAGAAGAAAGGGGAGCGGGATAAGGCCAAGCTGATTTTATTGATAGTGGAATTTAGAGTGGGCATACTTGATCACATGTATGTGATCACCCAAGATCGAAATACTCCTTGAATGGATTTTTCTCATGTTTAATCAATTACCTCCATCGTAAAGTAAAATTTTATGTGTTTACAAATTTTTGTGGCTGCAGGACACCAGGAATATATTGAATGGTTGCTTTTGTATGAGTATTATTATAATCACGCCAGGATCGTGGTTCTGCTTAGTCATAGTCGGGTTTCTGAACATTAGTCATCAAACCAAGCGCTGAGGCGTTCATATAGTTCCCGAGTGATTTTCTTGAATGACAATGATTAGATTTGTGTTTCGAAGGAGTATTCTAAAAATTAAATTCAAATATTGAAAACAAAAACAGTGGATGCAAGCGGGTAACAGGCATGAATTTATTCCATGCGGTTCGAGTGACTTTTAAGACAATGAAAGGGTTGAAGTTCCATGCCTGATCTGGTGCCTCGTGCTTGTTGCGGAAGAGATCGATGCAGCAAACAACTCTTGGACGTGCATTTGCACCGTTCGACATCTCTCGACCATCCAGCACCCTCATCTCCATTCCTTCCCAGTTGAAGAGCATATACTTGCCAGGTCAATGACTTGATGATCATCCGCAAGCACTGGGTGTGTTCGACAAGCATACATACTGACCAATACCGATGTAAAAGCAGGGTATTATTGCCTGTAAAACAAACCAGTATGCCATACTCTTTGAACGCGCATTGATGTACCAAAATACGGGTTATTCATCTTTCTCTCCAGATTCTTCGTCGCTACACTGCTCGATAATCTATAAAAATATTGTGCATGGCTGGTCTTTCGGACATGACAAGGCCTGACAATGGGGACGACATGTTAGTGTCGTGGGGATCGTGTTGCATCGCAACACCCCAGCTGTCTTCACCCAGATGTATCGCATAAATAGTAAAAACATTATAGTAATTAGAACCCTAAATATGAGACTTGAAGTTGAGGCCATGCCCACACCCACTCACGATGGAGGCTATCCCAAATTATCAGCACGGAGCATGCCAATCCATACCAACCGTACTTATGCCTTTTTTGACCTCAACTTCGTGTCGGTCATATCTCTTAGGACTTTGACTTTGCATTGGTCCATTGCATTAAAAGTCTGGTGGCAGCTTATATGCAGGCACTCACTTTTTCATTTAGAATCTGTTGAACACAAATTGATTGCAACGGTTATAAGTGGTAAGAGTATTTACTTCCTTATCTGCGATGGCGACCCCTCATTGAGAATTTTTCTCAGCTACTGAGACTCTTTGGCAGGCAGATCCGATGCCCGCTGCTTGTGGCTATGTGTATTGCATGGTGAGATGGAATCAAAGTGAGGCCGAGCACGGATAAGCTGCCATGCAGGTATCTTTGAATGCCTCGTAAGTGGTTACTCTCACTGCTCAGAGGATGTTACCCACTGACATAGCGCTGCACCAGGACCTGACTTGTGTTGATACCCTAGAATTATGAGGGATCTTTCGCACAAAGTAAAGGAGGTCTTTACTGTCCCCCACAGATTCCTACAGGAATCCTGAGGAATCCGGTCTATTCCGGTCATTCCGGGGGAATGGATTTTTGGCAGGGGTGTCTGCCACAGTAGAATTGCCATTCCGGGGGAATGCCAGACCGGAATTTGAATTGCACTGGAATTTCACAGGACTCACCAGACCGGAATGGCAATTCGGAATGGGCAGGAACGGAATCCGGTGCATTTTGTAATAAAAAAAATAAAGTATTAGTAATTTTTATAAGTAATAGTAATTAATTAATAATAGGCGCCCACGGATTGCCAAATCAAGCAACCGCGGTTGAAACGCCGCAACATCACACATTTGTGACACTAACCTTTCTTCCCATCACCACCACCACCACCACCACCACCAACGCGCGGCCCCCGTCGCCGTCATCAGGCCCCTGGTCAACGCCCACGCTTGGGCCAAGCCAGGGTGTGCTTGTTGACTCACCGCCGCTCAACGACGCCACCCACCACCACTGCCACGTCACCACACGACGCAGCCCAACAATGCCGCCCATCGCCAACCCCGCCGCCACGTCACCATCCAACTACGGCCCCCCTCAACGCCGCCCATTTCCAACCACACCGCCACGTCACCACCCAGCAACGCCCCCCCAGCGACACCCATACCCCGCCACGTCACCGCCCACATCGACATGCACAGCCGCCACGCACGCGTGTGCCGAGAATGAGTAACCCGAGACAAGGGACTGAAGCGCTGCAAGGGGCTGAAGTCCGAAGTGAGTAACTAGTTGATTTGACATAAATGACTAACTACTTGCCTGAAGTCCGAAGTGAGTAACTGGGGACTTCTGGCATCTATCTATAGTCTTATATATGTATCTGGAGAACAATAAGAACCAGAACAATAAGAATGACAGCTGTCATCAAAGAACAATAACAGTGACAGCTGACATCAAAGAATGATGGAAAGTGACAGCTGTCAGGAACAAAGGTCCAGAACATGCTAGAATGTTCTGGAACAACTTGGAGACAGTGGAGGCAGTTTTAACAGGGCAGCTGCAGAGGATGCCTTGAAAAGATCTTTTAACACCTTCAATTCAGCTTTGTTTATGCTGGAAAATGTAGGTATTAGTTTGTTTTACAACTTTCCTTAGTTTCAGTACTCATCCCTCTGCTCCTACAAGCATCTCCGAATCAGGGTCCCAATTTGCGGCCACGCTAGATCCAGTATTTGTTGAACGTTTGAGAGATGACAAGAAGATCGCAGAGTTGGTCATCCATGCAAGGCTGAAAGCTGTGAGGACATTCTTCAACACTTTGAGGCTATTGGACTGTGTTTGTACCCCCATAACCTGTTGTAGGAGCTGGATGTGGATAGGCTGAGGCGACGAATCTGGAACGACTTGACTCATGGTTTTCAGCTTGAGTACTAGCATCTTTGCTGTCAGCAGAAGATTGTGAACATCCTCCAATTTCTTCCAATGCTATTTTTCTGGAGTCAATTTCAGTCGACGATATGTCAATATAACCAGTACCTTGATCTTGGCAGAGCCAGGAATCGCTGGATTTTTTTGTATTGGCCGGTTGTCAGTATGTAAGCGTTCGTACTGCACCAGGATGTCGACCAGGCAGTAAGAGCACACGAACTGTAGCAAGTCATCATACATCCTTCCAGTAGTTCTAATGGAGTTGTCGATAATAAAGTGGTCGATAATGGCCAATTCTTCATTTCTAGTGGTCCAACCCAACCCCTGTCGAATGGTTCAGGCCTCTAGTGACTGATCTCGAAATATCCAGTCTTCTTGCGAACGAATCCATGAAACAAGGTGCTAGGGAGTGATAATTAAAGTTGGAAAAGAGGTGCAGAAGGTTTCTCCTACTGAGAGAAAGTGGGTCGAGTTGACAGCACTGGTCAGATCTGAAATATTGTCGATGACTGAGGAGAACCACAGAGTTTCGCTGAGAATTTTGGAGTGCTGGCGCTGTTGGGCATCTTGTAAATTCAAACAGTCAATTAGGGCCTCCTTTGGGATTACAATACGTACAGTTTTTAATTGCGATTAGTGATGTTGCCTTAACCATATCCATAGCAGTATCTGTATTTGAGGGGTATTATATCTAGTGAGATAACTATAATTAAGATCTATATATAGTCTCTTGGACTCTATTCTAATGCTTATCTATTATATGGGTGAGAAGAAAGGGGAACAAGGACTGGGTTGCACTGATTTTATTGATGGTTGAATTTAGGGTGGGCCTATTTGATCACGTGGGCTTAATTCCATGGAACTGCTCAGGAATACTCGCAACCAGTGACGTTGAGACGAAATGTACATGGAATTCTTGTTGAAGAAGTTTTCGGGGTAGGTTTCGATGACTAATGTAGGTGTTCCAGTGTTTATTCCAGCTCTTTGATCTGTTTCCAGATACATCGTCGCCGAAGACATCTATCCAGCTGGTGTATAGGGGATCTCCTTCTGCTAGCGCATGGTCAGGGTTAGGCATACGTGCTGGATACCCAGATTGGATAGTTTGAGCTGTTTCTCATGAGCAGGCATTACAATGTAGATTGTATATGCAACTCACTGTTCCAGGTAGGAAGCAGGCCTCAATCCGTCAGATCTAGAAGATTATCCTGCAAATCTGATGACTTGACTAAAATCACATTGCTGTCAATAACATTGATGACAAACTGCAATGCGTGTCAACATCCTGTCTTGCATTAACATCAATTGCAAGAGGAAAGCCCTGTACTTGGTCATTAAAAGTAACTTCATATGCATCCGCAAAGACGTTCCCATCGTTGTCCTCCAGCCATTGCACTGGAATGATAAAATCACTGTTTTTGAGGCGGGCAAGTTCATTGATGTAGTAGTGGTGGTCGCCAGCATCGTACATAGGCTTAATATATGATTGCATACTAAAGGATTGGCCCAGACTTAGAATAATGTGCCTGTAAATTCATGTAGTATCAAGACAGTATCACTCACCATAGCCACCAGAGTACGTGGATCATTCATGGAATAAATATTCCCTTTAGGGGACTTGTGCTGTGTGGTTGGCACCCCTGAGGATTTCTGGAGAGAGGTCTGTACCTGACGAAGGTGATATAAAGAGGGGACATCTCGAGCCCCTGCTTCACGGAGTACCCAGAGAAATATGTTCATAAGTGAGTTTGAAAGTCAGTTTCTGGGAAGGTTGTCAAGGGTGTTGAGAAGGAACATCTACATATAAGGAGTAAAAAGCATGATTAAGAATTGTTGGTCTGCGTGTTAAAGGCTTGACTCACCGTCTTCGATTTGTATGGTGACCAAGCCTCAGACGTCTTAGGCCGACCTTGTGTCTCTTCATCAAGTGGGTCTGCCTCTTCGGGAATATTCACATCTATCCGAAAACATTAGATACATTGAAATGTATGAATAATTGAGAGGTATACATATGCGTATTTCGTAGCAACTGGGTCAGTATATCTTCCTGTTCCAGTTCATCAAGCAGTAGTTCACCGTTGTTTGGGTCTTCTTCAGGGAGGAAATCAGCACCGTGCCAGAGGTCAAAATTAGTGACACAGGTTCAAAAGGTGGTGAGCTTAGCTCCAGAGCCAGTGCCAAACATGCTCTCCCAGGCCATGTGTTCCACACCACTCCATCAAGAGGCACAGACCGATGTCTCTTCACCTGCATGGGATCCTAATTCATCTACACCGTTTCATGAACAGGATCAGGATCAAACTGATGCCCCTCTCATGTCCACATCTCGAGGGCATTGGTTAGAGCCACTTGCGGGAATCAGGGTGAAACTTATCGAGCTTGCTGCGCCTAATAATATCCTGGAGTTTGAGGCGATGATGCTAAGGTATGAGACAGGATGCGCAAGAGACTTATCCCCCTGGACAACCTTCGCCCTCTTCCTCCAACACAATCTGACGACCTTGTCACTCCTAAAGTGGGGGAAACCCGTGGAACAGTGCTGAAGGTTCAAGCTTATAGTTCGGACACATGTAGCGTATGAATACCTGGTAAGAAGCTCTGCAAAAATCAAAAGGATCCTGGTACAAATTTTCCCTCCATTTCAACGATAATAATATATGTATTCCAGTACTCCCTTACACATATATCAATGTAGATACTAGACATCGATTATCTTGGCCGTTTGTACGAGTTGGCCTGGCACTAGAAAGATATGGCAACATAGACAGTGAAAACGATCCCATTAACAACAGCAAGGATACTCTATAGGCTGTAGTGTTATTGTTATCATCGTCTTAGCCAAATGCTGTTTTACATCCACAATATTTCCTTCTGTAGTATAAGTCATACAGCGCTTCTGGACTCACTATTAAGACAAACATATCACAGCTGCTAAATTGGTCATCTTACCCAGTGTTGAGACCTCTGCGTACACACGTCCTGGTAAGGTGCTGCGGGCGAAAATGGATTTGGCTAGAATCTTGGAATTTGTTGGATGGGTGGCCCTCGAAAGTACTTTAAAAGCCACCAGTTCCTCCGATCCTATCTGCATAAAGGGTCAAAGCCAGCAGCATTCACATTGAAGAGTCCACTCACTGTACACCCTATTTCCCATAGACAATCCTCGCCACTCGGTAGCCGCTCTTGTCTACTAAGAGGGATGTCACGATTCCTGCTTCTGTCTAATGCTCTTGTGAGGAACGAGTCCCACTGTTGCGCAGGTTGTGCGCCGTGCATGGCATTTTGTAGCACAAGGGAGCTGACATCCAGATTAGCTTCGTCTTGAGAAATATCATATTGGGTAACATCTGGCATGTCGTGAGTTGGAGCAGGAAACTCAAAGCTGAATGACGCACCTTCTATCTCTCCATCTGAATCTTCTCCCTCTCCAACTGCTTCTATGTCGACAAAAGGATTGAGACGTTGGCATTTGGTTGGTTGGTTGGTCATTGCTTTCTAAGTCTGAAATAAATTCCCAAACTTTACGTGGTTTGCAAGTCAATGGTTTATGGATGAACCTTGGTCTCCTGGCTTTTCTCAAATTACTGCTAGAACATGGATTCTTATTAGTCCTGCATTTTCAATATTAATTTATACTCTTTAATCATGTTCTATTCTCTTAATTAGATTAATCTATAACTAAGTACACTGGTGACAAAAAAGACAAAAGGAAATCAATGTGGCGCAGGTTTTAAGCTGTGCCATCACTTAGGGCAGGTGCGTCATCACAGGGAGTTGATGACTAAGGCTCGGAAACCCACTTATGACTAAGCAGAACCAACGATCCTGGCAGTGTGATCATGCACACAAAATCGACCATTTGGTATGTTCATGTCATCCTGCACCTACAAAAATTTTGACAGAAATAAAATTTTACTTTATAACTTGGGAATAAAAAAAATTAAGCGGATCGTCATTATCTCATTATCCTTAATATTTTTTCAACATGAGAGGATCATGCAGGTTATTGAGTGCGTCAAAGTTATTGAAGTGCAGCTCTAGGACTGAATAATTGATTGGGCAACACATAAAGAGCCTGTGAAGGTTCATCATGGCATGTCAGGGGCACAAGTACGGTTCAAGATCTACATAAACTCTGGCCCAGGAGATAACCCTGCTCAGAGCGAAGTCTGTGGCCACATTGGTGGAAATGGAAACCACCCATGCAGGAAATGCGGAACGCAAAAAGATAAAGAAACTGATGCTGGGTTCCATAGCCTCTTCAAGCGACCAGGGCCCTCTGTTCGTAACTTTATCCACGCTCACCCAAACCTCCAAGCTCTTGTGGGTTGGACCAGCGCAGAACCCCCTGTCAATGGTAAGTCCCGACTTCTACTATATATCTCAATTTACTTACAATGAGTAGGTTCATTCAGACTGGAACCACTTAAACAAGGTGCAAATCAGAAGGCAGAGAGCCGAAAGTACATCCCTTGGTCCGAGACACAAGGCACCAAGGCGCTTAACTGTGCTTCAGAAGATGCGGATTCACAATGGACGCCCTGCCGATTTGCTATTGCACGTTCTGAAGACAAGTGTTCCATGGGATCATGGATCTTTGCAAGATCACCATTACATGTAAGTTCAACATTATTGTCTCTATTCGCCTTCAAGTTGATACCCTTCTTATAGTGCGGCGAGCTCATTACTGGGCGCATTGTCGAAATTCTGGCAAATACTACAGGCGACCATGCTGTCGTCATACTGGATGTTTTTTAAGTCCTTTCTACTCGACATCAGATCTTTGGAATGCCAATGCTGGTCTCAATATTCAATATTACACTTTAAACGTCATGTGCAGGGCATAGATTTTCTCTACAATGTACAGCACGATTGTCCCCTCTCAAAGTGTACTGCATCGGGCAAGCAGCTGTTGATGCAGGAGCGTGTCAAATCTGGTCTGACCCAGACCTATATTGAACACCAGCCCATTGAACACTTTGTCGTTAACACACATGCATTCCACAATGCGCACCTCCTTCATGTGGCCTTACCACGTTCTCTTGTTGCTCCTACCCCGCTTCATCCAGACCGGCAGGCAAAACACTGGCCTTCGAGTTACACAGGAAGGCCTTCAAGTCACACAAGAAGCCAGGTGAAAGGCTCGCGCCACGCAGAAGAGAGATGAGGCGATAAATCATGCAAACAACATAGGCCCAGGACCCAACAAGGGAAAGAGATTGGAAACAGAGGAGGAAGACTTGGATGAGGCTGTGATGGTTTGAAGAGCACTCAACGCTGATGCCTACACAGTTTTCTCAAATTTAAATACAACGTCATTAGCTTAGTTCTTCTCAGTCTTATTCCAGTCAAAACACTCCTCAACTTCCCCCTTGATATGTTTAGGTTGGTCAATAACAATACACAAAGGGCTGGAAGAACAATGCCTATGGGCAGGGCTCAAAACATTCTGTTGTCGTGGATGGCGACATCTTAAACTTTTGAAGTGGGAAGGACGCGCCCACGATCCGTCCTGGAGAGCTTGCATTGCTCTGTCCCTTCTGTCCTCGTCCTGGCCTGGCATCGATCTACCTGAGAACTGGAAAGATGTGCCAGTTGAGATGATGTGAGTCTTTGAATCCCGACACCCTGCAGTCACTCATCCAGACCAGGTTCTCTTATGCATGACCCGTGTTTGCCCCCATTGAGACTCCTAATCGTCCAAGCATTTTTCTATTCCTCAACTGACCCATCAGCTTCTTTCTGTATTTTCTTTAGTCGTTGGCAAGTCCCTTTTGGGTATATATATATTATAGTGAGTCATTTATAAATTTCTCGAGTCACCAAAATTCCGAGTCACTTGGGGTATATATATACTAGCTGCATCTCTCTCTGTTTATACATTCCCGCAATGGCATCTTCCGCAGCGCCTACTCCCAATCTCGACCATGCTAATACTGGTGATGCGTCTTCAACATCTCTTCCACCAATTCCCAGTTCGCAGCCTCACCGCCCGCTTCGGAGGGAAGGAGCCACTTTCTTCCTTTCACGAGCTGAACAAGCTTTGGAAGAATCCATGATGAGGTCAAGCCCACCACCAGAATCAGTGCTCGGGAAGCGAACGCGTGGACTAGATGATACAACAGATGGTAATGACACTGAACCCGACAATGGATCCCCTTCAACAACAGAGCCCCAACCATTGCCTTCCATTAGCAATGTAGCCGCTGCGACTCTGCGTTATGCATTCAAGAAGAAGCTTCGTCCCGAGCAGCGTGAGGAAGTAGATGCCTTCTTGTTGGTAAGCACTCCTTTGATATGTCTATTGCATTTGTGGCTAAGCACTAAACGTTGGCCAGGACACAGCGCTTGGCCGACAAGCCAAGTTATTTACATGCATCCTGTCCTTAGAGAATAAAGTCGACACTTTCCGATCAGCCGAGCCGCCCTATCAATTATCGGATGAACTGAAAGTATGTATCGCAATCCTGTCCCCAGTGCCTCACTGCTAAACTGCCCTGTGTAATAGACCAATATTACTAACTATGGCATAGCCGTCATGCTTTCCGTCAATGTCAGTGCTTATAAGGGCGACATCCCTCGCAACCATGTTCTCGTTTGTACTCTATTTGTCGTTTGAACCCAAACCTTCTTAACCTTCTTTCAGGATATTCTCAAGAAGTATCGTTTTGATTTGCCAATGGGCATCGAGCATGATTATGCCAACTGGGAGAAGATCTCAACCTTCGTTGGTTATTCGCTCACTCAAACTCGCTCCAGAGTGAAGAAATTAGTATGTGTATTAACGTTGACCCTTTTTTCAACGGAGGGCTTACACATTTTTAGATCAAAGAGAGTATAAAAACAAACACCAATATATTTTCCCTCGCGCAGGTGATTGTCCACTCTACGCCTTGTCGCACGACAATCCAGCTTTGCGCTCGTGTTGCGCTCATGGTAGGTGTTGCCTTGTTTTTGTCCGCGGTCACCTTCTGAGCCTCAACAATTTAGCGTGCGATTTACGCTGAATGCAATGGCGGTGAAAAATATTGGAATCTGATCGATACACGCCTTGAATTTATCCGAACAAAAGCAGGATCATCGGCCCCTAAAGCAGCGAGGTGTGTTATCGTCTCTTGGATCTTTGTTAGTAATTCTGACATTCTATGCAGGGCATTCAATCGAATCCTGAAGGATGATCGTGCTCAATACGGCGCGGACGAAGAATATGTGATTGGGGATACCGTCCCTGATGAGTGGCAACAGCGCGTTGATGATGTGGTTGCGGGGACGAACATAACATGATAGTAATAGGGCCTCAATGTAACTTGTCTCGATAAATGCACATTTCGTATCAGCCAATTGTTATGCCAGCCCCAACCTGAGAAGCACAGCTCTAATAACCCGACTAATTTTATTTAAGACATGGGGTGGAGGGCTGAAATATTGTAGGGGTTTTGCGTTTAGCAGGTTGCTAAACCCCTCCGTGACAATAGCTGACTGTGATTCACAAGACTCAGCCGTCGCTGGGTTGAATGGCTGGTAACTGCGTCGTGAGTCTGCATGGCCAGAGTACAATATTTAACTGCAAACAATGGGCTGGAAATTGTAGTAAACGTTCACCTTTGCTTTGCATCGCACATACCCCAGTACTAATGCCGACAACATATTTATATGGACAGGTAACTGAGCTATTGAAACATGTCAGAAAAGCCCAATTGGACGGACCTGAGACATGACTCTAACAGCGTAAATTATATCATATACAATAGGTGATTGAGGGCTAGAAATTGTTGTGAAACTTCGCCTTTCCTTGGCATCGCACATACCCCAGTACCAATGTTGACAACACATTAATATAGACAAGTAACTGAGCCATTGAGACATGTCACAAAAGCCCAATTGAATGGACCTAAGACATGACTCGAGTAATGTAAATTATATTATATACAATAGGTGATTAAGGGTCAGAAATTGTTGTGAAATTTCACCTTTCCTTTGCATTGCACACACCCCTGGACCAATGTTGACAATGCATTGATACAGACAAGTAACTGAGCCATTTACAATAGGTAAATGAGTGCTGAATATTGTTGTGAAATTTCACCTTTACTTTGCACTACACACTACCAATTACAAATGTGAACAACATGTTTTTAAGAACAAGGAGTTGAGCTATTCAAAAATATCACAAAAACTCATTGATAAACAGAGTGAACAATTTCATAGTATAAGGCCAAATTAGATGGTGGTCGTAATGAGCTGAGGGAGATGGATGGTACATTGTTACATGTCACTATCTAAAATTCATGAACAGCTCATCAGATCACAGGTGCTACCCACATCGAATGTAGTCATAGTGTCCAAATCCCAGAGTCAAACTGTCCACAATATTCTGTTCACGTGGAGTCCCTGTTCCAAAAATACCTCAACTTCATGAAAATTTCACACCACAAAAATGTTTTGCACAAATAGCGGTGTAGTGGCCATTTGGACCCATTTATACAAACTTTTGTTTTCAAATATCTTTGGTCTATATAATATAATCATGCACTGGTGAAAATCCAACATATTTGCCTTGTTCACTTTTCTGAAGCACTAGTTTTTCTGAAAGAATTTCTTCCAAGTCTTCTTTAGATCTTCAACATTTTAATACTTCTCTGACATAATTTTTCCAATATATAGGAACAAATTCATGACTGGTATAATGATCTGGATTTTCTAGTAATTAAAGTGAAGCCATAGGTCCTCCAATTTCCATTTTGACTGTAGTTTTCTGGCTTTTTTTTTTTCTTTCCAATGATCCACCAAGCATTTTAGTGCTTCTATTGAAGACACTTTTAATAGCATCAAATATACTATAGGTTTTGAGACTAGGCTTAGTAACATAATCAGATATATATGCCACAATAGCCTTGATACCTGTTCCAGACAATAAACTTGTAACATCTGAATTATATCTTAGAAGATATGTGACCAAAGGTGTTAATGTATTGATCCAAGGTTCTCTTTTCTTCACATTTAAAGCACTAGTTTTAGAATTAACCTTAGTTTGTGTAAATAGATTTCTAGAAAATCTAGCTTTACAATTTCCATATTTATTAATACAACCAGGTCCATCCTTTTTAGATGCTTTTTCATTAGATTGACCTCTGCAAGTATGAACATTAGATTTAAAAATTAAATCATCTGTTATTTTTCTGAATTTTTGCCACCAAGTTTCAAGTTCTTGACAATTATCACAATTCTGTTCATCACATAAAGGTGATGGTGGATCAGGTAAAGTCTGGGTTGGATCTTGGTAGTTTGGGTTTTGGGTTTTCTCAATTTTAATATGATATTTAATTTTCTCTTGAGTTCCAGTCATAAATTTTCCAATATGAACACTCTCCAAGTATTCAACTATTTTTTGCTGAAAATCTGAAGTAGGATCCATAATTTTGTCTCTGATTTTTTGAGGTGATAATACTTCTTTTAACCAAATCAACATATGCATATGCAATATCAGTTTTTCTTGCTGTTCTACTGTTTCATAGTAGCCATTGGTATTTCCATATAATTCAGAATGATTTTGTCCTACTTCAAGTACATGTTTAAGAAACATTTCACACATAAAGTGAAAAAATGTAGCACCAGCCACTGGATTTTGAGCAATCAACCTATATCTTTCATTTTTATCTCTCAAGTCTAGGCTAAATTTTTCTTTTGTATCAGCAAAATATAAAGATATTGGATGTTTAAAATCAGCTGGAGAAAAGGTAACAAACCAGGATAGTACATTTATAAATGAAATTAATGACCAAATTTCATTGCGCATATATTTTTTGGTAGTTGCAGAACCTTTAACAAATCCCCTAACATGATCTAAATCTTTAATTAAGTGGAAACACAGTTTTTCTTCATCTAATTCTGGTTTAACTCTTTTACCATTTTCCATTCTTTTGATCAAATCACCAAGAACTTCAATATCTATTTTCATCAGACGCTTGGAAATATATTCAAACTTGGGTTTTTCTGCAAATAGATATCTAGCTGTTGTACTTTCTTTTATTTGTTTATGATTAAATGCAATAAGAGGGAAATATGAATCAAGCTGAAATCTTTTATCATAATATATAAGTAAATGCCTTTTATGTGCTATATCTGATATATGGCCCTTTTGAAGTTTATTTCCAATACCACTTCAGTAGACCCTCCCTGACCCCCTCTTAGGTTGTAACATTCCAGGGTATTTTCTAATCTAAAAGGCCTGGCCAGAAATAAGTTAGTAAATAAAATAAACATGCATATTTTTTTTTTTTTTTTTTAAATATATTTCCTGTTTAGAAATATGTTTGATATATTTGACAATATTTTCTAGAAAGTCCAGTAAATATTTTCTATGTCACACAGTGCCAGAAGTCCTGGGCCAACCACTTATGTAGTAAAGCCAAAACTTGGTGCAGCAGTTCATACAGACATTCTCTATTTAGCAATGCATAAATATGACTAAAATATCAATTTTTAAATTCTGGCTGCTAAAAATATTTGGCTCAAAATTCTTTCCTAGCAATCAGCATTTGATCTGATAATGCTGTGTTTAATACTGAAACCAAAGTCAAAGCT
>Ga0307513_10007835_pt1 | contig 13773 bp, 14 predicted proteins | sample 15_EM_MG_FD_202174 | JGI IMG/M metagenome (GOLD analysis project Ga0307513, IMG submission 202174) | Populus trichocarpa ectomycorrhiza microbial communities from riparian zone in the Pacific Northwest, United States - 15_EM | ecosystem: Host-associated > Plants > Roots > Unclassified | place... | reverse complement strand
CCTTCCTTCACACTGGTGCTAACAATCTCCTCTAGCGTCCCTGAGAATCTGGCGTACACCGGCGCATGGAATGCAGCGGCGCTCATGACCAATGTCAGTACTAGATTTATTTTCCGTTATCTGCCTTTTGACTTCTGATGATTTAATCTCGGTGAATTAGGATATTAAGGACCAGCTCGTCGCGACTGCCAAAAAGGAGAATGCAAAGTTCCCCAGTTTGTCAGTTCAAACGAGACTGCCAAAGTTATGATGGGATACTAACAATTATGTTTAACGTTTGCGGAAACTTCTTTTTATTTTCTTTTCTGGATCTGGGATTTTGGACGCCCTTTTGTGAGCCAAATGCATACGTTCTGGAAGCCGTGATTGTCGGTTCAGTACCAGTTATGAACCATATATAACTTTGACCGTAACTGGACACTGCTGGAAGAGAGGGTGTGATATGGAAGACAAAGATTTGCGTAAATGGGGAGGAGGGAGGATAACTAATACAATTTCCGGAATTAAGATATGGCTTTCCAGATGATTGGCATCCAGGTCGTGGTATTTTATGCACCGCTCTTTAAATGAACAGGAGATAAGGAGCCAATACATATTCTCAAGTTGCTTCATCCCTAGAAAAGCATGATATCATTATTGCGCGAGAAATTGCCATCTGAACGGAAAGAAAACGAGAGAATTACACTGCAGTTTTAGGCTCAATAAAATCCCCTCTCACAAGTGGACGTTCTTGGTGCGGGACTAACCGCACGTTGACCACTGGTATCCCCTCAGTCCTTCATAGCTTGCTTCTGCCATCTACTATGAGACTGAATGATGAGTATCCAAGGTTGATGTTTGTCCAATTGTTGTTGCAGACGGACAACACCCGACAACTTGGCGGGACTATCAGGAGGTCGTCCAAACCCTTTACCCTTTATGCGAACCCCAATTTCTCCATAACGCGTAGTCCTTGCGTAATCCAGGACCACGCCACAACAAGATTGGGTGAGAGCGCAAAGGCCGAATATTCTTTGCCTCCGTGAATTTTATCCTTTTGAGTGCAGGGGTACACGGACGTATGAGGTAGCAGAGCATTGAATAATCATTTGAGATTAGCCGCTGATACTTACCTTTCCGTCTATGACACACATATCAAGGGTGTAGACGGCAGAGTCGGCGTATAGTATGAACCGAGCACAGACCATGACTGGACTGCAAAAACCACTTGTGTGAGGCAGGTGCATCATGATTCTGCTCGAATCCGGGTAAAGGAAGGTCCAGGGTTAGTACTCGTAACTCACAAACATTCTCCCAAATCGAGCGCAATCTGCTATCCGATTGGCGCCGTGAATCCCGATGCCGTAGGCCCATCATAAAACATGGCGCTGACAGATCACCGGCACCGATCAACCGTGGACCATACTCTAAGGGGATATCCATTTTCACGGCGTCTAATTTGACTTGGGCATTCGACGTGATTGTTTTGGTATCCGAGCAACTCAACCTTTTAGAGGAATGGGGCCCAGGCCCGTAAGGGTGTCTGCAAGAGTGGCAAAGACGGTTTCTTGGGTTTTCGTCACGTCCCGCATTTGGACATGGAGGCACCCCGTTTACCATCCAACCTACCTGTTTCCTAGAGCGGCTCTTAATAATCCATCACGCGAGGGCGCGAGACTCCTCTGTTTGTTCCGAGGATAATATTCTCGTCAAGAAAAAGGACAGGCCAGTGCGTACTGAGTCTTACACGCCCGCACGATATTGCGCTTTATGATCTATTAATGTAAATCTGTATTTATGAAAGAAGAATACAATGGCTCACGAAGGCCTTTCTGAAGCTTCGCAGGTGCTCTGAAGCATACCACCGTGACGCTCTAATTGATTCAAGTGTAAGTTCCGGTGGAAATGGGAATTCGGAACCTCACGAAGAGCGGTACTTTCTTCAAATTTTCTGGTCAACTGTGGAGCCGCATGAAAAATTGTCTCCGCACTGGTTTCTTCTAACAGCATGAACCGCGCGTGGATGGCAATGCCGTGATTGTTGACGCATCATGTGCCGGTACTACGTGGTTATATCCAGTCCTAAATTAGATTGCTGTGCGGTTTGTGATAAATAGACAATGGTTTGTCCCTGAAATCACCTCGGAACATGTGAAATATTTACATACAATGGACATTTCCTGAAAATGATACTTAATTGCAACAAAACCCTCCATTCCCCAAGCCCTGATCGGTGTTCAACTGTTCCGTACTTTCGAGATGCGTAAATATCTTTTTTGCAGCCAGGATTGGGTACAAAGAGAACTGCAGAAAAAATGGAAGATTCTGCCAATGCGATTTTGACCCTTCCTCTGAATAGCCCAAGAATAGCCCCACCGTAGCAGTGTAAATCGTAATGTGAGTGCTTTAGCGGTCAGGGTGACTTCATTTACTACTCAGTGTTTCCTTAGAAGGAAAATGCGCGCGCAAAGTTGGCGCAAGGGCATAGGGTTTACTACAAAAAAGTGACGCCTGTAGGGCCCGGGCTTTGGTTCTGCTTTAAGGCGTCGGGATGGAGAGCACAGGGACTGACTCCTCACACTCTTTTTCCTTACTTTACGTCCATGACCACTGAAGATAACGCCCATCCCGCCTTTAGCATCTCTTATGGGCTCCCAGACAGCATGGGCGTCAATTATTTTGGAGGGGACCCTTTCCCAATCGATTCTGCGCTGGCCGCACGTCCGAACCTTAACATCACAATCGGCCCCGGAAGTAGAAATAGAAGTAACCAACCTGAAGAATTGGTAGCATTGATCAAGAACAATGTTTCCCTTGTCCCCAACGTGGCAGTCGTTGTATTCACAATCCACCCTGCCGTGTGGAGTGAAGAAACCCGGCGAATAATATAATAATACAAGAGTTGCCACTTGGGGTCGAGGTCGTGAAGACTCGCGTCGTAGACCCGGATCGCCAGGTCGAACCATCTGTAACATGCTACCACAACACCTATGGGAACCCCACATTCTCTTCTTCCTTTGCCAGCCCCATTAACCAACTTGATGTACAAGAGGTCGAGCGCGTTATGGCACTTCCCAATCTCCACAACCTTATAATCAGGAGCTCACCTATACCCCAGCAACTGTTCGGCCGGTGCTCCGACTCTCTTACGAAGATCGTGGAGAGATCTAACCAGCTCAGAACAGTTGTTTTGCCTGCTGACCTTTCCCTCCGCCTTGGTGGAATCCTTAGCGCCCTTCAAGGCCACAATTCTTTAAATTCCCTTAATATCACCCCTGCGACCTCCATCAATTACACACCTCCGACGCCGACGTCTGAACTTCTTCTCGAGGACGCATTGATTCACGGGTTGGAAAACCTCAGCCAAATCGAGGTGCTGGACATTCCAGTCGAAGTGTGCAAACCTCTCCTCCTAGGCGCCCTCGCTCGCTTAACCAGCTTACAGGTGTTGATGATCCAGCCATCTTCCATCATTCCGCCCTACCGGAACGCCTATCTCTTCCACGTCATTCATTGTGAGGTTTATAAGCTCCCAGGTTTTGGATAGCTGAGAATTCTCGACATGCGTGCGACAGGAACGCACATCCAAGCGTCCCTCAACAGAGTTTTCCCCAATACCACTATTTTATAACTATTTTATTTGCAAAACCTATCATGATCAACCTTTGTTCTCATTTTACTCTTCGTTCACTCTTTTTGCTACTCTCTTTCTTCACTTTTACTCTCGTAGCATTAGACACACCCCATATTCATTGCACATCCACAAGAAATAGGTCACGTAGTAACAATTTATAAAGTTCTTTCAAACCATAAATACAGAAAGACAAATAATGAGAGAAATCATCTATACTCTCTGTATAGTCAGAGCCAGGAGTAAAAATCGACGAGGGTGTTCAATGAATAGTGGCCGTTTCCAATCCGGGCGCTAATAGCCTGTCGGCGCAAGTCAGAAATCAGAGGTTCGGCAACAGCTCTTGCACCACCTGGACATCTTATATATATATTCTGAACCAAGGTTGCAGGAGGTCAATAAAACATGTAGGACGACCGGGTAAAATTTTGCCACCTACTAATAGTTATAAGGATACGAAGTCTTAAATTGAAATAGGCACATATGGGAGAAGAGAAGGGTCAATCAAACCTCAGCGATCAATGGAGGACGTTCTCTAGTGTCGGGCCATTCTCTTATAAGTAGAGGAAGGAGCTGAGTATTACTATGACATAAGTCTGCGATCAAAATACCGGGCCGTCTACTAGTATCCGGCGCAACCACAGGTTTGTACTTAAACAACCTCTTTCATCACTTAAGCTTTAAGGTTTGCCCACTTGCAGCTGGTTTTTGCGCTGGTTTATGAGATTTAGTTGGAGTTAGTCATTGTGGGTACCCTTTCAGTGAACAGGCATTACCATCTCTCGCTGGCACTCCATTGACACCTTCCACGCTTAGTGCACGTCACTGGACCTCGTGGCAAGTTGTTGACCATCAGCATCTTTCCAAAGGAATTCGTCTAATTGCACTAATTGGTGAGTCACGGAAATACTTGGATTCAGTGATTTCAAAAAGCTCTGCGGCGAATGGACGGGATAAGTGACAGCTATGGGATTCACGGACCGAGAAATCCAATCGAGGTAAGTCGTGTCGATATCCCTTGTTCCATCAGATAATTGGCATATACATACATAGAAATGGCGACATGGATGCCACCTCGCCTGGAGCGTGCCTTGGTACTAGATACCTCTTCAGTCGTCCCAGGCAAGCGGAATGGGATACGATGTATCATCCATTGGCATTGAAAGGTCGAGGTTCTCCAATCCAGACCCCAGACCCCGGATGTACAGCTCAATTACCCTATCGAGCATCGCATGACGGATTATTTCATTTGAGATGTGATACTACTCGATTTTCGAGGATTCATTGACTTCCGGTTCAATACCTTCGTTCCCGCTGACAGTCCACTGAACGGGCTGCTTCAGGATATTCGGAATTCCTGAGACATTTTCTCCGCTTTCCCCCTCTTGATCTCGCTAACGTTCATGAAGATGCGCCTTTCAAGGGCCATGCTGTTATCGAGGGGAAATCGGTGAGGAAATTGAAAGTCTCTCGCCATTCGTAAGTATTTCTCCGCAATGGCGATCAATGCTAATGATTCCTCACTAGCGCCGGCACAACCTTCGATGCTGTTGCGGAAAACTTTAACGATTCCGCAAAGGGTGATATTTCGGGACGTCATTGACGTTTCCTGTTTTCGGAATATGTTACTGCCAACGCAATTGGTTAGTACAAGTTCGTGAATGAAGTCGGCGACCGTCATGCTACAAACGGGATTTGTGCATTATCGTGGGTCGGGATCACTGCAGTCCATGGTCGCGGGTTACGACCTCTATAATGGTCTACATTCCTGGCGATGGCATGGAAAGCAGTAGATCCTTTGCGCGTTTTGATGCGCGCACCACGGGAGGTGGTATGGGTATGCTTGAGCCCATGGTTGGTCGCGACTATTGCAGGGCGGAGCCGTCTAGTCTGTCTTCCTTCGGACGCTCAACATCTCATTACTCAATGCTTGTACCCTTGTTGTACCCCTAGTGATTCAACATCGCTTAGGAATTCCCTCTCTATCCGTAGCCCGAACGAAGATTATGCAAAACATTCATAACGAACAAAGCATGAAAAGTAAGGCATTCGACCTCTTATCTGGCTTGCTGAACTTTAGTCGCAAGAGGTGCGTGGAAATACACAGCATACTTACTTTTGATTGGAGACAATAATATTTCCTTAGTAAGCCGCCTCGACAAGCGTCCTTTCCGTTGAAGGTAGGAGAAAAGGTTGCGCACATCTATACAGGACTCGTTCGCTATCGCCGCTTCCAAACCGACGATTTGCCAATGGAATGGTTCAGAAAATTGTCGAAATCTCCGGTGCTGATCACAATATCACAAGGGAGGATCATGTCTTGAGTAAGTACAACACAATTTACGGAAACCCGGTGCTAATGCTGCTCCGTCACTGGAACGCTTGATACACCTGATTATGCATTGTTCGTGAGCGCTTGTCACGGTCACCGAGAAGGATCGGTATATTGGATCATTTGTGAGATATATCCTGCCACTTATTATCTGCAGGCCACTTTCAATGTCAGAATCCACAAATTGGGAACCGTGGGGAGCATTTTTCCCCACAAACAATGGGAAATTTACGGGCAAGGTGTTCCGTCTGGTCCTTGGCAGAATGTTCTAGTTTCTTGGTTGCGCGTGGCTTCCTTCAAGATAAGATTTTTGTCAACCAGCCACTCGCAAAACATTTTCATTACTTCATTGCCTTTTGCAGAGACTTCAATTATCTTGCTAGTGAGCACAGGGTTTAGCGCAGGGCATACCAACATTAACACACTCCGCAAATCGGGACTATGACACACTGGGCTACAACGCGACAATAGGGTCAATTGACGATACACTCATGTGTTCTCACCCTTCGGTGTGTCCACAATGACACGATGTGTGTGTCGTATAAGTGTGGCAGGCCGGTGCGGCTTTACACGGTGCCCGTCGATGTCAAGTAGGCGAGCTACGAGGCAGTGCAGGGATGATTGTGGTCCGACTCGCCATGGAAGCCGTTAGGTAAATACCTTCCATATTATGTTGTCAGAACCACCTGAAGAGCATCCTCTCCAATCTTTGAACATTCCTCAAGCATAAAGTTGGGCTGAGGTTTTCACAAATCACGACATCAACTTGTGCTCAAGTTCCCACTTTGAAGTTTGCGCAGAGCTTGAAATTCAGCGATCTCCAGACGTCTTGGCTCTTTAGTGCCAGTCGCAGATATGATTTCCAGTAACATGTATACTTGGAATATCTCGAAGCACCCGTCAAAAGCCGTCAAAGTTCAGAGATTGTCTCAGCACGTGACTGATACTAGTCGCCTCCATGCGTGATTGCGCGTGGGGTAATGCACTATGATTGACGCGCTCGGGGGCCGATCTCACGTAGTTATCAACTCCTAACGTGAATTTTGTGCGGTTTGTGATAAATGGATGATGCTTTGTCCCTGAAATTGGCCGGAAACGTGTGAGATATGTACGTACAACGGGCATATCCTGAAAATGATACTTATTTGCATCGAATAAGTATTAAGTATTCTCCATTCCCCAGACCCTGATCCGTGTCCAACCGTTCCGTACATCCGATGTGTGTAAAACAAAAAACTTTTTTAATCGCCAGGATTGGGTACAGAGAGAATTGCAGCAAAAATTGGAATTATGGCAGAATCCCAGCTCTGAGATTTCCTTAGAAGGAAAAAGCGCGCGCAAGGCCGTAAGGCTTGCCAGAAAGTAACGTTTGTGGGCGTTTTGGTTCTGCTTTAAGGCGTCGGGATAGAGAGCACAGGGACTGACTCTTCCTCCCAGTGCCTTCCTTACTTTACATCTCATGGCTGAAGACACCACCCACCCCGTCCTTAACATCTCTTATGGGCTTCCAGCTGGCATGGGCGTCAATTATTTTGGGGAGGATCCTTTCCCACTCGATTCCGCGCCGACCGCACGTCCACTTCTCAATATCACAATCGGTCCCGGAGGCAGAAATAGAAGTAACCAAGAACTGGCGGAATTGGTCAAGAACAATGTTGCCCTTGTCCCCAACGTGGCAGCTGTTGTATTCACAGTCCACCCTGTAGTGTGGAGTGAAGAGCGCCGGCGGCTGATAATACAAGAGTTGCCATTTGGGGTCGAGGTCGTGAAGGTTCGCGTCGTAGACCCGGATCGCCAGGTCGAAGCATCTATAACATGCCATCACAACACCTATGGGAACCCCACATTCTCTTCTTCCTTCATCAGCCCTATTAGCCAACTTGATGATGTACAAGAGGCCGAGCGTGTTGTGGCACTTCCCAATCTCCACAACCTGATAATCAGGAGCTCACCTACATTCCAGCAGTTGTTCGACCGGTTTTCTGATTCTCTTTTGGAGATCGTGGAGAGCACTAACCAGCTCAGAACAGTCGTTTTACCTGCTGACCTTTCCCTCCACCTTGCGGGAATCCTTAGCGCCCTTCAAGACCACCGTTCCTTAAATTCCCTCAATATTACCCCCTCGACATCCATCAACTATTCACCTCCGACCCCAGCGTTTGAACTTCTTCTCGAGGACGCATTAATCCACGGATTGGAAAACCTCAGCCAAATCGAGGTGCTGGACATTCCAGTCGAAGTGTGCAAACCTCTCCTCCTAGGCGCCCTCGCTCGTTTGACCAACTTACGGGTGCTGATGATCCGGCCCTCTTCAATTATTTCGCCCTACGAGAACGCTTCTCTCTTCAATGTCGTTCAGCGCGAGATGTATAAGCTCCCAGGTTTTGGACAACTGAGAATTCTCGACATTCGTGCGACAGGAACACAAATCCAGGCGTCCCTCAACAGAGTTTTCCCCAATACCACTATTTTATAAGTATTTTATTCGCAGAACTCATCATGGCCCTCGTTCTCATTTCTCTCATCATTCACTCTGCTTGCTACGCTCTTCTCATTTGTAGCATTAGACGTATACCTCATATCAATTGCACATCCACAGGAAATATGTTACATAACAATATAACAATATAAAGTTTGTTGAAACCATCAATGCGGAAAGATAAATAATGAGAGAAACCATCTATACTCTCTGCATAGTCAGCTCCGAGTGAAAATGGACGAGGGTGTTCAACGAATAGTGGTCGTTGCTAACCCGGGAGCTAGCAGCCTGTCAGCGCAAGTCAGAAATCAGAGGTTCGTAAACCCACGTTGCTTTTGGGTCCCATTGGGATACGACATCGGCGAGTGTCTTAGAAAGACAGATATGAATGACCTTAACAGAATGCAATTGTTTATTTGGAGTAGACAGTGGACGGGCAGTGGCAGATAGACGCACCAGGTCTTTAAAAAACAACGCGATCGGGGAGCCCGACTCGCTTGCACCTCCACATCGACATTCAAAGGCCTTCCCCACGAGGAATAGAGATAATTCTGCTTCATCTGTGGGGAATCGCAAAACGCGGAGGACCTCTTCGGCCGTCCTCATATAGACCATTGGTTCCATCTGGAACTGGGTATCCTTAATCTTGATGAAGCGAAGGGGAGATTCTAAGCCGGAAGGAGCATCAGAGATAGTGTGATAAAAAAAGTCGACGTAGCTCATTGAGATCCTTTCTCCTGGTTGACTGCACAAATAACATTCACAAATGATACGAATGACGTTGCAGTTGAGAAAATAAAGTAAAATGCCAAGCCTTACCTGGCGGCGCCTGGCAAATTCTTTCAGATGGGCGTGAACATGAAATTGGTAGATTTCGTATTCTGTCCTCGTTAGCATTTCCGTTCGCGCCCAAGCAACGCAAGGAGAAAAATCTGGTGAGTTATACAACCATGGGAGGCTTGGTATTACGCCTTGAAGCCCAGCTTTGCCTGACATGCATTCCCAATCTGGCATATGCTGTTGGAGAAAGAGCAGATCTGGACTAGACGTGTAACATGCATAATCACGTTTGATCTTCCCAATTAGAATATCCAAGGATAGTCTTTTGTCAAGGTTCTCCAAACCCAGTGGGGTGAGATTCTGGATCAGTTCTTTGTATAATGTGGGGTAAGTTATCACGGTAGGAAATTCAAGTGGCATTGGATTACTTTGGGGACCAAGTTGAGGACTATGAGTTTGTCCTTCGAATTGTCGTTGACGCGAACTAGCCTTTCGGTCGTGTATCTCGAGTCCATCCGAGTCAACAGAGCTCGAGATTGAAGGAAGATTGAGAGGTCGGGAAGCCAGTGGCATTCTCAAAATCGGGGTACATTCGGATTCTGCTGAGCAATTGAACATGGCAAATAAAATCCCCCCAGAAAGAGATAAATCGAGGTGTGAGTCTGAGAATGAGCGAAGCTTCGACAGAGATGGAGGTGAGAGTTTGGGAGGAACATTGCCACATCCCTTTATCGTTTTAAATACCCAAACGGTGACCTGATGGGCCAACGGTGGGGAACTGGAGTCATACCGGCAAGGATTGGCAGAATGCCCTTTGCTCTGCAGCCCTTTGCTCCGCAGCCCTTTGTAGCGCGGGAAAACCTTGGGAAAAACTCAAACCGTGCCGGAGGTTAAATGTTAGGACGGCGACACGCCCAAGTCTATTTCGGAACTTTAATATTGCTCGGCTCAATTAAACAATGGTTGAAAGGTTGAACGTTGAATGTTGACTCCTTACCAAAGGCATGGCTAGAAGACCCCCACAAATCTACTCAAAACAGGGTTTCAAATTCGTCGTCTTCACTCTAAAACGTTCTGGTTAACGTTCAATCTCCATCGATCATGCAATCAATATGCCCGTTCCCTGAAGGTTGCTTCCTTCGGTCTGTCAACTCCAGTGGGATTAGCAGAGGGTCTCTGGAGTAACTTCGACGACTCGGACACTCCTTCTAGGGTTCGATAAGATGACCTTTGAAGCCCCTACTTATCCGTGACGCCCCCATCAAGTGCCTTTACTAGGCCAAAAAAGTCTTACACTCATTGCTAGCGTTCACTCTCGGTCCCGTTTATATTGAACTCTCTCCGAAGGCGACGCACTAGTTTTCGTGGCGTTGCTCCCATGGTCCCCGCATCGCTCGGTATCCTATGTTGACGAATTGACACAATTCCTCGGCCTTCTTAAAGGGTTGTGGCCTCACTGGGTTCATTTCAGCTCGGGCCTAATGTGCCTTTGACAGACCTCTCTAGGGTGATTGAACGTTGAACGTTGGTTGGGTGTGTTGTCTTGTTATCAACCTTCTGACCATTTATTTCTCGGGCTTTGTGGGCAGCGTATCCTCGCCCTCTTTGGAGATCGGATGTTGTACATCGGGAGGGTCCTTGCAGTCCCAGCCAGCCTCCAGGGCAACGCAAGATGAAAGGAACTTACTAAGGTCCAGTACAAAGGACCCATCTGTAAAGATCAACTGTGCCTATTTTCTTTGACAATGACTAGCGCGCAACGACACCACGGTTTTAACAGCGAATATGATTGGCCGAGGACTCCAGGATTCACGCATGCACCGTTTCTCGGTCTCGCTGTGGGATTACCCTTTTGCCATATTCACCCTATCGAATATATGTATATCCTTGTCGGAGAACGAGCCTTTCCAAGTCCGTGGGCTCTCTTGAACTTGCCTCTTCGCAAAAATTTTATTCTAGCATACTGGGAGTCCATTGGGGGTTTGTTTCAATTGAACTACTATCGCAAGAAGCTGAAGCTTGCAGAGAATCCCTCGCGTATCTCCCCAAGATAAGAAGGGTTGCGAAGTTATGTTTGTCATGGTCGTGTTGAGGATCGCGGGGAACTGAACAAGTTATGTCTATCTAGAGCGCTGACCACGGATCGACGAAGGGAGGGTTGCTTCGCGGCTATTTTCTTGCTTCTTGAAAGTATATCCTTCTTTTAATTCCCGTCAATCATCTCTTTGCGATTGTTTCCACATTTATTCAATCCGGTTTGATTCTATTAGCATCCAGTTCGTCAACATTGCACCTCACGTGCCTCGTTGCCAACACTCTCTTCCAATCGTCGTGTTTACTAAAGACCTCTGAACTTCCAGATCCACGGAGTTCTCTTCCAAACCATCGTGCCCATGGGGATTTGCGTGGCGCGGCATCGTGCCTACCATGTGGAACAATCAAATAGCATCTTCAATTCTAAAGGGTCCATGGGGCTCGTCCAATTCAACATCGAATTCTCCCAGGTAAACAACATGCACTGAATCTAAATTTAGGCGCTTAAGCCCCACCCCAAAATCCCGTGAGCCGATCTTGACCTTAAGTGCAAATTTGAAAGTACCGACACCTTTGTGCAGTGTGAGTGATAGATTCGTATGAGCATTCCAGAGTCTAACAACAGTGATTTTGTCCCAGAGACCACTGCATTTTTTGTTTGGCTCGGCGTGTTGGGAGTGCCTCGGCCCTAGACTCGTGGAAGGTACCCGCGAAGCGCTTTTCAGGGAGATTACATACACATCGCTTTGCAGAATTCAAGCTCAACGTGAAGAGTCTTAGAAGAACAACAACCGATCCGAATCCCGTTGAGTTGGCCTTTAGCTCCCGTAGGCTGTGGCGCTATTGGCGATGGGGTGGGCCTCTCCGGAATCTGTTATTCGAACGGGCCATTTTACCTTTTTGTAATATTGGTAAATTTTTTGCGAATAAGTGTTGATGTTGCTACTGATGTGAACTCTTCCAGGTTGGCCGTCACCGCGCCGCTGCTCCAGAAGATTTTTTTTTTCATTTTAGATGCGTTTACGTTAATTCTTCTCCAACAAGGAAGCGATGGCTGTGAGAATGTGAAGGACTTCTGAATCCCCGAGCTTGAAGTGCACGATACAGTTGGGATGCAATACATGAAGTGAAGTTGAAGCTTACCAGAGGCACACCTGGTAGACTTTCGGTAAACGAGGTAAGTCAGCAACCGAACTTCTCGCGACCTAATTTTTTCCCTAGATCGTCTCAAATTTAGGGTTATCTGGAAGGAAGTACAGAACAATTCAGATCTGCACAAGACCGTTGTTTGAGGTTGCTTTTCCAGAATGGTAGCTTATATCTTCTGCATATCGTCGACCATCGTTTGTGCTCCTCGGTCAGATGGTGTTTATTCCTTTATTTTCCAACTTCGATTCGGAGACTTCAACCTTCGCGGTTACCCTAGCAAGTTAAAGCTACAAAGGAACCAGGAAAAATGCGACCAGAAGGCTCTGCACCGAACATTCAGCCACGGTCGGGGATGACAAATACACACATGCCGGCGGTCTGGTTTTACGGTTTGTCTTTTGTGTGTGTTTTCCCCCGCTTGAATCCATCCCCAATCTTGCAAGCGAGATCCCCGAATCTTCTCGTGAAGTTCCAAAGAAAGGGTAGGTTATGAACAACCTCCCGCGAGACGGCGAGTCTATGAAGGTTATGGCCGTTGGAATATCGCGTTGTCGTTGTGCTCGTGTGCATGACGTTGACGAGTACGTGAGCTGTGAAGGACATGTATGGTCCGTGGTCGACATATGTGACCAGAGACAGTCATTGCGCATATTCTCAGCAGGACAACGTCGTTAAATAGGGCTCCCTAGCTAGTCCGGTGACTCCTTGTTAAACTTCAGAAAGTCTGGCCGTCGAACGTTGACGTTGAACACCGGGCACCCGGCGATTAAATTGGGGTCTGGTAAGCTCTTAATAAGCGTCAGTAATCTGATAGGCTTCAGATGGTAGCACTCACCGCTGTGACGGGACGGTTCATAATTACAGAAAGTCCAAAAAGGCGTAAGGTGTTACTTGGGTAACGTGAGACTGGTGAGCATATAGGACCATCTAGCCTTCTTTTGAGTGCGTAGCATACGTCTGTCATGTGTTGCTCGAGCTTGAGCATGGGTCTATCGTTTAATTACCAGTGCCTCCAGAAGCCTGCCAAGCACAGTTCGGCGAATTAGGCGATTTGAATCACGTTGGATTAGCTGTCAATGTTGCAGGATTATGACAATTAATCATGGAGAGATCGATGGCGTTTCAATTTTTAACGAGAGAATGGAAGGGCATTCCGTTCCCCTGAGAAACATTGTTTATTTGGATAGTTGGCATGAGGCGACGACGGAATGAAAGAACAAATATTATCTCGGTGCCATCGTTGTGGTGGTAATAGGGACGTGATGATGCACGAGGGGTGCGTCACGTATCTGCCACACATGAAGCGTTTGATAGGGCCGGAGTCCATGGCTGCGAGATGCCTACAACGAGATGGGCACGCATAAGGAAACGGAGTTGCTTACTTTTACA
>Ga0307513_10007834_pt1 | contig 13774 bp, 10 predicted proteins | sample 15_EM_MG_FD_202174 | JGI IMG/M metagenome (GOLD analysis project Ga0307513, IMG submission 202174) | Populus trichocarpa ectomycorrhiza microbial communities from riparian zone in the Pacific Northwest, United States - 15_EM | ecosystem: Host-associated > Plants > Roots > Unclassified | place... | reverse complement strand
AATCAAAACTGGCCCTGGGCAATAAAAGACCATAAATATCTACTCGTACGAAACAGGTGGTTACCTGTGGGCTTGGCAGGGGCTTGTATAGCTGCTTTTACGCTCGTACCATCGGTCACGACGAGTCTTATAACTCCGGTCCCATTTGATCGAACTTTTCCTCTGACAGAAACTGAGCTCGACTTCTCATCAAACGTCACAGACTGCATCAACTGGTTCGCGGCGAATCCGTTACCACAAGACTCCTGTGAATGGAGGGTGAGCAGAATATCACAGAATGCGTGCCTCACTAACCACACTTACATATCAGAGTTTTAATGGTATACGATACATAAATTGTCTCTCGTCCAATCTAATAGTCGAGGTCCTGGATGCGGGTCGCAGCAGCGTCAGTCGAAAACTTAAAATCATCCGTAATTGACTTCGTTTGATGAATATATATTTGTTACAGATCCAGTCGTTTTTTTCAAACAGTTCGGAAAGTGTCATTTTAGGAGAGCTTGGTCCAGGTTCTTCCCGTTTCTTGGGACCTGCTCGCGGCGTGTTACCTATCAGTCCCAACGGTATTCGTGATTTAGGCACACTCCCGCCCTCTATGCGCTCAGATGCACTACTTTCATATAATTACACCTTCGACCACCAAGGCCTCATCAGCAATATCAGCTGTATCTATGACACACAGAGTCCTATCACATTCTTGGCAGTACCCAACGACACTTTTTCGATGTGGGTCAACGCGTCGTGCAATGAAATCGGACTAGACGATATCGTCACGACGTACTATCCGGTGTCCAACACCGACCGTACCCTGACACTCTGGGCATGTAAGTCCATACCGACGGGAGAGCAATACCCGGCTTATCACATCTATTTTCGAGGAAGCGGCAGGTTTTATGAGACGGATATCGGTAATATCACTTGCACTGTTTCTCAGATACAACCCGCGGTATTCCCAGTGACGTATCAGTCCAGAACAGGTATTTTCTCTACACAGAAACAAATCACGGCCACCGCACCTATGAACTCTTTTTCCAACCTTATCGAGTATGCGATACTGTCATTCCAGAACGTGTTACAGCAAGCTCAGACTGTAACAGTTAATCTGGTAGTCGCCTCAGTACAGAACCTCGGGGTCCAGGGTGGGATACCACTAGTTTCACAAAATAAGCAATACCTGCGGCTGTACGAAGCGATGATACAAGGTATCCTGGTGGACCAGGTTTGTACTGCGAGTAATTCTTCACCTCCTTTGCTCATGGTCGTTCCGCAGGTAACATACATGAGGTTCTTATATTCGATGATGGTCAATCCGCCTGCATCTTGTATGCGCACAATGAACGGAACGTTCAGCGCCGAGGTAACCGGTTGGGTCGCGAAGCCGGTGCATATCGCCTTTTTGATACCAATGACGATCATCAACCTTTCTTCCTTGATCATCGTGTTGATATCCATAGCAAAGGCGAAGAGGGGTCGCTGTAAATTTGATCCTATCGATCCCAGGCCACTTCTCTTGGCCGAGCCCAGTTTGAATCAGAGGGACGATAGTGGATGGTCGGATAGCGTGTTATACCGCTCCAGACAGGTGCGTGGATATCACATATTATTACGGTGTTGATTGCTAAAATCAAGTAGTCGGTGATATTCCAGCGGTCAACAAAAAAGGCCTCCGAATGAGCGCAAAGTCCGACCAGGAGCGGCGGTGTTCACTCATGTTCTCATATCCCGTCTCTGAAGGCATACAATCCAATGAATGTGTAGCTTTATATCCTCCTTATAAACTCAATATGTGGGCGCGTAACAGCCATTTACCCTAAAGTAAAATAAGTATCCTTCTATTTTAGGACCTTACGTTCTAGACTCGCACAACGCATGCGGAGTTTGAGCTTATGCAGAAGTCCCCAAAGTTGTTCCAGGTGTTTAAATTTGTCGCATCTTGCAATGTCATGTATTCAATATCGCAACCATTTTCCAAACGACGATATTGAGCAGCGGATCAGTGAATCCTGTGTTGGAAATCGGCACGTGACTCCATCAAGCGCCCTTATCGACGCTCTTCCTTGCTTCTTTTACAGCGTATCTTTGGGACATCGTCCTTCACTTCTTTGATACATTAACGGACATCTCGGGGTTAAGCCCCTATTTTCTTTTCTTTTATATAGCCTTGTTTCGCTTTTTCGTACCTCAGCCTTTCATTCTTCACGCTGAGGTACAGTTTCCTTTTGTTCTCTTTGACTGTATGCTTATTATTTCGTTCCTAGACTCGTCTGTGCTTCGTCTAGGTATACTAATATATTAGCCTTTCATTCTTCACGCTGAGACTCGTCTGTGCTTCGTCTAGGATTTTAACATCCTGTCCAATTAGATTAGATGCAGGCGATCACAGGCACACTGGGCCGGCGGTATGGCAGAGTTCAAATAGTCGTGTTTGTACGCCTTAAGCATTTGGACAGCCGTATCAGAGTATACCCAACATTTTGGGGTGCCTGTGTTGGGCCTAAAAAGTTGACAATAAGTCCTGTAAGGAGCGCAGATCCTCTATGTCGGTAAATCCCGCCCCTCATTTTCATTCTTCACATTATGACAATCGGGATTTCGAATCTACTTGGAGGTAAGACTATTTTGGAATGTGCAGATACTTTCCACCACTTCACAACATCACATCCTTAATCTCACTCTGCTTTCGTACTTTTCCCCCCACATCAAGATCTCTTCCTGTAGTAAAAGTCATGTATTTTTGTAGTTTTCCTTAGTCGAGTTTCCTCTCTTGACCCACCAATACATTTTACATCTGAATGTACACTTTACCGGTTTCTTCGAACCCCAGAACGAACAGAGTTCACTCACCCTGTTTCGAACTCAGGAGACGTTACCGTCTTTCAGTCCCAAAATAAGCACGAAGTAAGGAAATTTACTATGTCCTGGGAGATTCATCGTCGAGGCACCATTGACTGGATCAGGAGAATCCTTCTGTCAATCTTGGGGTGTGGATTCACCGTTCTGGAGATCTGTTGCAGCCACTTAATTGGCGGGATTATTTCGTAGGGAAGGCATATTTTTTTTGAATTGAAAACCGTAGGTCAAATAATCGATGCTACGCCTACCGTTACGCCGGGCTCCATCACGTCGAGGGCTGAAATAAAAACAGCCAATTAGAATCATATGGGCAGCAGACTGGACAAGGGATTATTAACTGATTTTATGGGTCAGATACTCGGATATTATTTGAATCATGATTAGGTGTCTTTGTGGGCTAGGTGCTGTCCCAGGTGAGGAGACTTGAACCTTTTAATGACATGAGTAGGGGGGACTCCAACACTGACCAGGAAACCTTGCAACGGCAATTTGAGCGTCAATTGACACCGCCTGCGCTGCAAGGTTATGAAGGACATGGTCTGAATCTTGCAACCAAGTTGAATAGACGTAGCCGCCATCAAGGTGGCACTGGTCTGTTCATTGTTTCCGCGGATGGAGTCCCGTTCGAGTGATGTGGCAGCGGAACTCCTGTCTTAGGGGAATGGGGTGTTGTCAGTGGTTGGTGAAGGGTTCTGGCGCATCGTTGTCGTCTGCAGGAACGGTGTTAGCCCTACGCCAGCGTGGTACTATGTACGGGGGGCATAAATGGGCGACGCACATCCTAACACATTTTTGACGTTAGTACGTGGCAGGGAAGGTAGGTGAAGGGAGGCAAACAGGTATGTCTCGCCCCCTCATGTACCTGGTGAAGCTCTTTTCATATTTCTATCTGCTGCAACTCATATGCCCCCAAAAGCCATCGATATCGCAGAGTGTGGCCTACATCCCTAGCTGGAGGGGAGAGGCCAGGTGACTTTGTGTGTGGAGGAACCTAAAAAAGTTCATGGAGAATATTGTAAACGAATGGCTTACATTGTAACGCATCCTCATTTTTATGGAGGGCAACAGTGGACTGCTCTTTGTTTGGTTCATGCCGTGCAACGGTGGATCAGTGGATCCTGGCTGATTAGATTAGATCGGTACATGTGATCTGTAGATAGCTGTTTCCGTTGCCATCCGCAACCACAATCGATCCTTGCCTCTGTCCATTGTGTCGTGCCCAGCAGTTCTGCCGTCTCCAACGGCATATCAAGCAGGTGTATTAGATAATTTTTACAGTATTTTGACCCCCAGAAATGAATTCAAAAATCAATGTATGGTACTTTTTCCGATCCCGGCTTGATCCCGGCACCCCCTTGGCGCATCCCAACTCTGGGTGAAGAGTAGCACTCAAGCCACCTACTCCATCCAACTTTTTTGTCTCTCATTTCATCACTTAGTAATCGCATTTACATAATATAACTCCTATGTCCCATGCAGCCAACATGACATTGGAAGGGGTGGTGGTTTGCCAGAGATTTATTCCTTCATATCAGCCCCATTATATAGCAAGCAAAGATGACATATGGCCTGGACACCACCTTTGCCAAGGATGCTATAATTATTATCTTAACAAGCTAACCACAGTACAACGCCCAGCTGGTAAGTCAAATTTTGCCTTGAGAAGGCTTCCTTTCATACCAGAATTAATAATTGACATGTTCTTGAAACCAACAGGCTCAGAGCATCCAGACTACTCAGAGTCCCTGATCTGAAGTAAAGTGGTTGTGACAAAGGAAAATGAGGGTGAAGCACAGAAGTGGATTGCCGAAGCCCAGAGAGGTGGTGAGAGTTCGAAACCCACTTTTTCATTAGCCTTATGTAAGTTGGCTGAGAAAACTGCACTCAAACCAGTTATGCCAAAAGGCAGAATAACTGAACAATTAGTAGTTCAGCCATCCAGTTCTATATATGGTGTTGGACCCTGATCCCAAAGCAGTAAGTTACAGCACAGTAAGCCAACCAGGATTACACCTTAGAGCGCACTGACCTGACCTCTCTGGGTCAGAAGGAAGCCACCAAGTTGTAGCCATTTTGATATAAGTTCACAGTAGTTACTGATAAATCCAAAATAACTGGTATGTTACCAAAGGCTGACCAATTGCTTCATAAAGAAGCATAGCATACTCATGAAATGCAGGGGGTACTAACTGGAATACCTCATGACTAAGGGGTGCATACCCAGCCTCAAGATGGTCAATCAGTTTGGGTGGGACAATGACCTACTCATGCAAGTCAATTAAGTGCATTTGGAGTCCAAAGTGAGAGACGATTGTACCTACTTTGAAATTCATTGCATCAAATTTTTCAGGCTTATCCCAAATGACAAGGGGAATTCCCTGAGGAAGAACCTTTTTTGGGTCATTGAGGATGGGTCCGGTTGTGGTGGAGAACCTGATTATCCAGCTCTGACTGGATCCATGGGATAGCAAGCTATTGAAAAACAAGGCTGAAATGGAGATTGCATTAGAACACCAAAAAATACCTATAAGCCACTTACTTCTCGAGAGGTTTATCAACACTGTACCACCCTTGATTGATACCCAACTTAGGCTCGAAAAAATCCTCGAATCCTGGCACAAAATCCTGACAGAAGACTGACCAGTTGGCTTCAGATTTGACGTTGTTCTTCTTCCACTTCCAGCAATGCCGCAAAGTGCCTGCAAGTGTCAGATTGAGCTCATGGCAGACAAGAGTATGTATGTTCGCAACACCATAGTTCTCTGATCTGAGGTCACCTTAGTTGTCAGGGGGATAGCTGCAAGATATTTTGATGGATATCATGATGGGAGACTTCAGGATAATTGACACACCACCATAGACTCACACCATCTCAATTTAATAACCAGCAATAAGACAAGGGTTCTTGTTTGCCCACCAGATTTTCAGCCAGTTGTTGTAACCCATAAATGGATTGATATTGTTGTGGAGCCAGAGACCGAATTGGGGTCCCCCCTTATCATCCTGGTCTTGAACGCAGACATCATTGACACCAGCAGTACAGTACTTTCAATGACGGAAATGGTGCATACGACATCCTTTCAGTGTCCGGCTCTGTTTCAAGCAGATGCCCTGAAACCACAGCACTTCAGGATGTGTGAGGACCATGTATTCATTTAGTGATGGGCACAGGTAACCCCAGGGTGTCCCCAGCTCAACCCCGACCCTTACCCATCAATACCCTTACCCTCAGCTGGGGTCAGGGTATTCCACAGGTGCGGTGGATCAGTGGTTACATGCTGCTGAGCCCGGATCACTAGATTAGCGCAGAACACCCACATATAGTTGTAGGTACTGTACAGTCCGATCGCGCTACCAATAGACAACCTCCCTTGCTCCTGACTTCCACTGCAAGTTTGCCATCTCCATCTGGTGACAACAGAGGTATTCCACCTCTTTCAAGTTTTCAGTCTTCCGTTACAGTCTACCGCCTACAGTACACCGATTTTCCGCCCTTCTGTTCAGCCAACCGTGCATTCGAAAAAATTTGCCTCCTTTTTTGAGGCTTGAACTTTAATTTTCTGTCCACAAACCTGGCACCTAAAAAGAAGCTACCGCTTCGTGATTCCAGTGGGAAGTTTCTACCTACCACCATTGCAACAGGCTTCGGTACTCGTTTCACCCCTCGGAACTCATTACCTCCTGCACCACCAACACCACCCTCAGCATCGAGCACTGTGCACACCCGCGTCACTGTCCCCCCTACGCAAGAAGTCCCTACGCTTGTACCTGACCCTGAACCCATGTCTGACTCCAATGGCCTTCGTGTCTTCTGGGGCGACGGCGAGGTTGATGGAGAGAACCCACAGGACTTCATAAATGGAGTCGAGCGAAGTTTCCTCGCAAAAGCGAACCTCACTGAGGCGGATAAGGTTCGCACCTTCGAGTTATGGTTGAAGTCGGGTCGTGCTGCAAAAATCTGGTGGAATGGTTTAGCGCTCGAGGAGAAGGATACATGGGCACACCTCCGAGCTGCGTTTGAGAAGTGGCCCGAGAAGTTGATAACGGAGAGGACGATGGAGGAGCAGCATGCGCTACTAGAGACGACGGTGCTGAAGGAAGGGAGTTTGGGGAAGTGGGTGAAAGTGGATGGTGTGGAGGAGTTCTCCCATGTTGTGTGGGCTGATAAGCTCGAACGGATCTCCAAGGCCTTGAAGGACGACAGCGGCCTCTTAATTCCGACCGTGCGCAAGTCCATGCCTAGGGCTCTAAAGCTCCTTGTGGGTACCCAGCATCGCACCTGGCCGACATTCTGCAATGCGATCCGCAAGGTGTCAATAACCGAGCTTGAGGAGAAGTTAGAAATCGAGGACGAACAGCGCGAGATCCAAACCACCATCACACGTCTCGAACAGCTTCAGAAATCACCCACCAGGTATATACGTGACGCTCTGGGTGCCGTATCACTTGCACAACCGATACCTGCGCCGCGCTTCACCATCAGGCCCGCTGCCCAGACTCTTGTAGCACCCGGACCCCCCTCTGCAGCCGCAACTCCTCAATACCGCCCTGATGCTGAACGCTTGGTGGATGTCGTTCGCCTGGCACTTCCGATCCACCCCAAAACTCCAGCTGGTAAAATTGCATACGAGGCCCAGGTCGCACAGTGGTTGGCACAGAACGGAGACCGCCCAGTCAACGAAATGCGCCCATACCCACTTAGTCCTGGAACTTTGCCCGTCGCAAGTGGCGAATGTTGGAAGTGCGGGTATACTGGCAATCTGGGCACTGGTTGCCCAAGCCCGGACCATGTTCCGATGATCGAGCAAAAGTGGAGATCCATTGCGGCAACGATTTCGAGGCATGCAGGAGGTACGGGGGTGACTGCGGCGGTGAATTTAGTGACGGAGAATGGCACCTATCTCGACCAGGCCGAGTATGATGCTCGCGTCATCGCTGATTACTTGGCTATGGTTTAGGGAAACGCCGAAGGGTCGTCAGCATAGAGGTCGCAGTGGCGGCTCCGTTGGCGACCCATGAAGAGTGCAAGGTGGGGGTGGCAGTCCCTAAGCTGCAGATGGCAGAGCTTGGGGACATGAACATAACCAACGCAGGACGAACAGAGGTTAGCAAGGGCGATAGGGTAGATGCAAGCACAAACCTGTACGTACCAGACAGCGAAAAAGCCATTTTTGACCTGTACTGCGTCGGTTATGGAGAGGGGTCCGCAAAAAGTGTTCCGTTTGTGCATACGGTCTGGCTAATGGGTCCCAGAGGAGAGGTGGTGCGGATACGGAGTGTGTTTGATGATGGAGCGATGCTGAATGCAATTGATGCTGGGGTGTTCGAGACGGTGAAAGGGCGGCTGACAGGGTTGACGAAGTCTTTGAAGATCCTCAGGATGGCGGATGGGCGTCTTGTACCATCACTGGGGGTGTGGACAGGCGAGGTTGAGGTGAAAGGGTTGCGGCGAGGCGGTTCCTTCGAGGTCTTCGACAGTGGTGGAGCCTGGGCATTGCTTTTCGGGAAACCCTTGCTCACTGCATTCGATGCATTTCACGGCTATGGTTTGGACGAAGTGCATATCCCTTCGGTGGATGGTACCTGGGTTACGCTCGCGAATCAATACTTCAGCGCTGGGATGCAAATCGTTAGCGAGCCATTTATTGGTTTCACAACAGACATCAAGCAACGTACTGGCCTAATCCCTGGGAGCTTGGGATCTGTCGCAATATCGCCATTGGTCCCACCTGCACCTTTGACGTCTACAGGTGCAGTGAGGCGCACTGCGGAGGAGAGGCTGGCATGGCGCGCGTCACAGGGTCTACCTCCTACGAAGTCACGGAGTGAGCGACGGTTGAGAGGTTGGATGCGGCGTTTAAAAGCCAAGAAGGGAGGAGTTGAGCTAGAGGGCGGGGATGACCTTCAGGAAGGAGCTGTGGATATTACAACCTTCTTCGGCGGTCATGGTGGAGAACCGGAGGAACATTGGAGTTCGATATGGGTGGTGGATGAGGTGGCGGAGGGGGATTATGGCGATCCTGGGATAGAACAGCCAATGCTTGCGAAGACATTCGAGCCAAGCGTGCTGACTCGTCTGACCGAGCCGTTTCTCCCTGCATGAGTAGATGCCATCATGGCGGAAATTACTATCGGCAACGATCTCTTTGCCAGCGAGAGGGAGGAGGTAGTGGGGGTACTTCGCGAGTTCGCAGACTGTTTTGCACTATCGATGAGTGAGGTCATGCCGGTGGAAGGGGCGGCTCACAAGCTCGACATACCTGAGGGTTCAACATTCCGCACCAAGGTCAACCAACGTCCATTGAGTGTCCCGCAACGCGAGTACTTCAACGGGGTTTTAGACAAAATGTTGGATGCGGGGGTCATCGCACCGATATCTCACCGGGATGTCGGGTGTTGTGGTGCAACAACGCTCGCTAAAAAGGCACATGACGGGGAGGGGTTGACGATTGAGGAATTGCAACATCGGGTCAACGATGAGTGCGTCGCTGCAGGATTTCCATCAGCATTCGAGAATCTGCCACCTCGGCCTGACTCACACAAAAGTGGGCCAACGGACGACAGCATTCCAGCTACGAAATGGCGCGTCTGTCAGGATTTCGCGGATTTGAATAGGGTTACCCAGGTTCCAGCCCTTCCTCAGGGTGATATTCGAGCGAAGCAGCAGCGGCTCAGTGGGCACCGGTGGCTGAATGTCTTCGACTTCGCAAATGGGTTCTACGCCTGCGAAATATCGGAGAGGGACCAGCCTTATATTTGCTTCTATGTGGAGGGCCGTGGATACTTCAAGTATCTGCGCATGCCATTTGGCCTGACGGGCGCACCCTCTACGTTCGGAGAAATGACGGCAAAGACGCTGGGTGATCTGGTGGGAACACTGTTCGAATTGTTTGTGGATGATGGGGCGATGGCTGGGGATAACTTTGGGGAGCTTCTGGGGGGATTAAGGGTGTTGTTGATGCGGGTGCGGGAGAAAGGGCTATCGCTTTCAGCTTCAAAATCACGTTTCTTCGTTACGGAGGCTGTATTCGCAGGTGCGAGAGTGGGGCCTTCTGGGATACGTCCAGATCTGTCAAAGCTCACGGCGATCGTGGACTGGAAAACACCAACGGACCTACAAAACCTCGGTGCTTTCACTGGAATTACGGGCTACTTCCGTACACTCATCAGGGGTTATTCAACGATGGCTCAACCATTGACGGACTTAGCGAAAGGATTGGATATTCCAAAGGGAAAGGGGAAGGCGGCTTACAGGCGAGCTATGAAGGGTCATTCGTTGGCAGGGTTGTGGACGAGGGAGCATACGCACGCATTTCTCAAGCTGAAGATTGCGCTTACTTCTGAACCCATACTGAAGGGTCCAAAGTTCGACGGCACCCCATTCATAGTCACAACCGACGGGTGCAAATTTGGGTTTGCAGGGATGTTGACGCAGAGGCACAACTACAGTCCTACCCAATGGAAAGGAAGTTTCCCGGCTCCACCCGGTCGCGTTCGCTTCGAAACGTACATCTACAATCGAGGAGCGCTATCAGCCATATATCCTTGAGTTTGCCGCGCTCAAGTTTAGCCTGGACAAATTTTCCGACATTACCTGGGGATTTCCTATCGAACTGGAGACCGACTGTCAAGCTCTTCGAGATCAGCTACTCAGCACGAAGATGAATTCGACGCATGCACGCCGGCGCGATGGTGTACTTTCCCATAACATTGTTGACGTGCGGCATCGCCCTGGCCGTCTTAACACAGTGGCGGATGGGCTGAGTCGGAAATTCGTGAATATGCCGCTTGAAGATGGTGATGGACACGAATGGACAGTCAGCGAAGATTGGGAAGTTCGCGTGGGGTTGGCTCACGACATCTTTGGGGTGGTTGAGGAGGAAGGAATGGGGCGGGGTGTGGGAGCTGCGCTGAGGGAGTGGTTTGTGGAGGAGAAAGTCTTCGTGGGGGTTATTGACGCACTTTTGGAGTTGGATTATGGGACGAGTTTACGGGAGAAGAGGAGGGCGAGGCATAGGGCAGAAGGTTACTTGGTGGAGGATGGGCGGTTGTGGAGACTAGGCGACGCGAAGTCAATTCGAGCGAGGCCGCGAGTGGAATGCGTCACTAGGGCAGAGGCAAGGGAGATGGCATGGAAGGTCCATCGGGACGGAGGCCACTTTCATCACGATAACATCAAGGCGCAGCTTTTGGATCGTATATACAGCCCTGGACTAGACCGCTCTATAACGCAGGCGATAGTTGGCTGTGGGAAGTGTAAGGGTTTCGGGACAGCTCACCTCAACTCTCTCCTGGAGCCGATAACGAGACGTCATCCATTCGAACTTCTAGTATCTGACACGCTCACAATGCCAACGGGGAAAGGTGGTTTGAAGAAAATCAGCCTGTACGTCGACGTATATTCGCAACACGTGTCAGGAAATGCCTTGCGCAAAGCGGCGACTGGGAAATCTACACGTGTGGCGCTAGCGAAGGTGTGCGACACGTACACGGACCCAGAAACGTTCATGACGGACGGAGGCCCTGAGTTCGACAACGCCGAAGTACGGGAGTTCTGCGAATCGCGGGGCATCAAGCTCCATATCGTACCCGCGTATTCACCCTGGATTAGTGGACTGGTGGAGGGGATGAATAAAATACTGCTGGGGCGGTTGAAGAGGTTGTGTGCCCCGGATCTAGGCGAGGATGAACACGACGCGATGGATGTTCCGGAAAATTGGCCTACTCATCTGGATGAGGCTATTCGCTTCCTCAACAGGCGGATTCTTCCTCTCCTAAAATTCTCGCCAAACGAGCTGCTCTTGGGGCTCGTTGTGAATACCCCTTCGACTCCAGTTGATGTGGCGGATGGGCCAGTGACAAGCGAAGAGGTCTCCCTGCAGTCAGCTTACGTCAATCAACAGCAGCTCGACGGGTACTCGCAGATTGTGGAAAATGCCCACCGTCGAAAAGAGGCTTTCGACAAGAAAGTGGTGGCTAGGGCACCTCGCGAGGTGATCTTCAGAGCAGGCCAACTCGTCCAAGTCTACCGCAGTGATTTGGATTACACATTCCTGGCGATACGGAAACTGGAACCAAAGTGGTCAGCCCCACGTCGCATCATCAGCCGCACAAAAAATTCCTACAAACTCGAGACGTTGGAAGGTTTACCGATTGGCGGCCGTTTCAGCTCTCGGCGTCTACGGCGCTTCATTCCCAGGAACGGAACGAGTTTACAGGAAGCACAGAGGGCAGTGGAAGAGACTCTGGGGTCGGCAGAGGAGGAAGCGGACGCGGAAAAGGGGGTTGAGGATGTCGACGTGGCAGAAGAGGTGGAAAATGTCGTCGTGGGAGAGGAAGCCGAAGAAATTGATAGCCTCGATGATCCCACCGCTATATCCGAGGGCAACAGTGGAGAAGAAGGTGGGGCAGAGGAAGGATTAGGCGACGATGACGATGGCGATGAAGATGAAGCAGCTAGAGAGGAAGCGATGCGAGCACAAGAAGTGGAGGAAGACGCAGAAAAGGTCTCAGATCAGGAGACTGACGAAGATGATCGAGTTCCACATAAGCCGGCGAAAGGTCCGAGAAGGAGCAAGAGGCTCCGGAATTTTTTCTCCAAGGTTCTGAGGAGATCGAGGTCGTAGGTGTCTTTTGACGCAACGAGGGCGTTGCTTGTATGGGGGGTGGGCACATGGATCAGTGGTGACACGCTGCCGAGCCCGGATCACTAGATTAGCGCGGAACACCCACATATAGTTGTAGGTACTGTACAGCGCTACCAATAGACAACCTCCCTTGCTCCCGACTTCCACTGCAAGTTTGCCGTCTCCAGCGTTATATGGGGTTGGCTCCGATTCTCAAAGCTTTAGCATTCCTATTTCTATCCAACCCGCTTTTTCTGAGGAAGAAGTACACAAGAATGACGACGAACAGGAAGGGAAAATGAAGTAGAAGAGAGTACACCAGCTGATGTATCTGAAAACGGACCGATTTACAATAACCCACTTGAGTTCTAGTTGGAGCGCATGTCCCCTGCACTTGAAGTTGGAGAGATGGATGAGAGATTGTTGTGGCAAGAAGCAAGTCGATGACCAATTCACCCGTGAGAACAGTCTGGCAGCCGTGCCGGTTTTTCCCACCCAAGTCGTACGAGTTTACATACCCCAAGCACATTAATTTCCTTCGTTCTCGTCTCGTCTGCAAGGTCGAACAGGACTCATGGTATGTTTTGGTATATCTTCCATGCACAATATGCTTTTCTCTGATGTCCTTTATGTTAGCCAAGCCAACTGCAATTCTATCATCGATAGCGATGAGCCAGATGTCAAGCCGTCTCTTCCTGAACGATTTTTCGATGGGTATGGTATTGATGATTTTTTAAAATGTTCTAGGATCTCAAGGAAATAGCTTGCCTCATGTGGAGTGGTTGGAATGGTTAGTTTTCCACACGAAAAAGTGCTCATTTCTACCCGAATCTTCTATGACGACGCATGATTACTGACCCTCTCTGTTCTCCAGCGTTGACATTGCCGATCTATTGCACCTCAGCCAGTTCCGTGACTGCATTTTACTGGAAGGCGACTTTTCTCATCAACTCTTATCCTATGAATGTTCGACTTCCGCTTTTCTAAACATCTCGAAAACCAATCGAAAACACAAGCGGGGAAGCATTTTCGTTGTTTCCGTCCCAATCTTGGTCCTGGGCTGGGTTATGTTCCCACTTCTTACATTGTGGGGTGGTATGGCCGTTTCTCTCTCGCTCTTTCCTCTCTTCAAGCAGACGGTTATCATATCGACTCCATCTACTTCCACCGCCTTATACTCTCGAGAACTCCTTTCTTTTTCGCGGAAGGGATGTCAATGCTCTTTTTTATTTTTGTTTTCGATTCCCACAGATGGTTACTGATGTCAGACGGCTAGGATTCTCGTTGGATAATTG
>Ga0307513_10007833_pt1 | contig 13777 bp, 19 predicted proteins | sample 15_EM_MG_FD_202174 | JGI IMG/M metagenome (GOLD analysis project Ga0307513, IMG submission 202174) | Populus trichocarpa ectomycorrhiza microbial communities from riparian zone in the Pacific Northwest, United States - 15_EM | ecosystem: Host-associated > Plants > Roots > Unclassified | place... | reverse complement strand
AGGGAGTAATGGGGTATCGGAAATGAGGGAAGGGGGGGTTGGTAGCTCTTCCGCGGACCAGCCTACGTCTCCTCTCAGAGGAACGGAAAAAGATTCAAATCAACATCCATCATGTCGTAAGGTCGTAACGAGGGTAAGTTGGATGAAACACATCTCCAGGATACATTCCAATCAAGGCAGGGGCAGGTGCCAGGTGCGAGTTGGGTGGGTCGCGAATGAGGGTCTTCAAGGTCACCACGAGGGGATGCGTGGGCTTATGCGTATCCCTTCTTTTTGAGCAGATCGTCGTCGACGGGCTCGACCTTGAGGGAGGTGAAAGGACCGAGGAGACGACCTGGGTGGAAGAAGTTCAAGCAGTACATCGCCAAGAGGATCATGGCACCGTCCATAGTGTTGAAGTAGAGTTCGGTGGTGATGATCCTGCCCTCCCAACCGTCGGTGAGCTCAATTGTCCGGTAAATGGATCGGACATAGATGGCGACGGAGCTGAAAGCAGATCCGAATAGCATCGCCTTCATGTTCTTGTCCAAGAAGTAGTTGCCGGTTGGTGGCTCGTTATCCGGGCGTTGGAAGGGTTTGTCGGTGAGGTAACGGAAAATGAACTCGATGGCGAGGATCATGTAGATGGTGATGGCTATCATTTGGAAAACAATGCCACCCAACATGATTCGGCCACCCTTTTCTGGGTCCTTGTCGTTACCGGCGGCGATAGCTGCGATTGCACCACCGACACCCTGAACAGTGAGAGCGACAATATCAGCGGTGAGGAAGACGATTGCATCTGTACATGAGTAGCGAATCAGCTACCAGACAGATTAGAAAATTTATAGAAACGTACACATCCTCGGCTTCAAACGACTGTAGCATGGGCCAAGGCGACGAATGACTTCCGCAAGGATGATGAAGTAGGCGGCAACCAAGGGTGTTGGAGCGTTGATAGTCGTCACTGTCTGGATGAGGTACGGCATCAATTTGCCGGGGTAGAAGTGGGAGTAGGTTCGAGCAGCCCATCCGGTGATTTCGAAATTTCCAGCGGCCACGGCGGTGAAGAGAAGATACCACATCTTGTACCGGATTGCCTGCCCAAGGTGGATTGCTGGAAAGAGGGTCAGCTCTGATGCGTCGCGTCAGCGATAATGGACTACTCACTGGTGGTAATGAAGAAGAACACTGTGAAAACGACTGTCGCTGGGAGAGAAGGAATGTACCCATAGAACATACGGATCTCTTCATGGTTCGGACCGGCCGAGGCTGGTGGGCGGGTGAGTTAGTTCGCTGCTCCTCATAGATTGTGGACGAGGGTGGGGACTCACTACTGTTAGTCATGATGGAAAGGAGAGGAGAAACTAAGGAAAAGACGGAGGAGGGAAGAGAGCACACCAGAAGACAAAACGCTGACCGCCACTCATTTATAACTGAAATCGGCGTCATCAATCCCCCTCGGGCATTAGATTGAAACACTAGGGGCCCCGAGTTGCTACAGCCAGGGATTGGCATCAGGATAGCGGTGATTCAACAGACTCCTGGCGCCGGAGAGCCTGTGCAAATAATTCCCCCCAAAAAACGCGGTGTACTTCCAAGGCCAGAGCCCAAAACGTTTTCACCCAAATTTGCAGCACATGGAGGTACGACGGGGTCGTGTCTCTGCTACTTGTCCGAGGGAGATCGGACGGGGTGGGGGAGCAAGAGTACGGTTTGATCGGCGGGCACAGCAAAGTACAGCGTGTGGTAAAAGAAGGACGAAGAACGCCCGAGATCCCCCCTACAATAAATTCGGTCTCCAAAGCCCCATCCACACTCGTGCGCGGACTCCGCATCGTGATGATAGTGAGCGCTCTGTTCTTCTTGGGCGGTGTGCCTCCTCGTCCCCCTTTAGACACCCTGAGCCTTCGTGGCGGTGGTCGTTTCCCTCAGCGGTTTCCCCCAAACAGCCGGCGGTGGGTCCCAGATACCAAGCTCCCTCTTCAACTCTTCAACGTCCTGTCTCCAGCGTTTCTCCCAGTAAACTGTAATCAGGCTTCTCGCGCTCCCGCCGCACCTGAGCGCCCATGGGATGTACTGTTTCAGCCTATCCTGCTTTGGCGCCGAGAGCCTAAGTGGGGCTCCGACAGCCGCCAATCCCGTCATTGGCAGTCCAAGATTCGCGAATTCGAAAGCCTTCACGACAATTTCGTACTCGACGCGCACGGGCATGGAAGTGATACAGTGGTACAGGTCGTGACATTCACGATACCTCTGCATCACGTAGGCAAGTTCTGGATCGTCGATGTAACGAACCTATGGTCCCAGTCAATGATCCGTAAGTTCTCAGGCAAGAGGTACGGAGGACGTACGGGTGCTCTACTGTCTGGTGTTACCCCACATCGCTCGAGCCAAGTGATGTATGAGCGACCGAATGTCCCCTCAGGGAGATTGGAGAGCGCGTCCATGTCAACCGTTTGTGTGTTTATTCTCGGTCGTTCTTTAAGAATCGCCCTGCCTTCCTCACTCGCAAGCATCTTGTCACGTAAACGAGGAAGGACGGGTCCAGCGGTTAACTCCCCGAACGCTGCCACCATATCTAATCACAATACATGAGTTCCGTTCAATTTTCTCCAAGCTTATCGTACTCACCTCCTCGCCTAGGATCTAACAAGGCCGCGAGACCAGTTCCGACGGTCAGAAACGCGTGTTCGAATGTGCTCAACTGGATGTGATCCGGGTACGCCTTGTTTGCGACCCCGCGTCGGGAGCCAGCGACTATCGAAGGCCTCAAGGCGCTTCTGAGGACATTTGAGCGAGAGAATGTGGGCATTGCTGGCCAAGCTGGTTGACAATTCGAGAGCAAGGGGTGATAGTTAGTTATTGTGTAAACGCGGACCGTAACCGCGATTCGATCGAGACCAAGTTGTTCGGTTCCTTCTCCCCAATACATCCACCACCTGAAGACGACAAGCAGAGATTTTTCTCCCCTCCTCGAGCTCCCTGTGGACCTCTCTTCTGTACTACAACGCGATGGCAATCATTGGTTGCTCTTTGTTGTCGGTTGGGTTCCGGTCCGCGGGATTGTTCCCCAGGCCGTGGACAAGCCGTGTCTCTAACCACGACAAACCGTGTCTCTATCCACGACAAACCGTACCTCTAGCCATGGCAGCCAAACTCCGACACGGCCACAGAAACCACCCTCGTTCCTCAATCTTTCTCTCCAGGCCCCCATTTTCTCCCAAAATCCTCCCTTGGCCACCCCGCCAACCATCCCACTCTCACCCCCGTAGAACCATGTCTGGCGTTGCACGTGTTTCTACCCGCATCTCCCCTCCAACGGGTCGTAGACCCAGGGCTGGAACTGTAAGCAACGACGAGCTTAGAAATCGTCGACACGCGGGAGATTTCTCCCACTTCGCACCGACCCTCTTGGAAAACGAATGCCGTCTTCCTCCAGACTATAACAAAGACCTACCCTCTATCCCAGCGGCCTCCGTGGCAGGTTGTATGGAGATGGTAGATTCTTCCATCCCTTCCCCCACTGTGGGTTATCTACCTATACCGGGCACTCCACGCCATGTATATGAACGGGTGCTGATCGAGAGGCACAATAGATCCCTGCTCAATATCTGCAGCGGCGTCGCAGCCCATTGGACTCTCCTCAGAACGATGCGGTCTCTGGACGAGCAGCCCTAGATGCGAGTGCTGACTCCTTAGAATCACTACATGCCTCCTCGAGCATCATGATACAATTTGGTGTCTCCACAACGACCACCCAAGCTATGGATGCTCCTATTGGAGCTCCATTAGTACCTCCTCAGTCTCGTCCAATAAGGCGGGCTCTGCCCGAGACAGAGAGTATTTCTCCCTCTCACGAGCACACGAGTCTCTTCATTAAGGTCCGCGAAGACGGAAGTGTTATTTGTACCAGAGAGGATTGCCTGGAGGTTTTTCCAAGTTCAATGGCTTTCTTGAGCCATTTACACATATACCTCATTCACGAGGGGTACGCCGCTCATTTACGATTGTGTGATGTGGACTGGAGTATTGACAACTTATGTCCAACAGACTAAATTCTTGCGAGCTTTGTGGGACGCAATTCACCGATGACAGTCACAAAGAACGCCATTCTGATTCCTGTCCGAAGCTCCCGGTTTTTCATAAGATCGGGAGCTTGAAGAGCGAGCCATTTGGTAAGGATGATCGCCACGCTCTTTGTAACTGCCGACCCATGTTAACTCCTGTTGTAGGTTTACTGCAGATCTTGAGCCGTCTCCGCCTTAGATGATAGTTGTTTCATTCTTCCATCGTAAGATGATATGGCGAGTGTGCTGATCTCTCGCCTTTTTTTGCACTATTCTCCTTGGTCATTCATGTCACCTAACATACTTCGTGTTATCTTATCCCCTACTTTGTTGTGTATTTTTCGATGTTGATCGTGTATTTTGTAGCATAGAGCTCTCTTCTTCTGGAGCCCAGCATAATTTCCATCTCATTGCTCACGCCCCTCTCCACTTTCCGCATCACACGCTTTCACGCTCGGGTGTTTGTCCCTTATCAAGAACTATCTTGAAATCTCATTTCGTCTGCATCTATATGTAATGCGTGTTATCATCGAAATAAATAAACCACAGCGCATGTGGCGTCGTGCAGTAAGAGTACAAAAAGAGACAGATTGTGGGTCTATAACCAGCACATCAATACATCATGATCGCGTTTACTGGCTCAGGGCAGCCTCCCTGCATGCCTTCGAGCAAAAATGATCCGTGGTGCTCCTGGGCATCTTCAGACACATGATGCAAGCCTCGACTTGACCGGTGCTAACTGCTTCCCTATGAACAGCGAGAAAGAGGGAGTCAGTTTGGTGCGTTCGGGACCACGATCTCTGCAAGAGGGAAAGGTATGGTGTGGACACCGAATGTTGGACGGAACGGATGGGTGGATCACGTCGGATCGTAACCCTTGTTTCGGCTACGATGCACCGCTTGCCCTAGATTCGGGGCTGTTCCGCCACACCGATGACTGACGCCGATGGCAGTGTTACGGGTCGGGGATTGCCAGGCGGATCTTTTGATGGATGGACGAAAGAAGGGGTCAGGTGGGGGACTCACTCTCTGTGGCGCTTCGAACAATACTCCGAGGCGTGATTTGAGTTCGCATCTGTATAGACGGGTTTACCGCACCCCATGAGACGACAGGTTGTGGGTGTCGCGGTTTGCACTTGGCCTGGAACCGAGTTCGGGATGAGATTGTTATTGGTCCCGACGGCGGGCCCCTGGGGGTTCTGTGGAACGGTTCCGGAACCTCCGTTAATGTTCTTGGTCTTCTGCTGAGGTGGCTTCTGGTTCGGATTGGACGCTATGGTGGTGGGCACCGTGGATTGCTGCGGAACATTGGAAGGTGGGACTGGAGCGACGTTGCCGACGTTCAAGTTCACGTTAGTAGGAGGCTGCTGGGGTTGGGTGTGGCCTTGCTGCTTGAGGGCCGCGACGACCGCAGGAAGGATGGCCTGAATCTGCGCTTGGAGAGGTTGTTGAGGTTGGGTATGGCCTTGTTGCTGGAGGGCCGCAGTGACTGCAGGAAGGACGGCTTGAAGCTGTGCCTGGGAAGGTTGAGCTACTCAACGATTTAAATCTCTGTACAACCTGGAAAAATCAACGGAACACGCGCGACGTACGGATATTTCCCAACAGCTGGTTAGGGACCTGCACGTTGGCCGTCATCTGACCGGCGACGTTTCCGGCTGGTTTCTTCGTAGGAGGGTTTGAATTCCCGTTCGAGCCACCATGAGCGAGCTGCCAAGTCGAAGCGCAGTTCTTCCCGCAGAAATCGAAGTTCTGGAACTTGGACTTTTGGTTGCATTGCTGGGAAAGCAGAAAGTAGGGGGAGGAAGCATTAAGATACTAATAGCCGAGAGGATAAGTGGAGAGCGCGGGTACCTTGCAGAGGGCGGGCACGATCTGAGGCTGTGGATTCGCGGCCGCGTTCGTCTGATTCAGCGCGGCAGCCTGTTGGCTGCATGTCTTCCCGCAGTAGTTGTGGTTGCTGGAACCGACAAAGTTCAAGAAATTCATCAATCGTTGGCGACGGATGCAGGAACGAGTGGCAAGCGCACGTACTTAAATTTCTGCTTTTGGTGACAATACTACGGAATGGAATTTAACTCCTGGATAATGGAAGGGAGAATAGATATGCGACTTACGTCGCAGAGGTTCTGCTTCTGCTTCTGGGAAGTGGTAGCCATTGCTTGATAGTGTTGAAGTCTGAGTGAACTGTGGCTTAGGGTGCGAAGAGAGAGGCGTGGTGGAGTGGCAGGTCGGGTGGTCGAGCCGCCCTTAAATCCATGCCCCAGGAGGCCCCAGGCCGTGAGATCGAGCGGGCAGTCGGCCCATGTGGTTTTCGTGCATTTCCAAACGTGCCAAACACGCCAAAGGGGAGTGGCCCTCCAGATCACCGCTGATTGTTACGATGGCCATCATCCACACCGCCACAATGAAAAACGGTGTCTTTGGACGGAGGACATGGTCATGTGCATGGTTGTCCTGGAAAGGGCCAAGGGACGAAAACGGACCGCCGTCTGACATCCGCGCTGATGATCATGATCATTGAAAGCATCCGCTTGACCTCGATTTCTTTGTCCAAGACGCGTCTTCAGTCACTCCGCGATACGCCGCCATGAACCCTCGCCGGGCCGAAGAGCCTACGCCCACCCCGCGTCAAGGCCCAGAATCCACTACGCCAGCCGATCGGCGACCTGGAGTGTCATTCACCGTTAAACGCGGTTTCTTGCTTCAGGGGAGGACAAGACCCTCCGATGCTCGACGTCGTACATCCAGGAAGGTTCCAACAGCCGAATCCAGTGGTGCTGGTACTGGGCCAGCTTATATTCCCGGAACGCAAAGCGCTATCAAGCGATTGGCTCCCATAACCCCCGCTAGAGGCACAGGTTCCGCTCCTTCGTCCCCAACCCCTCCTCGCAGTCCCACCTATAAACCAAACTTGCAAGAATTGGGGGTATGACTTCTAGAGCATTGGTGACATGCACCGGACTAATATTTTTCTAGTTAAAGGACCCTGGACCAAACGGCACGTCCGTCCGTTGATGGTACGGTGGTGGTATGCTTATCTGATTACATCCTTCCCCTGACAGCGAGGTTATTCGAGCGCATTCCAATACAAGATCAGGCAAGCAACCGCAAGTCTTTTACTTCGAGGGCGGACACTACGGCCATCTGGCAACGCCCACCGCGAGTCGCACGTGACGGCGAGCTCGAGGTTCGTCCCGAGTCCCTGCAGGCGGGGTTGAAGAACAATTTTATTCCTCCTCCGGCCAAGAAACTCGCCAGAAAGACCACCGACCGAGCCAGGTCTGATTTGAGGCTACCAAACCCAACTGTTCCAGTATTGATATACCCTCGTCATAGACCACAGAGAGCTGCAAAAACTTCAACTTCCAGAAACAGACGGGGGAGAGGTATCGCGGTGAAACGGCCAATCCAGATCCCGATTGAAATTACCGATTCATCCAACTCCGACTCCGACGATGACTTACACGCGTGTGACATGGGAGATAGCGTACAACACCAACCCCAAGTCCGAGAGCGAGCTGAAGGACCATCTGATGAAATAATGCTAACGTTGCAGAACCTATCCGATTTGACAATCCACCCGTCCAAGGCAGGTGCACCGGGAAATTTAAGACGGCCACCGTTTCTGCGAAGCCACCTTAGGAGAAGTTTTCTGAAACGTTGCGAAGCCGAGGGGATCCCGATCAAAGGGGGAAAGATGCGAGAACCGGAAATAACCTACGTATATCGCACCCTTGGTTCGGAAAATACCTTCAAGGCGGCTGTGAAACATTGGGGTTGTCCGCTGTGCGATACCTACTCGCAGTTGGAGACGCGACAAGTCCTGGAGCGGCATCTTGGCGACAAAGCCGGAGGTCATCCGGAGGTAAAGGTCGAAATGCGGAGAGAGAATGTAAATCACCAGATAACTCTGTGATTCATCATCTGACCGCTTCCCAGGACCACAAGTGGGAGATTATCCTCATTATGCCGGATGTGGCAGAGGAAGATCGCGAAGAAGAAATAGATTCGTAGGTTATCATCCCAAGGCTAAAACTTACTTTTTATCTCACCGGTTTACTACAGGTCCGAGTCAGAAATTGTGGAGATTTACCCTGATTCTGCCGCACGTCGCCAATGGAAAACTTTTGCTCCGCACCACCGAGCGGTCACAGTTCCCATGGACGTGGATGAGGACGGTGGTCGAACTAAGGAAGAACCAGAAGAATTGACCTTACCATCCGTGGAAGAAATCTATGACGACTTTTTGAATCCGTCTATTCGGCCCCCATACCTTCCGTTCAAGACGGTCGAATACTCTTGCCGCCCGAATGGACCAAAGCTGTACGATATTCTCGGGGCAGAATCTTTGGAACGGTTTGGGATTCTTGCGTGGTCGATTATCGACAGAGAGGAAGAGCTATTCGAGATGGATGGAGTGCGTGATGAAGATAAGGTGATGCAGGCGCTTTGGTGTCGATGGATCATGTTGAACAGGCGAGTCTCGCTCCAAGTCGAATATCCTTTACCTTCGTTAACCTTCCCCCAGGCAGAGACATTTCATCCTGAATTATTTGGAAGGTACGAAGCAGTTCATAAAGGAGAACCACGATTACATAAGATGGGGAGCTGGATGGTTGGCACTTCGAGCATGGTTATTGGTAAGTTTCCAGCAGAACTTCCTCCTCGTTCGCTGAACTCCGGCAATCTCAGGTGCTTCACCAGACAAAGTTTTTGAAGATTGAGGAGGTAGTAGACGCATTGGAGTTCTACGAGAGTTTAGTGGATGCCTAGTGAGGAGTGGTGTTACAGGTTGCACGATTTCGCATTATGTGCCACCTGCCATATGAGTTTCCATCGACTCTGAGAGGGTCAAACGGGGATAAGCACGGTGTTGTATGGTGTGTATCCAACTCAGGAATGATAGAACTTGGAATATGTATCATAGCGGCGTACAGGGCAAGCGGACTAAATTTCGTGAATAACGGATTCGTACACTAGGGGAAACGCGAATTATTATCGTTGTGCAATCTGTATACATAGTAAGGAATAGGGATCGAATAAGGAGGTTGGAGAGGAAACGTTCTGATCGATGGGGAACGGCCAGTATTGAGTCGTAACAGCGGTTGAGCAGGAGTACGAACATCTGTGGTCGCGGGGACGCCTCTCAGGCCGAGCGCTTTTGAAGTCTAAGCCACTCGGGGGTGCGTGACCCACCGTCCTGTGACAGATCCTCATGCGCAGGGTGATGATTCTGACCATATCGTTCGGTGATTACTTGCGCACAGGTGGGGTGCAAGTCTTGATTCTCCATCGGATCTTCTCGAGAGCCTTCCCGAGGTAGTTCTTACCCTTACCGTCCCTTCCAGCGCCCCAGAACGGGTCCACGGATGATATCTGCGTGTCGGAGAACCGGAACACAATCAGAACTCAAACTTGCACACTGGGTAAGGAATTAAACGCCAGACTGTCAACTCACAAACGTGATGGATCGATCTTCGGTGTCGAGTATCAATTTCTTGAGGCTCTTGTGTTGTGTAAACTTGTGCCAGAGAGCCAATTCCATCTGTACGGGGGTCAATCCTACGGACTCCAAATAGAAATTGGAGAAATACGAACGTAGAAGAGCTTCTCTTGTTTCCACTGAACCGACCTCTTGTCCGAAAACCTCTCTGCTGCCTCCCAAAGCTCGGCGACGGTCGGTTGATCGCGAAGGAAGTTGCCGATATGTGGCCATTCTGCGAACTGAAAATCACCCGTGAGTCAACCTGCGTTATGAGGAGGGAACTAGGGATGAACATACCTTGAAGTAAAGGAGGAGATGCTCCGCAGTGGGGTACTTGAACCCGTCATACGCCACAGGGTGGTCGGAGAAGGTGTTGAGTCCGTAGTATGGTCCCTTGACATTGTCGAAGAAGATTCGACTATCCTTATGCTTTAGGACAGACTTGAGCTCCTTTTGGGAAGGCTTCTTCTCGATGCGCTTGACGGCAAAATCTTGTTTGCTCGGGAGATGGTCCTTATACTCCCCCTTGTGGATTCGATCGAAATCGTGGTTTTTCCCCTTGGTCGCGTGCTCGATCTTGTCCCTCCCGCGGCTTCGGCTTCTACTCTTGTCCCTGCCGCAGATACCACGACGTTCGGGACGGCTAAGACGGTGGAATTCGTCCAAAGCGTAGGGCGGAACACCGGTATGAAGCATAACGTTGTCCCAGACGTCCTGAGACCACTGAGGAGGCTGCAAGCGAGAGGAATGGACGAGGGTAGTTCTGCCGGTCCATTGGTTGGTGAGCTCCCAGGTGTTGGTGACGGTAGGATAGCAGCCCGGCGGTGGACAGTTGAACGGTGCCATCGTTGAGAGTTCGATGGGGTGAGGGGAGATTATCCCCCTTCTGTCCCCGCTTAAATATCGAGAACTATGGGCAGCGGGTGAGGAGACTGTGACAGACCCTTGGTACAGAAGATCCAACAGCGGTTACCCGATACAATAGATAGTGAACACTGAATCCAGAGGCGGTTTCGAAAAACCTACGGGTGTAACGCCCGGGGATGGCTTCACGCTAACCGGCGTTCAGTGGAAGATCACGGCGAAGAAATCAGTGAAGGTGAGCAACAGGCACCGGCGAGGAGGAGCGGTGTTCGTATGGAAGCCTCGTTGGGTAGGCGGATCCACGAAGGGGATTCGCGTACTAGACCTCAAAACGCCGTGATCCAGGTTCCCCGGTCACGATACGATGAATGCGGGTAGGCTGCTCCTGGCACTGCGTTTTTCACGCGCGGTCGTACCCTTCGTTGCGGATGCCGGGCGGTGTCCCGGCTCGGGGGGGGGGGGGGGGATGAAGTATTTGTAGTGTTCACGTGGCCGCGACTCGATGGATTCCATTCCGATGTCACTTTCCTACACCCCGATATGTCACAAGAGTCCCCCTGAATCCTGGAGGGACCTCAGACGAATTTTTCCGGGTTCGAGTTACTGTGAGTAGCAAGTTCGGAGGCACCTTGTTACGTCAGCACAATCGGAGGTTAAAAACGTGCAGGTGAATTCAAAATACGGATTCCGGAATCCGATACGACACAGGGAAGAAAAAAGTAAATACATACGCACGCATAGTGCTACAATCGCGAGTACTCGCAATACAGGAATGTGATGAGTTGTTCTTCATCCACGAAGCTTTGCCCTCAACCTTACAAGCGCCCTTCCAAGTTCATTCTTGCCCTTTCCATCAGCACCACAGCCCCAGAAGGGGTCCTTGTCGGAGTTCTGAATTTTCAATGTAGGTATAGTGATGATGGGGTGAGGAATGGGCGACAGCAACACACCTCGATCAGATCGGCGTCTCCTGTGGCGAGGAGTTCCTCCCTAAGGTCCCTATGCTGAACAAACTTGTGCCATATAGCAGTTTCCATCTGTCATCGAGCGCCATCAGCCTCAGAAGCGGTGGATTGGGTAAAACAGCCGCACCGCTGTGATATTATAGTGCTTCCAGTCTTGCCTGACTTCGGGCTGGAATCTCCGCGCCTCAGAGAACGCCACACTCGGCCGAGAATCACACGTCCGGATATGTTCAGCCAACAGCGGACGGTGGGCGAACTGGGTCATTCGGATCAGATGAACCGGAAATCGGCTAGAAGAGTACATGTACACACTTTCAGAGACTGAAACAAGTGTTCGCTCGTGGGATAGACCCTGCCCTCATATTTGACAGCGTGATTCGAAAAATTCGTGAAGCCATAATGAGGTTCGTGCTTATGATAGAAGAGGATGGGGCGTGGCCGGACTGGAGTAGGGGAGTGCTGTGTCGAGAACCTCCTCGAGAGAGTGGATGGGATGTAGGTGGATAGGTTTGAAGGGGTTCGCTGGATGATGGAAGGTGTGGTAGGAGAATTCGACGGTGATCGATGGAGTTGGAGATTCGTCTGGCTCTGGTTACGCCCGGTGGTCGACGGCGAGCGTTGCAAGGTCGAAGGGGTTCTCTGGACGATGGCTGGCGCGGATCCTGCAGACCACGTGTTGCGATCCTGGTACTTCCGGTGGTCGACGTTCGTGATGACTGTGTGGCCCGGTGTCGACAACCGTTGATCAGGAGGAGTGGAGTTACTACGTGCTCGCTGACGAGATGGTCTGGGTGTGGGTTCTGTGGTCTGTGTTGAGAAGCCACCGACGAATTGGTTGCCGGTATGGTCCCTCGAGGCTGTCCTTTCCATTGTTTGACGATGTCTTGGAGAGTTGAGGGAGTCTATAGATCTTCGGGACATGCTGACTTGGTCGTAGTGGGTTTTAAAGGGGGGGAAGCGGAAGGGAGTCGAGAGTTCAGGTGGCTCCTTTAAGACGAATGACTGGCGCGTGCCACCTCCGCTGTCGGGTGGTGTTGGCCACGCACCTCGACCCTTTCACGCGAGGACGAACGCGCGGTTCCCTCGAGGTCATGGACTGTTCAAAAGTCGATCGGGATTCAGTAGGGAAATTTGGTTTCGTACATCGCAAAAGCTGCCAGGACAATACTCTACTCGTACGACCGTAGCGACAGTCATCAGTTATCACCGGGTCTGCCGCGAGTGTGCGCAACGTTACTTATAAGTTAACTTGACCGGAACTTTCCCCTGCCAAGTTCCAAATTAACTTGTCACCACTTAATATCTGTTAACTTGGAACTTGAGCTGCTGCCGCGTTGTCTTGCCACCACCATGCTGTCTACGTCGTTATCGACGTCTCGACCATCTCGTCGTCATCGTCATCGTCACTGCCTTGGTCTGCCTTGCCATCATCTCCACCCCCCTTCGCCCTCATTGTCTCAACCCCCCTCGCCATGATGATCGTGGTGAGGGGGCCATCAGTAAATGTGACAATCACTTTTTTCCGCGGTTATCCGGCATTATCCCAGCATAAGTGTGGATAACATGGATTATACAATCTAGGTCCTCATCTTATATAATTGAATCCCCTTATTTCAGGGATAAGTTATGGGTTGAAAATAAGATTGATTAATGAGCAAATTAAAGAGTGACTAATGTGAGAAATAACTTTGAAGGAAATCAAGAGATGGCTAGTCAATCTACACATCCAGCTGGGTATCTATGATAAAATATGAGAGGATAACCTTCAATCCAAAGGTGGTGGGGTAGGAGGGTCGGCTGAAAGCAATGCTTCACACTGTTTTGGAACTGAAGGACCCCCAATCTCAATCTGCTCATCTCTCGCATGAACTTCCTGGAGGTGATGCAGTGCCTGGAAAATTGCCATCCAGTTATCACTGTTTAGATCATTTTGTATCTTGTCCAGATACAACTGTTGTTGACAGCCACTTGGAAGAAGAGAAATCATTACCATTTGAGATATAGTCACCAGACAGGTGCATATGGCATCCTTGCTCCACCTGAAGTGTAAATCAGTATTGGTAGGCTGAAACCAGAATGATCTGACTCATGGCTGTGGCTGTGAGAGCTAATGCACCAATTGGGTGGAGCCCTTCACCTGGATCAGTGGATGGAATTGGTGTTTGGATCCCATGTGCCGTGAAGTAGATAGAGAATGCCTGGAGCATGGGTACCAATTGGAATGGTCCCCTTCGTTTCTACTCACAAACTCTATAAGTCGTTTGTTGATTCATTGAATTGATCACACTGGGGGCAGAAGGGGTCTTACCTGGCAGGCAAATTGAGAGTTTGTTGAGAGTTTGTGATCAATTCGCTCCCAATTTGCCCAGTGGGTAAGTTGTGAGTTCTTTCAAAACTTACTCACCACTTTG
>Ga0307513_10007832_pt1 | contig 13778 bp, 15 predicted proteins | sample 15_EM_MG_FD_202174 | JGI IMG/M metagenome (GOLD analysis project Ga0307513, IMG submission 202174) | Populus trichocarpa ectomycorrhiza microbial communities from riparian zone in the Pacific Northwest, United States - 15_EM | ecosystem: Host-associated > Plants > Roots > Unclassified | place... | reverse complement strand
TTTGGCATGTGATAATGCAAATTGGCATGTGATTATTCTGCCTGTAGGTGGACTATGGACTATCCTGACAGTGTCCAGACATCTTGAGGGTCTGAGTAGTGAGTGTAGTGGTCAGGTGGGAAGGTGAGAATGGTAAGGATGGTGTTTGTAGTAAATATGTGTGAGGGCTAGGGTAAGGCATGAAGTGAACTTCACTCCAAACATAATTTGAGCCTGACACTGTCACCCGCCATGCTTTTCATTCAAGCAAGGTCCTTCCCACCGGCCACCACAGAGTCGACGTCGGTGAGGCACAGTGAATGAAGGCTACATTGCATATGCAAAATGTCAGGAAGCATGATATCGATCCCTTCGATGACCGTCGACACTTCATCTCACTTTGGGGAGATGCCCACTCATGTCATGGTCAAGCATCTGGCAGTGCGTATGTACTATGCAGGAAATTATTGACAATCCTGTCCTTGCGTACCGGGGAGAGTTCGACAATTCCACAGCCGCAGGGTTAAAACCAAAGATTCAGATTAGGGGAGTTTCGTAATGTATTTCAAAAAATGCACAGATTCTGATAACTACATGTAACACAACGTTATAAGACATTGTAATAACAAATTACCAGCATTGAAGTGCCAGCAAATGAATTTCATCGTCGTATGTGTGAGGCGGTATTCCAATAACGGAGATCAGTGCACTACTTGAGCCGCACAAAATATATCCTTTCTGGGAGCCCAGTATTGCGCTAAGTGGGGACAAAATACAACCGATTCTGTGAGCCTACTAAGAAATAGTGCAACACCGTCATGACGACGTAGTGCACTATGGGGGCAAAATATAATCTATTCTGGGAGTCTACTAAAACATTGTGCAATACCGTCACGATGGAATAGTGCACTAGGCGGGTGGGGACAAAATATGATCTGAGTTACAACCCTGGTTTGCATTGATGATGGGGCCACGGGAAACAAAGGGGAATGAACATATGAAAAACATATGAAGGTGTTGATGAATGCAGTCTACCTGCAAGGACAAATGGGCTGGTGATCGATACCCATGAAGGGGGGATGGTGCTACATGTATACCACAGCTGGGTCGACTGCCACCAAGATGAACCACTGCTTGAGTGGCAACGGGTCAAACCAGTGGCAGTGCGTGAAGCTATTCATAGATTATCTATATTTTCACCCGTCAAAAGCATACCAGAGCGCATCAACCGACGCTCGGGGCGCACCCCAGACAGAGTAAAGACCAAGGCCCAGCCCATGGAGGGTGGGCTGGGGGAAAGGGAGGAGTAGTGCACTATAGAGGAGGGGAGGGAACATGTGGTGCACTACAGGAGGGGGAGAGGAACCTCCCTACAGTCTAACCCCGCACTGTAGAATAGTGCAATATCGACGTCTACAATTACAGTGTATCTTGCACTTTCATTAGTATACAGTTGTACATTTTATTGCACGATTATGGTTGATACGGCTGAATCAGGCAGTAGCGACAGTAGACTACACCCTTGGGAAGGCCCAGTAGCGGCGTTGATGGGCGTTGTGGAGAGCTCTTGACGGGTACTTAAGGCAGACTTAAGGCTTATCAGCTGGCACGTGTGATCTGGGCGCTTATATGCCCCGTGTCATAGTCTCGTCCCCATCCGTAGGTGATACTTCCCACGGGGAATTTCCTTATATATCACCTACGGATGGGGACGAGACTACCCGTGTCAACATTTCAACCCTCGACGTTCAACTTCAACGTTACTTTTTCTATCCTTCGCCTCTCCTTTTGCCGTGAAAAGTTGTAAAACTTCCGTGTGTGTGCTTGTAAGCCTCTTTCTGCTGTTTATTTTGTCCTTAGATTGTAACTGATTGTTTTCACTCCTTATCAGTATCTGGATTCTAAATCAGGTTTCCGCCCCAATGACGACGTCTGGAATTTCAGAGCCCTCTTCCACCCAAAAACTTGTCTGAGGGTGCCTATTTGCGTTTTTGCATCGATAACAAGATTCTTAGCGCCTCGCTTGATAGGAACTCGCCAGGTACGTGATCGCATCCCCTTGTCCGTGATTCGATAACCCACCACCATCGTCAGCACCCCAAATCGCCCTTGGAGGTGTAAAATTCATCCAAACGCCCCGCAGTTCGTGAGCCGCGCCATGTCTGGAACACTCTTCCCCCCCTTAACGGCACCCATCCCTCTGGCCAGAGCCTGCCGAGACCAAAAATGCGAGGGAAATGGAGAAGGAGATAAATACGGACACCAACGACGCGCTAGGATAACGACCTTCCCGTTGCAGGGGAAGAAGGCCGAGATCATGATCGAAGGGATGGGGTACGACAAATCTTCCACCTTGTCATTCGATCAAACTTGTTTGCAGGTCCGTTTCTTGCGTTCGTTGTCCTTGTTCACCTGTTGATCGGATCCTTGCTTTCCCCCTCAATTCTTCCAATCAACTACCTTCCGATGGCCATGTAGAATGGACCGGCATCCCAGGCAGATTGCCGCCATCCAGGACCCATTCGTGAATTGGAGAAGAAGGTCCGCGTCTCCCTCCGAGGCTTCGCCATCTACAATGCCTGTACCTACCCCCACCTCATCCCCCACTCACCCTTTCTCTCCCGACTCCAACCACAAGGGTTCTCAGCAATAATGTGTCTCCAAATAACCACCTTGCAAACAACATAGCGACTATTACGCACCATACGCACCCCTGTCATCTCTGACCCCAATCTTCCCCGTTCTCGTGTCTACCTTCACGCTGACGGGGTGGGATGGCAAGCCGACAAGGACCGAATTTCCTGGACCAAGAAGAACCTATCCTTCGGCCTCGGCGTGGTGTGAAGGAAATTCGACAACGTCTAATGCGCAACGGACTATCCAACCGTTGGTTTTGCAGGGTGGATCGGGGGACTGGCACCGGGAGGCTTCGCGAGGTAGGAAGGTGGTGACGTTCGAGGGAGATATCTGCCCATACCGATATCCGTTTTCGGAGGATGGTCAGCCGCGCTCAAGTAGCCCCGGCATTGCAACATCGGCATTACCGAAATGAGAGGTGTTGGTTTGAGGATTGGGGATTCTGTATGATAATGGCAATTAGCAGTCATCGCCTTTTCGTCGTTGGATCACTGTTGGACGTTATGAGGCCACGACTACTTCATTCTCCTTCATCCGACACTGCGACAACTACGACTATCATTGGCTTTTCTTGCGCCTTTCACTTTTTTTTTTCTTTTCCATCTCTGTCGGACGTTATGTGGCCCTGACTCTCGGATTCGATTCCCTATCACCGTCTCTCCATCACCATTTCCCTTTCTTCGATAGGATTTGCTTACTGCCCAGCCTCGCGCAACTGCATACCCATGTGGGCTTCCTTGTCCTGTCTTCTCGTCTTGACATATCATCGATCTTGTACCTCTTTGAACCCCACACTATGTTTCGACTTCCATTTTCACTGGCTGTATCTGCTTGTCATTTCTTGGATTCTTCACGACCCATTTGTATAGATTTCCATACCATATTTGTCGATCATTTGCACCCATTATATTTGCAACTTCCTGCATATGGCTGTATTTTGTCTACGCAATGTACTATATATGTCATCGTTTTACGAACTGTTCTGTGTTGGCCAAGTGTTGCTATTGATGAAAAGTATTATCAATTGACACTTGATTGAATCACAGTCCATTCCAAAGATATCAAGGAGAACGGTCGCCTTGGAGTTGCGTTCATAGTAGAGGATGTGAGGGTACAACCGGCATCATAGCAGTGTACAGCATTCACTAGTACATACAGCATCTATACTACTGTAGTATTTCGACCGATTGTTCATGTCATGTTACGCGTTACAATGATATTGTTCATTTGACCCCTAAATAGGAAATTAAGGGTCCATTTCGGGCGCCTCGGGCGCTTTTTTTGCAGATTATTCTCATTACTACACCCCCGATCTCACCAGGAATAAAGCTTAGGTCACACATCACAAGGGGTAACGGATTGAATGAAATGGTGCAGTAAGTAAATTTACGTTTCCCTGATGAAGTCTAAACCACCCAGTCAGGAAAAGGCCCATCGTTCAAATGTTGGTTATAACGAGAATCAAGCAACTCCTACAGAAACCACTGGCATTAACACATATATCACTCCTCATCCTCAGGTTTTAGTTGAGAAATCTTGTCCCTCCATATACTCTGTTCCTTCTCCAGGTCTTGATCAGTATCCCACTTGACCATCTTCAAGTCGCTAAGTATTGTCTCCCACAAGTGCCTAGCCATATATTCTTGGTCTGTTGCAACATAAAAGTTGCCCAGCGCTTCTCCCCAAAACTTGAATATCATAAGCTTTCCGTGATTTTCAACGAAAGCCTGCCAGGTCATCACTGGCCACTTGAACAAGGCATTGTGTGCGCCACAGTAGCACTCAGATGCGAGATTAATCGCATCATCGTGGCGACCCTCCTGCATGTACAGCCGGCATAATTGCTTCGCTGCAAATGCTTCATTGAAGGTTTCAAACTTGGATCCCGGCGAAAATATGGGAGAGCGCTACCAGATGCCGTGTCAGATAGCCACAACTAACAGTCATTGCCTTCAGAAACTGCATACCACAAGCCTGGCCTTCATCTGTTTCATCTCTGCAAATGCACTCTCAAGGTGCAACAATTCAGCGCTTGTGTCGCCTCGTTCCAAGGCGGCTTGGGCATCAAGAAATTCTTTCTTTAGAATCAGTTCATGTTCCGCTTCCCAGCTCTTGTCTTCGTCTGATAGAATATCCTTGTAGGAGTGGGAGGCAGCCATTGTTTGTTGGATCTAGGTATTTAAAAACAATTAGCTGTCGCTGGTTGTTGCTGCTGAAAATGTGTGTGGCTTTACCTGGGATGCTGACAGGACACTTGACTTTGCGACGGAGAGCACAACAGCAATGAGGGGGAAAGTTAGGGCAATAAGAAGCTTGTCCACGCTCACGCTGGCCTGTCAAGTACAAAGGCCGCTTTTCGCTCAATATAGATTTCCCTTTGACCTCCGAGTCCCTGGGAATTTTACTTGCGATGGTCAGAGGACTGAATGGATTGTGCCAACGTTTACACCGGCAGTTCCAACTGACAGAGTTGATCACACGAATGTTCCTATCAAAATCAGATAAGATAAGATAAAAACGCGGTGGAAACCACAACCTTCCCTCACACTGATTCTGCAAGGGACCGAGCGAAGCGAGGGAACGCGCTAGTCAGATCTAAATCAAACCCAGGACGTCCATAGGTCAAGCCCAAAGTACGGGCCCATCTTCTCCTGTTGAGATTTTTCACAATATCAAAACCTTATTATACCTGATATGTCATTCACTTTGTTCGGCGAAGGGGACCTGTTGTCTTATAATCAGCTCTCCTGCTGCCAGTAAGTGAACGTCAAATCCAATGATGTGAAAAGGATGGAATCGACATACTCAATCTCGCCATCATCTGGCCAATTGTGCCCCTTGGTCCAAAGTGTAGGCCAAACCTAACAATTCAAAAAACCCCTCTCTTGAGGTTGTATTACAGGCGACGATTAATGGTACGACCTACGAAGCATCCGAATGGCATGTGCACGATATCAGCAATCCACAAAGAGCCAACACCATATTCTCGTTGGGATTCAATCCGGACCTTGACATTCGGACCAAGTCAGAAATACCAGTAAATAGATTCATGAATATCTAACCGTATCTCTTTTTTCATTCCACAGGAGTTCGTGGTGTTGTCAACCTTGAGGATCGCATGCCCAGCGCTGTTGAGATATGCGAGTTGTTTGTTCGTCGCATTTGTTCTGTTGACCCAAGTCACGTTGCCTATAAAACGAATTCAAGACAATATAGCTTCTATCTCCTCAAGAATAATGCACCGTTAGTGAGGTTGTCCCAGTTGCCATAGAAATCCCACTCATCGAAGAAGCAATTGCCAGAGTAGTCTTTCACCAAAGCAAAGGCCGCGACAAACAGAAAGCCAGAGGGGAGTGTAGAAAAAAGAGACCCAATGCCGACAACCGCAGACGCATGGTGGGTGCATTGGAAAGAAGAAGAAAAACAGTGAAGAGGAGTCAATTTCCGATGAATAGAGGTAATTGGGAATACATATGATTTTGCGAACCCGCATGATCAGATCACAACTCGGATTGATAATAATTAGGGGCTCGCAGCCACCACAGCCAGAAATGGCCAGAAGTGTTAAGGTTGGTAGTACGTATTCGGGGAGTGCCTCACCGCCATTTGTCGGAGGTCAGGACATGGTTGTATGTTGTCCACTTAGTTACTGGGGTATCATTCGCACTTCCGTCGGTCGTCTGACAAGGCGCACTTGGTGCACGATAATGCATTCTGCCAATGGTACTATAATAACCTGGCGTCGTCCTAAAATAAGCACCTCGATGTAGATAATTCAGAACCAAGATCGCAGCCGCAGCAGGGAAAGTCGACTCGAACCTGGAGAACAAGTGCTTCGGAAAGTGTGCTTCCAGATTGTGCAATCTACAGTGCAGGCATCTTCCTGACGCCCTTCCCTTCGTTCCGCGCATGCAATCTGAGCTTCTCCAAGAGGAGAGAGTTCGCCCATCGTTCAGGTACACACGCTTATTCGTTGCCCAGTAGTAAATATTCCAATCTGGTTCGTCCAGGAGCTAATGAAAGCGGTGGTTAGCCATTCATTGGAGAAGGGTTTTTGTATGTAAAAAATGACGGAGAAGACTAAATTAGAAACTGAAAAACAATATACACACCTTATCATACTCCTTCAGCTCCTCGACGCTCATATCCGCCAACTGATCCCTCGCGAAAGTGCTCAACAGCAAATCACTCTCCAGCGTCCCACGCTTCCTCGACTGATGCACCAATCGCGCTCTCAGCGTATCCTGCTATTCATTCGGGTGCGGAAGGGGCGGGATGATATCGTCGGGCGTTGTGGTGGGATGCGACATGTTCGGGTATGCGTGTGGAAGTGGCCATGGGTCGGCGCAGAGGTGGCGGGTGGTGGATAGCCAGACGCGATGATGGGAGGCTGCCGTAGGCTTATTGGTAATTGGCAATTGGTAATAATTTCAGGCTGGCTACGTTACAAAATAACTCAGGTAAACAAGTTACCTCGCCAGCTCTTCATAAGGAGAGCGAACCTAAACGTATGAAGTATGAGAAAGAGGAGAGTAAAAAAATTGGTAACGAAATTGCTTGTGGAAGAGTCGGCGGAGGCTACGGGCCGGTACTCTATGATGATATCATATAGCGGCCAATACATGAACAAAATCTCGGATCTTGGGGACGGCACATATAATGTTTCCATCTCGATTCCCAAAGAATAAAATAGGTTTGCGTCCAATTCGCGTTTGCGTCACTGAATACTTAGCGTTTATCACAATGAATGTATGAAATTGATGAACATTGATATGGGTCGACATCGATATCGGAATCATACTTGGCCGCTCCAAAGCCCGTTTTTATCGTCTGTTGCAGATTTGAGGCATGTTATAGAACTTATGCGCTCCACATGTGGCTCGATGGCGGTGTTCCCGACGTGGAGCATTCAATAAATAAGCCTTACGTAACATTTTGAAAACCGAGTGAGGGCAGTGAGGCCATCATTGTACAATCGATTGCATTTTTATCCAGAGTTACCGAAAATCCCTAATTCAGTTATTTCGATCTCATGTCAGTGCTGGTTATACGCAACATTCAACCTTCGCATCGGATTGAGGTATGGACGTCATACCAACCGCTATCAAATCTTCGCTCGTATGGAAGGGTGGAGACCGCCAAGGAGGACTCGTTTAAGCCTCTCTGGAGTGAAGGTCTTCACATACGGAACGGTGTCAACCATATTCTATATGATGTCAGATCAGTCCCAATCCAAGAAACGACACAGCAGGGAGCTCACGCGAACAGGCCCATCGCACAAGTCCCGTAAGGCCTTGTCTGCCCCTTCGTCGTTCCCTATCTGCACAAACTGAATCCCAACTGCATTTGGGTGATGCAATCCTTCATCTAATTTCCGTGCGGCTGCCTGAATAACGGTCGCGGGATCGTCGGTAGGAACACCGTCTGTAAGCACGATGATGTCCACAGGTTTAATCTGACGGTAAGCAGGCGTGTCCACAGCAGCATCTAACTTTTCGATAATTCCTCCTAAAACCATCTCCAGTTTAGCACCGGTAGGAGTGAAACCTACAGGATGAAACGGTGTTCAATCAAATTGACTATGTGCAAATGTGGAGGCCTGCACCTGAAGGTCGAACTTGGTCGTATATGCTCAGAAATTCGTCCTGCGTCTAGTCATGCTTGTAAAGCCAGGTCCTAGAGGAAAGCTAAGCAATCGTTTACCTTGACGAGTTCCCGATGCATTGGAGAGTTAATGAAGCATATATCGATTCCATCTGTATCATACTGCATAGCTTCATTCCCGATTTGAATGAGAGCTGCGCGAACTTGTTTCCATCTCCCACCACTCATCTTCGAGGTATGGAATATGAGGACATTGTTTGCAAATATAGAGAAAGGGAGAGGGCCACTCACCGAACCAGAATCGTCGATTATGAAAATAATCTTGTAGTTCCTAAGGTGGATGAGTAAAGATCGTATTTGAAAAGACACAATACAAACTCCAGATATTCGTCTAAACATTGTGGACGAGGCTTGTCGAGATTCTCGTCATAACCCTCTTTTACCGTACCTGGGGCCGGCACACCCGGATCATTTAGATCTACGGATACCTTGACACTCGAATGGACGATCACAATGGCGTTATGGCCGGATTCCGAGCTGGGCGTGTCTGCTGCCTTCTCTAGCTGTTCGTCGAAGATCTGGACTAATGTTAGATTGTGGGTGACTGGTAGATTCTAATCCTCACCCAGAAAGTTTGGTAATCGGGGAAATTTCTCATGTCACTCGTCCTCGACGCCTAGAAATAAGAGCGCGCGTTATTTGTATGGTAGGGGTGGCAAAGAGAAAGAGGGAAGAGACGAACTGAAGAAATCCGTAAACTGGTGCTGACATCTCCCTTGCCTGGTAAGCCAAGAGGTTCACGCCTGCGCGGATTTCTCGAGTGAAAAAACTCAAGTACTATAACCGTCGATTTGTCCACTGCTTGCATGGCATATGAGTTTGCACCGTTACCCTCGATTACCATCGGTTGATCAATTGACTGCCATGAGCTGACGAAGTCTTGCGTTTCTAGGGCACCGTTAACCTCGCGATGAACACGGACTAGATTTAAGCATTGTCCAACGGATACCTGCCAGAAAAAAAACCAAGCGTCATGCTTAATACTCGGAAATGGAAGCAGGAATTACCGCAGAAATGGTTGTGAGCCATTGAGGCGGTATGGTAATCGTTACCATGTGGGTCACATTGGGAATGTGCTGCGTAGGGCGAGTGACAGGTAGTGGGTTGGGGCGTTCCTATTATGAGTTTTTTCATTAAACAACAGAGCGTTGAACAATGTAAAGGAGGGATACCGTTTCAGCACCCTTTTCAGAGTCTTCTGAATCTTCTACTTTCTTGAACTTCCACCAGCTCGAATCGTCCATCATATCGCGTGATAACTGAGGCTAAAAAAAAACAGAACAGTGTAAACTTCGAATAGAGGAGTAGAGCGAACAGACAACACACGGTTGTTCCTTCCTCGGCATTTTGAAGGCTCCAGAAAAGCCCTGTTTCTGTGGGGGAATAAATTCTATTCGAGATTAGGCAAAGGGGGAATTTGAGAGAGAAAAGTTCATCGCGTACATGTACGTGTCAGTGGCTCCCTGACGTCGCTTAATTACCCACTGGTGAGGTTGGTCTTGGCCTTTCTTTGTGCTGAGCTCGTCTTCCTCCTCTGGATCCGGGGGGATGCTTGTAGAGAATCCACCGGAATGACTCTGGATTATCCATTTCTTTGTAGCCAGCAAAGTAATATTCCACTAAATGAAGCTGATTGCAGTAGTGATAAGACTGGAATAAGGAGGATGCTTGCCTTGAAATTTGGGCTCGTGCTGGATGCCAAGCGGCCCGTGTTTTCTTCTTCGTGACATGCGATGGAGAGGTCGTACTTGGCGTTGATTATAATATATGTGCCCGAGGGAAGGAATTTTTCTGTCGTGAATGGCATTGAGTTGTCGAGAGGGACGAAGTGGGAATCCTAACCAACCGTTCACTAGAAACAACTTTGAATCCTTCGAGCTTCCATGGCTGATTAATGGCTGATTGTTTACGATTAGAACCGCCCAGACGAATGCCAAGTAATGCCTGAACACGACGTAAGTAAGTACCATATGATTTAATCGGGTACAAAAGTGGATGAGTCCTACTCGATGTCAATGGAATCCTCGCTAAGCAGTGCCACTGCCTCGGTAGTGATAGCTTCTATCGATTAACGTACATGCCTTGTACACAAAACTTGTGACAAAGTGGAGGTGATTTCTGCGATTGGAAACGTCCATGAGAAGTGCAGGACAGCGTAGGATATAAACTGTCGCGGGGCGTATACATTGGAGTTTAGAAGTACGCATTTTCGATCGAAATCCGGAGGGCCGGATTGCAACCCATGTTCAAGTGCAATCCGAAGGTGTAATAGGTAATGTTGTCCGCAACAATCCGTGACAACAGGCGTTTCACTATTTTACGGCAATCTCCAGCTCTCCAAAGTCTATTCCTGGAAGCCATGTAACGTTCCCCTTCACTGTAAGCTATGTCCTTTAGACAAATCTCGGTATCAGATTCATCTTAAAAGGAAGGGAATTGGAGGTACGTACCCAATTGTGATCAACCTGGTGCATACCCTGATTACTGCGATAACCCATATCAGGTTCTGAGCGAGCCATGGATAACATACATCCTCCCCGTGCTTGCGAAGCATTTTCCTATTCCCCTTTAAACAACATCGTAGAGCTTGTGTGAATTTGTCACCATCCTGTCGATTCCTGTGGAAGAAGGCTTTACCCATTATTTCTGCTTCCTACCATGGCTTTCGTTGAAGAGAAGTTCATCCCATCCGGCGTCTATAACATCATCAACGCAAGGCAGAACCTATCCATTATCTGCAGTGATGACAGAGAATGCTTGACCGCAAGTTCGAACGACAGCCATACGGTGAGCGAGTAATGACTAGCGATTTATGAGGTTATAAGGTTCACTCTTGGCCCAGTGGTCGATTATTCTGCTGGCAGATAAGAAGTGGCAGATCCGAAGTCACCTCAACGGTGACTCTGTCGATATTGAACCACATCCAGGGGACGGAGACGAGATACCCCTTCGACCTGCCCAACAGAAACCCCATCCATGGGCTATCAAGCGACATGCCACTGCGCCAGATACTTACTTGTTAGCAAACATTTACTTACCTTCCAGTGCTCTGATGTGCTCCCGCGCAGAATTTATTCACCCTCCCAGCCTGGGCTATTTTGGAGCCTTTCTGATGACGAAGGAACTCCGGTATATTTTTGCCTCACGTTTTCTTGTGGGCCACTTACCGTGATATCCTTCATAGCTTGCGCTCAGCCGCGACGATAAAATCACATCATCAAGTTGGTGGAAGTTTCGAAAGGTGGAAAATCCGAGGAAACCGGATGGCGAGGTACTGACTATCTTTCCACATCGATATTTCCGACCCCCCCGCTAATTGCGTCTGATAAATTGCGAAGGCATACCAAAGCGACGACACATCGCCCAATCTTCTTGCTGTTGATCGCCCCACCTATTCACCTGTGGTGAAAAATAAAATCACAATCATTATCCCTCCTGGGTGGCTTACGACAATATCCGCAGTTCGTACACCTTGCTCCATGTACAAAGTATTGCGCCGCTGAAAACTGGTTTTAAAGATTTCTGTTGGAGAATGCATAAACCTGATACGAATGAATCACGTTGCAAATGGACTTCTTAACACACAGGATTTCATCAGCCAATGGGATTCCAAAGACCAAGCGATGACAGTAGTGATCGAGAGCGGTATGAACTCATGCGCAATTCCAGCAACAGATCAACCATCGATTTTAATATTTGAGTTTTTCCATTCGAAAAATAAACGCAGGCGTGATCCGCTCAAGTTGCCGCAACGTGGAGACCTCAGCTCTAGCCTTCGTATCGCCTCTGTAGGTCTCATACTGGTCCCTGCTAATTTTTGCGATCGGTTAACTTTCTTGGCTTATAGATGGAGCGTCAAGATACCGCGAAGAGTTTAGCTGATTATCAAACATTTTGGGTAGATAAAATTTTTCTCTTATCCATTTTGTGCTGTCGGGCTTAGTGTGTGTTAATCATATATCCAGATTTTCGACGAAGATTTCGATACCGGCAGTAACTCCTCGTCAGGGACCAAGAATGCGGTTTTGAATGTACAATCCTTGAAGAATACTGATATAAACCTCGTCGATCCCGGAAATCCAGCCCCTGGTACAGCAAATCCCGGTTTCAATGATATGCTTGATATGCCTCGCCCCAATACGATGGAGGAATACCTGACGTAGGCTATCCTCACTTCCCGCTGAGTGTTAATTAAATCACCCTAGAAATTATGATATCATGTTTGTTGTCGATGACTCTAGCTCTGTTTGTACCGTATCCTCTTTCTTGACTGATTGAAAATGCTCAAAGTCGTCCCGTAGATGCGTGGCCCGCGATGGTCTGAAGTGCGCCTTGCGCTCACAGAGCTCTCTAAGGAAGCCATGCAATATGATGCAAATGGTTTGGATATCTGTTTTTTGAATTCGCCGAAGTGCAAGGACTCTATCATCGTACGTGAAACCTTCTTCTTTGTCTAGTATTCCACCACTCAATACGACAATTTCATGTAGGATCCAGCGGATATGCTCGAAATATTTGACTCTGTTCAACCACGAGGTACGATACTGTACATGCTATCCAAGTTGTTGATCAACCTTTGCAATAGGGTGGACATACACTGGTGCCAAACTAAAACTTCTTTTAGACCGCATTATCAAGAAACTTGACAATTCCGCGGGGAAGCCGGAATATGCGGACATAAAGCCGGTTAATATTATCGTGCTTACCGACGGTGCACCCAGTATGTGACGAACTCATCTTCAGGAAAGGGCGATTTTTACCTTTGACCTACTAGCTGATGACCCAGCGAGTGTGATAGCGGATGCCATTCAGAGGTTGGATTGCGGGAAGCATCATTTAAACGCTGTTGGAATTCAATTTGTGCAGATAGGCGACGAAGACGGGGCTGAAGCTGCATTGAAACTGCTCAAAGATTGTCCCCTTCGTGTAAGTGTTTGGTGGTGTCTTTCCTCCAAATACCCATCTTACTCTGGCGCATTAAGTGTATGGTCGATACGGTACCCTATACGAAAGCTTTAACCCCGCAAAGGCTCTCCGAGATTCTTCTCGGTACTCTCCACCCTTCTATCAAATCTGCCATTGCAGAAAAATCGTCGACTGCGGTCAAGGAATGTCCTATTTGTTGCTCCGATGATATCCCGGAATACGAATATCCTCGCTTCCCACCAACGAGCCGATGTCAGCACAAACCTTTAGCATCATCCGTGAATGCATTGCACGTCACGTTGAGTCGCAGCTGTTTTCCCAAACTATCGTCCTTGAGATCAGTTGCCCAAGTCATCCTTGTCAAGCGAAGCTTGGCTACGACGAGATCAAGCAATGGGCCACTCCTGACTGCTTCCAACGGTAATACCCATTGTTTTATAGGTCCATTAGCTCATGATCTCTCCAGGTACAATAGTATGGCTCTTCGACAACGCTTAGCCGAGGACGTCAACTTCCGTTGGTGTCTAAACGTGAAATGTGATCATGGGCAAACTCATCCTCATGGAGGTCTT
>Ga0307513_10007831_pt1 | contig 13778 bp, 18 predicted proteins | sample 15_EM_MG_FD_202174 | JGI IMG/M metagenome (GOLD analysis project Ga0307513, IMG submission 202174) | Populus trichocarpa ectomycorrhiza microbial communities from riparian zone in the Pacific Northwest, United States - 15_EM | ecosystem: Host-associated > Plants > Roots > Unclassified | place... | reverse complement strand
GATGGCTCGCAAGTTATTTGAGGCGGCTCGCGAGTGTGAAGAACTCATGTTGAAGTCAATCACAAATCCCTGGCGATATGTTGATAGGAATCCAGGGCGGGCGGCGAATCTAATATCTTATCCAGTGTGATCTTCCAGTTTGGAAGTCACTGAGCTGTGAGAACCTGAGTTGGCGTGTACGATGACGAAGAGAACAAGGAATAGATGGATTATTAATGGGGTATTGATCGAGGATTTGAGGTGAAGCGTTTGAGGCAAGAACACGTGTATGTGTTCAGGAACCTTTCAATACCAACTCTGAGTCACATTCCATCACGTAGTTAGGGTATGCGTGAGGCATAACTTGAAACCCTTACTTACGCGCGTACGGTTGAACTGAGGTCTGTCCTCCGCTGTATTCTAGTGTTGGGTCGTAATGTCCAATTAAGGCTTAGGCCGTGGGTACACGAAGCAGATTACTGGAATGAGTTGAGGGCGGGGTTGAAGGTGATAAGTATCTTTATTAACTCGCGCATATTGGAATTCGATCGCAAGCCGTGAAATGGCCATGCATTCTGGAATCAGAATGTGGTGTTTAGCCGTCGACTTGATTTGAATTTTGGCCCATTGCAGCATAGTTCAACCCAGGGATGGGTTCACCAACAGATTGCAGAAAACGAATGGCGTCGTTTCTTACCCTCGCCTCATTCCTGACATTTGTTCTTGTTTCAATCGATCTTTGGCCGAAACGAAGACTGGACGTTACCCGAGTCCATCAAACAGTTATGGAGGCACACGTTTAATATGAATCCAGGGGCTCAGATATTCACCGAAATAAGGATGGGGTCAAGGTAGCACTCGATATGTATTCCTAACAGCTTACAGGGAGGCTAGCTGTGAGACGTACTAGGTGACCTTGTACTCATGTTTACATGAAATACCTCGTATGCTCCATCAATAATAACCCGAGTGAGTCGTCCACCTGCCTACATAATCTGTCAGTTGATGTTTATAACTCAATAAAAATGGCGTACTCGTCACCGTTCCTCGCCTTCTGCACAAAATTCTGAACAATCGAGATGAACAAAGGATGTACCAGGTAACTAAACCGAAGGTTTCCTGAGCCAAATATCCTGTACGTCATCGAGTCATCGAGTCCTCGACTGTAAGAAAGAGCCCAAGTATGTGTCTCCATGTGCCCTGCTGGCAGGTCGAGTTTAGGGTTGAGTAGCAACGTCCAGCATTTTTTGTCGCCCACAGAGCGCAAGCCGGAACGAAAGGCGGAAGTACGGTCTTTAGATTCCTCCTGGGCGATTTTTTTGACAATGACCCACCCTCTATCTTCGTACTTTTTCAGCGCTCGTTCCCGCTCCACCGTCTTGGCATGATGGACCAAGGAGCGGCGCTCCTCGAAGGTCGGACGAGGATAAAGGGAGTAAGCCTTATTATGTGTGATTAAGTTCATAACGCAGGCTAAGTACTTGTGAGAATTATTTTTTTCCCAGAAGAAAAACGCGAAAACCCACTGGAATGGAAGTTCAGTAACATCTCCATCGGAGGGCGATCAGACTGGGAGAGTATCAGCTGGATCCTGCGACTTGAATCAGATTTTTGGAAATTATAAATGAACGATGCTGCAGCATATTCCGATACCATTGGTTGGGGAACATGATGGGCGTTAACTTGTATAGCTTGTGCGAGTGTGAAAACGTTAGACTGCGGTGTTGAACCTTCCGGTGGGGAGTAAACGTATCCGATCCTCTCCAACCAAAGAGCGACTGGAGCATGGAATCGCCGATCGACATATAGATCCAGATCAGAATCCGTGCGGTCGAAAAATTGGAGGGCGGTAGACCCAGAAACGAACATGCCGGTTTCGAACTGCAAGCGACGAAATTCGAGGATTTGGGGTGAGGTAAAATAGGGCCCTAATACATGTTCTAGCTGAAATGCGCGTCGAACGTATGCCATTACTGCGAGATAGGCCGCTTTAGAGGTCTGCGCATAGTGGTAGAGTTCCACTGGCGACAGACAGCGGAAGAGCAAGTCGTCCGTTGTTGCTGGGCTGAAAGGTAGTAAGATACGGCGTTCCAGTTTACCATGAACATACATGCGCATTATATATCTGGAAAAAAGTATAACAGATCCCTCGGGCGAGAAAAAAAAAGAGTTGGGCTGCACAAGGTTTTCTACGAACAAGTTTCATGTTCGATTCAACTTTCAAGAATCAACTAGGCTCGTCACGCAGTCATGTGTGGTGACCCCGCGTGATATTGTCACGCCTGCGGACTATCAGAATGAAATCGTTTCCCAATCGCTTCCATTATTTTATTTTCCGTTCAAGTTCTTCTGCTGGTCCAGCGAGTTCCTCCAATTTTGATATGCCTTCTAAAAATATCTCGTCCAGGGCTGGATCCTGGTCCGACAAACTCTACAATATCCTTCGGCCCTCGCGAACTCGGTCACCAGCGCCCTCTCTGAGCGGATTTCGCCACCTTCCAGGGGACATCTGGCGACACGCCTTTTCTGTTTCGGTCTACGTTGACCTCGAAGCGTTCGCAGAGGACTCTTACCCTATTTCTTGGCGACGTTTCGTTCGGTTGGAGCATTTCGGTCTGAGCGGAGTTATTTTCTACGAAATTCGCCGAGGACACCCGAATGGCGAATACCATGAAAACGGTTCACAGGAATTGACCTTTAAAAGCGTTTTTGGCGACCCTAATGACTCCTCCGACCTTGGAATGGAGCTTGATCAGTTACTGGATATCGTGCATGCGAAGGTGATATACTTCCCCGCCTACGCCTGTACCTCATTTGTGGTCAGTATCGCATTCTGTGGTCGTCTTGCAATTAGCTGAGGCGCAACCAAAGATTGGTCAAGTCATGACTGCATTCCTGCTCGACAAGGAAGACCTCCAGCCGTATCCGGCACCCGAAGGATTTCTGATCCCATGCACAGAAGACCGCCACGATATAAATGCGGAGAATCTAGTCCTAGATGGCGACAGCGTACCGGAATCTCGGTACTCTTACGACTTTGCATCTGAACAAGAAGACACGAAGGAGCTCTTGTCAATGGAACCCGACAGTCCATATCGCGCTCTTTGTGTTCGATCATCCAGTTTGCCGCACTTGGTCACCACGGGCAGTTTCAACGACTTTGGAGAAGACAAAGAAGGAAATTGCACTGTGTCTACTGTCGACTCCGTTGGTCCGCGTACGCCACCCCTTGTAAAGGAGAAGACTGAAGCGAGCTCTCCTTCCAAATCCTCCGGTTTACCTGCCTGTCTCTCGACTGGTCGCTTGTGGCTCTCCATGTATGACGATCTGGCATCTTTTCTGGATTTTTCCGCGACGCAAGTCGACGCATAGCCTTTTCAGGATCTTCTACATACGTGTTGCCGTTCCATAGTAATGTAATCATTGTTTTTACATAACAATGTAGAGAACGCGACCTTTTTTAAATAATTCCATATTCACCGAGCTGGGTCACAAGGCGAAGTTTGCCTGGTCAACTAATCGTACAAAATAGATTGGCATTATCGCGCAAAGGTGCTCAAGGAAGCACAACTCCCGCAGCCTTAATAACGTCAGCAACCTCCATATCTATAGGAATGTTTAGTCCTCATCAAGAAACAACAAGCGCTGTACATACGATCCTCGGTATGCTGCATTCGAGATGCAAGCGAACAGGTGTTTCCTATAGAAAACACATTAGACTGGGAATATTACGCAGGAAATGGAACCCCTTACCAGGCCCAAAGATAAAATCGCCTCCCAATTGGGAGATATTTCCTTGCTTTCCGATGAGGTTGGGGTTCTTAATAGGCCCACGCTGTAGAGATTGTCAATAAGACCCTCCAGAATTCATGGATAACGAACGGACCCAAATACTCCTAAGCGTACTGGATAACCTCCCTATGGTGAGGTAACTCGGTCGTTCTTGATTCGCTGGTGTTACTTTCAGGTTCTCGACGTCCATGCCAAGGGCATGATAAACCTTCACCGAGGGGTCTGCGTAAATGGGCCCGGTAAAATTGGTGTTCTCTGAGGGAGATATGTTAGAAATGGACATTTGAGACGAAAATCAAAGCTACGCGCCTGCATAGCCTGCTATGGGATTGTATTCTCCACACCCAATTACCACGATTCGTGTTCCTGCTTGCTCAAGAGCTTCCTTCGGCACAGATGCAAGTTGTTCAACGAAGGACTAGTTATATGGGTAAGTAACGTATGCCCCGCTCATAGAAATTGGTAGAATGCATAAATTCTCGTACCTGGCAAACCTACAAGCAGAAAGAACCGCAATGAAACAACGTCATCAGAGTTGAGTGTGCTTGGTGGCTTACCCCACAGAAGAAATGCCCTAAGCGCCAGTCAGTACACGTCTAGATTCTCAATTCCCAAACTCACTAATAAAGATGACGATACTCCTCTCCTTCGCGAAGATCGACCCGAACTTGATTCTTTCACCGTTAAAATCAAAAACCTCGAGTTCCGCGGCTTCAGAAATCGTGTGTTCGTCGGGAATAGCCTTGAAGTCCTTCATGTTGTTGTAGGTCAAGGATAGAAAGAAGAATCCTGGAGGATTCCATTGCAAGCGAGTGAGGTAATGTCGAGATGTAACGGGATGATCGAAGTTACTTAATACTTATGTAACGTAGTTAGCTAATACAGCATTCCACCAGTTACCTAACGCTACGCGTTCTGATGACCAACTGCGACCACCATTCTGCTGTTTTCTATTAGTCTCAAGTATTCCTATAGACGAATAAACCTGGACTATGCCTCTTCACAAAAACGAGCCGGAAGCCACCTACGCTTTGTTCGAGAAATCGTTGGAAAATGTGCCACCTCCTCTCAGACGTGCGACTTTGCGAATGGAGTTTCCGCCTTCCTACGTTCTCGTTGGGGTTTACAGGTTATTCACGGACAAGAGCCTGTATCAGCCTGCTTGGGACAAATGTAAACACGGAACACGACGCGGTGCGATAGTGGGAGCAATTTGGGTATGTTTTGATAAAATTAAAACTACAAGTCTCTGATTTCTGGATGGACAGGCCTTCTTGACTTTTGCGATTCAGAAGAAATTCATCCAGATGTTTCTTTCCAAGTACGTTCTTCTCCTACTCTTTTTTTCTCGGTTCTGATCAGAAACTTAGCTCGTCAAAAATCGCTGGATTGTCGCAAGATACGATGTTCGGCTTCAAAGTTCCATTCAATGTCCACACTTGTAAACCTTTTTTCCTATGTACCGACCCCGATTTTTAGCTCAACGAACCTCACCAGACGCTGCTCTCATGATCGTTGGATCACAAGTCACGTACATACTCCGATTTTTCCTCAGTCGAAACATTCGCATCGCCAGAGATCGTGCCTGGGATCAAACTGTTGCATCTCGCGGGAAAGGACCGGGCTTTTGGCAACCATACGTCGAAGAATGGGAATACCCACCTCGCCTGGACCTCGACTCTAAGAAGCACAAATTCATTCAAAAATGGTTGGGTGGTTGGTTTGGGCTATTCTTAATAAAGCGAGGTATGCTTCGTATTATTTTTGCTCTCGGATTCTGAACGTTTCGGTCTAGTCTTGCTCTCGCCCTTCCAGGTCTATCCTTTTGTTGGACTAGCCGTGTCAGCGTGGTTCAAGGCCCTCGGTACATCACATTTCCTTCACCAACGGGTAAGTAAGTCTCGGACCCTCAAGTCGCCTTTGTGGTTGACTCGGGCCACATCCAGTACTTTGAGGCAAAAAAAATGTCCGAGCAGCAAATAGCGGTGTACATGGAAGAGCGAAAATGGAGTTATAGAAGTGAGCGTGCCTGATTGATCTCATAGCCCTTCTAACCTCTTTTTCCTTAGTCTTCGGTTTTACAGCCGCGTTGCTAGAAGGCCTTCCCATCATCGGTCTAGTATTCACAGTTTCCAATCGAGTTGGTGCTGCCATGTGGGCCTATGGTATACTCCCCTTTGTCCATGTAACGCATTGGAAATTTATCATATCCGCAGATCTAGAGAAACGGCAGCACTTTGTGGCAGAAGAACGTTTGCATGGTCGGATATCGAGTAAGGCAGATTGAACCTGGGTTCGTCATGACTGTATTATGTACGCATCACTAAGAACTTCTTGCCATAAGCCCCACTCGGAGCATTCCGCTGGCTCTACTTACGCTTGATTTGATGCCAGACCTCGATGACGACTCACTGACGAGGATATGCTGACAAACCATCAGCACAGCCACAGTCTAGCCGCGCCCAGAATGTTCCCCTCGCCTCTACGAGACGACGGGCCTTAATCTTCGGTATTCTGGAACATTACAATGCGGCATACTCCTGTTGCGTTGGTTTAAAACTGCGATGTGTCGGCAGTACTTTTCTCCCTCCCCTCTCGGACGCTATTTCGCAGGTTGATTCAGGCGTCCAACACCCTGACCCTACGTCGATGTCTGAAAGCGCCGAGAGGGTTTCTGCTATGAATAGCAACTTTTACTATACTGAAGTGAACATGCAGATGAATTTCCAGCAAAAGTCCTCTCAAATGCCGCAGACGACATCGTCACCCTATGCCCCTCCCAACGATTTTTATTATGGTTTTGGCTCAATGCTTCCTATTCCATCTCCTGATCCACAGAATATCGAAGGTCTTGCTATTTATCATAAATTATTTTTCTTGGACTCATTCCATTTTCAGGGATTGGTGAATCCAGCATCGACGACTCAGGGCAATCCACTCCAAATCCGGCCTCGACACCGACTTTGAATTCTTTCTCGAAATGTTAGCATTTCATTTCCCCGCTCCAATCCTTGCGCCTCTGACCTCTTTGTAGCAAGTGATCCCGGACGGGCGATCAAAACCGCCTCAGTTCCAGAGACGTTCGACGGACCAATTGAAGGTACATATACATGTGAATGTTCCTGTATCAATCAGTGCTGACGTGGCACTGGTAACTCTCTTAAGGTCGATCACGCGCTCAATATTCTGGATACACTGTACTGCCACCTTCTCCCCCATCCCACAGCACGGCTTTCCCCTTCGATAGAATTGCGTTCAAGATGGACATCGAGGAGCTGAAAGCCCGCATGAAAGAGACGAAACCGGATATAAACCACGATTCCGAAGAAAGCGCCTTACGACATTATCTCGGGGCTAAAACTCAGCACGAGTTCTCGCCCCCTCGTGCCTCGTCCTCCAATGACGTCACCACTCGGACCCATCCTCGAACAAACACAGAGTATTTCAACGAGACGCCCTCGCGAAGACCTGAAGAGTGTCTATATGTCTCTTCCCCCACCTTGTCAACGAGACGGATGAGGCGTAGCCGTACGCCCAAGCGTTACGATCGGCTGGTAACACACTTGTCCAGGGACACAGATGAGTCGATGCTGGCCTCATCTTCAGCGTCCTCGAGTTCATCGAGAGATTCTCGGGACGATAATCATGGAAGATTGTCATCCGCCCGCTCTATTGCAGCCCCCAGGAGAGCCGCTGAGAGAGGAAGTCGGAGTGGGTTGCCATCGCGGCGTGGGTGTTTACTCTAGCTATATTCTTTTACTCTCCTCTCTTCTATTCTAAAATTTATAGGCAGTTTACAAATGACATAGATGCGTGGATTGCATCATGACGAGATTTTTTCTTTTGTTCTGAAAGCTGTTTGCTGAATACGACTTCACCTGTTCGTTTATCCCCAGGCTGCGGATGCCCTGGCTGTGCGTAAGTGGGTTTCATGTTGACAATCCTCTCTTCCTAACGCCACAAAATAACGCACTGCCTCTGACCACAATGTCTTCCCCGGGTTATCCAACGCCACGGCGCTTAATCAAGAGTTATTCAAGCCACAATGAAGTCGGACGCTCTCTATTTCTTCTCTGGCCCATCCGTATAGTTACCCCAAGTCCACCACAACATTAGAAAAGGATGTCGTCGTAGGTACTTTTCTTCGTCCGGATCGAACAACTCACTGGATAACAGCGTCCTCCGGAAAAAAGAACATCTCCAGGGGCACTAGTTCACTCGATACTTACAACAGGTATCCAGATGCCACAATCCATGGGGGTGGCGTGAGATTGATTGACCGAGTCGCGGACGCCTGCAGCTGGCTGTGCATAATGTCCGAGCCGACCGGCCCTTTCCTTAACCCCCATCATCCATGTCAAAGTCAAGGCCCCGTGATGGAAACACCAAATAAAAAAGGACTCCTTGAGACATTGCCCACGGCCTCGAGGCTGTCGATGCCCACGGCGCTTATGCACTGTTCATTTAAACCACAATCAGTGCTGCTCTTTCCGAAAACTTCTTTGTCCCCCCCATGACTTTTTTCCAGGGCTGCTCGAACATCAAGATCAACGGAGGAGAGTTCAACGAAGTACGTGGGAACTACATCGTCTACGACCAGAGTCGCCACCATTCGAATGTAAATTCCTTCAATACCACAAATCACACAGTTCGAAATTCCGGGAACAACAATTCAAGAGTTTATTGTGAGCGTTCTCGTTGTCTTTCGTCTCAGATCCTAACTGATCTATGACACGATTAGATGGTGTGCCTCAGAATGCTCGTAACGCCAACCAAGGTCCCAATCGTGCACCATCGGGGTCGCAAGGCGATCAAGGTTGGCCTTCTTGTGGTGTCTACACAATATATTTTGAAACCGATCATCATCCAAAAAGCATCCTTTCCCCATGGTCATCCCGTATTTCCCCCACCATCAATCCATCCCGCGATGATGCAACCCCCGTACCTCCCACCTGGTAGCCGCACTCAGAATGTCGATTCTTTCAATATGAGGACTGAAAATATGAGTAATGTCAACAATGACAACTCTACAGAACATGGTACGTATATTTTCGTCTTCTCCCAGGCTTCGAATGTTTTCTGAAAATAATCCAGGTATTCCTACCTCTCGTAAACGTGGAGCGGATAGAGGACGATCGAGTGTGTTGCATGTTCACTATCCCTGCAAATTCATTAGTGGATTCTTACAATCTCGCTAGGGAGGTATCGGGAAGAAGATGGTGGCGAAGGCGAAGGAGCAGCACGACGACAGCATTTTGGGGCCGCTCGCAATCCACATAGCCCCTTCGGTCAGCGCCCGGCATATGGTACTTTCTCAACTACATCGAGCGCCCAGTTCGCTCCTGGACAGCTTCAGGGCATGTCTCCCGAGTTTCAGAAAACATTTGACACGTTAATGCAGCACGTCCAAGAGCAAACAGCGCCAACCGAGGAAGAGGAAGAGAGCGAGAAAGAGGAAGAGAGTTCGGACGAGGAAATGAAGGCCCCGGTTTCTGAGATGTCTAATATGTCTCTAGATGAGGATCGCCCCGCCTACTCACGGGTTAAATCCGACCCACAGAACCCATATCACCCCTCTCCTGCGTCGGCTCACCCAGCTTCTCCATCTAACCTTGGCTCTGTTCGACCGGAGACCGTCCCGGTTCTCCCAGCACACATGCAGCAGCCTTTCTTCATGCCCCCAAACCCTGCTGCTCCAACTTCAGGCCCATACGCCGCGTACGCACCGGCGCCGATCCCACCATGGAACGGCCAATACCCCCCGGCTGCGTCCCCTTCTTCTGCACAACACCAATCTCCTCATCCGGCGACTCCGCAGGCCGCGCCTCATACCCAGGGCGGATCGAACGGACCCCCCATGGCCCCTCCACCCCGACGATCAGGTCCCACGTTCAACACTATCCACGGGGACTACACTAAAGTCGACCAGAGCGTTCATTCGACGAACATCGGTTCTGGAAATTCACACAATACGCTTATCCAGGATTCATATAATGATAACTCAGTGAAGAGTTATGCGCAACCGGGTAAGTTGGATGTTTGTCGTTTTTATCGAGGAGATTTTGATCCCCTCCTTTTAGCTCCAAAGCCGAAGAAGCAAGGACGAATGCGGTAGGTGTTCCATTGATCACCACTGCTTATTCTGGTCGTTGGCGGAATACTTTCTCAATCTCTGGATCTGGTTAGATACATTTACAACGTGTTTATTATAATACCAATACTCAATTCGTATACAATCGCGTGAAGACAAGATAAGATTCAAATTGCAACCACGAGGCGTGGTTCCCTGAATGCTGTTCACTTTCCCCCGGACCGACGCCAATACGCTGTGCGACACGTAAACCAAGCAGTGCCTGAGCTTCTTCACAACACAACCAGTGCAATCCGTAATATCCAGGTGACGTCCCCTCACTTTCACTGACATCGACACCGCCCTCCCTTTTAACCAGAAGAATTTTCTGATGGTAGAAATTGATATCTAGCCTCGGTACCATAAAACGTACGAGGACCCAAGCGAAAAGCCTCGTGTCTCCCCGTTAGATCTGGATCGCTGTGCGCCCAACCCCATCTCATACATATTCCGGATTCCTGAAAGATGAACACCAAAGGCGATGGTAATAGGAAGCCAACAGCAGGGTACATAGCCTCCAAAGGATTGGGGACTTCGAAAGCCATTCTTAATGCCCTAGCACTGGTCGGCGAAGAGGACGATTTGGCGTTCTTGAAGCCTGCCGCGGATGCTGCCAATGGAATATTGTCCGGGATCAGGGTAAGGATTTGTTTTTTTGAGCAAAACGATAAGAAGCTGACGAGCATTGCATAGGAGATCGAAGATGATGAGATCGACTCTGCTTTTGCGGCGCTCGCTTTGGATGCTTGTGGGCTGGCGTACATCGTCATCACCCTGTGTGAAGACATCTTAAACCGCGACGATAAAATACCCGACCAAACTCAGGCGGATTCTGGAGGACTTGCGAGGTAAATCGTGATTCTTCTCCCGCCCTGTATTTGTTAATATCTCGGCAGAGCTGATTGTGATCCCACCAAAAAGGAATCTGGAGGAGATACAAACCTTCGTTCATAAGAAGTCACACCGGAAGCTCTACCAGCGAATTCTTAAACATGGCTCGGACGAGCAGAAAGTCCAGTCTTATCGTGATCAGCTGCGGTGTTGGCAAGGGAAATTCGGGGTGAGCACCTTCGCCTTGATCACGTACGTCGAGTCAACTCATCTAAATCCACGCAGTTAAACAGCGAAAATGCCATCCACGATTCACTCCAGGATATCATCGACGAGAAACTTCGTAAACTCGACCTTGAGGAACACGCAACGCGGAAAGCAAAGGGCTCATCCACTCGTCCCGATGTCTGTTCAACTACGACTTCCCCATCACCGCCAATCGAGAAACCATTACCTACGATCATGTTATCCGTCCATCCTGAAAAGGAAGACCCGCCTCCCACTCCAGATCCCTTAAACTCAGTGCTTCAGATAAAAGATAACGAGACCCAGCCTGCGAACATCAAAGAGGAAGCAGAAGCAAAACGGAAGGAACGCCTTGAAGAGGACCGTCGGCTAAAGAAAGCAGAGCGAGAACGGTGGAGGAAGTCTGAACAAGAGTTCATCCAGCTCCCAGCAGCGAAAATCGACGGCGATGAAATCATCACACCCTTCCTGCCGAAAATGCACGAACCTTCATCTCCTCAGTCTCTACAACCCGTTCCTCAATTACACAACGACGTCCCGAAACTTCCTCCTATCGTCAGTAAAGAGGATAAGAAGATCGCCGAGGACCTACATTACAGCACGCAGAAGGAGTTGGAGGCGGAAGACGAGCGACAGGCGTTCCTCTTAGCGGCCAAGATTCAACGGGAATGGGAAGCCGAGGAACAAGAAATGAAAAGGCGTAGCGTGTCGTCGAACAGAGGGGTGAAGAGATAACGTTGAAGAAAGGACACCGGCTGACATGGGAAGGACATCCGCCGCCTAGGCATTATATCCCACATATAACCCCTCCTCTGAGAATGAAGCCACAACAGCCGTCGTGAGGCTGTACCGCGTACGATGGTAAATGTTAAATTTTTACATGATATCTCAAAGACCATTTCGGTCCTTATAAATTGACATAAATTGACTCGTCAGTCGCCTTGGCGAATCGAAATATTTTTCGGGAACAGCCCCAGTGAACATTAGTCTTCGATTAGGGGCCGCTTAATTTCTCTGGCTGTGCTCACAGGTAGAACGTTTCTTCTATTTTTCCACGTGATCCGCATAGCGAGCATCGGGCCGGATCAATTCGCCGAGGGATGCAGAACAGGGGCATATTTTGAGTAGCCATATCTCTAGAGTGAGGATGGACAAGAGGAGATATAACGGTCCACCATCCCCCCCGACGAGTCCAACAGATGCTATACCCAAATACAGTTACCGCCGAGCACTAATTAAGTGGTCACGAAATTCTGCATTGCAATTAGGCCTTGCTATGCCAGAAATCTTATTTAGAGGTTGTGGGTTGCCAGGCAGTGTTTGTGGACGAGTCAACAGAAGAAATTTCGAATGCATGATACACGCAGATCGGTTACTTCCAGATTTAGCGACATCGCCATTGTCGTTGCTGTGCAAACCATGGGCGCCTTTATACCTCACAAAAGGAACGCTCATGGTTTAGACTTCATTCTATATCCTCATTCACCATCCCCAAGTATGTCGGAAATGTGGGCACCAAACGATTGCCGGCCTTCCTCAGGGACTGATAATGTGATCGCAACCTCTGCCATCGTTCTAACCGCCCTTCGATCTGCAGGACCAACAATACCTGGTTTGGGTGTTGCCGCAGAAATTGCTCTTCGAATAATTACTCTTGTCGAGGTACATCTATTTATTTCCTGCAACGCTTCTTATGAATTTCACATATATAGAGTGTCAAGGACAACAATGCCGGCTTCGTTGATCTCGCGAATGATGCTTGTGGCCTTGTATATACCCTCGTCGTTGAGTGTCGTCGATTAATGAACAACGGACAAAAGATTCCAGACCATATCCAACAACACATTCGAGCACTTTCAGAGTAGGCCATCGTTGCTCCACCGTGAAGAATTTACTTACAAAGTGTATTTAGAAACCTCGTATCGATTGAAAGTTTTACAAAGAAGAAGCTGAAACGAAACGGGCTCAGGAAAATGATGAGCCATAGCAAGGACATGGCGGATATCGCGCGATACAGGGAGATGCTGAAGCAGTCGCTCAACATATATGGAGTCGGTATTACTCATGTACCGGGTCCAATCATTTTTCATAACATTCTTTAGATCCAAAGCAACATCACAATCCAGGAATATCTACAGCAGCTCATGGAGCAACTACAAAGGCAGCGAGCAGAGATGGAGACCGAGAGACGACGACGCATCGAGGAAGAAAGACGGGCGAAGGAAGAACAAGCATCCCAGGCCGAGATTCACAGAATACAAGAAGAGGAACGTGCGCGGCATGCCGAGCTCGAAGCTGAGCAGGCGCATGAAAAGAGAAGACGTGCCCATATGATTGCAAAACTCAAGCAATCACAAGCTGATGAACTTAGACTGATCCAAGAAGAGAATGCGCGTCTAGAGCTCGAACAGCAGTCGCTTCGGCAGAGATTGGAGAGAACGCCTAGTCCACGGCCTCAAAATTACCTCGCCCCCAATTTCCCAATGCCACCGATGAACCCGTACTCGTACCCTGTACACCTCCTGCCGCCGCAACCGCTCTACTCCCAGCCTCGCGGCGGAATATCGTTGCAGAATGTCTCGGGAAGCAATATTTCAATCAACTCAACTCCGCCATCCGAGGCTCTTTTACCTCCGGTGGTTAACAACATCAACTCTGGAAACATCTCGAATGTTTCTATTTCCAACGTCAACAGTAATAATACTAAACGTATGTGTCGTCCAATTTAACATATTCCTTCTTATTCTCTTCCTCTATGTAGCCCGCCGAAAAGCCAAAACCTAAGCATGCTCAGCGTTCG
>Ga0307513_10007830_pt1 | contig 13779 bp, 12 predicted proteins | sample 15_EM_MG_FD_202174 | JGI IMG/M metagenome (GOLD analysis project Ga0307513, IMG submission 202174) | Populus trichocarpa ectomycorrhiza microbial communities from riparian zone in the Pacific Northwest, United States - 15_EM | ecosystem: Host-associated > Plants > Roots > Unclassified | place... | reverse complement strand
GGGCAGGGAGCCCGGCAGCAATCTGCCTGATCGCCGCGCCGTGCTCGTGCGCTGGGGTTTCACGCCGGGCTGGGTCAAGGACCCGAAGGAATTCCCGCTGCTGATCAACGCGCGTTCCGAAACCGCGATCGGCAAGGCGTCCTTCCGCGCGGCCATGCGCCATCGCCGCGTGCTGATTCCGGCTTCCGGCTTCTACGAATGGCACCGTCCGTCCAAAGAAAGCGGCGAGAGGCCGCAGGCCTATTGGATCAGGCCGCGCCAGGGAGGGATCATCGCCTTTGCCGGGCTGATGGAGACCTGGTCCTCGGCGGATGGCTCCGAGGTCGATACCGGCGCGATCCTGACGACATCAGCCAATGCAGGCATATCCGCGATCCACGATCGCATGCCCGTTGTCATCAAGCCTGAAGATTTCTCGCGCTGGCTCGATTGCAAGACGCAGGAGCCGCGTGAGGTGGTCGACCTGATGCGGCCGGTTCAGGACGATTTCTTCGAGGCCGTGCCGGTCTCCGACAAGGTCAACAAGGTCGCCAATATGGGGCCTGACCTGCAGGAGCCGGTCGCCATCGAAAAGCTGCCCAAGGCGCCCGAGAAGAAAAGGCCCGACGACGGCCAGCTCAGCTTCTTTTGAAGATACGGTCGTGCTGCTCGGCAGCCTGTCGGCTGCCTATCGAGGCGCCGACAGTCTCGCATACGGTCTTGGCGCCGCGGCTGCGTCGTTCATCTGGTTCTTCGGCTGGGCTATGGTGCCAGGCTGTTGCAGCCGATCTTTGCCAGACCCACCGCGTGGCGGGTTTTGGACGGTATTATCGGCGTCGTCATGGGGCCTCTGGCGATAAGCCTCGTCATTCGCTTCGTTAGCGCTGCCTAACGCATGTCGTCCAAAAGCATGCTGCAGTTTTGGGATAGCGACATGCATGAAACAAAGACTTGAAGCGCGTCGTATGAATGCGGTTCGACGCGCGGCACTTCAAGCGGATTTCTTGATGCCCGGCTTGTTCTTCGCCATCAACGATGCTGCGACGACAGCCTTCAGGCCGACCGGGCGATAGTTGGCGCAGAGGTCAGGCTTGGCCGCCTGCGGTTCAATGGCACTGGTCTTCTTCGAGGTCATGGTACTCTCCTTAACGCGGTTCCCTAGACATTTTGTATTTTGCTGTTTCGTTGCAAATAGCGACAAAACAGAGACCTAGCTTATCAGGATTTGTGAACAGCCACCATAATTCGCGAGGCTTAACTGAAGCCTACGTTGGTTAATACTTACTGAAGAGGGTTAAGGTTAGATGTGACGACCGATATCGTCCTCGCCGATACCCGGTTCCTCGATCGTCAAAGTCCCGTATTTCCGCTGCCATTTCCGCGCGCCGAAAGGAAGCGATACGAGGTAGGCGACAACGGTGAAGACCATGACCTCCCAGGTGTAGCTCATCAGCAGAGCCACATAGAGCACGACGCCGAGCATCATCGGCAGCACGAGATCACGCCGCAGCCGGTTGCCTTCCGATTTGCCGGACCAGACCGGCAGTCGGCTGATCAGCAGGAAGGCGATGAGCACGGTGTAGATCGAAGAGAAATAGGCGAAGGTGCGGTCCGTCGCCAGCCCGAGGAAGCCGAGATAGACCGGCAGCAGCACCAGCATGGCGCCGGCCGGCGCCGGCACGCCGACGAAATATTCCGATTGCCAGCTCGCCTTGTTCTCGCGTTCGGCCATGACGTTGAAACGGGCAAGGCGAAGACCGGCGGCGATCGCATAGATCAGGGCGGCGATCCAGCCGAGCGAGCGCGCCTGGTCGAGCGCGAAGACATAAACGACGAGGGCAGGGGCGACGCCGAAATTGACGATGTCGGCAAGCGAATCCATCTGTGCGCCGAACTTCGAGGTCGCCTTCATCAGCCGCGCCACACGTCCGTCAATGCCGTCGAGGAAAGCGGCGAGCAGCACCATGGAGACGGCGAGTTCGTAACGGTTTTCGAAAGCCAGCCGGATGCCGGTCAGCCCGGCGCAGATCGCCAGAATGGTGATGAGGTTCGGAACGACGAGCCGCAGCGGGATTTCGCGCAGGCGCGGGCCGCGGGCCGAATCATCCGGTCCGTTGGGCTCGAAGGGCGGAAAGGGCGTTTCCATGTCGCGCTCCAATTGTTTTTAGCTGCGGCGGCTGATGACAGGACCCTTGGCCGAGGCGAATTCGGCGATGACCGTTTCCCCCGCAACCGCCGTCTGGCCGAGTGCCACGCGTGGCGCGGCACCAGCCGGCAGGAATACGTCGAGACGCGAGCCGAAGCGGATCAGGCCGAAGCGCTCACCGGCATCCAGCGGTTCGTTCGGATTGGCCCAGCAGAGGATGCGCCGCGCAACGAGGCCGGCGATCTGCACGACGCCGATCTGGCCGTGGCGGGTCTCGATCACCAGTCCGTTGCGCTCGTTATCCTCGCTCGCCTTGTCGAGCTCGGCGTTGACGAAGCTGCCGGAGCGGTAGTTGATGCTGACGATGCGCCCGCGCATCGGCGCCCGGTTCACATGGCAGTTGAAGACGTTCATGAAGACCGAGATGCGCAGCATCGGCTCGGAGCCAAGGTTGAGCTCGGCCGGCGGGGTGACCATCTGGATCGCCGAAACCTTGCCGTCGGCGGGAGAGATCACCAGGTCGTCGTCCTGCGGGGTCACGCGCTCCGGATCGCGGAAGAAATAGGCGCACCACAGCGTGAAGATCATGCCGATCCAGAAGAGCGGTTTAAAGATCCAGCCCAATATCAGCGACGCGACGAAGAAGGCGGCAACGAAGGGATAACCTTCCTTGTGCACGGGCACGATCGTGTTGCGAACCGTGTTGAACAGGCTCATGGTTGCCGAACTCCTTGCGTTTTCGTTTTCGCTGGTTACCGAAAAACCACCTCCGGGGCAATGCCGCGGCATCGCCGCCCGCTTTCATGCCACGGTTCTGAACAACAAAACCGGTGCCAATGCGGGTTTCCCCTCTCAGCTCGCTGGCGCCAACCGCGTTATCACGCCCATGTCGTCGCTTTCACGCACCTGCTTCAAGTGCTCCTCGGCCTGTGTCGCCTCGCGCTGGCGGTTCCACATCGAGGCATAGAGGCCATTCCTTTCGAGAAGCACGGCATGCGTTCCGCGCTCGGCGATCTCGCCACTTTTCAGGACGATGATCTCGTCGGCGCTGATCACCGTCGAAAGCCGGTGAGCGATAACAAGCGTCGTGCGGTTCTTCGAAACCACATCGAGTGCTGCCTGGATTTCCCGTTCCGTCGTCGTGTCGAGCGCCGAGGTCGCCTCGTCGAGGATGAGGATCGGCGGCGCCTTGAGGATGGTGCGGGCGATCGCCACGCGCTGCTTTTCGCCGCCCGAAAGCTTCAGCCCGCGCTCGCCGACCTTGGTCTCGAAACCTTCGGGCAGCAATTCGATGAAATGGGCGATCTGCGCCACCTCGGCAGCCGCAAAGACCTCGCCGTCGCTGGCGGATGTGCGGCCGTAGCGGATGTTGTAGGCGACGGTGTCGTTGAAGAGCACTGTATCCTGCGGCACCATGCCGATCGCCGTGCGCAGGCTCTTCTGTGTCACTGTGCGGATATCCTGACCGTCGACGGTGATTGCGCCGCTCTGGATATCGTAGAAACGATAGAGCAGGCGCGACAGTGTCGATTTGCCCGCGCCCGACGGGCCGACGACGGCGACCGTCTTGCCGGCCGGCACCTCGAAGGAGATGCCCTTCAGGATCGGGCGAGCCGCATCGTAGGCGAAGTGCACGTCCTTGAAGGAGATTGCTCCCTGGCCGATCCGAAGCTCGGTCGCATCGGGCGCGTCGTTGACCTCGGCCTTCACCTCCAGCAGGTCGAACATCTGTTCGATGTCAGTCAGGCCCTGGCGGATTTCGCGGTAGACGAAGCCGATGAAGTTGAGCGGCACGGAAAGCTGCAGCAGCATCGAATTGACGAAGACGAAATCGCCGACCGTCTGCTCGCCGCGCTGGACGGCCATCGCCGACAGCACCAGCATGACGGTTGTGCCGATGCCGAAAATGACGCCCTGGCCGAAGTTCAGCCAGCCGAGTGAGGTCCAGACATCCGTCGCCGCTTTCTCGTAGCGCTCCATCGATTTGTCGAAGCGCTTCGCCTCCATCTCCTCATTGCCGAAATATTTGACGGTCTCGAAGTTGAGGAGGGTGTCGATCGCCTTGGTGTTGGCGTCGGTATCGCTGTCGTTCATCGCCCGGCGGATGGCGATGCGCCAGTCCGATGCGCGGATCGTGAACCAGATATAGGCCCAGACCGTAAAGGCAGTGACGGCGAGATAGGAGAAGCCGTAACCCCACCAGAAGATCACTGCCGTCAGCAGGAATTCGATGACTGTCGGGATTGAATTGAGGATCGTGAAACGGACGATCGTCTCGATGCCCTTGGTGCCACGCTCGATGATGCGAGAGAGACCGCCGGTCTTGCGCTCCAGATGGAAGCGCAGCGACAGTTCGTGCATGTGCACGAACGTCCTGTAGGCGAGCTGGCGCACTGCATATTGGCCGACGCTGGCAAAGAGCGCGTCGCGCAGCTGGTTGAGGCCGAGCTGGATCAGGCGGGTGATGTTGTAGGCGATCACCAGCGCGATGGCGCCGGCAAGCAGCGGCGGCACCGTGCCGGCAAGATCCATCCTGCCGTTCAGCGCATCGGTCGACCATTTGAAGAAATAGGGGACGAGCAGCAGCACGAACTTGGAGATCAGCAGGTAGACCGAGGCCCAGACGACGCGCATCTTGAGGTCGGTCCGGCCGGCCGGCCACATATAGGGCCAGAGGTTGAGAAGCGTCTGCAGCAGGTTGGATTCCGAGACTGTCTTGCCGTTTGCCATGCGTGTCTCCAGCCCGGACGGGCTTTGCCGCGGTTGCGGCGCTTCGATGACGGCAAAAGCACGGACATGGACCGTGCCCGAAAGCGCTTTCCGCAACCTGCAGCCGCCATCGCCAGATAGGGTCTTGAGCGGACGAATACAACAATTGCGGGGCGAAGGAAAAGACAGGCCGGGCGGGATAACCGCCCGGCCTCGTCATGTTGTTTCGGAGCTTAGAGGTGCTGGCCGGAGAGGCGCTTGCGGTGCAGCTCTTCGGCGTTCGGCAGCGCGTCCTTCGGCAGGCCGAAGATCTGGCCGGGGCGGATGCGGTCCGGGTCGATGATCTTGTCCTCGTTGGCGATATAGATCGTCGTATAGCGAACGCCGAGGCCATAGGTGCGGCGCGAGATCTGCCAGAGCGTGTCGCCGCGGCGGATGATGACCGCGGCGTTGTTTGCCGTCAGCGGCGCCTGCTCGATGGTTTTCGGCTGGTTGCTTCCGACATCGTTTGCCGACGGTGCTGCCGGCGCCGGTGCTGGGGTGAGTTCGGCGATCATCGCGCCGAGCTTTTCGAGCGCGCTGCCCACGGATTTCGCATCTTTCGGCAGGCCCTGCAGCAGTTTCAGTGCGTTACCGGCGATCTGCGAGGCGGAGCCGGACGTCTGCTTGAAGGCGTCGGACGCATCGACGGCCGGCCGGAAGTCGGCGAGCGAGCGCAGCGCGAATTCCGTTGCTGAGCGCGCTGCCGCAAGCTGTTCGGCGCCGGGCAGCTTGCCGTCGGCAAACAGACCCTTGAGCAGGCCGAAGGCCTTGCTGGCTTCGGCCTTGAGCTTGCCGAGCTCGCCTTCGTCGAGCGGCACCATCGAGGAGGCGCCGTTGGCATCGGCGGGGCCGGATTGCGCGGCGACCCTTACCTGATCGCCAGCCGGGCGATTGAAGTTCACCGCCGCGCGCACGATCACCTTGCCGGCCGGGTCAACGACATCGACGCGGATCTTGTGGTCGCCGACCGACAGCGTCATCACGCCGTCGATGACGAAATGGCCGTCGGAGCCGGCCGTGTCCTGGCCGATGAGGTTGTCGTCGGCATAACCGAGCACCTTGGCGTTGGAATGCGCCGTGCCGGCAATGAAGATCTTGTTGCCCTCGATCTCGACGGCGTTGACCATCACATCGGGCACATTGGTCTGGTCGGGTGCGGCGGTGCCCGGGATGGCCGGCGCCGTATTGGCGCTGCCGGAGGAGGCGTCGGGCTGGTTCGGCGTCTGCAGCGCCAGCTCGCCAGTCGGCGCAGCCGAGGTGTCACCTGTCGCCGGCTTGTCCGTAGGCGGTGCCATCGGATTGGAGGCGTCGGCCACTTCCGTTCCGGCCTTCGGCGCCGTGATGATGCGGCTCGGCGCGCCGGGCTTGGAGACCATAGCGAGCAGATTGGCGCCGTTGCCGTCCTTTGGCACCGAAATGGTCGCGACCTCTTCCGAGAGCCTGCTCTTGCCGTCCTTGCCCGTGACCTTGAGCACGAGCTGGTGGTCGCCGGCCGGAAGCGGATCGTCGAGGACGGCGGCGAAATCGCCGCTCGGGCCGACATCGGTCGTCGTCACCACCTTATCGCCGTCGAGCACCTCGAGCTTGCCGTTCGGCTCGGCGGAGCCGGCGATCACGGTCGAGCCGTCGGGTTCGACGCGCAAGACGTCGAAGGCCGGAAGCTTCGGAGCGTTATTTTCCGCTGCCGTGGTCCCTGCAGGGGCGGGCTCGGGCGCACTGGTCAGCGCGGCCTCGGCCTTGGCGATCGCGACAAGCGCATCGGCGATGTTCTCAGGCAGCGACTGCACGATGGCGAGCGCCTTCGTCGCGCCGTCCTTGGCCTTGGTGGCGAGTGTCTGGGTCGCGGGATCGAGGCCGTCGGGGGCTGCGAAACCGGCAAGCGCGGTGAGCGCGTTGACGGCCTTGGTCTTGGCGGCGGTGAAAACGTCAGTCGTGGGACCTTTGCCGTCGGCAAACAGCGCCTTGAGCTCGCTGAGCGACACGCCGGCATCGGCAGAGAGGCGACCAACCTGGTCGGCGACAGCAGCTGCGTCGGCCGCGGCGGGGCGCGATGTCTTTGCCGCTTCGTTAACCGTGTTCTTGAGTTCCGTGCTCGCCTGGTTGATAGCGTCGCCGACCTTGGCTGCATCGCCGCCGATACGCGGCATGACGAAAAACACCATCAGTATGATTGCGATTGCGAGGACTGCAAGAGCCAGCAAGCCGGCACGGTTCTTCATCATTATGTCTCCCGAGGCGGCAATTTGCCGTAATACCCAAAATTGCTAGCGATTCCCGTTGCTTTCCACAAGCATTCAAAGCAATTAGGCAAGCTAGGCATGCTGCTTTTCAGTCAATTTTCTTGACTGCATTGAAATGGAATAGTTGTTTTGCCCTTATGACCGAACAATCTGTATCGATTCGATCCATCTGCGTTTACTGCGGCTCCAGGCCGGGACGCGATCCTTCCCACATGGCGGCCGGGCGTGCTCTCGGAAGAGAGATCGCCGAATACGGCCTGCGCCTCGTCTATGGCGGGGGTACCAAAGGCATTATGGGCGCGGTTGCTAGCGGCGTGCTTTCAGGCGGCGGTCAGGTCACGGGCATCATTCCCGAATTCCTGATCGATATGGAAGCGACTCGCCATTCGCTGGGTCAGCTCAATGAACTTATTGTAACCCCTGACATGCATGCGCGCAAACATACGATGTTTGAGCGTGCCGATGCCTTCGTCGCGCTGCCCGGCGGCATCGGCACGCTGGAGGAGATCGTCGAGATCATGACCTGGGCGCAGCTCGGTCGTCATGAAAAACCGATGATCTTCGCCAACATCAACGGGTTCTGGGATCCGATGATGGAACTGATACGCCACATGACCGAGGAAGGCTTCCTGCACACCGCCCACCGGGTGCAGCCGCTCGTCATCGACGAGGTTTCCGGCATCATCCCGGCGATCATGGCCCAGGCAGCCGAACTCGCCGCCGATCGCGACGGCGAGGACGAGGTGATTTCGAAGATGTAGGATCTACAGTGCCGCGCGTCTTTTCAGACGCGCAAAGGACGCTGTAGCACTTTGAATTGCCGCAGGCTTCAGCGCGCGCGGCTGCCTTGCAGCATCGACCAGCTGTAGAGAAACAGCCCCGCCCAGATCAGCGGGAAGGCAATCATGCGCGCCGTGCCGAGCGGCTCGTGGAAAGCGAAGACGGCAATCAGGAAGATCATCGTCGGCGCGATATACTGCATGATGCCGATCGTCGAGAGTTTCAGGAGTTTGGCGCCGTTCGCATAAATCATCAGCGGCACGGCTGTGATGACGCCGCAACCGAGCAGCAGGGCCGTATCGGCGGCACCGGTGCGGAAGAGATGGCCTTCGCCGCTGCCGAATTCGAGATAGAGGATGTAGAGGAGGGCCGGCCCGCTGAGGATCAGCACTTCCAGGAAAAATCCCTGATTCGGCCCGAGCGGCAGCGTCTTGCGCAGCAGGGCGTAGAAACCCCACGTGATTGCCAGCGTCAGCGCCACCCACGGAATGCCGCCGCTCTCAAGGGCGAGAATGGCGACGGCGAGCGCCGCCAGCGCGATTGCCGCGATCTGCAGCGGCTGCAGCTTCTCCTTGAGGAACACCGCGCCCATGAAGATACTGAACAGCGGATTGATGAAATAGCCGAGTGCCGCATCCAGCGAATGACCGGCGCCGATGGCCCAGACATAGGTGCCCCAGTTGACGGTGATCAGCGACGCCGTCAGCGCCGCCATCGCCAGCATGCGCGGTGAGCGGAGCGCTGCGCGGATATCCCTAGTGCGCCCGAGCACGATGAGCACGATACCCGCCAGCGGCAGCGACCAGATGATGCGGTGCGCGATCACCTCGGCCGGCGAGATATGCGCCACCGCCTTCATGTAGATCGGCAGGAAGCCCCAGAGCAGATAGGCCGTCAGCGCGAAGGCGAAACCGCGTGGACTGTCTTCGTTCTTGGCCAACGGAACGTATGCATCGGTCGACATCGGGTGTTTCCATCTTTGTTCTTCTTCTGATCCGGCCTAGCTTAAGCGCCATGAATAGGCCAATTCATTTCGTTGAATGGATGATTGAAGGATTTGAGGCGGGAGAAGAGCAATGGATGAAACACGGCTTGCGATCTGCAGAGAGGCCTTCGGCAGGCAAATGCTGGCAAAAGCCGGTATCGACCGCGACGACGCCCTGCGCGAGGCCTTCGCCTGCATCCCGCGGGAGCATTTTCTCGGCCCGCCGCCATGGCGCATCTCGAATGGTTTCAGCTATGTCGACATTCTCTCCAGCGATCCCGTCGTGCTGTATCAGGATGTCCTCGTCGCCCTCCAGGAGGAGAGAGGGGTCAACAATGGCAGCCCCTCGCTGCATGCTAAGGGCCTGCATGAGCTGGCGCCGCGGCCAGGAGAAAGCGTCTGCCATATCGGTGCCGGCGGCGGTTATTATACCGCGCTGCTGTCCCACATGGTCGGGCCGGCCGGCAAGGTGATCGCCGTGGAGTTCGATGAGGCGCTCGCCAAACGAGCCGCCGACAATCTCAGACCCTACCCGAATGTCGAGGTCGTCAATGGCAACGGGCTGGAATGGCCTCGGGAGAGAACCGATGCCGTCTATGTCAATTTCGCCATCCACCGGCCATCGATAAGTTGGGTCGACAATCTCGCGCCAGGCGGCCGCCTCGTTTTCCCCTTATGCGCCCCTAGACGCGATGAAAGGAATAGGCTCGCCCCTCATAGTTCCCGTGGTGGCCTGTTCCTCTTTGAGCGTCTGCCAGGTGAATATCGCGCCAGCTATCTCAGCCCGGCATTCTTCGTCTGGGGGGAGGGCGTAACCGGCTCCATGGAAAGCTACGTTGCGCTCGATGCCGCCTTTCGCAGCGGCGGCATGGAAAATATCCGGCGCCTGCGCTGGAAGGCGAAGCCCGAAGAGAGCGAATGGTATTCCGACGAGGATTGGGGTCTCGTCGCCGGACCGGCGGAATAGCGGTTATTCCGCCGCGATCTTGCCCGCCAGCTGCCGGTTCTTCATCAACTTGTAGATGACGGAGTCCATCAGCGCCTGGAACGAGGCGTCGATGATGTTCTCCGAGACGCCGACCGTCCACCAGCGTATGCCGTCGCTGTCGGTGGATTCGATGAGCACCCGGGTGATCGCCTCCGTGCCGCCATTGAGGATACGTACCTTGAAGTCGGCGAGCACCAGATCGTCGATCTCATGCTGGTACTTGCCGAAATCCTTGCGCAGCGCGAGGTCGAGCGCGTTGACCGGGCCTTCGGCATCGGCAACCGACATCAGCGTCTGGCCGTCGATGGTGATCTTGACCACCGCCTCCGAGACGATCTTCACACGGCCAAGACTGTCGAAGCGCCGCTCGATCATCACGCGGAAGCCTTCGATGGTGAAGAATTCCGGGATCGTGCCGAGCGTGCGGCACGCCAGCAGCTCGAAGCTCGCATCCGCGCCCTCATAGGCATAGCCGATGGATTCACGTTCCTTGACGATCGAGATCAGCAGATCGAGCTTGGGATCGTCCTTGGCGACCTCGATGCCGCGCCGCTTCAGCGCATTGATGAAGTTCGCCTTGCCGCCCTGGTCCGATACCATGACCTTGCGGAAATTGCCGACGCTTTCCGGCGGCACGTGCTCATAGGTCCGCGGGTCCTTGAGCAGCGCGGATGCATGGATGCCGGCCTTGGTGGCGAAGGCGGAAACACCGACATAGGGCATCTGATGGTCAGGCGAGCGGTTGAGCAGCTCGTCGAAGGCATGCGAGAGCCGGGTGAGGTTGAGCAGCCGCTCCTCGTCGATCGCCGTTTCGAAACGTGTATTGTAGGCGCTCTTCAGCGCCAAAGTCGGGATCAGTGTCACCAGATTGGCGTTGCCGCAGCGCTCGCCGATGCCGTTCAGCGTACCCTGGATCTGCCTGACGCCGGCTTCGACGGCAGCCAATGAATTGGCAACCGCCTGGCCGGTGTCGTTATGGGCATGAATGCCCAGACAGTGGCCGGGAACACCTGCGGCGATCACAGCCTCGACGATGGCGCGCACCTCCGGCGGCTGCGTCCCGCCATTGGTGTCGCAGAGCACGACCCAGCGGGCGCCGCTCTCATAGGCCGTCTTGGCGCAGGCGAGCGCATAGGCCGGATTGGCCTTGAAGCCGTCGAAGAAATGCTCGCAATCGACCATCGCCTCCTTGCCGGCATTGACCGCCGCCTTGACGCTTTCGGCGATGCATTCGAGGTTTTCCTCGTTGGTGCAGCCGAGCGCCACCGCGACGTGATAATCCCAGCTCTTGGCGACGAAACAGATGGCGTCGCTTTTGGCCTGCAGCAGCCCGGCAATGCCTGGATCGTTGGAGACGGAAACGCCCGCCCGTTTCGTCATGCCGAAGGCGACGAAGGCAGCCTGGCTGGTGCGCTTCTCGCTGAAGAAGGCAGTATCGGTCGGATTGGCGCCGGGATATCCGCCCTCGACGTAGTCGATGCCGAATTCGTCCAGCATGGCCGCGATCGCAATCTTGTCCTCGACGGAGAAGTCGATACCGGGCGTCTGCTGCCCGTCCCGGAGCGTCGTGTCGAAGAGGTAGATGCGTTCTTTCATGTCGTTTCCTCCCGCCAGGCGGGTTGTCATGGAGTGCGGATGCTGCCTAACACCAACAATCAGTCTTGTTTCCCGGCAAACCTGTCCGTCGCCCTGATCAGTTGATCGAGGATGCCGGGCTCCGAATAGGCATGGCCCGCACCGTCGATCAGGTGGAAATCAGCCTTCGGCCAGGCCTTGTGCAGCAGCCAGGCGTATTTTGCCGGGCAGGGCATATCGTAGCGGCCTTGCACGATGACGCCTGGAATATCCTTGAGCTTGTCGGCATCGCGGATCAGCTGTCCCTCATCCATCCAGCCGGCATTGACGAAGAAAAGGTTCTCGATGCGCGCAAAGGCATAGGCGAATTCCGCCTCCTCGAACTTGCCGCTCGTCGAGGGCTCCGGCAGGAGCGTGATCGTTTCGCCTTCCCAGATGCTCCAGGCCTGCGCCGCCTCGAGACGAACGGCCTTGTCCTCGTTAGTCAGGCGGCGATGATAGGCATGCATCATCTCATGCCGCTCTTCAGGCGGGATGGGGGCGATGAAGCGCTCCCACTTGTCGGGGAACATTTCCGAGACACCGAACTGGTAGTACCAGTCGAGCTCGGCCTTCGTCAGCGTATAGATGCCGCGCAGGATCAGCTCGGACACGCGCTCCGGATGCTTTTCGGCATAGGCAAGCGCCAGCGTCGAGCCCCAGGAGCCGCCGAACACCTGCCACCTGTCGACGCCGGCCATTTCGCGCAGCCGCTCGATATCGGCGACGAGGTGCCAGGTCGTGTTGGCATTGAGCTCGGCATGCGGCGTCGACCTGCCGCAGCCGCGCTGATCGAACAGCATGACGTCGTAGAGAGCAGGATCGAAAAGCCGGCGATGGGCAGGCGAGATGCCGCCGCCCGGGCCGCCATGCAGGAAGACGGCGGGCTTGGCCCCAGGCGTTCCCGAGCGCTCCCAGTAGATCATATGGCCATCGCCGACATCGAGGTGGCCGGAAGCAAAAGGCTCGATCTCGGGATAGAGGGTGCGGAAGATTTCGGTCATATCTTCAAGCCTTTCGCGGGCCAAACTTCTGTGTCGTGATCGGGATGCTGGAAGGAGATGATCGACTCCTGGCGTGTGTAGAAATCGAGGTCCTTCAGCACCGGCGCCTTGAAAATTTCCTCAACCCAGGGCAGGCGAGCCTCGTAATTCACCTGGATCTGCGGTGCGAGATCGCTGCGGTCGTCGAAGGTGCCGATGGCAAGCTCCAGACCTCCAGGATGACGGTAGACCATCGGCGTGCCGCAATCGCTGCAGAAGCCGCGCTCGATATTGACCGAGGACTGGAAGTAGCTCGGCTCGCCGCGCGTCCATTCCATGCCTTCTTCGGGTGCAGTGACGAGCGCGGAGAAGAAGCCGCCGAACTGCTTCTGGCACATGCGGCAATGGCAGATCGAGGGTCGCCCCAGCTTGCCTGATATACGGAAGCGCACCGCGCCGCACTGGCATCCGCCTGTTTTTATCGTATCCGTCATGGGGTTTCTCCGAGGGGCCAGCTTTTCGTGTCGTGGTCCGGATGCTGATGATTGCTTGCCGCAATCGCGTTTTCGCGGTCGGGCGTTTCAGGCTGTGGTTCCAGCGGCAGGCCGTCCAGCGCGTGAAACCAGGACATCTTGCGGCCCGTGTTCGATTGCATCACCGGCTTGACCGCATCGGGATCATCAAGCGAGCCGAGCGTGATGTTGATGAATTCAGCGTCGGGAATGTCGTAGAATAGCGGCGTGCCGCAATCGCCACAGAAGCCGCGCCGCACCAGATCCGAGGATTGAAACCATCTCGGCGCGCCGCGCGTCATCGTAAAGTCGGCGCGCATCACGCCGGCAAGCGGCATGAAATAATTGCCCGCCGCCTTCTGGCACATGCGGCAATGGCAAAGATGGGGATAGCCGAGTTCGCCTCTGGCGCGGTAACGCACCGCGCCGCACTGGCACCCACCGCTTCTGTCCGGTTCCGTCGTCATCCGCGCTCCTTCGGCGGCCATGCCTGCGTTTCATGGTCAGGATGCTGGTAGGAGACGATCTCGAGCACGAAGGGGGCCGCCTCCGCATCCTCCTCCGTGCGGTGCCCCGGCAACGCGTGCAGATGATCGACGAAGCCGATCTTGCCCTCGATGCCATATTGCACCACCGGCGGAAAAGCCGAAGGATCGTCGAAGGCGCCTGCAGCGATCGCAATTCCATCAGGCGCCTCATAGGAAAGCGGCGTGCCGCAATCGCTGCAGAAGCCGCGCTCGACGAAATTGGAAGAGCGAAACGTCTTCCGCTCTCCCCGCGTCCATTCGAAATCGGCGCCGC
>Ga0307513_10007829_pt1 | contig 13779 bp, 17 predicted proteins | sample 15_EM_MG_FD_202174 | JGI IMG/M metagenome (GOLD analysis project Ga0307513, IMG submission 202174) | Populus trichocarpa ectomycorrhiza microbial communities from riparian zone in the Pacific Northwest, United States - 15_EM | ecosystem: Host-associated > Plants > Roots > Unclassified | place... | reverse complement strand
CCGGGTGACGATCGTCGATCGTGACCCCGGGCCGGAACCCGACGGCCGGTGGGCACGCAAGGGTGTCATGCAGTTCCACCACCCGCACGGGCTGCGGCTGTAGGTCACCGATTGCCTCGACGACGAGGCGCCCGGGGTGACCGGCGCGCTGCTGGCCGCGGGCGCCGAACGGACTGTGCTGCCCGCCGAGGGTGAGCGGCCCCGGCTCGTGCTCGGGATGCAGTGCCGGCGCTCGACCTTCGAGCGGGTGCTCCGCGCCGCCGCCGTCGCCCAGGCCGGCGTCACCTTGCTGCCGGGTCACGCCGACGACGTGCTGCGCGTCCGGGGCCGCGCGACCGGGCTGCGGGTCGACGGCCACGAATTGCCGGCCGATCTCGTGCTCAACGCGTCCGGGCGTAACGGGCGGTTCGGCGACGACCTGCGGGTGCCCGAGGCGGGCGCCGACTGCGGGCTGGCGTACGTCTCGCGGCACTACGAGCTGCTGCCCGGCGCCGAGCCCGGCCCGGTGAACAACCCGCTCGGCCTGATGATCCGGTTCCCGGGCTTTCTGAGCGGGGTGTTCCTGCAGGACAACCGCACCGTGTGCGTGCTGATCGCCCGGGTGAGCACCGATCGGGCGCTCGCCGACCTGCGGCACGAGGCGGCGTTCGACGCGGTGGCCCGGATCATCCCGGGGCTGGACGCGTGGACCAGCCCCGAGCGCAGCCGCCCACTCACCGGCGTGCTGCCGGGCGGCCATCTGCGCAACACGTACCGGGGGCAACTCGACGCGGCCGGCGAGGGCGACCCGGCGCTGCCCGGGCTGATCCACGTGGGCGACGCCGTCTGCACCACCAACCCGACCGCGGGCCGGGGCATCGCCACCTCGCTGATGCAGGTCCGGCGGCTGGTCGCGCTGCTCGACGAATCCGGCGACTTCGCGGCGGTCACGGCGGCCTTCGACGCCTGGTGTACCGAGCGGATCCGGCCGTGGTTCGCCGACCACCTGGCCTGGGACGCCGACCAGGTGCGCCAGTTGGCCGGCGAGGACGTCGACCTGTCCCGGCCGCTCAGCTCGGGGCACCTCGTCGCGGCCGGCGAGGCCGACCCGGCGCTGCGTGCCGTGATCGGCGAATACCTGCAGATGAACGCGCTGCCGGCGACGCTGGTCGCGCTCGAGCCGCGGGCCCGCGAGATCTACGCCGGAGGCTGGCGCCCGACAGTGCCCGAGCGACCCAGCCGCGACGACCTGGTCGAGCTGATCGCGCCGCTGAGCTCCACGAGACCTCCTACCTAGGGAGGAGGAGCGGTCGGACCTGCGGCCGCCAGGCGGGCCTGCGGGCGGACGATTCGATCTCCGCGCGCGCCGAGCATCAGGGCATGACTACTGCCGTCGCGAAAGCTCCCGCGCATTGGTACCGGCCGCTGACGTTCTTCGCCGCGGTCATGGCCGTGACCGCCGTCGTCGCTCTCGGCGGCATCTTCCTCGACTCGCGGATCCTCACCGGGGTCCCGATCTGGCTCAAGCCGTTCAAGTTCGCGATCTCGATCGGCGTGTACGCCGTTACGCTCGCGTGGATGCTCTCCCTACTGCCGCGCCGCAGCCGGGTCGCGGAGCGGGCGGCCACCGTGGTCATCGCGATGCTGACCGTCGAGATGCTGATCATCGTCGGCCAGGTCATCCGGGGCACGACCAGCCACTACAACGAGACGAGCGCCCTGAACTCCGTTCTCTTCGAGAGCATGGGCACCGCCATCCTGGTGGTCTTCGTGGCGCACTTCGTGATCGCCGTGGCCGTCGCACGTCGGCCACTCGCCGACCGCACCGCCGCGTACGCCGTCCGGCTCGGCCTGGGGTTGTCCCTGCTCGGCATGCTGGCGGCGGTGCCGATGGTGCTGCCGTCCGCCGCGCCCGGCATCGAGGGCATCAGCGGGGCGCACACGGTCGGGCTGGCCGACGGCGGGCCGGGGCTGCCACTGGTCGGCTGGAGCACGGTCGGCGGCGACCTGCGGATCGGGCACTTCGTCGGGCTGCACGCTCTGCAGGCGCTGCCGCTGCTGGCGATCCTGCTGAACCGTTTCCTCGCCGGCCGGCTGAGCGTGCCGACCAGGGCGCGGCTGCTGCTGGTGGCCGGGGCGGCGTACGCGATGCTCACGGTGTCGTTGACCTTGCAGGCCTTGCGCGCGCAACCGCTGCTGCGGCCGGACGTCCTCACCCTGACCGGCTGGGCGGCGCTGGCGATCGCGACCGTGCTGGCCGCCGCCCTGGTCGTCGCCCGCGGCCGCCGCCCCGAACTGGCGCTCGCCTCATGACCGGCCTGCTGTTCAGCCTGACGTTCGCGGTGGCGGCGCCGTTCTGGGTGCTGATGATCGTGCTGCCGCGCTGGTCGTGGAGCGCGCGGATCGTGTCGTCGCCGCTGATCGTCCTGCCGGTCGTGCTGATCTACGCCGTGCTGGTGCTGCCGAATCTCGCGACCGTGTTCCCCGCGGTGGCGTCGCCGACCCTGGCCGGCATCCGTGACCTGCTCGGCACCGCCGACGGGGCGGCGGCCGGCTGGGCGCACATGATCGCCTTCGACCTGTTCGTGGGCCGATGGGCCTGGCTGGACAGCCGCACCCGGCGGATCCCGGCCCTGGCGATGTCCCCGATCCTGCTGCTGACGATCCTGTTCGGCCCGCTGGGCCTGCTGGTCTACCTGCTCGCGCGGGCCCGCTGGCCGGAGCCCGCACCCGCCGGCAACGCCTAGGCTGACCGGCATGGGGTGGGTGAACAGGTTGTTCGACTGGCGGGACACGCTCGTCCGGATGCTGCTGCTCGACCTCAGCGGCGTCGGCTACCTGGTCTTCGGCACCCAGGACGGCAACCCGCCGACCACCCTGCAATGGATCCTGGCGGTGCTGGCGTTCGCCAGCGCGTTGATCTTCCATCGACACCCGCTGGTCGGCCTGCTGATCCAGGCGGCCCTGCTCGCGGCGTCGTTCGCTTTCCTTGACGACCCGACCATCAGCGAGGTCGGCACCGCCTGGATGCTGCTCGAGTTGGCCATGTGGGCGCGCCACCCGCGCACGATCTGGTGGTGCGCGGCCGTGGTCGCGGCCGCCTACGCCACCGACTCGATCGGCGATCCCTGGAACGAGATCCGGTCCGCGATCTTCGGGATCACCACTGCGATCGCCGGGCCGCTGCTGGTCGGCCTGGTCATCCGCACCACCCGCGAGCTGGGCCGGCAGGCCGAGGCGAAGGCGGCCGAGGAGCAGCGCCGGCGCGAGTCGGACAACCGGGCGGCCCGCGCCGACGAACGCACCATGATCGCCCGCGAACTGCACGACGTAGTCGCCCACCACGTGGCGTCGATGGTGCTGCGGGTCGGCGTGGCCCGGCACGTGCTGCCCGATCTCGACCCCCGCGTCGCGGAGGTCTTCGACGACGTGCACGGCACCGGCAGCGCGGCCTTGGCGGATCTTCGCGGGCTGGTCGCGCTGCTGAGAAACCCCGATTCCGTACGCGGTGACGCCGCACTCACCGCGATCGAGCCGGCTTCGCTGCCCGCCGCGCTCTCGGCGGCCGTGGCCAACGCCGAGCGCGCGGGAATCGCGGTGGACGTCGACATCGACCCGGCGGTCGTCACGCTGGACGCGGCCCGGGGCCTGGCCCTGTTGCGCCTGACCCAGGAGGCGCTCACCAACGTCGCGAAGCACGCGGGACCGGCCGCCCGGGCTCGGCTGCGGGTGGCCGTACCCGATGGCGACCTGCAGTGGGAGGTGGCGGACGACGGCGGCGCGAGTCGAGCGGGCCGGTCGGCCGTCCCGTCCGGTGGCGGCCACGGACTCACCGGCATGCGCGAACGGGTCGAAGTGCTCGGCGGCAGCCTGTCCGCCGAACCGACCGGCGACGGAGGCTGGCGGGTCGCCACGACGCTGCCGGCCGGGGGTTCGCGCTCCGTCGAGGATGTCCCCGCGGCTGCCGGGCCGGGTGCCGCATGATCCGGGTGCTGCTCGTCGACGACCAGCCGTTGATCCGGGCCGGCCTGCGGATGCTCTGCGACGCCGAGCCCGACCTGACCGTCGTCGGCGAGGCGGAGAACGGCCGCGACGCCGTGCCGCTCGCGGCCCGGCTGAGCCCCGACGTCACCGTCATGGACCTGCGGATGCCGGGCGTCGACGGGATCACCGCGACCCGGCGGATCCTGGCCGAACGCCCGGCCAGCCGGATCCTCGTGCTGACGACCTTCGGCGACGACGACCACCTTTATCCGGCGCTCACCGCCGGGGCCTGCGGCTTCCTGCTCAAGGACGCCCCGCCCACCGAGTTGCTGGACGGCATCCGCCGGGCCGCGGCCGGGGAGAGCCCGTTCAGTCAGGAGGTGCTGCGCCGGCTGGTGGCCCGCGCGGTGCACGCCCGGGTGGACGTGCCGCGCCCGGTCGAGGGCCTGACCGCCCGCGAACGCGACGTCCTCGACCTGGTCGCCGCGGGACTGTCCAATACGGAGATCGCGGACCGCCTGCACATCGGGGTGACCACGGTGAAGACCCACATCACCAGCCTGATGACGAAGACCGACAGCCCGAACCGGGTCCGGCTGGCCCTCTACGCCCACGGAGCTTGAGCGTCGGTTTTAGCCCTGGCGGCCGTTCCAGCGCGGGTTCTTGCGGTTGATCACGACGAGCCGGCCACGCCGGCGGGTGATGACGGACCCAGGCTTGCTCTTCAGCGACCTGAGCGAGTTGCGGACCTTCACGATGGGACCTCTCTCCGCGCCGAACCGGATCGCCGACGCATGTGCTCAAACGCCACCCGCACGGGGAACATTCCGGGTGGGCGCTCTGGTCGATAAGCAACCGGAGTTGACTATCTGGAATAAGCAACTACGGTTGCTTACATGTCCGTGGAGATTTCCGCCTCTGGAGAGGTTGCCGACCGGCTCGCGGCCGTCGGCGCGCTGCGGCGGCTGGCCGACCGGCTCGAGGACGCCGCCGTCGAGGAGGCCATGCGGTCCGGCTGGGGCTGGCCGCAGGTCGCCGAGGCGCTGGGCGTGACCCGTCAGGCGGTCTACAAGAAGCACGCCAAGCGGCTCATCGCCGCCGGCGTCGCGCTGAGGAGGCGCTTGGGATGAGCAGTTTCGACCACTACCTGCAAAGGATCCTCATCGCGGCCGCGGCGGAGGCGCGCGCCGAGGGCTCGGCCACGACCGAGGCCCACCACGTGCTGCTCGCGATCGCCGGGGACGGGTCGCCCTCGCTGGCGGCGGCCGGGCTCGATCACGCGGCGGTGGCTGCCGCGCTGGACCGCGAGTTCGCGCGGAGCCTGGCCGCCGCGGGGGTGCGCGTCGACGGCGGGCTTCCGCGGGCGACCCCGCTTTCGGATGGGTCGCCGCAGCTGGGTGCGACGGCAAAGGCGGCGCTTGAACGGGGCTTCGCGCTGGTGCAGCGCAAGCGTGACTGCCGGCCCGGGCACGTGCTGCTCGGCGTCCTGCTCGCCCCGGTCGGCACGGTGCCGCGGGCGCTCGAGCTCGCGGGGGTGGACCGGGCCGGCCTCGCCGAGGACGTACGCCGCGAGATCGCCGGGGGCGGCGATGACCGCTGACGACGCCGTTGTGATCGACGTGGCCGGCCTGCGGATGCGGTACGGGACGGCCGACGTGCTGCACGACGTCACGTTCCAGGCCCGGCGTGGCGAGGTGCTGGCGCTGCTCGGGCCGAACGGCGCCGGCAAGACCACCACGATCGAGATCCTGGAGGGCTTCCGCACCCGGTCGGCCGGGCACGTCGAGGTGCTGGGCACCGACCCGGCGCGGGCCGGTGAGGACTGGCGGGCCCGGGTCGGCGTGGTCCTGCAGTCGTGGCGCGACCACGGCAAGTGGCGGGTCCGCGAGCTGCTGGCGCAGATCGGTGCGTACTACACCGGGTACACGACGCCCTGGGATCCGAACGACCTGGTCGCCGCGGTCGGCCTGGCCGGACAGGCGAACCAGAAGATCCGTACGCTCTCCGGCGGCCAGCGCCGGCGCCTCGACGTCGCCATCGGCATCGTGGGCCGCCCCGAGGTGCTCTTCCTCGACGAGCCGACCGCGGGCTTCGACCCGGCGGCCCGCCACGATTTCCACGACCTCGTGCGCGGGCTGGCCACCGAGCACCGCACCACGGTCCTGCTCACCACCCACGACCTGGACGAGGCCGAGCGGCTCGCCGGCCGCATCCTGGTGCTCGACGGCGGCCGGATCATCGGCGACGGCACCGCCGAGGAGCTGGCCCGCCGGATCGCGGGCCGGGACGAGGTGCGCTGGTCGCTGGGCGGCGAGCGGTTCAGCCGGCCGGCCGACAACCCGGCGCGGCTGGTCTACGAGCTGTACGGCGAGCACGGCGACGGCTTGCACGACCTCGAGGTGCGCCGGGCGTCGCTTGAGGACACTTACCTGTCGCTCATGCGCCGGGCGGAACTGGCGCACCAGGGCGGACCGCGATGAGCCCGGCACGGATCGCCCTGCGGGCCGGCCGTTCGCGCGGCCTGGTCGAGTTGCGGCAGTCGGTCACCAACGGCGGCGACCTGTTCAACCACCTCTTCTGGCCGGTGCTCATGCTGGTCACGCTGTGGTTCCTGCGGGACCGGCCGTTCGGGCAGAGCGGTTTCCCGCTCGGCGCCCTGGTCCTGCCGAGCATATTGGGCATGAACGCCGCCATGGCCATGGTGAGCATGAGCCAGCAGCTGACCGCCGACCGCGAGGACGGCACCCTGCTCCGCGCCAAGGCCACGCCGAACGGTGTGCTCGGCTATCTGACCGGCAAGCTGGTCTCGGTCTCCGGCGGCCTGCTGATCGACCTGGCGATCTTCCTGCTACCGGCGCTGCTCCTGGTTCGTGGGCTGGCGGTGGGCCGGCCCGCCGGCTGGTTGACCCTGTTGGCGGTGCTCGTGCTGGGCCTGGTCGCCACCCTGCCGGCCGGTGCCGTGCTGGGCTCGATCTTCACCAGCGCGCGCAGCCAGGGGGTGCTGACCCTGCCGATCCTCGGGGTGATCGCGATCTCCGGCGTCTTCTATCCGATCACCGTGCTGCCGGGGTGGCTGCAGGCCGTGGCGCAGGCGTTCCCGATCTACTGGCTGGGGCTGGGCATGCGATCGGCGCTGCTGCCGCCCGAGGCGGTGGCCGTCGAGATCGGCGACTCCTGGCGGCACCTGGAGACGGTGGCCGTGCTGGGCGCCTGGGCCGTGGCGGGACTGCTGATCGCCCCGCTCGTGCTGCGCCGCATGGCCCGCCGCGAGTCCGGCTCCAGAGTCGCTGATCGCCGCGAACGGGCACTCCAGCGGGTCGGCTGACGCCGGCGCGGTCCGCGGGTGCTGCGGCCGCGCCGCCACCCTCGCGCGGCTGGTCGCGCCGGCAAGATCGTGATCATGCCAGGACCGGTCTTCCGGCAACCGGTCGCGCCCGGCAGGGGCCGGCTAGGCGTGTGCTGGGGTTCGCTCGGTGGCCAGCCGCACGGCGAGTGCGCCGAGGACGGTTCCCATCAGCCAGCGCTGCGCTTTGAGCCAGGCCGGGCGTTCGGCGAGGAACACCGCGATGGTGCCGGCTGCCGCGACGATCACCAGGTTGACCGTCAGGCTCACCGCGATCTGTACGCCGCCGAGCAGGAACCCCTGGGCCAGCACGTGTCCCTGGTCGGGCCGGACGAACTGCGGGATCAGCGACAGGTACAGGATCGCGGCCTTGGGGTTGAGCAGGTTGGTCAGCAGCCCATGGTGAACAGCCGGCGTGACGAGTCGACGGGCAACTCCCGCGCCTCGAAGACCGACGCGCCGCGCAGGGTCTTGACGGCCAGCCAGCCCAGGTAGACGGCGCCGGCCAGCTTCACGGTCCAATAGGCCTCGGGCACGTGTACGAAGATCACCGCGAGCCCGAGGTTGGCGGCCGTCAGGTAGACCAGAAAGCCGATCGCGACGCCGCCGAGCGACACGATCCCGGCGCGCCGGCCCTGGGTGATGCTGCGGGACACCAGGTACATCATGTTCGGCCCCGGCGTGAGCACCATGCCGAGCGCGACGGCGGCGACCCCGAGCAGAGAAGTGATCATCCGTTCAGCCTGCGGCGGCCGCGCGCGGTGATCCAGAGCCAATCGAGCGGTCGTGGCCGCGCCAAACCGATCGCCGCGGATTTGACCGTCCCGCCCGGTGGCCCGGGGGCACGGGAGTCGCCGGGCGGGACTGGCCGCACAAACTGTGCGCGGCGCAGCTTGAGCCAGGCTGGGAGTGAACTGTGGCGTAGCTGTGGACGCCGGTCGACCCCGCGGCAACGGCCGGACGTTCGGCCACCGGGCAACGTTCGGCCACCGGGCAACGTTCGGCCACCGGGCAACGTTCGGCCACCGGGGGACCGAGGCCAGCCGGATTCCGGCCGGCACTGGCCCGACGATGGCCGAAACCCGGGCTGGTGCTCGGGCTGCCGCCGGGCCGGCGGCAGGCTAGTCGAGGCCGTATCTGCGGGCCAGGTCGTCTACGACGTTCTTTGCTGTCGCCAGGTCGCTGCCGGACTGCTCCCGGTACAGCTTGATCGCTTGGATCCGCCGGCCCTTCTGCAGCAGCCGGTAGACCTCCGGCTGATCCGGGTCGCGGACCGTCACGCCGAGGTGGTTGATGATCGCGTCGACCTTGCGTTCGATGTCCGCCAGCCGCCGGTTGGTGCGGGCCCGTTCCCGGTTCTGCGCCGACAGCACGTTGCCCACCATGATCATCAGCAGGCCGATGCCGATGGCGAACACCAAGTACCAGGTCCAGTTGTCGCCCATCGCTCGATCAAAGCACGCTGCGGCCGATCGTCACATCACCAGGTCTGGCCGGCCGCGTATTTCTCCGCGACTGCCGCCGATTCCGGCAGTTGCGCCTCGACGACCGGCAGCCCGGGATCGACCACGTCGGCGCCCAGCTCGACCAGCAACTGACGCAACAGCGACTCGGCGGCCGCGGCTTGCGGCGCGATCCCCGCGGTGACCACCGGCACGGCCCGCTTGCCGGCGAGCGCGTTGGCCGGCAACTGGTCGAGCAGCACCTTGAGGATCCCGGTGTAGCTGCCCTTGTAGGTCGGCGTCGCGACGACGAGCAGATCGGCCTCCCGCAGCGCCCGCACCGCGTCGGCGGTCCCGGTATCGCCCGGGGTGAGCAGGCCCGCTCCGAGCGCGCCGACCTCGACGACGACGGGTTCGCCCGCGCCGGCCCGGGCGGCGATGGCCGCGCCGACCGCGCTGGCCAGGGTCAACGTGCGCGAGCCGGGCCGCGGGTTGCCGGACACGACGACGATCTGGGTCATGACTCTCCTAGCTAGTTGAACGAGGTTACTCAGGCGCTCTTTCCCAGGTGTACGTAGGAACCGGCGTGATAGACGAGCGGCGTGACGGTGTCGTCGGCGTGCTGCTCGCCCAACTCCGGTGTGGCCAGCACGATCGTGTGGTCGCCGGCCTCGACCCGCTGCGCGACCGTGCAGACGATCGTGGTCAGGACGCCGTCGAGCAGCGGCACGCCGTTGGGCCCGGGCCGCCACGCGCCGTGTGCCGCGAACCGGTCGATCCCGCGGGTTGAGAAGGTCCGCGCGACGTGCTCCTGCTCCTCGGTCAGCACGTGCACGGCGATCGTGCTCGCAGCCCGCACGGCGGGCCATGCCGAGGCGGAACGTGCCAGGCAGAACGAGACCAGCGGCGGGTCGAGCGACACCGAAGTGAACGAGGTGGCGGTGAACCCGGCGGGCGGTTCCCCCGGGGCGGTGACCACGACGACGGCCGCGGCATGCCGTCGCAGCAGCGCACGGAAGAGGTCAGCGTCCACGTTACGATCCTGGTGAAGGGGGGTGACGGTCACGACTCTGCCCCTGTCCAATAGTTGGGATTTCGTCGGTTCGGGAGCGTGGCAGCGTCCGGCGAGAGTGGTCGCATGAGCACCACCGTGCGTCTCAGAACGGCTTCCTGTCAATGCGCTTCCCATATCCTAGTAAACCTATGGGGTACGGTTGACATGGCGGAGATGGCGGGGTGACCGTTGCGCCATGACCACCACCAGCAGCTCGCACTGGGGCGCGTTCCGGGTCGACCGGGACGGCGGGACGCTCGCGGTCTCGCCGCGCCGGGGCGATCCGGATCCCTCGCCGCTGCTGGGCAACATCGCCGGCGCACACCGGCACCGCTCCCGGGTGGCCCGCCCGGCGATCCGCCGCCGCCGGCACGGCCGCGGGCTCGACTCGTACGAAGAGATCTCCTGGTCCTCCGCCCTTGATCTGATCGCCGGGGAACTGGACCGGGTGCGCCGATCGGCCGGCGACAACGCCATCTTCGCGGGCTCGTACGGCTGGGCCAGCGCGGGACGGTTCCACCACGCGCAGTCGCAGTTGCACCGGTTTCTGGCGCTCGGCGGCGGATACACCGGCTCGCGCAACAGCTACAGCCTCGGCGCCTCGCTGGTCGTGTTGCCGCACATCGTTGGCCGGCGCGGCACGCACGCGATCCTCCGGGAGGGCACCGACTGGCCGGTGATCACCGCGCACACGGATCTCGTGGTGGCGTTCGGCGGCATCCGGACGGCGAACACCTACGTGACGCCGGGCGGCCGGGCGACGCACGATTTCCGCGGCCACCTGCGGGCCGCGACCGCACGGGGTTTACGGGTCGCCTCCGTGTCGCCGTTGCGTGACGACCTTTCGCCGGAGCTGGCCGGCGAGTGGCTGGCGATCCGGCCCGGCACCGACGTCGCCGTGATGCTGGCCCTCGCCCACGTTCTGGTCTCGGAAGGCCGCGCCGACCTGGCATTCCTCGAGCGCTACACGGTCGGCGCGGACCGGTTCCTGGCCTCGCTGGCGGAGCGTACGCCGGAGTGGGCGGCCGAGATCTCCGGCCTGACCGCGGACGCGATCGTGGACCTGGCCCGCCGGATGGCCGCCGGGCGCACACTGGTCACCGTGAGCTGGTCGGTGCAGCGCACGCCGTTCGGCGAGCAGGCGCTGTGGGCCGGGATCGCGCTCGCCGCCGCGCTCGGCCAGATCGGGCTGCCGGGCGGCGGATTCGGCCACGGCTACGGGTCGATGGGTGACGTCGGCGGCGGCCGGCTGCCCTACGGGCTGCCCACCTTTCCGCAGGTGGCCAACCCGGTCCGCGACTTCATCCCGTGCGCGCGGATCGCCGACCTGCTGTTGCATCCGGGGGAGCGGTTCGACTACGACGGCGAGCGGCTGACCTACCCGGACATCCGGCTGGTCTACTGGGCCGGCGGCAACCCGTTCCACCACCATCAGGATCTGGCCCGGCTGCGGCGGGCGTTCGCACGGCCCGAGACGGTGATCGTGCACGAGCCGTACTGGACGGCGACGGCCCGGCACGCCGACATCGTGCTGCCGGTCACCACCACGCTCGAGCGGGACGACCTGGGGGCGGGGCGCGGCGACACGCACCTGATCGCGATGCAGCGCGCGGATGAGCCCTATGCCGAGGCCCGTGACGAGTACGCGATCTTCGCCGAGTTGGCGGCGCGGCTCGGGTATGGCGAGGCGTTTACCGAGGGCCGGTCGGCCGACGAGTGGCTGCGGTATCTCTACGAGGAGTGGCGGCAGTTCCCCGATGCCGCGTCGGCGGGGGCGGTTCCCGGGTTGCTTCCTCGAGGGGAGCCGGGCAAGTTGCCGGAGTTCGAGGGCTTCTGGGCGGCCGGCGAGGTGGAGCTGCCCGGCCGGCGGGACGACTCCGTGCTGTTCGCCGGCTTCCGGGACGGGCGGCCACTCGACACGCCGAGCGGGCGGATCGAGCTCTTCTCGTCGACCGTGGCGTCGTTCGGATACGACGACTGCCCGGGACGCCCAGTGTGGATCGCGCCGCCCGCGTCCGCGTACGAAATCGTTTTGATCTGCAATCAGCCGGCCTCGCGCCTGCACTCCCAGCTTGACATGGGCGGGGTTTCCCAGCGCAGCAAGGTGCGCGGCCGGGAGCCGGTGCGGATCAACCCCGTGGACGCGGCCGAGCGGGGCATCGCGGACGGCGATCTGGTCCGGGTCTTCAACGATCGGGGCAGCCTGCTGGCCGGCGCGGTAATCTCCGACGCATGCGCGCCGGGCGTCGCGCAGCTGTCGACCGGCGCCTGGTTCGATCCGTCGGCGCCGGCCGTCGCCACCTGCGTGCACGGCAATCCGAACGTGTTGACCGATGATGTCGGCACGTCGCGGCTGGCGCAGGGTTGTAGCGGGCAGCACGCCCGGGTGGAAATCGCCCGGTTCGACGGCGAGCCGCCGCCCGTTCGCGCTTTCGAACCGCCTGTGGAGGAACCATGACCGACGGCTTTCATCGCAAGCTGCACCACGTCGCGCCCGTCGCTCTGACCGGGGACACGGCGCAGACGAAGGGGATGACCCGGGTCGAGGCGATCAGCGGCAAGACCGTCGGCAGCGCGGCGCTGTGGATGGGCGAGACGCACGTCGCGGCCGCGACCGTCAGCGAAAACCACCACCACGGCGAGTCCGAGACCGCCATCTACATCGTCCGGGGCAATCCGGTCTTCGTCTTCCTCGACGAGGACACCGGCGCGGAGAAGCGGCTCGAGACCAAGCCCGGCGACTACATCTTCGTGCCGCCCTGGGTGCCGCACCGCGAGGAGAACCCCGATCCCGCGAACGAGGCGGTCGTGGTGATCGCCCGGACCACGCAGGAGGCCATCGTCGTGAACCTGCCGTCGCTGCGGCGAGCGGACTGAAAGATGCCGTCGCCTGGTCGTTTACATGTGTGCGCCGTCACCATTTCCCGGCTTTATCGAATTCCGTTCCCGCATATTGGATTCCCTTTGACCCCGGGTCGCCGGGTGGCGAACCATTGGCGCATGGTGCGGTTCGACGTATTTCTGACGTCCCGCCTCGCGATCGATCTGTTGCGGTGCGCGAGCGCGCGGTGTCCGCGCGCACTCTGATCCTCCGGTGAGCCGCTGATCCTCTGGGAGCTGAGCGCTGCCGTCGCGGCCGGCCCCAACATTCGCCGACCCTGCCGCAACAAAACTGTGCCAATAAGCCTATCTCGCACATGGGATAAGTATTTCTTCCGTCGCCGCCGAGACCCGGCCGGCGACGCCTAACCACCGGAGGAAAAATGTCCGTTCTCGCCACCCACCCGGCACCCACCCGGCGCGTCAAGATCGGCCGCCCCCGGCTGGCCCGGCTCCGCACGGTCCCCGGCTCGGTGACCGTCACGATCAGCGTCGGCACCACCGGCACGCCGGAGAGCGAGCGCGTCCTGGCCGCCCTGCGAGATCTCGTCGCCGCGGCCGGTGCGGACGCCTCGATCGTGCTCCTCCCCGCGGAGGACGCCACGTCGCCGGCCGCCGGCCTGCGCCTGGACCCGCGCTCCCGGATCGCCACCCGGGACGGCCGCACGCTGGACCTGAGCCGCCTGGAATTCGATCTGCTGCTCTTCTTCGCCCGGCATCCGCGCCAGGTCTTCACCCGCAGCCAGTTGCTGTTGCAGGTCTGGGGGCACAAGCACACCACCAACCGCACCGTCGATGTGCACGTCAGCCGGCTGCGCACCAAGGTCGGCGACCCGGACGCCATCACCACGGTGTACGGCGTCGGTTACCGCCTCTCCGACGAGTCGGCGATCGCGATCGCGGAGGGGTGACGTTTGTGGCCGGAGTGTTAAAGCTCCGGCGCGCCTCTGGCCCAATCCACCCATCAAACCTATCGTGTTGAGAGGAGATGCGGCTCGAGAGACCGTGGGGTGGGTCGGATGGCACGGCGAACGGTGGCGGTGGTCGGCGGCGGGTGCGCCGGGGTCCTGGTGACCCGGGAACTGCTGCGAGGTAGC
>Ga0307513_10007827_pt1 | contig 13779 bp, 9 predicted proteins | sample 15_EM_MG_FD_202174 | JGI IMG/M metagenome (GOLD analysis project Ga0307513, IMG submission 202174) | Populus trichocarpa ectomycorrhiza microbial communities from riparian zone in the Pacific Northwest, United States - 15_EM | ecosystem: Host-associated > Plants > Roots > Unclassified | place... | reverse complement strand
GGCCATCCGCGACAAGGCCTTCCGGCTGGCCTACCAGCCGGTGGTGCGGCTCGACGGCCTGGCGCTGCACCACTTCGAGGTGCTGGTCCGCTTCGGCGACGAGGAGAGCCCCTTCCCGCAGATCCGCATGGCCGAGGAGATGGACCTGATCGAGTCGCTCGATTTCGCCATCCTGGAACGCGCCATCGAGATGCTGGCCAGGACCGAGGGGCTGAAGCTGGCGGTGAACGTCTCGGGCCGCACCATCGCCTCAGGCGGCTATGTGGAGCGCACGGTGGCGTTGATCCGCAGCCGGCCCGGCATCAAGGGCCGGCTGATGTTCGAGCTGACCGAGAGCGCCGCCATCGACGACCTGGCGCTTGCCGACCGCCACCTGCAGGCGCTGCGCGCCGAGGGCTGCGAGATCTGCCTGGACGACTTCGGTGCGGGATCGTCCTCGCTGGCCTACCTGCAGCAGCTGCACCTGGACGTGCTGAAGATCGACGGCCGCTACATCCGCGACCTGCAGTACGGCGGCCGCGACGCGACCTTCGTCAAGCACCTGGTGCGGATGTGCCATGAGCTCGGCATGAAGACCCTGGCCGAGATGGTCGAGACCTCCGCCGTCGAGACCGAGGTGAAGCGCGCCGGCGTCGACTTCGCGCAGGGCTGGCTCTACGGCCTGGCCACCGACGAGCCCGTCGCACCGACCCCCAACCACGTCTGGGCCAAGACCGGCGCGGCCTAGCCGGCCGCCACCAGCGCCAGCCATTCGTCCTCGGTCAGCACCTGGACGCCGTGTTTCTCGGCCTCCTTCAGCTTGGAGCCGGCGCCGGGGCCGGCCACCACCAGGTCGGTCTTCCTGGACACCGAACCGGAGACCTTGGCGCCCAGCCGTTCGGCCTGGGCCTTGGCCTCGTCGCGGGTCATCTTCTCCAGGGCGCCGGTGAAGACCACGGTCTTGCCGGCCACGGCGGTGTCGGTCTTGGGCCGCTCGGCGGGGATGACCCGCAGCTCGGCCAGCAGGTTGTCGACCAGGGTGCGGTTGTGCGCCTCGCCGAAGAAGGCCGCGATCATCCGGGCCGCCACCACGCCCACCGCGTCCACCGAGGCGACCTCCAGGAAGGCCTCGCCGGGCGTCTCGGCGGCGGCCTGGAGGGCCGCGGCCTCGAAGCTCGCCCAGTCGGCGAAGCGGGCTTCCAGCGCGGCGCGAGCCCGGGAGTTCAGCTTCGGAATCGCCAGGCGCAGGCGCCCCTCCAGCGGCATGTCGGGCGGGATCAGCATGGGCTGGCGCGCGCGGGCGAAGTCTAGGATGGCGGCGACGGCGGTCGGGCCCAGGCCGTCGAGGTCCGAGAGCTCGGCGAACAGCGGGCCCGCGGTCTGGTCCGCGGCGGCGCGGGCCACCTCCACGAAGTGCTCCGCGGTCTCGAAATGGCGGGCGAGCGCGATGGAGGTGGTCTCGCCGATGTGGCGGATGCCGAGGCCATAGATGAAGCGGTCGAGCGCGATGTCGCGCCGCGCGTCGATGCCGGCCAGCAGATTGGCGACGCTGGTCTCCCCCTGGCGGTCGAGGTTCAGCAGCTCTTCGCGCTTCTCGTGCAGGCGAAAGATGTCGGCGGGCGCGTCGAGCCAGCCCAGCTCGTTGAAGGCGGTGAGCTGCTTCTCGCCCAGGCCCTCGATGTCGAAGGCGCGGCGGGAGACGAAGTGGCGCAGGTGGGCCAGCTTCTGGAAGGGACAGGCGAACTCGCCGGTGCAGCGGCGAACGACCGTCTCTGCGCCCGAGGCGGTGGTCTCCTTGGCCAGCGGCGTATGCAAGGGACACGGGCAATGGGTCGGGAATTCGAAGGGGACGGCGTCCCTGGGCCGCTCCTCCAGCACCACGGAGACGATCTGCGGGATCACGTCGCCGGCCCGCTGCAGGATCACGGTGTCGCCGACGCGGACATCCTTGCGGGCGATTTCGTCGGCGTTGTGCAGGGTGGCGTTTTCGACCACCACGCCGCCCACCGTGACCGGCTGAAGTCTCGCCACCGGGGTCACGGCGCCGGTTCGGCCCACCTGGATGTCGATGGCCTCCAGGACGGTGCGCGCCTGCTGAGCCGGGAACTTGCGCGCGATCGCCCAGCGCGGCGTGCGGGTGATGAAGCCCAGGCGCGCCTGCCAGTCCAGCCGGTCGACCTTGTAGACCACGCCGTCGATGTCGAAGCTGAGCTTGGGCCGCACCTTGACCATCTCGGCATAGGCTCCGAGCAGGCCTTCCGCGTTTTCGACGCGACGACTTTCAGACGTGATGGGCAAACCCCAGGCCTGCAGCTTCTGCAGCGCTTCCCACTGGGTCTCCGCAAACGGCTCCGAGGAGAAACCCCAGGCGTAGCCGAAAAAGCGCAAGGGCCGCGCGGCGGTGATCGCGGGATCGATCTGGCGCAACGAACCCGCCGCCGCATTCCGCGGGTTGGCATAGGTCTTTTGGCCCGCCGTGGCCGCACTCTCATTGAGCGCTGCGAACTCATCGTGGCCCAGGTAGATCTCGCCGCGAATCTCGATTTCATCCGGCCAGTCGTTGCGGTCCAGCCTGTGCGGAATCTCGCCAATGGTGCGGACGTTGGCGGTGACGTCCTCGCCCACCCGACCGTCACCGCGGGTGGCCGCGCGCACCAGGTCGCCCTTCACGTAGCGGATCGAGCAGGAGAGGCCGTCGATCTTCGGCTCGGCGGTGTAGGCCACGGTCTCGGTGGGCGAGAGGCGCAGGAACCGGCGAATGCGGGCGTCGAACTCGACGGCCTCCTCGTCGGCGAAGGCGTTGTCGAGGCTGAGCATCGGCATGCCGTGGGTGACCGCCTTGAACTGCTCCGAGCGCGCGGCGCCGACCTTCAGCGACGGCGAGTCCTCGCGGATCAGGTGCGGAAACCGCGCCTCGATCTCCAGGTTGCGCACCTTGAGCGCGTCATAGTCCCCGTCCGAGATCGTCGGCGCATCCTGCTGATGATAGCGCAGGTCGTGCCCGGCGATCTCCTCGGCCAGCCGCGCCAGCTCGGCGGCGGCTTCGGACTCGGTGAGGTCGGCGACGGGGATCATTTTCCCTCCCTTAATGGGGAGGGACAGGCCGCGCCAGCGGCCAGGGTGGGGATGTGGGGATCAAGCTCCAGCTTCCGCGTCTGAACCACGCTGCCCCACCCGTCTCGGCTTCGCCTCGCCACCCTCCCCATTAAGGGAGGGAAAGGAAAATCAGGCGTCCATCAGCGCCCTTGCGGCCGCCCTGGCGGCGTCGGTGATCTCGGCGCCGGCGAGCATTCTGGCGATCTCCTCCTCGCGGTCGGGGGCGGAGAGGTCTTCGACCAGGGTGCGGACGCGGTCGCCCTCGCCGGCCTTGGCGATGCGCCAGTGGGCGTCGGCGCGGGCGGCGACCTGGGGCGAATGGGTGACGACGAGGACCTGGGCCCCACTCTTGCCTGGCGAAGGGGCGGCCAGGCGTTTCAGGCGCAGGCCCACGGCGTCGGCCACGGCGCCGCCGACGCCCTGGTCCACCTCGTCGAAGATCATCAGCGGCTGCGGGCCGGAGCCCCGGCCCGCCAGCGCGGCCTTCAGCGCCAGCGCAAACCGGGCCAGTTCGCCGCCCGAGGCGATGGCCCCCAGGTCGCCGAACGGTGCGCCGGGGTTGGTGGCGATCTCGAAGCCGACGCGGTCGAGGCCCGCCGGCCCGGCGCGGTCCTCGGCCAGGGGCTCGACGGCGACGCGGAAGCGGGCCTTGTCGAGCTTCAGCGGCGCGAGCTCGGCCATGACCGCGGTCGCCAGCCTGTCGCCGGCGGCGCGGCGGGCGGCGGTGAGCTTGCCGGCCTCGGCGACGTAGGCCTCGCGGGCGGCCTTCAGCTGCGCCTCCGCGGCCTTCAGCGCATCCTCGGAGGTCTCCACGGCGCGCAGGCGCTCGGCGAAGCGGGTGCGGAGCGTCGGCAGCTCCTCGACGCTGACGCCCAGCTTGCGGGCGAGGCCGCGCAGGTCGAACAGCCGCTCCTCGGCCTTTTCCAGCCGGTCGGGCTCGAAATCGAAGGCCTCGGCGGCGGCATCGACGGCCGCCTCGGCCTCGTCGGCCTCGATCAGCACCCGGTCCAGGGCCGCGGAGGCTTCCGCCAGCCGCTTCACCGCCCGTCCGTCCTCGGCGGCGCCGGCCGAGAGCGTGCGCTCGCGGGCCCGGTCGAGCGCGCGGATGGCGCCGGCCACCCTGGCGGAGAGGCCTTCGAACAGTTCGCGCCCGGCGGCGATGTCGGCCAGCGCCTTTTCGGCGGCGCCCAGGATGGCGCGTTCTTCGGCCAGCTCGGTCTCCTCGCCCTCGCGCGGGTCGAGGCGGTCGAGGTCGGCGAGCCGGAGCGTCAGTTCCTCGGTCTCGGCGGCGGCGCGAGCGACGTCCACACGCAGGGCCTCGATGCGCAGCTGCGCCTCGCGCCAGCCGCGCCAGCGCTGCGCCACGGTCGCCGCCAGGTCCTCCAGGCCTCCGAAGGCGTCGAGCATCGGGCGGTGGGCGCGGGCGTCGAGCAGGCCCACGGTCTCGTGCTGGCCGTGCACCTCCAGCAGCGCCTGGCCGACCTCCTTCAGGACGCCGACGCCGGTCGCCTGGTCGTTGACGAAGGCGCGGCTGCGGCCGTCGGCGCTGAGCGAGCGGCGCAGGACCAGGTCCTCGTCGCGGGCGTAGGAGAGCCCCTTCTCTTCCAGCAGGTCCCAGACCGGATGCGTCGGCGAAGGCGCGAACACCGCCGACGCCATGGCCTGCGCCGCGCCGCGGCGCACCAGCCCGGCGTCCGCCCGCGCGCCGACCGCCAGGCCGAGCGCGTCGAGGATGATCGACTTGCCCGCCCCCGTCTCGCCGGTGAGCGCGGTCAGGCCCGGCCCGATGGACAGGTCCAGGGCCTCGATCAGCACCACGTCGCGGATCCACAATCCGATCAGCATGGGGAGAGGATCACCCGGAATCAGCGCCCACGGCTAGGGCCGCCGAGTCACAGTTGATCACTTTTTGTTCTCATTGGATAGATGCCCCCCTGAGGGAGGAATCCAAGACGCTCTACCCCTTGGTGAAGGGGATGTGGAGCCAGCCGCGCTTTTTCTTCGGCGCGGGCGCGTCGGGGTCCTTGGTGTCCTTGGTCACCGTGGCGGTCGGCTCGGTGGTCGAGGCGGCCTTGGGGGCCATGGACTGGGCGGGCGACAGGCCTGCGGCCGGCGGCTTCACCGTGACGTCCTTGTCCTTGACGAACGGGATGTGGAAGAAGCCGCGCCGGCCCTTGCCATCGGGCTCGACCGCCGGGCGCAGGCCCTTGGCGGTCAGCAGCTTGTAGGCGTCGGCGTACCAGCCGTCGCCGGGGTAGTTGTAGCCCAGCACCGCGCCGTTCTTCCTGGCCTCGTCCAGCAGGCCGAGCGTCAGGTAGCTCTCGACGAGGCGATAGAGGGCCTCGGCCGTGTGGCTGGTGGTCTGGTAGCGGTCGACGACGGTCTTGAACCGGCCGATGGCGGCCAGGGTGTCGCCCTGGCGCAGGTAGTAGCGGCCGACGGTCATTTCCTTGCCGGCCAGCTGGTCGTTGACCATGTCGATCTTCAGGCGGGCGTCGGAGGCGTATTCGGTGCGCGGATAGCGCTGGGTGACCTCGCGCAGGTTGTCCAGCGCCTGGCCGGTGGCCGCCTGGTCGCGGCCCACGTCGACGATCTGCTCGAAGTAGCAGACGGCCTTCAGGTAGTGGGCGTAGGCGGCCGTGGCGTTGCCGGGATAGAGCGAGATGAAGCGGTCGGCGTCGCCGATGGCCTCCTGATAGTTGTTGGCCTGGTAGTGGGCGAAGGCCTGCATCAGGATCGAGCGGCGCGACCACTCCGAATAGGGGTGCTGGCGTTCGACTTCCTGGAAATAGTCGACGGCCTGGGCCCACTGGTGGCGGTCCAGCCGATCCGCGCCGGTGGCGTAGAGCAGCTCCACCGGGCGCTCCTCATAGGCCAGGCGGGGCTTGTTCTTCTTGTTGCCGGCGCAGCCTGCGAGAGCCAGGGCGCAGAGACCGGCGACGAACACCGGGCGAGCCCACGAATTGCGTAGAAAGGACACCCATCACCTCAAAGCACCAGCGCGCGCCCCCACGCGAGAAATCGCTTCTACACCACCGCGCAAGTCGCGCAAACGGAACGGAACCGCGGAGGGACCTTGGGCCGCAGGCTCAAGGCGTGGTCCGCGACCTGGGAGAGGATTTCAGACCGCTTCGGCGAACTCGTCGGCGAAGGTGCGGATGCGCCAGGCGTCGGGGCGGGCCACCAGGGCGCGGACCAGCTGGTTGTTGACGCCGTGGCCGGCCAGTTCGCCCTCGAAGCGGCCGATGATCGGGGCGCCCAGCACATAGAGGTCGCCGATGGCGTCGAGCGCCTTGTGGCGCACGAACTCGTCGGGGCGGCGCAGGCCCTCCGGGTTCAGCACCCGGTCGCCTTCGATCACCACCACGTTGTCCATCGACCCGCCGCGGGCGAGGCCCATGGCGCGCAGGGCCTCGACCTCATGCAGGAAGCCGAAGGTGCGGCAGTCGGCGAGCTCGTGGCGGAAGGCATGCTCGTCCATGGGCAGGTCGACATACTGGCGGCCGATCGCGGCCGAGGGGAAGCTGATCTCGAAGGCCACCTCGAAGCGCATGGCGGGCTTCAGCGCCGCGCGCTTGTCGCCGTCGCGGACCTCCACCGTGTCGAGGATCTCGATGAACCGCCGGGGCACGTTCAGCATCCGCCTGCCGGCGCGCTCCAGGATCTGGACGAACGGCAGGGAGGAGCCGTCCATGATCGGCATCTCGGGTCCGTCGAGCTCGACCACCGCATTGTCGATGCCCATCATCACCAGGGCGGCCATCAGGTGCTCGATGGTGGCGACGGTGACGCCGGCTGCGTTCTCGATGACGGTGCCGAGCTGGGTCTTGCAGACCGCCTCTGCGGAGACCGGCACGCGGTTGTCCAGATCGGCGATGTCGGTGCGCACGAAGACCACGCCCACGTCGGCGCCGGCCGGACGCACGGCCACGCGCGTATAGGCGCCGGTGTGCACGCCCACACCCGCGAAGACCGCAGGCGCCCGCACAGTGTGCTGGAAGGCCCCGCTCTGGAATCCGTCTGCCGCCACGCTCGGACCTTCCTGCAATCTGGGCCAGAAACTAGGAGCCGGTCTCTTTGGCCACGTCGCCCCCAAACGTCCGGGTAAGCTGATTGGTGCGATGCAGCAAAGCACATCCTGTTTCGCAATGTTTCGGTGACCAGGGCGTTAACAGAACGTGGCCAAAACGTGGCGTTTTCCGAGAGGTTGCAGCCAGCAGTTGGCGTTTTTCGCTAACTTCGGAACGACAGGAAAGGCGCCTATTCGGCGAAGTATCTATGGGCGCCGACGAGCCCGCGGTCGCGGTCGTGGACAATCACCCGCGCATCGTCGCCGAGCCGGGTCAGGCATCTGGCGATGAGCCGGGCCTGGGCCTCGGCCCGGCCGCCGGACAGGAACATCAAGGGCTGCATCTCGTCGCAACCGACCCGCCAGCCGCCATCCACCGGCTCGACGACGATGAGGTGATCGTGTCCCATCCGCCCGCTCCCGTATCCTGTGACGGGAGCGAGGTTACGCGCGTGCCGCGCGCGCCGGCACTAAACTAAGTTAGAGTACGGCCTAGTTTGCCAGGCGGCGCAGGAACGAGGGGATTTCCAGGTCCTCACCGGTGTCGGCTGCTTCCTCGGGCGCGGCGGCTTCCATGGGGAGCGCGCCGCCCGTGCTGCGGCTGGGCATCGGCCGCGGGGCCGGCGCCTGTTGCGGCTGGGCGTGAGAGTCGTAGCGCGGACGGCCGCCGAACAGGCTGAGGAATCCGCCGCGCGGGCGGCGCTCCTCGTAGGCGGGCTCGGCGAAGAGCGGCGCGTCTTCTTCGTCCGCCACCGACGGATCGACGATGCGGGTGAGCGGCGGGGCTTGCGGCGGCGCCGCGGCGGCGACCGCAGGCGCGGCGTAGAGGTCGGGCTGCTCCTCCTCCAGCGGTTCGGCGGAGAGCGCGGGCTCGGCATGGGTCGGCGCGGTCGCCGGGGTGGGCATGGCGTAGGCCGGCGCGGCGGCGGACTCGGCCGTCGCGGTGCGGGTTTCCGGGGCCATCAGCGGCGGGGCGGTCAGCGGCCGGCGCTCGACCTTCGGCTCGATGGCCGCGATGGAGGCGCCGTCCATGCCGGTGGCGACCACCGAGACGCGGATCATGCCGTCGAGCGACGGGTCGAAGGCCGCGCCGAAGATGATGTTGGCTTCCGGATCGACCTGTTCGGAGATGGCGTTGGCCGCCTCGTCGACTTCCAGCAGGGTCATGTCGAGGCCGCCGGTGACGTTGACCAGCACGGCCTTGGCGCCCTTGAGCGAGACCTCGTCCAGGAGCGGGTTCTGGATGGCGTTGTGCGCGGCCATCAGGGCGCGGTCGTCGCCGGTCGCCTCGCCGGTGCCCATCATCGCCTTGCCCATCTCGGTCATGACCGTGCGGACGTCGGCGAAGTCGAGGTTGATCAGGCCCGGCAGCACCATCAGGTCGGTGATCGAGCGCACGCCCGAGTGCAGCACCTGGTCGGCCATGCCGAAGGCTTCGGCGAAGGTGGTCCGTTCATTGGCGACGCGGAACAGGTTCTGGTTCGGAATGACGATCAGGGTGTCGACGTAGCGCTGCAGCTCGCTGATGCCGGCGTCGGCCAGGCGCATGCGGTGGCGGCCTTCGAAGTGGAAGGGCTTGGTGACCACACCTACCGTCAGGATGCCGCGCTCGCGGGCGCATTTGGCGATGATCGGGGCCGCGCCGGTGCCGGTGCCGCCGCCCATGCCGGCGGTGATGAAGACCATGTGGGCGCCGTCGAGGTGCTCACCGATCTCCGGGATGCTTTCCTCCGCGGCGCTCATGCCGATCTCGGGGTGGGCGCCGGCGCCGAGGCCCTGCGTCGCCAGCACGCCCAGCTGGATGCGCCGGTCGGTCTTGGCGAAGGCAAGCTGCTGGGCGTCGGTGTTCGCGACCACGAACTCCACGCCTTCAAGGCCGGCCTCGATCATGTTGTTGACCGCATTGCCGCCGGCGCCGCCGACGCCAAAGACCACGATACGCGGCTTCAATTCTGTCGCGCGCGGCGCTGAAAGTGCGATGGCCATGGAATCCCTGCGTCCTTCCGAAATGCGACCCGGAGCGCCGCGGCGAATCCCCGCCGAAGCACCCTGGTAAGGATGCGTTAAGTACGCTCCAGACACCCTTAATCGAGTGTTAATCGCATACCGTGAGTCGCGAGGGGGTCGAGCTTGGCCGCAGCGAAAAAATCCCTTGCATCACAAGGGATAAGCCGAATCAGGCCGGCGATCTGCGACATGGTGACTCGGCGGCGGAAAATTGGCGGTTTCAGCGATTTTCGTGGATTTCCTCAAGCCAGGCCGCGCCAAAACGCGTCATCCCCAGGCCGGCGGGCCGGATTGCGGGCAAGCCCGGTCCCGTCGTAGCTTGACCGTAGTCGCGGTGGGAGTGCTCGGTGGCCACTTACAGTCTTCTTGGTCTGAACGGGCCGGCCGCCGGCCTGAACATGGATACCCTGGGTATCGGCGAGCTGGCCCGCATGGCCATCCTGCTCCAAAGCTCGACAACGGATTCACGCGAAAACCCACCCCCGATCGGGTATCCGCTGGAGGTTCTCAGCGCCGCGACCATCAGCGGGACCGGCCTGGCCTATAGCGCGCTCAGGCTGATCACCGGGGGCTCCGTCAGCGGCCTGTCGATCACCCACTATGCGCCGGCGGGCCGGGCGATCATCAATATCACCGGCATCACCGGCCTGCCTGGCGCGACCCTGCAGAACGCGATCACCCAGAACGACTCCGGCGTGGTGTTTTCCGCGGCGCTCTCCGGCAATGACGACGGGCACGGCTCGGTGGGCGCGGACCTGATGCGCGGCTACGACGGGGCCGACACCCTGAACGGCGACGCGGGCTCCGACACCATCTTCGGCGGCCTGGGCAACGACGTGATCTACGGCGCCTCCGCACCCGGCGCCGGGGCGAGCGAGACCGCCTTCAACTACCTCCGCGGCGATGAGGGCAACGACAGCATCTCCGGCGCGCAAGGGTTCGACGACGCCAACGGCAACATGGGCGCCGACACCATCCACGGGAACGACGGCGACGACTATTCGGTGGGCGGCAAGGACGACGACGTGCTGTTCGGCGACAACGGCTCCGACATCGTCTGGGGCAACCTGGGCGCCGACACCTGCGACGGCGGCGACGGCAATGACCAGGTTCGCGGCGGCCAGGGCGACGACAGCGTCGCGGGCGGCGCGGGCGACGACTTCGTCTCCGGCGATCGGGGAAACGACACGATCAGCGGCGGCGCGGGCGCCGACCTGTTCCACGGCTCGCAGGACGCCGGCATCGACCGGGTGCTGGATTTCCGGCTGTCGGACGGCGACCGCGTGTTCCTCGACCCCGGCGCCACCTACACGACCAGTCAGGTCGGCGCGGACACGATCATCGACATGGGCGGCGGCAACCAGATGATCCTGGTGGGCGTGCAGCTCTCCAGCCTGCCCGCCGGGACGATCTTCCTGGGCTGACCCTAGAGGTTGTCGCGCAGCCAGGCGGCGGCCTTGGCCACCGGATTGGCGCGGGGATCGAGCGGTTCGCGCCGGAGCTTGGCCGAGGCCAGCGCCTTGGCGCTGACGGCTTCGCGAGGGCCGAAGGCCGAGCGGTGCAGGATGCCGGCGGCGGCGGTGAAGGCGGGGCCCGAAGCCGCGTCGGCCAGGTGCGGCACGCGGCGCGGCCGGCCCAGGCGCACCGGGCGGTCGAACACGCGGACGGCCACTTCGCGGACGCCTGCCAGCTGGCTCGCGCCGCCGGTCAGCACCAGGCCCGCGCCGGGCTCGATGGGGGCGCCGGAATTCTTCAGCCGGTCGCGCAGCAGCTCCAGGGTCTCCTCGACGCGCGGCGCGATGATCCCCTTCAGGAGGCTGCGCGGCGCGATGACCGGACCCGCGCCGGGGTCGTCGCCGCGCGGCGGCGCCTCGATCATTTCCCGGTCTTCATTGGCGGACGCGATGGCCGAGCCGTGCAGGGTCTTGATCCGCTCGGCGCCGGCGATGGAGGTCGAAAGCCCGCGGGCGATGTCCTGGGTCACGTGCTGCCCGCCGACCGGCACGGTCTCCACGTGGACCACGGAGCCCAGGTTGAAGACGGCCGCGGAGGTCGAGCCGCCGCCCATGTCGATGCAAACGGACCCCAGGTCCATCTCGTCTTCTTCCAGCGCGGCGAGCGCCGAGACGAAGGGGGCGGCGACCACGCCGTCGAACTGCAGGTGGGCGCGCTCGACGCAGGCGCCCAGGGTCTGGAAGACCGCTTCGGAGACGGAGACCACCAGCAGCTCGACGCCGAGCGTGCGGCCGAACATGGCGCGCGGATCGCGCACCCCGCCCTGCCCGTCCACCGACCAGGAGATCGGCAGGATGTGGGCGGCTCTGCGGCCCGGCAGCTTGATCTGGGCCAGCGCGTGGTTGATGGCGCGGGCCAGGTCGTTGTCGGAGATCGGCCGCGCGCCGATGGAGACCCGGCCGGCTACCCGGTGCGAGGTGAGCTGGCCGCCGGCGGTGGCCACGGTGACGCCCTGGACGTTGACGCCCGCGACGTTCTCGGCCCGCTCCACGGCCTGGGCGATGGCTTCGGAGGCCTCGTCGAGGTTGATGATCGAGCCGCCGCGCACGCCGCGCGACTGGACGTAGCCCACGCCGGCGGTGGTGAGCGTGCGGTCGCCCTTGCGGACGCCGTCGGGCTTCATGATGAAACAGGCGACCTTGGACGCGCCCAGGTCGACAGCGGCGAACACCGGCGGGCGGACCAGCGCGGCCTTCAGGCCGTCTCGGCCGTCACGCGGCTTGTCCTCGGCGCGGGGTTTCGTCTCCGCGGGGCGCGTCGCCAAATTCAACATCCGTCGGTCATCCGTCTCTCTAGCGTCTCAGATACCGTCGGCAGCGAGCGCGCTGCCGGGCGAAGGGGCTTGGCGGGGCCGGACGGCCACCACGTCGGGGTTGCGCAGATCGATGCGCTCGAAGCCGAGCTCCATGATCCGCGAGCGTTGGTCGAGCTGTTCGAGGCGCATCAGCGAGGCTTCCTCGTCCACGGCGGGGAGCTGGATCAGCGAGCCGTCCTTCAGCCGCAGGTCCCAGCGGCGATCGTCGACGCGGACCAGCGCGTCCATGCGCTCCATCAGCTTCGGGCGCTGGGCGATGACCGGCAGGATCTCGGGCGCATGCTCGGCGCCGCCCTCGCCCACCACCAGCGGCAGGCCGGCGAAGCGCCGCGCGTCGGCCTCGGGGATCACCTTGCCGTGGTCGTCGATGACGTATTGATGGCCGCCGTGCTGCCAGACCGCGAGCTGGCGGCGCTCGACGACGGCGACGACCAGGGTGTCGGGGAGCAGGCGCACGATGCGGGCTTCCTTGACCCAGCCCACCGTCTCGACGCGCTGCCTCAGCGCCTCCAGGTCCATGCCCAGCAGCGGCTGGTCCTTGTAGAGGCCGGCCACGCGGACGATGTCGGCCTGGGCCATGGGCGAGGCGCCCTCGACGTGGATGGCCTTCAGGCGGAAGCCCGCGGCGCCGAACCTGCCGTCGATGGCTGCGCCGGTGGCGGCGGCGAGGCGCTCGCCGCGATGGCCGGTGGCAAGCGTGACGCCCAGCGCCAGGACCAGCACGGCGGCGGCGGCGATCAGGCTCCATTTCGCGGAAAGGCCCGGGCCCTGGCGCGCCGGCGCCGGGGCTTGGAGACGCTGCCTCGAGCTGGGGGGTGCTTTTGCCTGAGGCTTAACTGGCCTCTTGGGTCCCCCCCGCACCGCCGCGGGCATACGCGTCCTCCGTGATCCAAAGCACCAGTCGATCGAAATCCACGCCCTGCAGCGCCGCCTGCTCTGGGATGAGCGAGGTAGGCGTCATACCGGGCTGGGTATTGACCTCCAGAAGGACCAGAACGTCGTTAATATCGTCATAACGGAGGTCAGAGCGGGTAACCCCTCGGCAACCCAGGGCTGCATGCGCTCTCTCCGACATTCTCAGAGCTTTTTCAAAGGCATGGGCCGGAATTTCGGCCGGGACGACGTGCGTCGATCCGCCCTCGGCGTACTTGGCTTCGTAATCATAGAAACCTGCGCGCGGAATTATGTCGGTGACGGTCATGGCCTTCCCGTCCATCACCCCCACCGCGAGCTCCTTTCCGCGGATGTAGGGCTCGATCATCACCTCCTCGCCGTAGGTCCAGGACGGGGCGACGATCTCCTGCGGCGGGCGATTCGCGCCTTCGGCCACGATGAACACCCCGACCGAGGAGCCCTCGGCGTTCGGCTTGACCACATAGGGCGGCGCCATGACGTGGTCGGCGGCCGCCTCGAAGCGGTTGTAGAGCCCACCGCCCGGCACGGTGACGCCGGCGGCGGCCAACACCGCCTTGGACTTGGCCTTGTCCATGGCCAGCGCCGAGGCCAGCACCCCGCAGTGGGTGTAGGGGATGGCCAGCGTCTCCAGCACGCCCTGGACGCAGCCGTCCTCGCCCCACTCGCCATGCAGGGCGTTGAAGCAGACGTCGGGCTGCAACCGGGTCAGGACCTGGGCGATGTCCCGGCCGGCGTCGACGCGGCTCACCCGCGCGCCCAGGCGTTCCAGGGCGTCGGCGCATTCGCGACCGGAGACCAGGCTGACCTCGCGCTCCGACGAGAGCCCGCCCAAAAGGACCGCGACGTGGCGTCCGGACAGGGGAAGGCTCATGGGGCGGTCGCC
>Ga0307513_10007826_pt1 | contig 13780 bp, 8 predicted proteins | sample 15_EM_MG_FD_202174 | JGI IMG/M metagenome (GOLD analysis project Ga0307513, IMG submission 202174) | Populus trichocarpa ectomycorrhiza microbial communities from riparian zone in the Pacific Northwest, United States - 15_EM | ecosystem: Host-associated > Plants > Roots > Unclassified | place... | reverse complement strand
CAGGCCCTTTTCATGGCGCTCGTCGACGGCGCGGATGGTCTGGCCGTACAGGCGCAGCCGGCCGGCGTCGATCGCGTCCTGGATGCGGGCCACCTGCTGCATCTGCAGGCGAACCTCGCCCACCGCGTGGTTGTCGCTGGAGTGAACGCAGATCCGGTTGCGCCCGGTGCGCTTGGCCATGTAGCAGGCCATGTCGGCGGCCTTCTGAACCGCGGTGGCATCGGCAAAGCTCCGGTCGACCGAGACGACGCCGATGCTGGCACCCACCCGGAAGGTCTGGCCTTCCCACTCGAAGCGCCACTCGGCGACCGCGCGGCGCAATTTTTCCGCCAGTTGAAGCGCCTTGTCGCCCGGGCACTGGACCATCAGCACGGCGAACTCGTCGCCACCCAGGCGCACCACCAGATCGCTCTTGCGCGTGAGGCTCAGGAACAGGCGCGCAAGCTGCTTCAGCAGTTCGTCGCCCGCCGCATGGCCGCAGGTGTCGTTGACGATCTTGAACTTGTCGAGGTCGATCATGATGACCGAGTGTTCGTCGCCGTCCTGCATCGCTTCGACCAGTCGTTCGAGCGCGTTCTCGTAGGCGATGCGGTTCATCAGCCCGGTCATCGCGTCGTGGTTGGCGCGCCAGTTGAGTTCCTGCGTCGCGGCGCGTTCCACCGCCACGTTGCGCAGCACGACCACGGCGCCGTCGACGACGCCGCTTGCCGAGCGTATCGGCGCCGCCGAGTTGTCGATCGGCAGCAGTTCGCCATTCCGGGCCCGCAACACGGCCTGCGGCAGCGAGACGATTTCGCCGTCGCGCATGGCCGCCGCGGCCATGTCGGGTAACGGCTTGGCGCTGGCTTCGTCGCAGACCACCACCACCTCGGCGAAGGGCCGGCCCATCGCCTCCTGCAGGGTCCAGCCGGTCAGGCGCTCGGCGGCCTTGTTCATCGCCGTCACCCGGCCTTCGCGGTCGGTGGCCAGCACCGCGTCGCCGATCGACTGCAGCGTGACGTCGGCGCGATCCTTCTCCTGCTGCAGCGACACTTCGGCGTTGTGGCGTGCGGCGGCCATGCCGGCGAATTCCTCGGCCACCAGTTGCAGCTCTTTCGTGACGCCACGCCCCTCGAGCCGCGGCGCGGTGACGTCGCCGCCGTCTTTCAGGCGCCGCATTTCGCGCCGCAGTTCGTCCAGCGGCAGCAGCATGCGCGCCACCAGCACCCACATGGCCGGAATCAGCAGCAGCGCCAGCAGGCCGCCGGCCAGCAGCATCTGGCGCGACAGGCGGTCCAGCGACGCGTAGGCTTCTTCGTTGCTCACGACGCCGACCAGCGTCCAGTCGGCCGAGCTGATCGGGTGGAATGCATACAGGCTGCGCACGCCGTGGCTGTCGGGGCCGGCAACCGAGTGCGCGGTGGCCTGCAGTCCGCCCCGGATGATCGCCGTCGCCGGGCCGAGCGCATCGATGGGCTGGCCGACCATCTTGGGGTCGGGGTGCAGCACCACGGTGGCGTCGCGCGTCACCAGCACGAAGTGGCCGCGGCTGGTGTCGCGCGCGGCGGCGCTGAACAACTGCTCGTGGTTGATCGGCATCGTGCCGACCGCGACGCCGCGCAGCTGGCCGGCTTCGTCGTAGACGCGGTAGGTCAGCTCGACCACCGGGTCCTGGCTGAGCCGGCTGCGGGTGGGCGGCCCGACCACGGCCTTGCGCAGGCTGGCCGCGAACCAGGGCTCGCCCGCGATCGAGGTCGTCGGAATCGACGGCCGCGACGCGATCATCTTGCCGTCGATGTCGTAGACCGCAATGCTCTCGAAGGCCTGTTGGATGCCGACCCGCGAGGTCAGGTAGTAGTGCAAGGTGCCGGAGTCGCGCAGCTGGTTGCCGGGAACGTTGGCGGCGAATTCGCTCAGCGAGGCCCGCGCCAGCCGCAGGCGGCCGTCGATTTCACCGGCCACGCGGGCGGTGTACGCCTCGTGCTGCAACACGGTCGAGGCGATGACGCTGCGCTCGGACAGGTTCGACTGCAGGCTCGTCACCAGGACGATGCCGATACCGGCCAGCAGGGCGGCAGCCAGAGCCGTTCGCCCCTTCAGCGTTTTGAACACGTGTCGTCTCCAGGCAGCACAACGAACCGGCGCCCCGTGTTTGGGGCGGCCCAGGTCAGCGCGCCGAACTGGCGGTCGCGGTCATACGAGATATCGGCGGTCCGGGAGGCGTCTTGAGCCGGCCCCGGCCGGGCCGGCGGCCGGCGCCGTCAAGTTCTGCCCAGCCGGACCGAAATCAAGGGCGTAGCCCCCAAACCCTGTCGTGAATCCACCATGCCCGTCGTTCGCCGTTCGTTTCTGTTGGGCCTGGTCTTCTTCTGCGCCAGCGCGTGGGCCGACACCTACCCCAGCCGGACCATCACGCTGGTCGTTCCGTTTGCGGCGAATGGCCCCACCGACACGATCTCGCGCAGCGTGGGTGGGGCGATGAGCAAGCACTTGAGGCAGCCGTTGGTCATCGAAAACGTCGGCGGCGCCGGCGGCACCGTCGGTGCGGCGCAGGTCGCCCAGGCCGACGCGGACGGCTACACGATGCTGATGTACCACATCGGCATGGCCACGGCACCGGCGCTGTACCCGAAACTGCCGTTCGATCCGCTGCGCGACTTCGAATTCATCGGCGAGGTCACCGATGTGCCGATGACCCTGGTGGCGCGGCCCGACTTTCCGGCCCAGACCTTCAAGGAGACGGTGGCCTACGTGAAGGCCAACCGCAGCAAGGTGAACCTCGCGCACGCCGGCTCGGGCTCGGCGTCGCACCTGTGCGGGCTGTTGCTGATGGCGGCGATCGAGGTCGATCTGAAGACCGTGGCCTACAAGGGCACCGGCCCGGCGATGGACGATCTGCTCGCCGGCAAGGTCGATCTGATGTGCGACCAGACCACCAACACCACGATCCAGATTCGGGCCGGCAAGGTCAAGCCGCTGGGCATCACGACGGCCCGCCGGATCGTCTCGCTGCCGGGCATTCCGACGCTGCAGGAAGGCGGGCTGAAGGACTTTCAGGTGGCCGTCTGGCATGCGCTGTTCGTGCCGAAGGGCACGCCGCCGGCGGTGGTCAAGCGCTTGACCGAAGCGCTGCATGCGGCGCTGCAGGACTCGGGCGTGAAGGCGCGCTTCAACGACCTCGGCACCGACCCGGTGCCGCTGGAGAAGGCCACGCCGCAGTACGTGCGCCAGCACCTGAGCGCCGAAATCAAGCGCTGGGAGCCGATCATCAAGCGCTCCAGCCAGTACGCCGACTGACGTCTCAAGTTCCTGGCGACCCTCGCCGAAATAGGCGATGCCCTTGCCCCCCATGGATATCCGGAGTTCCGACATGCCCCTGCTGTTCCGACGCGCCATCCTCGCCTTGCCGCTTTCACTGGCGTTCGGTCTCATGGCCGGTCTCATGGCGCCGCCCGCCGCCGCGCTGGAAGCGCGGTCGGGCAAGGTCGTGTTGTCGATCACCGGCAACGTCAGCCGGCCGAATGCCGGCGCCAATGCCGACTTCGACATGGCGATGCTCGAGAAGCTGCCGCAGCACAGCTTCACGACCATGACGCCCTGGTACCCCGAACCGAAGACCTTCACCGGGCCGCTGTTGCGCGACGTGCTCGCTGCTGCCGGGGCCAAGGGTTCGCTGCTTCGCGCGGTGGCGCTGAACGACTACAAGACCGAGATCCCGGCCGAAGATGCCAACCAGTACGACATGATCGTTGCCCGGCTGCTCGACGGCAAGCCGATGCTGACGCGCGAGAAGGGGCCGCTGTTCATCGTCTATCCCTTCGACAGCAAGGCCAGCTTGCGCACCGCGCCGTTCTACAGCCGCAGCGCCTGGCAGTTGCGTGCGCTCGACGTGCGGTGATCGATCTCGACGTACCGCCGGCGCCCGGGCCGGCACAGACGCGGCGCTGGCTGTGGCTCATCGTCGCCGTCCTGGTGGCGGCCTTCGCGACGGTGGCCGGCTTGCAGTGGCAGCAGTTCTCGCTGTTGAACGGCAGCCTGCGCTACGAGAGCGACAACGTCGTCTGGACCTTCTTCCAGCTCGAGGTCGAGTACCTGAAGCTCAGGGACACGCTGCGCGACATCGACCGCGACCCGGCGCGGCTCGATCGTGACGCGCTGCAGATCCGCTACGACATCTTCGTCAGCCGCGTGGCGCTGGTCGACGCCAAGCTGACGACCGCGGCCATCGCGACCAAGCCGATCCAGACCGAGACGGTGGCGAACGTGCAGAGCTTCATCGGCGCCGCCGACGTCTTTCTCGGCACCCGCGCGGCACGCCCGCTCGACGCCGCGGCTGCGCGCTCGATGCTCGCCCGGCTCGAGCCGATGGGCGAAGCGGTGCACGACATGTCCAAGTGGGCCAACGACGCGATGGATGCGCAGGTCGGCGCGCGCAGCGAACTGGTGCGCCAGCACAACCGCATCAGCATCGCGCTGATGGTCTTGCAATTGCTGCTGACGATCGTCTTCACGGTGATCGTCCTGCGCCAGTTTCGCGCGTTCGAGGCGCGCGGCGGCGCGCTCGAACGCCTGGCCCAGCGCCTGCACGAGGCACGCAGCGACGCCGAGGCCGCGAGCCGCGCCAAGAGCGCGTTCCTGGCCAACATGAGCCACGAGTTGCGCACGCCGTTCCAGGGCGTGCTGGGCATGCTCGCGCTGATCGAGGACGGCCCGTTGAATGCGCAGCAGGCCGATCAATTGCACACCGCCCGCGAATCGGCATTGCACCTGCTGGCGCTGGTGAACGATGTGCTCGACGTGTCGACGCTCGAGCAGGGCAAGCTGAGGCTCGTGCCGGCGCCGACCGCGCTGCACCGCTTGCTGGCCGAGGTCGAGGCGCTGATGAGCGGCCCGGCGCACGCCAAGGCCTTGAGCTTGCGCGTCCGGCGCGACGCCGACGTGCCGGCGTTCGTCATCGCCGACGGCACCCGGCTGAAGCAGATCCTCTTCAATCTGCTGGGCAATGCAATCAAGTTCACCGATGCCGGCGAGGTCGAGTTCGAAACGAGCGTCGAGACCGGCTCACCCGGCGAACCGGTCCTCCGCTTCACGGTCGCCGATACCGGCATCGGCATGGACGAGGCCGCCTTGAGCCGGCTTTTCCAGCGCTTCTCGCAAGGCGACGAAAGCACCTCGCGGCGCTTCGGCGGCACCGGTCTCGGGCTGGAGATCTCGCGCAACCTGGCGTCGATGATGGGCGGGGACATCAAGGTCGCGAGCCAGCCGGGCCGCGGCAGCCGCTTCACGCTGCGCGTGCAGCTGTCGCGCTGCGAAGCGCCAGCGGCCGATCCCGCGGCACGCGCTTCGCTCGATACGCAACCGCTGCGCGTTCTGGTGGCCGAAGACCACCCGATCAACCGCAAGTACGTGCGCGCACTGCTGGTGCGCCTGGGTCACGACGTGACCTTGCGCGAAAACGGCCAGGCGGCCGTCGAAGCCGCGACCGACGAGCGTTTCGACCTCGTGCTGATGGACATGCACATGCCGGTGATGGACGGCCTGGCCGCGACCCGCGCCATCCGCGCCCTGCCGTCGCCGCGCAGCGCGGTGCGCATCGTCGCGCTGACGGCCGACGCCTTTCCGGAAACCCGCGAGAAGGCGGCGCTGGCGGGCATGGACGACTTCCTGTCCAAGCCCGTGCAACCGGCCGAGTTGCAGGCGGCGCTGTTTCGCCTGTTCGGCCGGCCGATAGCCGCCCGGGCGGTGTCGACGCAGCAGTCCCCGGACCCGGCCGAATCGGGCGCCGCAGCGGTGCCGCCGGCGGCCTCTGCGACCCGGGCACCTTGGCTCGACCGATCGGTGCCGGAGAAAGCTTATGGCGACACCGGACCCGAGTTCCACGCCAGTCTGCTGCACGACTTCTTCGGCGACGAGGGCGGCTCGATCGCCGGATTGCTGGCGCGCATGGGCGGCCCGGCGGATGCGGGCCTGCGAGAGGCCGCCCACGCCGTCAAGGGCGGGGCGCTGAGCCTGGGCCTGGTGCGCCTGGCCGCTGCGACCGCGGCCATCGAGGCGCTTGCCGACGGCACCGATGAAGCGCAGATCCGCGCCCGGCGCCAGGATCTGCTGCTCGATCTGGCGCAGTCGCGTGCGGCGTGCATCGAAGCGGGCTGGATCAACGACACGGCGCCGAAGCTCGAACCGGCTTGGGGCTAAGGCTCGGGGGATAAGCAGAGGGACAAGCAGGCCATCGGGAAACACCCGATGCTGAAATATCTCGCAGAAATAGAATGGCGCAGATTTTGGGAGCGGCCCTCGCTTTCCCATCATTCATGGCCCGCCTCAGCTCTCGACAGATCTCGCAACTGCACCTGTATCAGGTGCTGCACGCGGTGCGCATCAACGCGGCGCCGATGTCGCGCGCCGAGCTCTGCGGCGCCACCGGTCTGAGCCAGCCCGCGGTGTCCTCGCTGACGCGCCGGCTGCTGGCCACCGGCGCGCTGGCAGAGGCCGGTGCCCGCCCGTCGAGCGGCGGCGGGCGGCGCGAGCGCGAACTCGCACTCAACCCCGATTTCGTCTGGGTCGTCGGCGTCGGCGTCTCGCTGCACCAGATCACCGTCACTCTGACCGATTTCACCGGTGCGGTGCGGCGCACGCGCCATGCGCCATTGGTCACGCCGATGCGAAAGGCTGCGCTGATCAAGCGTCTCGTGAAGGACGTGCGCGCCTGTCTGGCCGAAGCCGGCGACGCTGCCGTCACGCCGCGGCTGGCCGGTGTCGGCGTGGCGCTGCCGGGGTTCATCGATTCGATGGGCGACGAGGTCCACTGGTCGGCGGTGTTCGACACCGACGGCGCCACCGTCGTGCGCAGATTCTCCGAGACGATCGCCGAGCAGCTCGGCGTTCCGGTGTTCGTCGAGAACGATGCCAACATTCGCGCGCTGGCCGAGCAGTGGTTCGGGCAGGCCGGGCGGCTCTCGCACGTGGCGGTGGTCACGCTCGAACAGGGCCTGGGGCTCGGCCTGGTCATCAACGGCGAGCTCTACCGCGGCCGTGCCGGCCTCGCCGCCGAACTGGCGCATGTCCAGGTCGAGGCCGGCGGCCGCCAGTGCCACTGCGGCAAGCGCGGCTGTCTCGAAGCCTACGTGTCGTACTACGCCATCGTGCAGCAGGGCCAGGAAGCGGGTCTGATGCCGCGCGGCGAATTGCCGCCGCAGGCGATCGACGCGGCCTACGAGGGTCTCGCCCGCATCGCGAAAGGCGGCAACCCGAAGGCACTTGCGATCTTCGAACGCCAGGGGCGCCAGCTCGGCAGCTGGATCGGCAATGTCGTGAATCTGCTGGCGCCGCAGCTCGTCATCCTCGACGGCGGGCGCGCGGCGGCGATCGAGCTGTTCGAAGCGCCGCTGCGCGCCGCGATGGACGACGCGATGGCCTTGCCGCATCGGGGCCGCGTGCCGCTGGTCATCAGCCACGAAGGCGGTGAAGCCTGGGCGCGCGGGGCCGCCTCGCTGGTGCTGCAGCGGCTGGATCAATCGGCCGACATCGTCGCGGCGGTATCGCGCCACGGCTTCGAGGATGCCATGAATCAACCTGCGGCGAGACGGGCCGCAGCCTGACAACCAAGCGCCCGGCCACCGCTCTGCGCCGGGATTTCCGAACAAGTGCATTCGCACAGACCGCAGGAGACCGACTTCATGAAACTCGCCCACAAGATCCTCACCGGCGCGGTGATCGCCGCTTTCGGCACGCTCGCATCGGCGCAAGCCGTGGTCGGCGTCAGCTGGTCCAACTTCCAGGAAGAGCGCTGGAAGACAGACGAAGCCGCCATCAAGGCCGAGCTCGCCAAGCTCGGTGCCAAGTACGTGAGCGCCGATGCCGGCGGCTCGCCGGAGAAGCAGATCGCCGACGTCGACGGCCTGATCGCCAAGGGCGCCACGGCACTGATCATCCTGGCGATGGACAAGGACGCGATCGTGCCGGCACTGGCCAAGGCCAAGGCCAAGAACCTGCCGGTCGTGGCCTATGACCGCCTGATCGAGCAGCCCGGCGTGTTCTACATCACCTTCGACAACAAGGAGGTCGGCCGCGAGCAGGCGCGCGGCGTGTTCAAGGTCAAGCCCAAGGGCAATTACGTCTTCATCAAGGGCTCGCCGACCGACCCGAATGCCGACTTCCTGCGCGCCGGTCAGGGCGAGGTGCTGGCCGCGGCGATCAAGAGCGGCGACATCAAGGTCGTCGGCGAGGAATACACCGAAGGCTGGAAGCCCGAGAACGCGCAGAAGAACATGGAGCAGATCCTGACCAAGAACGCGGGCAAGGTCGATGCCGTCGTGGCCTCCAACGACGGCACCGCCGGCGGCGTGATCGCGGCGCTGTCGAGCAAGGGCATCAAGGGCGTGCCGGTGTCGGGGCAGGACGGCGACCATGCGGCGCTGAACCGCGTCGCGATGGGTTCGCAGACCGTCTCGGTCTGGAAGGACGCCCGCGTGCTCGGCAAGGAAGCCGCGGCCGCCGCGGTGGCGCTGGCCGCCGGCAAGAAGGTCGACGGCGCCGTGACCTGGGCCGAAGGCGAGAAGAAGGTCTCGCTGCAGTCCAAGTTCCTGAAGCCGGTGCCGATCACGCGCGACAACCTCGACGTCGTCATCAAGGCCGGCTGGATCAGCAAGGACGTGGTCTGCAAGGGCGTGGCGAAAGACAGCGCGCCGGCGGCTTGCAAGTGATCTGAGCCGCTCGCTCTTCTTCTCTTCAACCTTGCTCGGCAGGCTCGTTCCGGCGCGCCTGCCCGTCTCGACATGAACGCCAACCTCCAGGTCAGCGCACTCGACGTGCGCCTCACGCTGATGGCCGCCGTGCTGGCGGTGATGGCCGTTGTTTTCCATCTCGTCACCGGCACCTTCCTGACGCCGGAGAACCTCTACAACATCGTCCAGCAGACGGCGGTCGTGGGCATCGTCGCCGCCGCGGTCACGCTGATCATCGTGGCCCGCCAGATCGACTTGTCGGTCGGCTCGGTGCTGGGCTGCGTCGGCGTGCTGATCGCCTTTCTGATGTACAGCAAGAGCTGGCACTGGGTGCCCGCCGTGCTGGCCGGGCTGGTGCTGGCGCTGCTCATCGGGCTGTACCAGGGCTGGTTGACGGCGGTGCTGGGCGTGCCTTCGTTCGTCGTCACGCTCGGCGGGCTGATGTCGTTTCGCGGCGCTGCGTTTCTGGTCGCGGACGGCAAGACGCAGCCGGTCAGCGACCCGGTCTTTCTGGCGCTCGGCGGCGGGCTCGACGGCTCGCTCGGGCCGGCGCTGAGCTGGGCGCTCGGTGGGCTGCTGGTCGCGCTCATCCTGTGGAGCAGCTTCGCGCGGCGCGCGCGCAAACGCCAGCACGGTTTTCCGCTGCGCCCGCTGGCGTTCGACGTGCTGCTGGCGATCGGTTTTTCGGTGCTCGTGCTGGCCTTCGTCGCGACGATGAATGCCTACAAGCTCGGTGGCAAACCCGAGGCCCAGGGCGTGCCGATTCCGGTGCTGATCTGGGGTGTGGTCGTGATGATCGTCAGCTTCATCGTGCGCCGCACGCGCTTCGGGCGCTACGTGTTCGCGATCGGCGGCAACCCGGAGGCCGCACTGCTGGTCGGCATCCCCGTCAAGCGCGTGATGATCAAGCTCTTCCTGCTGCTCGCCGTGCTGGTCACGGTGGCCTCGGTCGTCGCGGTGGCGCGGCTCAACGCAGGCACCAATTCGCTCGGCACGAGCATGGAGCTGTACGTGATCGCCGCCGCCGTGATCGGCGGCGTGGCGCTGTCGGGCGGCAGCGGCACGGTGCTCGGCTCGGTGCTCGGCGCGCTGATGATCCAGATCCTCGAGAGCGGCCTGCTGCTGATGGACGTGAGCATCGGCAACCGCATGGTGATCATCGGCCAGGTGCTGATCGTGGCGGTGGTGTTCGATGTCGTGTACCGGCGCTATGTCGGCGAGCGGCTGTCATGAGCGCGCCGCTGGTTGAAATCAGGGGCGTGCACAAGACCTTCGGCGGCGTGCGCGCCGTCGAAGACGTGAGCCTGCAACTCTTCCCCGGTGAAGTGGTCGCGGTGCTCGGCCACAACGGCGCCGGCAAGTCGACCTTGATGAAGATGCTGGCCGGCGCCTACCCGATCGACAGCGGCGAGGTCCGCATCGACGGCGAGACCGCGCGCATCGGCTCGCCCGCCGATTCGCAGGCGCTCGGCATCGAGACGATCTACCAGACCCTGGCGCTGGCCGACAACCTGGACGGCGTGGCCAACCTCTTCCTCGGCCGTGAACTCGTCACACGCTTCGGCCTGCTCGACGACGACCGCATGGAACAGGCGGCGCGCGACACCTTTCACCGCCTGAACCCGAACTTCAAGAACATCCGCGTGCCGGTGCGCGCACTGTCGGGCGGCCAGCGCCAGGTGGTGGCGATTTCGCGCGCGCTGTACTTCAAGGCCAAGGTGCTGATCATGGACGAGCCCTGTGCCGCCCTCGGCCCCGAGGAGACGCGCATGGTCCACGGCCTGGTGCGGCGCCTGAAGGCCGATGGCGTCGGCATCTTCCTGATCACGCACGACATGCCGGACGTGTTCGGCTTGTCCGATCGGCTGAGCGTCATGAAAAACGGCAAGGTCGTCGGCACCTACCGCACCGCCGACCTGAGCGAAGACGAAGTGCTGGCGATGATCATCGGCGGCAAGCCGGTGACCCGCGTCGAACAGCGGCACGCGCCGTGAACCTAAAAACAGCAGTTGACTAGCGCGACCGCGTCGAGGTCCGCGGCCCGCAGCCGCCGGCGGCGGCCACGCTGCCGTCGACCGCCGGCGCCGCACGCACGCAGCGGATCGGCGCCTTGCCGAACGCCGCCGGGTTGCCTTCGCCCGCGGCGAGCGCGGCATCGACGGGCTCGTCGTCGGCGTTGCGGCCCCGCTTGACGGTGAACGTCGGGCTCTGCGCGCTGCCGCCGGGGTTGCTGACGACGATCGGCCCGGTCTTGGCGCGCAAGGGCACCTTGACGTTGATCGCGGTGTCGCCACCGGTCACGTAGCTGTACTGGGTGGCCGGCACGCCGCCGAAGGTGATGGACGTGAGGCCGTCGAAGTGGGCTCCCAGCAGCGTGACGCCGCTGCCGGGCCTGCCGATCGCCGGCGTGATGCTGTCGATGACGGGCTTGACGTAGAACAGCGTCGGCGCGTACGTGGTGCCGCGCGGCGCTGTCACGCCGATGGCGCTGGTCTGCACGCCGGCCGGCACGAGGGTGGTGATCTCGTTGTCGGAGACCACGACGAAGGGCGCCGGCAGCGTGCTCGTGCCGCCGCCGAAGGTGAGCTGCGAGGTGCCGGTGAAGCCGTTGCCGCGGACCACCACGCTGGTGCCGGTGGGGCCGCCCGCCGGCGTGAAGCTGTCGACCGAAAGAATCGGCGTCGCCGCATTCAGCAGCAGCCGGAAGACCGTGCCGTAGCCCCAGCCGCCGCCGTCGAAGGCGGTGCCGTAGAGGTTGCCGTCGCCGGCCAGGGTCAGCGAGCCGTGCGGAAACAGGCCATAGGCGCCGTCGCCGTCGCCGAAAGCGAACAGCTGCGTGAACGTGCCGGCGCTGTCGATCTTGAACAACGTGCCGCAGCCGAACGTGGTGCCGCCGCCGACGTAGCAGTACGGCACGTAGCCGAAACCGTCGCCGTACGGGTTGCCGCCGGTGGCTCCGTACAGCGTGCCGTCGGCCACTTGCACCAGGCCGTCGCCTTGCGGGTACTCGCCATCGCCGGCGGTGGCCGTGAACCGGTGCAGGATGGTCTGCACACCGCCCGGCGTGATCTTGTAGACGGTGCCGCAGCCGCCGGCCCGGCAGTTGTTCTGCTGGTAGCCGCCGTAGAGCGTGGTGCCGTAGAAGCTGCCGTCCTGCCCTTGCATCAGCGGCGACCACGGCACGCAGCCGTCGCCGATGCCGGTGGACGCGCCGGTGAAGACGTGCAGCCGCTGGAAGCTGCCGTCCAGCCCGGCGCTGAACAACACGCCGCAGCCGCCCGGGCCGCCGCCGCCGCCGGTGGTGCCGTACAGGCGGCCGTCGCTGCCCTTCAGCAGCCCGGCATACGCCAGGTAGCCCTCGCTGCTGTCGGTGGCGAACAGGTGGTGCACGGAGACACTGCCGCCGGGCGTCATCTTGAACAGCGAGGTGGTGGACTCGGGGAATGCACGAACCGCCATGCCGTAGAAATTGCCGTCGCTGGCCTGGACGACGCCGGTGGCCGGGCTCGCCTGGTAGCCGTCGCTTTCGACATAGAAGTCGTGCAGCTTGGCGAACTGGCTGCCGTCGAGCGCGACCCTGAAGAGCGTGCCGCAGCCGCTGCCGTTGTAGTACTTGCCCGCGTAGCACCAGTCGGACTGGTTGGCGCCGCCCGATTCGGTGGTGCCGTAGAGGTAGCCGTCGCTGGCCTGGATCAGCGCGCCGCGCGGGTGCGAGCCGTCCTGGTAGTTGAAGTCGTGCAGGTGCGTGATCTGGCCGGTGCTGCGCGAGACCCGGTAGACGTAACCCTGGTCGCTGGCACCGCCGTAGGCGCTGACGCCGTACAGCTCGCCGTCGCTGGCCTGCAGCAGCCGCGACAGCTCGAAGTTGCCGAGGTTCGGGTAGTCGGCGGGAACGAAGTGCGCCAAGGTATTGAGCTTGGGCACGTCGTAGGCGCTGGCCGGTATTGCCGCCGACAGGCCGAGCAGGACCGCGGCCCAACCGGCGATGCGCAACGTGCGCGCAAGCAAGCCTTCCACCGTGCCCATGTTCCTGCTCCCGGCCACAAGCCAGCCGGCACTGTACGCGCTGGACCCGTCGCCTCCAAGCTGCGTTCTTGGGGTGTGCCGAGCCGAACCCTGCGCCCGCCGGAGCCTCGCACACAGGCCGTAGACTGGACTTCGAACCCACGAGCACCCGCCCGATGCACCACCCCGTTCCGCTGATCGCCACCATCGCCGCCGCGTTCGGCCTGGCCCTCGTGCTGGGCTTCATCGCCGTGCGGCTGCGCTTGCCCGCGCTGGTCGGCTATCTGCTGGCGGGAATCGTCATCGGGCCGGCGACACCGGGCTTCGTGGCCGACGTCGAGATGGCCGGGCAGCTGGCCGAGATCGGCGTCATGCTGCTGATGTTCGGGGTCGGTCTGCACTTCTCGCTGCAAGACCTCTGGTCGGTGCGCAAGATCGCGCTGCCGGGGGCCGTCGTCCAGATGCTCGTGGCCACCGCGATGGGCGCCGGCATCGCAACGTGGTGGGGGTGGCCGCCGGCGGCGGCGGTCGTCTTCGGCCTCGCGTTGTCGGTGGCGAGCACCGTGGTGCTGCTGAAAGCCCTGGAAAGCAAGGGCATCCTCGAGTCGGTCAATGGCCGCATCGCGGTGGGCTGGCTGGTCGTCGAAGACCTCGCGATGGTGGTCGTGCTGGTGCTGCTGCCGCCGCTGGCGGCCGCCCTGGGCACGGCCGGCGCGAGCCTGGGCATCGACCTCTGGGCCGCGCTCGGACGCACCTTGCTGCAAGTGGCCGCGTTCGTCGCGCTGATGCTGCTCGCCGGGCGCCGCGCATTCCCGTGGCTGCTCTGGCAGGTCGCCCGCACGGGTTCGCGCGAGCTGTTCACGCTCTGCGTCGTCGCCGCGGCGGTCACCATCGCCTACGGTTCGGCGCAGCTGTTCGGCGTCAGCTTCGCGCTCGGCGCGTTCTTCGCCGGCATGGTCTTGCGCGAGTCGCAGTTCAGCCAGCGCGCGGCCGAGGAGACGCTGCCGCTGCGCGATGCCTTCGCGGTGCTGTTCTTCGTCTCGGTCGGCATGCTCTTCGATCCGCGCGTGCTC
>Ga0307513_10007825_pt1 | contig 13780 bp, 23 predicted proteins | sample 15_EM_MG_FD_202174 | JGI IMG/M metagenome (GOLD analysis project Ga0307513, IMG submission 202174) | Populus trichocarpa ectomycorrhiza microbial communities from riparian zone in the Pacific Northwest, United States - 15_EM | ecosystem: Host-associated > Plants > Roots > Unclassified | place... | reverse complement strand
CGGCAGCTCCGAATCGCTGAGCCGCATCATGGTGGCGGTATTCACCATCGGCATCATCGGATTCCTGCTCGATCGCGTGATGCTCGCTCTGCAGAGCTTCTTCACCTACGGCGCTTCGCGTTGATGTCACACCTCGAGTTGCTCAACGTCTCGAAGAGTTATGGCGGCACGGAGGTACTGGCGAACATCAACCTGGCCATCGAGGAAGGCGAGTTCGTCGCGCTGATTGGTTTCTCCGGATCAGGCAAGACCACGCTCATGTCGATTCTCGCCGGGCTCATTCAGCCCGATGGTGGTGAGGTGCGACTACGCGGCGCGCCGGCGGGCGCTGCCGGCCCCGATCGTGGCGTCGTGTTCCAGAGCTACTCACTCATGCCGTGGCTTACGGTGTTTGAAAACGTGGCGCTGGCGGTGGATACGGTGTTTGCGAAAGAGAGCAAACAACAACGTCGCGCCCGGACCGAAAAATATGTGCGCATGGTCGGGCTGAGCCATGCCGCCGACCGGCGTCCCGCCGAGCTTTCGGGTGGCATGCGTCAGCGAGTCGCGGTGGCGCGCGCGCTCGCCATCAACCCGGAGTTCCTGCTGCTCGACGAACCGTTGTCGGCGTTGGACGCGTTGACTCGCGCGAAACTGCAGGACGAAATCGAGTCGATCTGGCGCGAAGAGAAAAAAACCGTGGTGCTGGTGACCAACGACGTCGATGAGGCGTTGTTGCTGGCCGATCGGATCATTCCGCTGACCCCGGGTCCGCGCGCCACGCTCGGTCCCGAGTTCCGTGTGAACCTGGACCGGCCGCGCGATCGCAAGGACGTGAACCACGATCCGCAGTATCGACACCTGCGCGCCGCGATCACGCAATACTTGCTGGAGGTCGAAGCCGGGAAGCCGGTGCCGGCAGAAGACGTGATCGAGCTGCCCGACGTCGTGCCGATCACGTCGGCGGACTTTCTGCCGAAAGCCGTGCGCGCGGCCAACAAGCAGCGGCCGCTGTCCAACCCCGACAAGTACGTGGAGTTCTACAACGTCCACAAGGTGTATCCGACGCCGAAGGGCCCGCTCACGGTAGTCGAGGGATTCCAGCTCGACATCAAGCGCGGCGAGTGCGTGTCGCTGATCGGGCATTCCGGCTGCGGCAAGTCCACCGCGCTTTCCATGTGCGCGGGACTCACCGACGTATCGGACGGCGGCATCACGCTCGATGGGCGTGAAGTGACGAGCGCGGGTCCCGATCGCGGCGTGGTGTTCCAGGCGCCGAACCTGTTGTCGTGGCTCACGGCGCGGCAGAACGTGGCGCTCGGTGTCGACCGGGTTTACCCACATGCCAGCAATGCCGAGCGCTCCGACATCGTCGACTATTACCTCTCGCGCGTGGGTCTCGGCGACTCGCTCGACAAGCTCGCGCGCGATATGTCGAACGGCATGCGCCAGCGCGTGGGACTGGCGCGCGCCTTCGCGCTGTCGCCCAAGCTGCTGCTGCTCGACGAGCCCTTCGGCATGCTCGACGCGTTGACGCGCTGGGACTTGCAGGAAGTCCTCATGGACATCCTCAAACGCACGAAGATCACCGCCATCTGCGTCACGCACGACGTGGATGAGGCGATCCTGGTCGCCGACCGGGTGATCATGATGACCAACGGCCCACGCGCCCGGATCGGCAAGGTCATGCAGGTCGATCTGCCACGCCCGCGCACCCGGAAAATGCTGCTCGAGCATCCGCGGTACTACGCCTATAGAGAAGAGCTATTGAGCTTTCTGGAAGAGTACGAACACGGCGCGGGAAACCGCGCTGCCTAACAATAAGCTCATTGATTTACGGGAGCCTCGATGACGATCTGCACGCGCGGCCGAATCGCCGCCCAAGAAATTCTTGTGGGAAGCTTTCTGGGATGTTTTCTCGCCACCGGCGCGATGGCTGCCGAAGGGCTCGATCCGGTGCGGGGGGCGATCGGGGAGGCCAAGCCCATCGTCGACATGCGCCTGCGCTCGGAGGATGTCGACCAGGATGGTCTCGCCGAGGAGGCGCATGCGCTGACATTGCGGTTGCGGCTGGGCTTCGAAACCGGCAAGGCGTGGAACACTTCGCTGCTGCTGGAAGGCGACGCGGTCATACCGATCCGGGACGACTATCGCCGCGACCCAGCCGTGCCGACGGACCTCACGGTTCCTGTGGTCGCGGATGATGAGGCGTATGAGATCAACCGGTTCCAGTTGACGAATACCAGCTTGCCCGGCACCACGATGACGCTCGGCCGCCAGCGCATTCTGCTCGACGACCAGCGCTTCGTCGGCAACTCCGGCTGGCGGCAGAACGAACAGACCTTCGATGCCTTTCGAATCGTGAATCGCAGCGTCAAGAACCTCGTGCTGGACGCCACGTATCTGAACCGCGTCAATCGCGTCAACGGATCGGAGTCGCCGCAGGGCGTCTACAAGGGTGACAGCTATCTGTTCAACGCCGGGTATCAGACGAAAATCGGCAAGGTCAGCGCGTTCGGCTATCTACTCGATTTCGAACCGATAACGAACATTCCGGCGGGCATCAACCCGCTGCGCGACTCGACGGCGACCTACGGCCTGAGATTTGCGGGCGAGCAGCCCGTGGGCAAGATCAAGCTGGCCTATGCGGCCTCGTACGCGAAACAGACCGACTATGCCGACAACGCGCTCGATTTCGATCTGGCGTACAAGTTCGCGGAGTTCACGGCCACTTTCCGGCAGTTCAGCCTGGGTGCGGGCAAAGAGATCATGGAAGGCAACGGTGTGGCAGGTGCCGGCGGCAAGGGATTCACGACGCCACTCGCTTCCCTGCACAAGTTCCAGGGCTGGGCGGACAAGTTCCTCACCACGCCCGCGAACGGCATCGAAGACACGTATGCGACGGCCGGCGTGACGCTCAAGGGCGTGAGCATTTTCGACACGCTCGGCTTGATCGCGAGCCACCACGACTATGAAGCGCAGCGCATCTCGGCCGACTACGGCGAGGAGTGGGACCTGTCGCTCGCGGCGAAGCACAAGCGTTTCAACCTGTTGCTGAAGTACGCCGACTACGAACAGGGAGTACCGACCGTGGCCCGGACCACCAGCAAGCTGTGGGCGCAGGTGGAATTCATTTGGTGATCACCACGACACCGAAATGAAAAACGGCGCCCTAAGGCGCCGTTTTCAGAACCTACCGGTTGGCTGCGATCAGAGCGCGCGCTTGCGTCGCGCGGCGGCCACGCCTAACAAGCCGAGGCCCAGCAGGCCGAGAGTCGCCGGCTCGGGCACCTTGGTCGCGGTCCACGACCGGACGCCGCCGATCATCCAGCCCGGCGAGTCACCATCATGAACGGCCGACGTGCCGTTGTAGGGTGATCCGCCCGTGACGTAGAAATCGTCCGCGCCACCGGAAGAGACACAGTTGAGTGCCGCACAAAGTCCGCCGGTGCCGCCCAACGCCCAGCCGACCAACGTTCCAACGCTGTTGAACTGCAACTCCCAGATTTGCGAGTTGGCTTCGGTGAAGCTGACGCCCGCCCATTCCAGCGAGAGGTCGGTCGGCGCGTAGCCCGCGAGAACATTCTCGAAGCTGCCGATCGAATCGTCGAACGTGAACCACCCGGCACCCGCGCCGCCCACGGCCGAACCGTTGTACGTCGGCAATCCGCTTAAGGTGCTGCTGCTGGTGATGCTGAAATCCACCCGGATCGGCGTGGCGAGCGCACCCATCGGTGCGAGCAGCAAGCCGGTGACCAGGGCCTTTGAAAATGACTTGAACACTAGTGCCTCCCATCCATCTTGTTTTCGGCCGCCTCTCGGGGCGTGCGCGAAGTATCGCAGGTCATTGATGGTTATGGGATTTTTCATCAAAAAGTGTAAAAATCCCCGACGCTTTCTGGCGCCGTTATGTACCTGGGGGCAGGTGGGGCTTCGGCAGCCAGGATCGGCGACACCTTATATAGGGTCGGGCGGCTGCCCCAGGCCGGATTCCGGTCCTGGATCCGGGCTTGCGGCCTCCAGGGTCGCTGCATATACTGCGCGCCCTTCGCGTGGGTCCCGGCATTGCCGTTAGTCCCAAGCGATTGATTTCAAGCGAAATCGGGCGAGGTTGGGCGGGCCGTCGAAGCTCCAAACCCAAGACCACTCGAGCATCGCGGCGCAAATTCTTTGCTGCCGCGCTTCTCCAGTGTTCCCTCGTTAGACCTAGCTACACCGCGGGCCACCAATCGAAGTGGTCAGCAGGAACGAGAGGATAGTCATGAGCGTTGCTCTTATCGGCCGCAAGGCCGGCATGACCCGCATCTTCACGGATGCGGGCGAGACGGTTCCAGTAACCGTCATCGAAGTGCTGCCGAACCGCATCACTCAAGTGAAATCCGTCGACAAGGACGGTTATCGCGCCATTCAGGTGTCGTTCGGCAAGAAGCGTCCGCAGCTGCTGTCGAAGGCCGCCGCGGGTCACTACGCCAAAGCGAATGTCGAACCCGGCAAGTCGCTGGTCGAGTTCCGCCTCACGGACAAAGAGGGCACCGACCTCGCCGTGGGCAGCGAAATCAAGGCGACCATTTTCGAAGCGGGCGCCATCGTCGATGTCACCGGCACCACGATCGGCAAAGGCTTCGCCGGCACCATGAAGCGTCACAACTTCGCCGGCCATCACGCTTCGCACGGTGTGTCCGTGTCGCACAGAACGCCTGGCTCCATCGGCCAGCGCCAGACCCCGGGCCGCGTGTTCCAGGGCAAGCGCATGTCGGGTCACATGGGTGTCATGCGCCGCACGGTCGAGAATCTGAAAGTGGTCGAGATCGATGTCGAGCGCAACCTGCTGCTGATTCGCGGCGCCATTCCCGGCGCTGAGGGTGGCCAGGTCATCGTGCGTCCGTCGGTGAAGGCTGCGGCCCAGAAGAATCGCAAGAAGATTGCGCCGGCCAAGATCAACACCGGCACGTCCAACAAGAAGTAATTGGCGGCACACATGGAACTCAAAGTCATCAATGGTGGCGCCGCGCTCAAGGTTTCCGACGAAACCTTCGGCAGGGAATTCAACCAGTCGCTGGTGCACCAGGTCGTCACGGCCTATCGCAACGGCGGTCGTGCGGGCACCAAGGCCCAGCTGACCAAGGCCGAAGTGCGTGGCGGTGGCCGCAAGCCGCGTCCGCAGAAAGGCGGCGGCACCTCGCGCGCCGGCTCGATCCGTTCGCCCATCTGGGTCGGCGGCGGTCGTGCGTTCGCCGCGAAGCCGCGTGATTTCTCGCAGAAGGTGAACAAGAAGATGTACCGCGGCGCGCTGCAGTCGATGCTCTCGGAGCTCGTGCGCCAGGATCGTCTGATCGTCACGCAGGCCTTCACGGTCGATGCGCCCAAGACCAAGCTGGTCGCGGCCGAGCTCAAGAAGTTAGGCCTCGAGAAAGTGCTCATCATCGTCGAGGGCATCGACGAGAAGCTGTTCCTCGCCGCGCGCAACCTGCCGCACGTCGAAGTGCTGCCGGTGGCGCTGCTCAACCCGCTGTCACTCGTGAGCTACGACAAGGTGTTGATCACCGTCGCGGCCGTGAAACTCATCGAGGAGCGTCTGCAATGAGCGCTGCCAAAGCTGACAAAGCTCCCAAGGCTGACAAGGCGCCGGCTGAAAAGCCCGCCAAGGTCGCGAAAGTGAAGACCGCCAGGAAAGTGGTGGACATCAAGGACGCGCCGAAGAAGGTTGCCAGCCCCGAGCGGCTGATCAACATCCTGATCGCGCCGCACATCACGGAAAAGACTTCGCTCGCGATGCAGAACAACAACTCGTACGCGTTCCGCGTGCTGCGCGAATCGACCAAGCCGGAGATCAAGGCCGCGGTCGAGCTCATGTTCGGCGTCAAGGTCGCCAACGTGAACGTGGTGAACGAGACCGGCAAGACGCGCCGCATGGGCAAGGTCCAGGGCCGCACGCAGGACATCAAGAAAGCTTACGTTCGCCTGGCCCCCGGCCAGACGATCGACTACGAAGCCAAGCTCAAGGCCTGAAGGTAGTTAGACATGCCAGTCATCAAAATGAAGCCGACTTCCCCCGGCACGCGCTTTGTCGTCAAACTCGACAAATCGCACCTGTGGAAGGGTGGTCCGCACGAGCCGCTGACGGTCAAGAAGACGCGCCATTCGGGCCGCAACAACGTCGGCCGCATCACCACGCGCCACCAGGGCAGCGGTCAGTACCACAAGTACCGCCTCATCGACTTCAAGCGCGACAAGGACGGCATCAAGGGCGTGGTCGAGCGCCTCGAGCACGATCCGAACCGCACCAGCCATATCGCGCTGATCAAGTATTCCGACGGCGAGCGCCGCTACATCCTCGCCACCAAGGGCATGGCCCCCGGCGACGAAGTGCGTTCGGGCGCTGATTCCCCGATCAAGTCGGGCAATGCCATGCAGCTGCGCCACATTCCGGTCGGTTCGATCGTGCACAACGTCGAATTGAAGCCCGGCAAGGGCGGCCAGATGGCGCGCAGCGCGGGCAGCTCGGCGAGCTTCACCGCGCGCGAAGGCATCTACGCGACGCTGCGCCTCAAGTCCGGCGAAAGCCGCAAGGTGCACGTCGACTGCCGCGCCACGCTGGGCGAAGTGTCGAACGACGAGCACAACCTGCGCGTGTACGGCAAGGCCGGCGCGAAGCGCTGGCTCGGCATCCGCCCGACCGTTCGCGGTCAGGCCATGAACCCCGTCGATCATCCGCACGGTGGTGGTGAAGGTAAGTCCGGCCAGGGCAATCCGCACCCGGTCAGCCCGTGGGGTCAGAACGCCAAGGGTCTCAAGACGCGCCGCAATAAACGTACGACCAGCATGATCGTGCAGCGTCGTCAGAACCGTATTCGTTAAGAGGATCTGCCATGCCTCGTTCACTGAAAAAAGGTCCGTTCGTCGATCTTCACCTGTTGAAGAAAGTCGAGACGGCCGCCGCCAAGAGCGATCGCAAGCCGATCAAGACGTGGTCGCGCCGCTCGATGGTCATTCCCGACATGGTCGGTTTGACGATCGCCGTGCACAACGGTCGCCAGCACATCCCGGTGCTCATCACCGAAAACATGGTCGGTCACAAGCTGGGTGAGTTCTCGCCGACGCGCACGTTCAAGGCGCACTCGGGCGACAAGAAAGTGGAGGCTGCGGCCTAACATGGAAGCCACTGCCAAACTGAAATACGCGCGCATCTCGCCGCAGAAGTGCCGGCTGGTCGCCGACACCGTGCGCGGCGCGCAGGTGTCGAAGGCGCTCAACATCCTCAAGTTCATGCCGAAGAAGGGCGCCGAACTCGTGCACAAGGTGCTGTGGTCGGCCGTCGAGAACGCGCAGAACAACAAGGGCGCGGACGTCGACGATCTCAAGGTCACCAGCATCATGGTCGACGAGGCGCCGCAACTTAAGCGTTTTGCTGCCCGCGCCAAGGGCCGCGGCACGCGCATCGTTAAACGCAACAGTCACATCACTGTCGTCGTCGGCGACGGCAAGAAGGACGAGTAAGTCATGGGTCAAAAGGTCAATCCATTTGCCATTCGCCTCGGCATTACCCGTGACTGGGTGTCCAAGTGGTACGCGAACAAGAAGCAGTTCCCGATCCAGGTGCACACCGATTTCCGCGTGCGTGAGTTCCTCAAGAAGAAACTCGCCGACGCCTCCGTCAGCCGCATCCTCATCGATCGCGCTGCCAAGCGCGTCAACATCACGATCCAGACCGCGCGTCCGGGCATCGTGATCGGCAAGAAAGGTGAGGACATCGAGAAGCTGCGCGCCGACACGGCCAAGATGCTGAAGCTTCCTGCAACCGACGTGCGCCTGAACATTTCGGAAATTCGTAAACCCGAGCTCGATGCGCAGCTCGTGGCCGACGGCATCGCCCAGCAGATCGAGAAGCGCGTGATGTTCCGCCGCGCCATGAAGCGCGCGGTGATGAGCACCATGCGTTCCGGTGCGCTCGGCGTGAAGGTTCGCCTGTCGGGCCGTCTCAACGGTTCGGAAATCGCGCGCACGGAGTGGGCCCGCGAAGGCCGCGTGCCGCTGCACACCTTCCGTGCCGACATCGACTACGGTCTGGGCGAAGCCCGCACCACGTACGGCGTCATCGGCGTGAAGGTCTGGATCTTCAAGGGCGAAGTGTTCGACAAGGCCGAGCTCGCGCAACAGGCCGAGAACGTCGAAGCCGCTCAGGCCGCGCAGGCCGCCCAGGGCGCCGCCGCGAATGCCGCTGCCGCCGCGGCTGCCACGACGCCGGCTGCCTAACAAGGTCACTATTTATGTCCATGCTACAGCCCAAGCGCACCAAGTATCGCAAGCAGTTCAAGGGAACGAACACCGGCCTCGCCCATCGCGGCAGCCACGTGGCGTTCGGTGAATTCGGCTTGAAGGCGACCAGCCGCGCGCGCATGACCGCACGCGAGATCGAGGCGGCGCGCCGCGCCATGACCCGCTACGTCAAGCGTGGTGGTCAGGTGTGGAACCGCGTGTTCCCCGACGTGCCGGTGACCAAGAAACCTCTCGAAGTCCGCATGGGCTCGGGAAAAGGCAACGTCGAATACTGGGTGGCGAAAGTGCAGCCCGGCAAAGTTTTGTTCGAGATCGAAGGTGTCGATGAAGCCACGGCGCGCGAAGCGTTCCGCCTGGCCGGCGCCAAGCTCTCGGTGTCCACGATGTTCGTGAAACGGCAGGTGCGTTGATGAGCGCCAAAGAATTACGCGGCAAAGCCGCGGGCGATCTGCAGTCCGAGCTGATCAAGCTGCGCCGCGAGCAGTTCTCGCTGCGCATGCAGTCGGCGAGCGGCCAGGCCGTGAAGTCCTCGGACTTCAGCAAGGTCAAGAAGAGCATCGCGCGTGTCAAAACCGTGATGACCGAAAAGGCGGCGGGAGCGAAGAAATGAGCACCACAGAAGAAACCAAAGTCGAAGTCAAAAAGCCGAGCCGCGCTCTCACCGGCATCGTGGTCAGCAGCAAGATGGACAAGACCATCGCTGTCGAGATCGAGCGCCTGATCAAGCATCCGCGCTACGGCAAGTTCATTCGCCGCACCACCAAGCTGCTGGCGCACGATGAAAACAAGGAAGCCCGCGAAGGCGACACCGTGTCGATCGCGCCGTGCCGTCCGCTGTCGCGCCGCAAGTCGTACAAGCTGGTCTCGGTCGTCGAGAAAGCGAGCGCGCAATGATCCAGTTACAGACCATGCTCAACGCCGCTGACAACAGCGGCGCCCGCACGCTGATGTGCATCAAGGTGCTCGGCGGCACGCGCCGCCGCTATGCGCAGGTCGGCGACGTCATCAAGGTATCCATCAAGGACGCGATTCCGCGCGGCAAGGTCAAGAAGGGCGAGGTGTACGACGCGGTCGTCGTGCGCACCAAGCGTGGCGTGCGCCGCGCCGATGGTTCGCTGCTGCGCTTCGACACGAACGCGGCGGTGCTCCTCACCAACAAGCTCGAGCCGGTCGGCACCCGCATCTTCGGACCCGTGACGCGCGAGCTGCGCACCGAGCGGTTCATGAAGATCGTGTCGCTCGCACCTGAAGTGCTCTGAGGACTTTTCGACATGAACAAGATTCGTAAAGGCGACACGGTCGTCGTGATATCGGGCAAGGACAAGGGCCGTCAGGGCACCGTCCTGCTCGTCGACGGTGAAAAGATCACCGTGGAGAACATCAACAAGGCGAAGAAGCACCAGAAGCCGCGCCAGGGCAAGCAGGCGCCGGTGCCGGGCGGAATCGTCGACAAGACGATGCCGCTGCACATTTCCAAGGTCGCGATCTGGAACGTGAGCGCCAAGAAGGCTGATCGCGTCGGCATCAAGCAGTTGAACGACGGCAAGCGCGTGCGTTTTTTCAAATCCAACGGCGAAGTCATCGACGCCTGATGGCGTAGATAGATAGAGGCAGCAATGGCCAGGTTAAAAGATTTCTACAAAGAGACGGTGGTGCCGAAGCTCACCAAGGACCTCGGCGTGAAGAACGCCATGCAGGTCCCGAAGCTCACCAAGATCACGGTGAACATGGGCGTGGGCGAAGCCGTGGCCGACCGCAAGGTCATGGACGCGGCGGTGGCCGACCTCACCAAGATCACCGGCCAGAAGCCGAAGCTCTGCTTGTCGAAGAAGTCGATCGCTTCTTTCAAGCTTCGCGAAAATCTCGCGATCGGCGCCAAGGTGACGCTGCGCGGCGAACGCATGTGGGAGTTCTTCGATCGTCTGGTGACGATCGCGATTCCCCGCATCCGTGACTTCCGCGGCATCAACGCGCGCTCTTTCGACGGCCGCGGCAACTTCAGCCTCGGCATCAAGGAACAGATCATTTTCCCGGAAATCCAGTACGACCAGATCGATCAGCTCCGGGGAATGGACATCACGATTACGACGACGGCGAAGGACAACAAGCAGGGCAGAGCCCTTCTCGATGCCTTCAATTTCCCGTTCCGCAAGTAAGGAACCCTAGGGTATGGCCAAGACAAACATGGTCGAGCGCGAGAAGCGTCGCGCCAAGATCGTGAAGAAATACGCGGCGAAGCGCGCTCTGTTGAAAGAGCTCATTCGCAGCCCCAAGACCAATCCGGAAGTGCGTGCCGACGCGCAGCAGAAGCTTCAGAAGCTTCCGCGCGACGCAAGCCCGAGCCGCGGTCGCAACCGTTGCGCAATCACGGGCCGCTCGCGCGGCGTGTATCGCCGCTTCGGGCTGGCGCGCGTCAAGATTCGTGAAGCAGTGGGACGCGGCGAATTGCCGGGCGTTTCCAAGGCCAGCTGGTAGGAGCGCATGGCATGAGCATGACTGATCCCATTGCCGATCTCCTGACCCGCATCCGCAACGCGCAGATGGCGCGCAAGCCCGATGTATCCGTGTCGTCTTCGAAACTGAAGACTGCGCTGGTCAAGGTGCTGCGAGACGAAGGCTACGTTGCCGGATTTGGCGTCGTTAACGAAGGCGTGAAACAGACGCTGACGATCGAGCTGAAGTACTACGAAGGCCGCCCCGTAATCGACCGCCTCGAGCGTGTCTCGCGGCCGGGCCTCCGTATCTACCGCAGCAAGAGCGAGCTGCCGAAGATCCAGGGCGGTCTCGGTACCGCGATCGTCTCCACGCCGAAAGGCGTGATGACGGACAAACAGGCGCGGGCTATCGGGCAGGGCGGCGAAGTCCTCTGCATCGTGGCCTAAAGAGAGAACGTCCATGAGCCGAGTAGCAAAGAAACCCGTCGACCTGCCACAGGGCGTCACCGCCTCCGTGGCCGCGAACACGATCAAGGTCAAAGGCGCCAAGGGCGAGCTCACGCTCGTCGTGGCCGATGGCGTGAGCGTCGAACAGAAAGAGAAGACGCTGGTCTGCGCTTACGCGAGCGATGCGAGTCGCATGTCGGCCGGCGCCGCGCGGGCGCACCTGGCGAACATGGTGACGGGCGTGTCCAAGGGCTACGAGCGCAAGCTCGAGCTCGTCGGTGTCGGTTATCGCGCCGCGGTGCAGGGCAAGGTGCTCGGCCTGACGCTCGGTTTCTCGCACGCGGTCAATTTTCCGATTCCGGACGGCATCTCGATGGAAACACCGAGCCAGACCGAAATCATCATCAAGGGCATCGACCGTCAGAAGGTCGGCCAGGTCGCCGCGAAGATTCGCGGCATTCGTCCGCCGGAGCCGTACAAGGGCAAGGGCGTGCGCTACTCAGGCGAGCAGATCGTCATGAAGGAGGGCAAGAAGAAGTAATTCTTCGGCACTCATATGCAGATCACCAAGAAAGAGCGGCGCCAGCGCCGCGCCATCAAGACCCGCATGAAGATCCGCGAGCTGGGCGTTGCCCGTCTCACGGTTCATCGGACCCCGCAGCACATCTACGCGCAGGTGTTCGATTCGCAGGGCTCCAAGGTCCTCGCGACCGCGTCGACCGTGCAGGAGAAGGTTGCCAAGGGCCTCAAGGGCACCGGCAACGTCGAGGCGGCCAAGGCCGTGGGCACTGCGATCGCCGAGGCCGCCAAGGCCGCGGGAATCACCAAGGTCGCGTTCGATCGCGCGGGCTTCATGTATCACGGTCGCGTCAAGGCGTTGGCCGATGCCGCGCGTGAAGCCGGCTTAGAGTTTTAACAGGACCTAACAACATGGCACGAGTCGAAAACAAGAACCAGGCGCAGGACGAGTTCCTCGAAAAGCTGGTTGCGGTCAATCGCACGGCCAAGGTCGTCAAGGGCGGCCGCCAGTTCGGTTTCACCGCACTGACGGTGGTCGGTGACGGCGCCGGCCGCGTGGGCTTCGGTTTCGGCAAGGCGCGTGAAGTGCCGGTCGCGATCTCCAAGGCCATGGCGCAGGCCCGCAAGAACATGGTCAACGTCGCTCTCAAGAACGACACGCTGCACTTCGCCATCAAGGGCGCGCACGGCGCGACCATGGTGTACATGCAGCCCGCGTCGGACGGTACCGGTGTCATCGCCGGTGGCGGCATGCGAGCGGTTCTCGAATGCGCCGGCGTGCGCAACGTGCTCGCCAAGAGCTACGGCTCGCGCAACCCGATCAACGTGGTTCGCGCCACGGTCAATGCGCTGGCCAACGTGAACTCGCCGGAAACCATTGCCGCCAAGCGCGGCAAGACTGTCGAAGAGATCCTGGGATAACAGCCATGGCGAAAACCCACATCAAGGTCACGCTGGTCAAAAGCCTCGCGGGCCAGTTGAAGAACATCTCGGCGTCGGTACGGGGCCTGGGCCTGCGCCGCCCGCATCAGACGATCGAAGTCGCCGACACGCCGCAGAACCGCGGAATGATCGGCAAGGCCTCGCATCTGCTGAAGGTCGAAGCCACCGCCGAAGGCGGAAAGTGAAAGAGAGCAGCGTATGACCATGCGATTGAACGATCTGAAGCCCCACCCCAACTCCCGAAAGGTGCGGCTGCGCGTCGGACGCGGCGCTTCCGCCGGCCAGGGCAAGACCTGCGGCCGTGGCGTGAAGGGCCAGCGCGCGCGCAAGGGCGGCTACCACAAGGTGGGCTTCGAAGGCGGCCAGATGCCGATTCAGCGCCGCATGCCGAAGGTGGGCTTCCGGTCGAAGATTCAGGCCCTGCATGCCGAGGTGCGCCTGGATGAGCTCGCCAAGGTCGAAGGCAACGTGATCGACCTGGACGCCTTGAAGAAGGCCAATGTCATCCCGACATTTGCCGACCAGGCCAAGGTCGTGCTCTCGGGGGAAATCAAGAAAGCCGTCACGCTCAAGGGCATCGGCGCCACCAAGGGTGCGCGCGAGGCCATTGAAAAGGCCGGCGGTACGGTCGAACCCCTGCCCGAGGCGCCCAAGCCCGGGAAACTGGCAGCCAAGCCCCAGAAGTAAGGCACAACGTAAACGTGGCAGACAGCTCACAGAACCCGGCATCAGTACTCGGCGACGCGGCGCGTTTCGGCGACGTACGCAATCGCCTGCTGTTTCTGATTGGCGGTCTGATTGTCTATCGCATCGGCACCTATATCCCGGTGCCGGGCATCGACCCCGAGCGCGTGGCCGCTTTCTTCAAGGACAACGCCGAGACCATCTTCGGAGTGGTCAACATGTTCTCCGGCGGCGCGCTCTCGCGCCTGTCCATCTTCACCATGGGCGTCATGCCCTACATCTCCGCGTCGATCATCGTGCAGATGATGGCAATGGTCGTGCCGCAGTGGATGGAGTACCGCAAGGAAGGCGAGTCCGGCCGGCGCAAGCTCACTGAGATCACGCGTTACGGAACGTTGGGCCTGGCCATTTTCCAGTCATTCATCACCGCCAACGGCTTGCAGGCGCAAGGAATGGTGGTCGCGCCGGGCTGGCAGTTCCTGTTCGTGGCCACCATC
>Ga0307513_10007823_pt1 | contig 13781 bp, 6 predicted proteins | sample 15_EM_MG_FD_202174 | JGI IMG/M metagenome (GOLD analysis project Ga0307513, IMG submission 202174) | Populus trichocarpa ectomycorrhiza microbial communities from riparian zone in the Pacific Northwest, United States - 15_EM | ecosystem: Host-associated > Plants > Roots > Unclassified | place... | reverse complement strand
ATTCGCAGCATTCTTCTCTTTTGGTGCTTGTCTTTTGATGTTTCAAGGAACTTGTCCTGTTTATATGGCTGGATCCAGTGGAAGACGAAGAGAGGCTTGTTCCTGAATCTGAAGTTAGTGGTGTTTCGGGTTTCTTCCTTCTGTCAAAACTCGAAGGTCCCAATGTTAGCTGAATCTCACTCTCTTCTATTAGCTCTAATACTCTATCTGCATTTGATTCTGCAACACAATCTTCGGAAGGCCACTCCAAGTCAAGTCTCCCTATCGACTTCTGCTGCATATCGCGAGCATGATTAGGCTGATTAAAACTAAAGCCATTCTTGTAGCTCCATAACTCTCGACTGCGCTCATCTGGCCTGCTGCTTTCAATGTTTCTCATCATTATCTTTTGGATTCGATATAGACGATGAAGTTCACATATCTGCAACATTATTCACAAACTTGGAATCTCTTACAAGGAAAGAAAATATAATTAAGTAGAAGACATATTCATGTGGAGAAAAAGCACCTGCTCTTTGAATGTCTCTTCGTGTTTTAACATGGCCATTCTCATGTCTTCCTTGTCGCAGGGCTTGAGAAATTTCCCCATGATTTTAGCTTGTGTTAGACTTGGCTCAATTGTCTCCTGCAATGCCTACTTTCCAAGAACTTGCAAGCAGAAATGCGTTTAAATCACATTTTCAGTTTGGTCATGCATTTCCTGCTTGAATCTACAAAAAGAGGATAAAAAGAAACAATTTAAAGCTAAAGCTCCTTGATTGATAATAGATTGCTTAACAATAAAGAAGTGATGTAAGATAGAAGCCGGCATTATTGCTTTCAAATAGTACTAAATATAAATTCATCATTAAAACGTCAGCTACTTGTTGTATAGTTTGTCTGTTTGCTAGCTTGTGTTTTCTTCCATTCACTCCTTCTGGGCCACAATCATAATTTCCGTATACAAAAATCTACCACCATGGACGATACTGTTGCTTTAGGAGTGGCTCCTACCATGAAATTTTACCCATAAATTTGCACATTCCATGGAACATCATTTTTTTTTAATTACGTGTGCTCCTTTTCGAAAAAAAAATAAGAATATGAATTTGACCACAACAACATACAGAAAATTTATCTCACAGCATGGCTGAATGGAGAAGGTGGATCCATATAACTAATCCAACGAATTTGAATTGAGTTTTCATTAATAAATGAGTTGAGCTGAAATCATTTTCAAAACGAGAGAAGCGTATGTTTAGATTATGGAAATGAAGTCCCTCTTGGGACAAGAAATATGTAGTAAAACAATGGATAAACCATTCGTAGGTATATATGTCGTGCTTTCATACTAGCTAGTAGCAATGTTAAACAATTACCCTGTGTTATCCAAGACAAAGTCAAGATTAATCGCAATGTCGTTAGCAATGATAAACCATTTCTGAGTGTAATTAAACAATTTCTCTGTGTATCCAAGATTAAACTCAATAGATCATAAAACTGACAATATCTATATACAAAATCAATTTTTTTTTCCTTCAAATTCATGAGTGAATGAGGACGAAACGAGATATGGCATTCTTTGCGAATAGTCTTAGGAGTAGATTAACATATATGTATATATAGCTTAATTATTGCTAGTCAGAATAGAGACGGAAGAAGTAAACTTTTCTTAGTTTGAGATCAAAAGTTTACAAAGCAGAACTGCATCATCAGGAATATGATTTAAATGAAAATGTTAACAATTTTACTACCTCCGTCCCTTTCAATATTCTCTACCATATAATTCATGCAAAAAGAAAAAAAGATGGCAATGAAAGGTTAAAGATTTATGATCTTCTGACCTGTAAGTGGAGTTTTCAAGAGTTGAGAAGACGATCAAAGCTTGTGTTTTTAAGAAGAATAAGAAGCAGAACAGGAAAAAGAACACTTTCTAGGAAAAGGCCAGAAGTTCTTTATCCACCGAAAACCTTTCACCCCTGAAGCTTGTAAGAGAAAGACTTGGCCTTCACATTCTCCATCAGTAAATACTGCAGAAGATAGGAATAAATATAACTTGAGAAGAGTTAAAGATTCTCTCCCCCTCTCTCTCTCACACACACACAAACCAAATTATTCGTCGTATTTGTGGTTTGAGGCATGCCAAACAAATCCCAGTGCGTTAGCCAATGCGATTCAAGTTTTGTGACAGAGATGCCTCAGACAGGTCCAGCAATGCAGCTATATAAAATTGGATAGAGTAATACTGAAACTGTTATATATCTATATTTTTATAATAAAGTTGTTGAGGATCACAAGGGCTTCGCATTACTCCAAACAATCAACAAAATTAACAGCTTAGCCTGCTGAGATGGTCACATGCAACCAAGAATTCTTTATCACCAGTAATAGTTGTCTCAATTATCTGGCGTCATATTTTATATACTAATGCTCATTAATACGAGGGTGCTTAAGGTGACATCTCTTGTCCAGCCGACAAACAGATCTCGACTGTACGTTAAGTGAGTACCTCTCAATCACGGTCCAAAAGTTAAAAAGGGACTGGCCACAGAATCACAAATCCAATTCCACGAAATCTAATACTTCTGAATTCATTGAATTACCATACAGGACAACGAGGACATGGAGGAGGGTATGTAAGTTGTACATTTCATCTATTTACTAGAATAGCTCCTCCGTCTACTGTAGCATAAATGCTATTCATTATTTCATAGATCGGAGCGGTGATTTTAAAAAAAATTTAATTTGACCATCAAACTTTTATTTTGTATAATTTAGTTCTTTTAAATCTAAATTAGTACTCAATTGCATATTTTTTTTAGGAGGGAGAGTTGAATTAAAGACAAATAACTAAAGTGAAAAAAAAAGGGTGAAAAAGATAGCGACTTTAAAATTTATCTTAAAAATTCATTTTTACTCCTCATCTTTTTTGGATTTTTGGTGATCGGTCTCTTAATTTTTTAAAAAATTAATTTTGGTACAAAACTTCATTTTTCTCATTTTCCAATTCTTTTCGGTGGGAGGAGAAAGAAAGACTCATTGGATTCCAGCGAAGAGAGAGAAAGTTGTCATTGACAACGTTTCTATCACTAAAACGATCGATTTTTGTGTCAAATGGTTTTTACTTTTTAAGGTGTTTTCTAGGAGTTTTAGGTCAAAATGGGTTCAAAATGGATTTTCGGGTGAAAAAAAAAAATGAATCATGTTTAACCAAACAACACAATTGGGGTGAAAACGAGAACCCAAACTTACAAGGTCAGGCCCAAGCGCGCATGACCTTTTATTTTTATTTTTAAGCCATGTCATCTACTCCAATTTCTTTTGTGAAAAAAATAGACAGGTAAAAATGGGTTGAAATCTAGGAATCTAGACGACACCTTGTCTATTTTTTTTCCAAACTAAATTGGAGCGGATCCGCTCCATTAACTTAAAAAATAAAATAAAAGGCCTGCATGCTTGGGCCTGCCTTGCAAGTCTGCGTGCGAGCCATTTCTTAATGGGCTTGGTGCTTGGCCTAGCTTACTAGGGCCCAACAACATTTGGCCTTATTCTTTTCTTTTTTTAAAAAAATTGATTTTTTAATTAATACCTTTTTATATGTCTTTTTACATGATTCTTAAGTTTATATTTTAATTAATGCCCTTTCTCTATGATTTTTTTGGCTTATTTAGCATTTTTTTAAATGGCGTTAATTTTTTAATTATATTGGGTGTATTTAATTTTTTAGGAGTGTATGATTCATTTTTATTTTTTATATTTATATAGATTAAATTTATTTTTAAAAATTAAAAATGTTTTATTTGTTTATAATATTTTTAATATGTGCATGCAGCCTTGCATAATATTTTTTTCTTTATTTTATTCAATAAATTTTATGTGTGTTTTATGTTATAAATTGATTTTAATAAACAAATTCATTAAATACAACCGGGTAAATGATTTGTGTTGCAATATTAAATATCTTGATCTATATTTTGTCTCTAATTTTTCCAGTTTCGTTTTTATTTATCATCAATTTCTTTTTCTATTGAATTATCCCGACTTTATGACCTAAGACATATGATAGATATGTAATTTGGACATGTCTCATGTCCAGATCACGGGTTTCACATGTTAGCCAAACTTTGCTCGTGGCAATATTTTTTTAATTTGTTGTTGTTACCTTATTTTTTTTATCGTATTATTAAATTAATCAAGATTTAACATGGTTATCGAATTTTTCTTGCTTTTTTAAAAACATAATCGTCTCCTAAATTTGTTCTTAGGTTAAAGTTTTATTTTGATTTGGTCTACAGCATCGCATGGGCCACCAATCTGGTGTATTATCATAGTAGAAATAGCCCTAAACTCTTAAACCAATTTAGAAGTAGAATTATATATATAAAAAACTAGTATAATCAATCATGCAAAAGAACCCACAAAATTCCTTGATTTCGTAGTTTAGGTCTATGCCATGGGTGAGATAATAAGAGAAATTCACTAAGAAAAAATAAAAGATTACAAGGTGTCACATAAAATTGCTCTCCTACCTAAAATTTCAAAGTAACCCAAAACTTACATTTTCTCTCATCTCTCTGACCATCAAAGTGTAGAGAATATAAGCAATCATAAATAAGCTTTATTATATAATATAACAATTTTAGGCTCTTATATGGACTAAGTACATGAGTATTTCTTTTCTCACTTGGATCTATAATTTAAGACAAACCCAACAAATTTTCACATTAGCTTAAATTGAGCCAACTTAAAAAACTTGAACTCTTTTTTAGTTGCCTCCACCATGCACATCTCAAGTATTACATAAATCAATCAAGTTCAAGCAATGCTTGAACTTGACTGCAAAGATGGGTTTCGTCAACATGCTACAAGGTTCTCAGTTATAGCAATCTTCTTTACTGATGCAACTCTCTATGATATAATATTTAGAATTAAGTTATACTTGACATTAATATGTCTGCTCTTTTCATAGTACATCTGGTTCTTGGCTAGATGAATATAACTTCAGCTATCACAATGTATAATAGTAAACTTATGTGACAAAGTAAGATTACTAACCAAACTTCTAAGCCATAAAGATTCTTTCACTACTTCTACAAATGCCATATACTTAGCCTCTATTGTAGACAAGGCAATAGTTGATTGTAAATGTACTTTTCAATTAATGAAACTGATATCATCCAAGCAAGGTTAGATTTGGATTTTGGCATAAAATTTCTTTTTGTCCAATTTTACGCTATCGAGCATAACTTTCAACTCAACCATTGAATTAAATTGAAATTTTTATAGGCATTTCTTGACATGTTTTTCTACATTAGGTGAAATGTTCAGATCAATGAGAGTCTAGGAAGGTATTATTTTAGAGGGTCAAAGTTACTAGAGGAATCTTGTCAGATCTATCTATTTGGACCTTCATCTAATGTTTGGACTATATCTTAAGCTACAAAACGAATTCTGATGAGATTCTAATTGTTTTAGAAAGTATACGTCCATACCTTTTGTAAATATATAGTAGGCTTGCTAATTCATCTAGATGAGAGAGAACAACATGTTTGAAATCAAGACTGAAATCTTCTAGAAATGTGTGAAAAAAAACATTGTTTCCTTGTGTATTATGAATTCCAATCAATACAAGGATTCCTTAATGCTCTTGGAAATATATGTATTAGCTATTGGCTTACCTATTCTACATGTAAACAATGAGATATTTATAGAAACAACTATTATTCATAGTTTACAAGGATTCTATATCCATTATGGAATGTATGTGGTGGCAAAGAGACTTGAGATATTTTTTGTTATTCTTTTCATTATTTTATAGGATTTCTTAGAACATCAAGGAGGCTAAGGGGAGGAAATTTAAGAGGATAATTCCATCAATTAAAAACAAAGTTTCCTAGCTAATTCTGAGCATAAAGTTTTGACAAAGCCTCCAAGTAAAGCAAAGGGGGAGTTTTAACCATGCATAGAGATTTCAAACAAGAGGACTTTGTTTTATGATTTTTTTTTTATTTTAGTGTTGAATATTATTAGCTTTGGACTTTATTCTTGTTTTAAGGTTTGTTTCAGTATTAAACTTGTATTAGTTGATTACTAGTTAGAGCCTATTGGTTTGGAACCCAAAAGAAGTCTATTAGGGTTATTTAGATGGGACTATATATTACTTTTATGGCTGCAAGTTTCGACAGCGATGATGATTTGAATAAATAGGACATTTTCCTTGTTTTGCATTTTGCAAAAAACCTTTCTTTACAGGGACAAAGATCGTACATTGATTTATCAAAAGTTAACTGATTTCATGGTGTTATGCGCATTCTGGTTCTTTGGTACAAGGTTTTCTTTAGGTCAAAGTTTTTTTTCCAATACCTTTGGTTCTTAGATATAAGGTTACTTTTAGGTCGGGGTTTCAAACCTCATATTTAGCTTTCTTAGGTTGGTTTTTAATTTTCTTGTAGGTTGTGTGAACATATGATCACAAGATTTGCATCAGTTGGTATCGGAGCATGACCTAAAAAAGTAGGTCATATCCTTTATTTTTTTTTCTTGTTATTTTTAGATTTCTTAGCTTTTGCTGTCTTTGATTCAGTTTTCAATTATTTCATGTCTAGAGTTTAGTAGTTTGTGTCTAGGGTTGTTTGATAAAAAAAATAAAAAAATTGTGTTAATTGTTCTACCCAAAAGCATCCAGATCACAAATTCAGGTTAAGAGTTAATTTGTTTTTTCTGGTTTTCTTTAAAAATCATAGGTTCGGGTCAATTCTTTTTGAGTTTTTAGTTTTGATTCATTTCATTTCATTTTTTAGTTCAAGTAAGTTTAGTTTTATAATTTTTCAGTTTATATTCGAGTCAAATCTTTGTCTTTCCATGTCATATATTTAATTCTTTTTGCGTCTTTGTCTTGTCATGTTATTATCTTCGTGATTCGCCATAAGAAATTTGTGTGAAACATGAGAGTAGTATAAACACGTGAGGGAGTGAGTGAGGAATCATATTTTCTTTATCATGAACCAATTTTTTAGATTTAAAGAAGTCTAAGTCAATCAATATGGCACCACCAACATCAGGTAATGACATTACTTTTTAATTACGAGTCGTTGCTCAATTGTTGATAAAGTTCACTTTGGTGATGGGTGATATGCAAAATAGAATGGAAAGATTGGAGGGGCATGCTAATGAAAATGGTAGGGTTCGACATAAGGCTGATTAGAGGGAATTCAATATGAGTAAGGTAGAGAAACCGAGGTTACAAGTTTTAAATATTATGATCATAATGCTTTTATGGTTTTAGATTTAAAAAAAAGTGTAATGATAAATGTAACTCCTAAAAAAAATTCACAAAACTAAGAAGAGGAATACTGTGTTAAAAGTATAAAGTGAATATTTAAATTATGGGAATGATGATGTACTAAGGAAGTTGAAATAAAATGTCTATGTTAATTTAAAAAAAATATGAAGAATGATGGAGAAATAAAAGACAAAGAAAAGCAAATAAAAACCAAATGAAAGAGATAAAAAAAAGAAGAAGGAAAGCATTGTTTTGGGATATAATGTAATGAAATTCAAAGTAGTTAGTTTAACCTCGTTATTAAAATGCTTCTAGGCTTCAAAAATGTTATCTAGCAAACATAAAGATACAATGTAAACCCATAACCTAAAAATTGATAAACTAGTGCTAAATAGAAAGAATATTTCCAAATCTAGGGTGAACATATTTAGAAAAGTACTTTATAATTTTCAAATAAATTAATGTATGGTTTTATGCGTGAACGACCGTCACCGCCGATATAAGCCTTGCGTATAAAATTTGGATTTAAGCAAGAAAATATAACACAAATTTGAATTTTGGTGTAAAAATTACCTGATATCAAGTTTTACTCTACCAAGCATAACTCTCAATCCGACTATTGGATTGGACTAAAATATTTCTAGGAGTCTCCTGAAAAGTTGTGTTATATTGGGTGAAACTATCAAGTCAATCATATTTCGGGAAGATCTTGTGATAGCATTGACAGCCGGGTAGAAGAATATTAAAAATAGTACATGGACAATAAATAAGGGAAAAATGTTAAACAAGTAAAAAATTCCTTATTTTCCCTTTTAAGAGGCTGACATTCAATTGGTTAGAAGGAAAAAAAGAGTGAAACGTCCATTATTCTTCCTTCTCTTTGTTTTTGTTTTTCATGAAAAAAAAATTGGTTAGAAAAATAAGAAATGAATGAAATTTAAAGGGGAAACTTATACTTGGAAGCTAAAAACTCTTTGGGAGAGGAAAGAGAGAGAGAAATGGCTAGAAAGAGAGAGAGTGATGCTATGGGATTTTGAGGAAGAAGAACGATTGGAAAAATTTTGACTGGTTGCATTTCAAAGCTTAAATAATTACCAAGTAAGGTGCTTATAATTCATTTATATAAGTTTGAGTAGAATTGAAGTGATGTTTTTAGCAATTTGAGGAATTTTAAGTTAGGGTTCCTATGTAAAAATTAGAGGAAATGCAAAATTAGTTATAATTTGGTAAATTTAAATGAAAAGAATGTTAGTACGGTAAAAATTATGTAAATTATTGAATTAAATCATGGGGTAAAAGAAACATTTAGGGCCGGCCACTTGAAAGACAATAGGAATTAGTTTAATTTGGCTTAATTGTTATAAATTATGTCTAATTGATATATATTAATGTGTGTATGGTGATGTCTGATGAAATAAATTATTGCATGTAATTATATTGAATTGTTAGTGTGCTTTGAATTAGGTTCTTAAACAATAATTAGGGGAAATCATGAATTTGATTGACAAATGGTATATTGGTATATAATAGATGGTTAGAGTGTGAAATTTTGGTGGAATGGAGAATAAATCATGGTATCATGGGGAGTGGTTTGGCTAGCCAAGATGGTGTTTAAGGGAAATAAATTAATTTGATTTAAATGCTTATGAATTATATTTAATTGATGAGTTGTGTTATAGAAACATTGGTTGGAGGTGAATTGAATTACTTATTTTGAAGTAATGGAATTGTTGACATACTTATTAAAATTGAAATGGGGCTTTTAGCTCAAATTAGGGAGAAATGTAAATTAGATCTTGAATAAAATAGTTTATATGTTGTAAGAGATAATTTGTGAGGAATATAGATGAAATCAAAATTGAAACATAAAGTTAAGAAAGGACATATAGTCAACCATAGGTGGGTTTATGGGGAATGAAATAAATTGATTGATGAGTTCTTATGAATTGTGATTTAATTGTATGTATTATTAATGAAGTGATGTGTGTGAGAGAGAAATGAATGTTATTTTGCATGAGTTGGATTTGTTACTGTACTTGTAAGCAAGGTAATTTTTTTTTTTTGAAAATAATAGACAAGTGATGATAGATGATTTGAATCAATATGTGGATGATACTTTGTGATGAATGTAATTATTGAATTTACTTGTATTAGATTTATTATTATACTTTAATCTAGAGATATTGGGATTTAAATAGAGAAAATGCATAACTATTTGTGCTTTTGGTTGATAATTATAGGGTTAATGATTTTTGTTCCAAATCATGGATAGAGTTAAAGAAAACCATGGAACATGAGAGACACATAATTTAGTAGATTTTTATGCTATCTTAATGTTAGCAAATGATTTAGTAGATTTTTATTCTAGTAAATTTCGTGTTATCTTAATGTATATGTGATTAACAAGACACATAATTGCCTTAGAAAATATTTACTACCATAATTGTGTTTCCTTTTTGGTCATTAAATAATCTCAGTTTTAGGATTTATCAATGTCTCTTTTATTACTACAACCCAACAAAACCCCCCCTTTTGATTATCGATATCAAATATTTATAATACCATTGAACATGAGAGATGGTAATTTATCCATCCTAAACAAGTATATTCATCATTATCGTAAATCTCCATTCCTCAAATGACAACTTAGTTTATGCTGATATCAGTACCTATGATATTATTAATTACCCCACATGGTAATTAATTCATGTTGACAATGATTTTTATCATTATTATTAGTCATATTTTATCAAGCTTCCTTTCAGTTTTGCTTTCCTCTCTCTCGACACCAAGTTTTCTCTTCCAAGTCTTTAAACCCTATAAAATTACTCACTTTCCCTATCGAATTACTTTCTAGCCTTTTTAATTTCCTAAAACCACTATGTTTTAAAGGATTTATCAAGAAACATGAAGAAAAATTTTAAAACCCCATTTCCCTTTCTCCATTATATTGTCGACCTCAAATAGAGAAGAAAAAGGGTATTTATACTCCTTATTTTTTCTATTTACAAATAGACCCCTCTGGATTTTAATGTCTTTTAATTTTTCCCTTCATTCTTTTAACAATTTTTAATGTTTCACAGAACTTTTAATAAATATCAACAGATATTGTGCTTACATTTTGACATAACAAAATAAGTATCATAAATGTCATAATAAACATAATACACAATGGATGTTGATAGAGAGCTGGTTAAGAGTTCACAAACATATGTTTACCTTGAATAGTGCCATTTGAGGGTTAAATATGGGAAACACAAACCTTGTAGCTAGAATGAGAAGAGTTTTCTTAGGTCTCTTGGTATTCCTAATTTGGGAGGAAAGGAACAAGCGAATATTTGAAAACACATACAAAAGGATTGAACTTATTTTCCACAAGTTCCAAGTCCTTTTTTACACAGTCCTGCACTTTCATGAAAAAAAATCATCTCATTTTCAATGCTGGCTGATGGTGCTAGTCTATGTCTGGCTGTTTCCTTATGGTTGGGTTGGCATTTTTTTTTTCAAACGAATAACTTGGGCAGTAATCAGTGTTGTTGGAATTTATCTCCAGCTTTTGTCTTCCTTCCTTTGTCTATTTTACTGCTTTATGTTCTGCTTAGCAACTATGTCTCTTCCTCTGTGCTGCGGTGCTAATTCATGGCCCTCTGTTGTAGTGGGGCTTGCATGCCACTACCCTCTAAATGCTGGGGTTGTATTGCCTATTGTCTGGGACTGCTCAAAATAGCATGGAACCTTGCTTATTGAAATGCATCTCATCTGCTGTTGTTTTGTCTTGGCCTATGTTTTTTTTTACTATTTTGGTTCAACTAGGAGTTTTTCTACTAGATGTCTGGGGATGGGGCTCCTGATTCTTCTTGATTGGTTGCTATGATGATACATGTCTTCAAGATACTGCTGCTCTCTTCATTCTTGTGGTTGTTCTACTCCTGTTGTCCTCAAGCTCAGGTTTAGCAACTGTTATCACTCAAGGCTTTGCTGCTCTCTTATGTGGACTAGATGGCGATAATTTATTTCTAATATGGTGTGTTGATGTCTCTGATCTGCTGCTCATCCCAATGCATTGTTTATAAGTGCTTAATGAGCTTCGATCTTATTGAGATTTTGGTAATATTAGGAGCTATGCTTCTAGCTGTCTTGGAGATGATGCTCATGCTTCTTCATCTCACTGTTCTTTTTTGTGATGCTGTTAGGGTTAGTTTAGACACCACCATTTATGGATTGGTTTCTTCTCTAACCGTTGCTATATACTTGTTCTCCCGGCCTTGCATGTCCAATTTTGATTAGGAGTCTATGCCCACCCCACCTTTTATTATGTGTATATGTCACTTCTTTTGCTTTCCTGGTCAGTTAACGCAATTAAATGGTTCGGTTGTATCCAGTTTGATTTCATAGGGAGTTTGTTCCCTTTTCTGTCTTCTCTTCATTTCTGTACATATATATGGACTTGCTGGTTTCCAGCATGGTTACTTTTGATCTTAATACATACTTACATTATAATAATAATAATAAAAAAACATAATCCACAGTACCTTTGATACGATTGTCATAACCTAATTTTAGGTTTCCTCCAAAATCATCTTTTTCCTTTTAAATAAAAAAAAATAGAAAAATGAAAAAAAAGGACTGGCAACTTGATTGGCAAAGATAGGCTGAAGAGGGATTTAATGCAAAATTAGAAGCATAGTTGCACCCTTGAAGTACCCAAATATAAAGAAAAATACAGATTCAAGGTTAACTTGAGTGAATATCAAATGAATTTGTATAAAAATTAAGTCTGAAGACTTATTAGTTGGACTTTTAATAGGTCAATTTGATTTAATCATAAGTCCAATTAAAGATCTAATTGAGTTTAAGAATTAATTTAGTTAAAAATTAGAAGTCTTGATTAAATGCAAGGACTTAACTAGACTTTTAATAGGTCTAATTAATTTTATTAAAGACTTAATTGGTGAAAAATTAAATTTGAAAGCCTAATTTGAGCTTAATTGAGAATATTGAAAATTTAGAGGACTAGATTTGATTTTTACAAACTCAATCAGACGAAATCAAGGGCAAAATTGTAAGAAAAATCAAAGTTTGAGGGTTAATTTAGGGTTAGATTGAAGAAATTCAAGACCAAAGATTTTATTGTAAAAGGCATGTGAATTCGGGGATCAAACTCAGTTGACAATAGGGGTGAAATTGAAGAAATTAGAAGTTTGAAGGTCAATTAAGGATGAAATTGAAAATATTCAAGATCGAGGACTATATTGTAAATGGCACCTAAAGTTAAGGGTCAAAATTGATGTGATTAGGGGCGTAATTGAAAAACATCCTAAGAAATCAACCAAAAATGGTTGAACTTAATGAAATTAAAAGATTAGGGACTACTTTGAAAAGAAAAATAAAAAGAATTATTTAAAAGGAGAAAATGGTATTGTTCAGTACTACTATTCATCTTCTTCTTTCTTTCCCCCCAAAGGAGCTGACGGGGAGCCCTTTTGCAAAGCCATTAAATGCCCTCCCATGCCTCAATTAGGATAAAAAGGGATGCTCCTCCAATAGACTTGATGTCGTACTAAGTCTCCAGCATGTTCCTGTTGAATTGTCATTTGAAAGCTACTATAATGAACATCTAAAACCCCTGACTCAATCAACCTTTGACAACCTGATGAGAGGGTACGTGTTTGTTGGTTTGTTATGAAAGGCAAGGATTGATTTGAAAGGGGCTGAATGGTTTAAGCACAGAAGAAAACTGATACCCCTTTAGAGATCCACCTATAAATAAGAGCTTGTTAGCTCAAGAGAGGGGTGAAAAAAAAACAAAGGAAAAGGAGAGAGGAAACTAGAGAGAAAAAGAAATAATAAGAAAAGAAACAAGTCTCCACCCCTTTACACATTCCTACCAAACCAAAACCCTAACACCAACACACATTGTCACCTCTCCTCTACACCCTTCCCTTGTATACATTATCAGCCCCACCATTGCTTTCTTTTCCTTCTCGATAGCTTCTTAACCTCAACACTAGCACCAACAGCCTTCATCGTGGACCACCACACTACGACAGCAGCCCCACCAGCTAGAAAACACCTTCCCCTAGCTAGGTAAACTTCTTCTCCTATCACCTTCTCACGTAAATCCTGCATGGATATTACTTAGGATTCTTCTTTTTTTGCTAGAAAAGAAGAGTTATGGGTTAGGTTATTTTAGTTGGAGGCTCGACCGTGGCTGGACTGGGACTGAGTTTTGAAAAAAAAAAAAAGCCTTTGGGCCACCTGCTTGCCCAACAAAAATTAGACTGGGTTGAGCCTGAGCCCAACCCATACATGGGCTTGGACCTCATACCTAACATCCTCAGCTCATGTGGCTGGCTAAGCCCAACCCAGACTTAAGGACGTGTTTGGCGCACCTTATTTTTGCCAAAGAAAAATTTATTTTTTATGTCCTTAAGGCATCTTTTGCCAACACACAACCTCAAGGCATTTTCCATGCCTCTGGATTTTGGATAAGAGTGTGTTTGGCAAACACGCTCTACTG
>Ga0307513_10007822_pt1 | contig 13781 bp, 17 predicted proteins | sample 15_EM_MG_FD_202174 | JGI IMG/M metagenome (GOLD analysis project Ga0307513, IMG submission 202174) | Populus trichocarpa ectomycorrhiza microbial communities from riparian zone in the Pacific Northwest, United States - 15_EM | ecosystem: Host-associated > Plants > Roots > Unclassified | place... | reverse complement strand
GCATCTTGTGGAACGGCGCTTGATCGGCGGGAAGATAGATCTCTGGTGTTCGACGGAGATGCTAGCGCTATTGAGCCTTTGTATCCTATTTCTTATTAGGCATCGCTAGTATTCATGAATCCTTATATATTTATTACTGAACTACCGACTGACCATGGACCACCCCTCGCCGTCTCCCACCAACAATACGTGAAAAATATTGGAACACACACACCGACGCCCGAAACTGGTAATCGCGCTCCTTCCCGTGAGCCTAGCCTTACGCCTCCTCTATCAAACCCCAGAGGTGCCACATGTTCGCAGTCTCGTCAGAGTCGAAAATCAAGCTCCTCGGCAAGGTGGGAGTGGGCGGGGTCAGGAATCCATGGTGCACGTTGATAAGCGCGTAGCGGAGTCCAGTGCGCCAGCAACCCACGCATGGTGGTGGCTGGCCAGCTCGCCCGCAAAATGGAAGTTTCCATAACGGCCAGCGGGCTGCAGAATATTTGCGTAAAGGGTACTGAATTGCCCAGGTGCAAACTGTGCAAAGGCACCCATGGCGAAAGGGTTGTGATACCAGTCAAATGCATGGAAGTCGAGCGTATCCCGTATCAACATCCTCTTAAATCCCTCCACTTCCTCCGGTTTCGATTTATTTGGGGTGTGCAATACAGCAAGGTCCTGGTATATCTGATCGAGAAGTACCATCTCCGATGGTGAGCGAGGACGGTCCGGTTCAGGCCGTTCGGAAAGGGACTCAGTGTTCTTGATGAGAGAACCAAAACGCGCAGCATCTTGATCCCTGTTAAGGAGGAAAATTGTAGGTTCAGCACTATGGGACATGCAGGAGACAGAGGTACCCACCAATTGTATGAAACCATCAACACACCCGGGCCCGTATCGTTCAATCCATAGCCAGGGTATACAACAACTCGGACCTGCCTGTCCGTGCGACTAGCGACTCCCACCTGCGGTGCGTTAATTATATTCTGCTCCCACCAGCGCGTCTTGAACTTGATCCCAACTTTGATCGACTGGCCATAGTTAAGAGCTCGCATCGCCTCTCGTTGATTAAAGTTCATGCGCACGCCAGCTGTGTTGATGGTGCAGAGGACAGAAAGTGTGACAGTCGAAACGACATGAGAGAAGTACTCGTCTTCCTTGCCCAGAACGCTGACCTTCATGCGCTGAAGTGGGTCCCCAGAAGATTCCTCCGTGATGGCGGTCACGCGGTGCTTGTAAGATGGTGGGTTCGTCAACTTAGAGAGCATCTTGTCGATCAAGATTTCGCTGCCGCCTTCGATCACCAATCAAGCTTTTCGGACCTAGGATGGTCGAACGTGATGGATTCAAGCACTTCCTAAAGGGTTGGTTAGAGTGTAACTTAGCTAGTACTCTTAGAAATGTACTCACTTCGACTACAGCCTGTTCCAGACTTGTGCTTCTCGATCCAATCTATAACGGGCTGTGGGAATTTCAACTCATCCGCCTGTGCTAGGTAGGAACGCGTCGAAGCAACAATCCCATTCTTGAAGAAGCTTTGGCCAAAATTTTTGAGAAGCTTCGTGCGAAGGTCGTTGAAAGCTTTGAAAAAACATGCGTCTACCCTACGATATGCATATCCCTGTTCGTCGACGTCCTCCATATCTGTGAAGCCTTTCGGCACCTGCTTTCTTATGAGTTGGGAGGAAGAGAGCTGAACAAAGAAACTACAAACATTTCCAGTCGGAGTCCCTTTTCATCGAAGAGGTTAATCTCATTTGCAACTGCTGCGACTGTCTTCGTGATGTCTGTGCAAAGTCCGTGAGTGGGCCAAAAATTTATCGCACCCTCATGTTTGTTCAACACTCACTGTTAAAGTGACGGATATTGTCGTCATTGCTATACACAAAAGGGATCAGCTCTCCGTCAGGATTTTCTTTATTCCGGAAACGGAATCCAAGTTCCTTAAACAGGTCGAACGTTGGCTGGCTGGCTGCATTGTCGGGGAAGCGCATGCCGCCGACCTCGTAGTAGTCGTGCTGCCCAGGCGGACTAGTAGTAGGATCCGAGGGAAAGCGATATGTGAAGAGCCGGCCACCGGGACCGTCGTTCGCCTCGACGATCGTGTAGGGAATTTTGAGCCGCTCGAGAAGCATGGCAGTACGCAGACCAGCAACGCCGGCACCAATAATGGCGACGCGAGCACGAGATGGTTGGAGCTGACCCACTCCGAAGTCAGGTATTTTGTACCAAATGAATGATGCTGAAGGAACGCTCTCATCTGCACGGGCTTTGTAGTTGAACTTTTTCCTCTTGAGCTCTTGTAACTTCTGGTCAACGAAGTATCGAGCAACATTGATGGACATGAGCGAAGGGTCAGTGATATTAGACATGGCGAATGCAGCAATGTGACGATATGAAGATGGGGGATACACACCTCTTGACACTGTATATATATATATATGCTATCTGCAAAATGCTAGGCCATTTCGAAGATTTCATGTGTCCCAGTGTTCGGTTCAGACAAATCGTCTTTGGTGGGGCCACGGCCACAAGCCCCCATATTGTTGCTCACCATAATGACCTTAGCCCCACTTTTCCCCCTGGCTCCACAGCCCCACATCGTGTAGGACGCGACTGCACGTCATATTAGCTGCGAATTTTCCAAACGGTGTATTTGAACCAGACTCGGGCGCATACGCAAACTTCTTGAAAACGGTTTACTATTTTGCAGTCAGCCTCGTTATAACGCTATTTCGCGAGAACTTGAACAGAAAACGGACCTGGTACGTCTGCCAGGAGGCCAGCATTATGAACGAGTTTGCTGTCAACTGGTCGACATGGCAAGCGAGCATCGAAGTCTGCGCAGTGCGCTAAGTAAGTATCGAGGTGGATGTACAAAACATCGGAAGTACTTACATAATCATAATGCGCGTCGTTCACGAAGCTGTCGACCATGGTATCAGATGGTATCACTTGTTATGCAAGTCTGGCCTTCGTTGTCCAAGAACACAGTGGTGTTGTTCATGAAGTCAGACATTGTCAATGGAATTAGTTTGGTGGGTCTTCTAGACCCTTGTGAACTCCACCTGGAATACTTACACTTAGATATATACCTGTCCAGGCGGAGTCCGCTGGTGGCACTGGGTGGTGTCTACTGGCAGATTGACTCCAGAGCCCCACCTTTCGTCGTTCATCACCACCCACCTAGCTCCACAGCCCACGTCGCGTAGGACGCGACCGCACGGCATATTGGTTGCGGAGCAGCGGAATTGTCCAAACGACGTAAGCATTTGTACCAAACTCGGGCGCACACGCAAACTTTTTTGAAAGTCTACCCAAAGTCTACCATTTCGTAGATAATTGTAACTCGGCTGCCAGCTGGAGCACAGCAACTTCTATCCCAACACCAAAACATCAATATATCCCAGAGTGTTATGACGTTCTGGCCACTTCAGGTCAATATGTATATCGGTCACTTAAGAGGATTTGGAGCTATCTTTACATTTTCACTCGCCCCTTCAGTGCACGTATACTTTCAGAAATTTATCTTTTTCTTCATGGATGCCAAGAATAGTCTCACCATAGGACGTTACATCGTCCGCAGGCTCGAAGAGCAAGGCGTCAAGGTAAGATCTCTCCAGAATGTTCATGCTGTTTACTTTGACCTCGGTGCCGCAGTATATATTCGGTGTCCCGGGATCGTTTCTTGCCAAGTTCCTGGTATGTCGTTTCGTCGAAAGTTACAACTAATCGAGTTATCCCATGCCGTCTAGGATGAGGTCGAAAACTCCAATATCACCTGGGTTGGAGAATGGTAAGAATCCATTCAGACGCTCGCTCTATGAATTGAAAGTGATGCGTTGATGTATGCCAGCAATGAACTCAACGCGGCGTACGCAGCCGACGGGTATGCTCCTGTATGCTCGCTTCAGACGCGGCCTTGGCGTTGTTGCCACCACGTATGTTCACATCCTGCGATGCCGTTGATTGCAGAGAGCTCGCCCACCCCGACACTAAAAAAATGATATCGTGAGTGGAACCAGAATGCAAAAGCATGGTGAGTACTCGAGTACAATCCAGACTCTTTCTAAGCCATCATTACACAGCTTTCGCAGAGAAGCTTCCCGTTCTCCATATCGTTGGACAACACATACCCTCGGAGACGGGAGGTATGTCCATTCTCACTGGTCATACTAGTCTTAACGTGACCAACTAGATACGATGAATTTGCCAAGTCTGCCCTCCCGTACACATGTTCTCAGTTTCTTCTGACTCAGGAAGATATCGATCTCAAAGTGGCAGCTACAGAGATCGACAAAGTTATTGTCAATTGCATTAGCAAGGTATATCCAATCAACTCTCCACTGCAGCACGAAAGATACTGACATCGCTGTAGTCCCGCCCAGCGTACTTAGCACTTCCGTCGGGCCTCGTTAACGCCGAATTACCTGCCGAGTGTTTAAAGGACAAGTTATGTGAGAAAGAGATCGAAATTAATGCAGATGCAGAAAAGACCGCGATTGACCATATCTATCGACGTTTTGAGGAAGCCTTTTCCGGAAAGTTGGAGGACAACGTCGTGGTCGTCGCTGACGCCGGCATCAATCGCCATCATTGTAAAATACAGGCTGCAGAGTTTTTGTCAGCAACAAAGCTTCCTGTTTACGGAACTCCCATGGGCAAGATTGTTGTCGATGAAACATCTGAACGCTTCGGAGGAGTAAGTGCTCACAAGTTTATCCTAAAGCACTACATTATCTCAAATCACTTGTAATCCGTTTCTTAGACTTACATCGGGAAGCTGAGTTCTGAGGACGTTAGAAAGAAGGTCAAGTCGGCGAAGCTTGTTCTCTTCATAGGTCCTCACATCACCGACTTCAACACGGGCGATTTTACCTCCGACATACCGGAAGAGCGGTCTATTAAGGTTTGTGCTTGCTTCCGTATCAAAAAAAAATATCGCATTGAAAAAGATGAATAGCTCCACTCTGATCACACGGAGGTTGGATTCGCAACTTATGCTCGGACTGGGATGAAGGCGCTTCTCCCACAACTTGCGAAGCGCCTTCAGGATTTTAGCGACAAAGCTAGCCAGCTCAAGGTTCCCGAATTCAAGAACAAGAAAGTCGTGGATACGGATGCGAGGATTACACACGATTGGCTCTGGTGGCGCGTTGGTGGGTGGTTCAAAGAGAAGGACCTGATTATAACGGAGGCCGGTACGTTGTAGATCCCGTCTCGTTCATTGTCTTCTTAACTTCGCCTGTAGGCAGTGTCAGCTATGGAATCCTTGATTTGGCTTTTCCAAAGGATTCATCCCTGCTTGCTCAGAAGCTATGGGCCAGTATTGGATGGTCTATGGGTTAGTTGACCATTTTTGTCGTGATCGCATGTTTATTTGTCTTTTTGAATTTAGGCGCTACACATGGTGCTGCTTTGGCACGTCGAGAACTTGAAGGTGCCGCCACCCCAGACTATTCTCTTTATTGGTGATGGTAGCCTGTACGCTTCTTTCCTTTCTGAAGTTCATAACGAATGTTAACGTGATTGTCCCAGACAAATGACAGTCCAGGAGCTATCTAGCATGATACGTTCAGATGTCAAGCCCATCATTTTCGTCATCATCAACGAGGGTTACACGATAGAGCGACTCCAACACAACATAAACGGGTAAGTCTGAACGTTCTATGATTCACATTCTTTACTCGCGCTTATGTCTTTGTGGGAACAGAGAGTACCACAATATTGTGCCCTGGAACTACGGGGAGTTGTTAAAGGTCTTTGCTAGTAACCAATCTCCGCCTACGCAAACATACAGGGTGACCAAAGAGGAGGAGCTTGGGAAACTTCTCGATACTGGAAAAATCAGAGACAAAGGATGCCTTCAGCTGGTGGAAGTGGTTGTGCCCAGGGATGATGCACCTCCAGCATTGAAGCGTGCCTTACCAAAGGACGTTGAAGAGCTTGAGATGAACGTGAACACGATCATGGGCGACACGGCCTACAAGGGGCCCCAGTTGGGATTGATTGGCTGGTAAGGTACGACAATGACATGTAGCTGATAGGGTTGAACTCGTCGATATGTGTATTGAAAAATTTGGTTCCGTCCGTGTACTTACTACACTCATTACATCTCTGAATAATGAAAGTTAAAAGATCGCTGGCGTACTTAAATTTGCTCGGAATAATTGTGTTGTAATTAGCAAGGTTTTAGGAATGGTTGCGCGCAGGCATTCAGTCTTCCTTCAGAGCGGCCAGACGATTTACATATACATAATCACAAATTTCCGCCTGCGTTCCGGAATTGACATGAGGCATTGTATGAAGTCAAGCTTTTCCCCATTGAAGGTGCCGGTGGGATGGAGGCACCGTCCGGTGGTCCGAGACAGGGCCGGGCATCTATCCTTTACCTCCACCATGGCCGATATAGTAATCAGTCTGCATAACCCACCACACAGGGTACAGTTGTTCTTCCCTCACATTACTAGGCGCTTATGCCCGTCAGTGACTACGTCCCACCCGTAATTGCATCGGCAGCCGTTCTCGCCGCAACCTCAATTCAGTATTGGACATCCCCATCGCCACCGCAGCAGCACTTCGTCAATACCCCACCCATGGCTTCAGCAGGGAACCGAAAGTTCGACGAGGAGCGTCGTGCAGAGTTGAAGAAGATAGCGAGTGAGACGTTGCGCGTTCTTAGTTATGGAAACTATCCTTTCAAAGGCGTCGATAAGGACCTGTCCGAGCTCATGGAATATTCGAAGAAGAATACCAAGTATTACCCACCTAGTTCTCCAATCGGACGGTGGGCTGAGAGTCAACCGAATTTGCCGCCGGATTCGTCACCCACGCATATCTCTGTGCTTCACGTCTCGACACTCGATGCTGCTCGTCTGCTCGAGAACGTTTACAAGAACAACCCATCCAAACGGGGGAAAACTGGGGTTCTCAATTTCGCATCGGCGACAAAGCCTGGTGGCGGGTTCAAAAATGGCGCAGAGGCGCAAGAGGAGTCGATCGCTCGCTCTTCGACATTGTATCCCTGCCTCACGACCGACGAGGGGGCCAAGTTCTACAAGCTTCATTCCCGCGAGAGTGCAGACAACCACCCAGCCTACTACTCGCACGCGATCGTTTATTCGCCCAAGGTTACAGTTTTCCGTGACGATGACGGTATCTACACATACCCCTTCGACGTCGACATACTAACGTGTGCGGCGGTGAACGCAGGCGAGGTACGCAAGACTCTCGGTGTGCCCGTCCGTTCTGGGTTGGAAGTCGGCATCGAGAAAGAGATGGCAGAGAGGATGGGGAGGATCTTGTTCGTGTTTGAGCAGGAGGGGGTGAGGAATATCATCCTGGGGACGTTTGGAACGGGCGTGTTCAAAAATGATGTCGCGATCGTCGCCAGGATTTGGGCCCATTTGCTGATTGTCCCCGATGCGAGATTCAGGGACTCGTTTGACCGTATTATCTTTGCGATCACGGGAGATAAGACATTTGGTGATTTCCAGAGTGCCTTTGACGCCTGGGGGAAACCACGGGCCCTTGGAATTAAGCCAAGTAGGAGAGGCCCTTTGAATTTGGCCCCTTGGTCTTGAACAGGTGGTTTAGCATGAAAAAGCAAATTGTATATCTTGACTCGTTGTGGATTTTCGACTGTTGATTATTGTACCATGTACCGCATGATTCTTTGTTCTCGATACTGTTGCTAATTGAAGCTTACAATTGAGTGAAGCTTTTTGAGGACAAAAGAAGATTTATTTGCGCTCAAATAGGGTTACGATATACCATTCAAACTCATCCTATCGTTAGGTCACATGTAGAAGGTGTGGCGCACATCAATCGGACGCGTTTCTGCTTATTTTGATTACTTGGTATGTTTCTTCAATTTAGGGACGCTGGTGCCTTCCAAAGTCGAAATTTGTCCGATAGGTTCAAACTAGATTTTCATCAATTATATGCGAAAGGCCTGATACACAAATCTTTCTCACCTCCATCGTACCGCAAATATGTACGTTCCCAAACAACTTTTCCGTCTATATTGTCCTGAATCGCGGTACTTGAATTAGGACTATCGAGACCTCCCCTTTACCTTACAACCAGGAAAATAAGGCTCCTGTTCGGAATAACAAAGCCAAACCTGGCCCGGTATTCAGAGATCGCCTCATTTTCGAATATCAAGTTTTACCCACATGGACCCCATTGACTGGGAAAGATGTGGAAATGTTCCCATAGGGGATGGAGATATTTTTAATGCGAGGAAAATGATCGTAAGAGCGCTGTGCAGTCGACTACCCCAAGGGCGCTTCTCATACGTTTATGTCAACCCAGATGAAGAACCTACGGAATGTGCAGAATGCGTCTGCATCCCATTGGCCACGAATCATTCTGAAGAGAAGAGGAGCTGTGCCTATAATGAGGAGCTGCTGAAGACTTTCCGCGACGTAATTTGTGGCCCGGGTGCGGATGGGACGGGCCCCCGGGCGACTTTGGAGGTCGCGGTTTGAAAGAATCATCAGCATTGCATCTCTATAACTATTTGTATGTTTCTGGTTCAGTGTTTTATGGACCCTATGCGTATGCCCCGTCTGTCCACAGTGCTTTAGGCGTCATTTTATTGGTCAGGGAAGGGTATACTCGGGCAGTATCAAGCATTTGGTACTAGTCAAGGCTTACACTAATAAATTACACCAGCTTAAGTTGCACATTGCTGCACAAGATATGCTTAGAATTTTGCTTCGTTGGACGGGGCATCAATTGCGAATGGCCTGATACATAATTCTTTCTCACCTCCGAGTCTATCGTACTCGCAAACATATACGCTCCCAAACACCTTTTCCATCTGCATTGACCTAAACCGTGGTTCTTGATTTACCCCTTTAACTTACAGTCAGGAAAAAATACCAAAGCCAAAAGTGGCCCGTTATTCAGAGATCACCTTGTCTTCGGATATCCTCTTTGCCACCCGGACCTCATGGACTGGAGCAGATGTAACAATCTTGTCGAAGGGGATAATGAAAATTTAAATGTGAGGGAAACGGTCTTGAGAGTGCTGTGCAATCGACTACCAAACGGGCGCTTCACATACATCTCTATCAATCTAGATGAAGATCCTGAGGACTGGAGCTGCGCTTATAATGAGGAGCTGCTGAAGACTTACCATGATGAATTTGGCCAAGTACTCGTGCGCTCTTGTGCGGTGGTTTGAGGCTGTCGGAGATGCACCATGTCCTGATACTGGTATGCGGGTAGTACGTCCTGACCACTACATCCGCTCTTGATGCCGGATCTGCACTAATACTGTACTATTACAACCAATCGTTCACGGTCCATGGGTATGCATATGACACCAATTGTTCACTGGGACAGGTGTTCAAATCTCCAAGTGACCGATGACTAGGGAAAAAATTGTTCAGACAGTAGAGTAGACCCAGAATTTTCATTTCATTTTCAAGTCATTCTCAAGTCAGGTTACCTGATTTTTGGGGGATATAGCTCTCCGGGTTCGTCGATTGAAGTTTTGAAAGGAATAGCCCAAATATAGCCAAAATTGGGGAAATTTTTCATCTTTTGCCGATTTTCGGTGTGTTTTGAGGGATGTTCATGGGACCAAATGACATATGACAAGGTTCAGTTCACGACCCTTCAAAGCTTCATGGTTCGTGCCCCTCATTTAATTGGGGCCAGTGGCCCGTCCTTCCTTCCACAAGAAATCTCTCCTTCACATTCCCTTCACGCTTTCAGGTCATTCTATGTAAATAAGTACGCCGATCACCATTCCTATGAAATTGCATTTTAATCTACATTTCACACTAACCTTGAGCAGGAACGAACCAGTACTTTTCGCAAAAGTCGCCGGTAGCCGTAAAGTCAACGTGACCCACCAAAGTCGAATGAAATTCATAAAAAGTGCCCTTGGAAAGACGAAGACCGCTGAAAGTCAAAGTGTTTTCACAAAGCCAAAGTCAACGTTTTACTGATGACCGTCCGGTGGTCCGAGACAGGGCCGGATATCTATCCTTGACCTCCACCATGGTCGATATGGTAATCAGTCTGCATACCGCACTGGGTGTATACGGTACGTTTGTTCTTCCCTCACATTACCAGGCGCTTATGCCCCTCAGTGAGTACGTCCCACCCGCAATTGCATCGGCAGCCGTTCTCGCCGCAAGCTACTTCGTAACGACACCGACAAGCAAAAACGGTCACCAGAGGTCGAGTCCTATGCGCAGACATTCGGCTCATTCCATACCTTCAATTCCGGATTGGGCATCCTCATCGTCACCGCAGCAGCATTTTGTCAATACACCACCCATGGCTTCCGCAGGGAACCGAAAGTTCGACGAGGAACGTTGTGCAGAGTTGAAGAAGATAGCGAATGAGACGTTGCGCGTTCTTCGTTATGGAAACTATCCTTTCAAAGGCGTCGATAAGGACCTGTCCGAGCTCATGGAATATTCGAAGAAGAATACTAAGTATTACCCACCTAGTTCTCCAATCGGAAGGTGGGCTGAGAGTCAACCGAATTTGCCGCCGGATTCGTCACCCACGCATATCTCTGTGCTTCACGTCTCGACACTCGATGCTGCTCGTCTGCTCGAGAACGTTTACAAGAACAACCCATCTCAGAGGGGAAAAACTGGGGTTCTCAATTTCGCATCGGCGACAAAGCCTGGTGGCGGGTTCAAAAATGGCGCAGAGGCGCAAGAGGAGTCGATCGCTCGCTCTTCGACATTGTATCCCTGCCTCACGACCGACGAGGCCGCCAAGTTCTACAAGCTCCATTCCCGCGAGAGTGCAGAAAAACACCCAGCCTACTACTCGCACGCGATCGTTTATTCGCCCAAGGTTACAGTTTTCCGTGATGATGACGGATTTTACACATACCCCTTCAACGTCGACATACTAACGTGTGCGGCGGTGAACGCAGGCGAGGTGCGCAAGACTATCGGTATGCCTGTCCGTTCTGGGTTGGAACTCGGCATCGAGAAGGAGATTGCATCGAGAATGGGGAGGATCTTGTTCGTGTTTGAGCAGGAGGGGGTGAGGAATATCATCCTGGGGACGTTTGGAACGGGCATGTCTCGCAATGACGTCGCGATCGTCGCCAGGATTTGGGCCCATTTGCTGATTGTCCCCGATGCGAGATTCAAGGACTCGTTTGACCGTATTATCTTTGCGATCACGGGAGATAAGACATTTGGTGATTTCCGGAGTGCCTTTGAGGCCTGGAGAGGCCCTTTGAATTTGGCCCCTTGGTCTTGAACAGGTGGTTTAGCATGAAAAAGAAAATTGTATATCTTGTCTCGTTGTGGATCTTTGATTATTGTACCATTTACCGCATGATTTTTTGTTCTCGATACTATTAATATTGCTAATTGGAACTTACAATTGAGTGAAGCAAAAGAAGAAGATTTCTTGTATTTGTGTTCAAATATGGTTATGATATACCATTGAAACTCATGCTATCGTTGCGGAAAGACAGCTCACATGTAGAAGGTGTGGCGCACATCAATCGGACGCGTTTCTCCTTATTTTGATTACTTGGTACGTTTCTTCAATTTAGGGACGCTGGTACCTTCCAAAGTCGAAATTTGTCCGATAGGTTTAATTTAAATTTCCATCAATTGTATTGAAAGACGGTTAAGTCGTTCGAGTTCGAGTTATCTTAGATAAAGGTTGAGATTAGCCCCGCTACCCTCATAGGGTCCTAAAGGTTCGGTAGATAATAGAAGTAGTGACGCAATCAAATATATTGAATGATATCACAAGTAGCAATTAAATGGGCGAGAAAGGGTCTGATTTGACCCAATTAAAACCCGGTTTCTTAGCTCTCAAGCTTAGTGACTCTGTGAGGTGAATGTGCTGTATTCAACTGAGGAAAAACTACGAAAATACACAGGTATTTATACTGTGCAGAGTAGATCTTAGATGAGGCAGTGAAAGAAGAAAACATACATTGAGTTTACCAAAGAGAGGAGATCGTAGTGTGATAATGTGAAGGGGTGAAATTGTGAAAGAACTCGAGAGCGTCGGACTACCAGTTTCAGATTATGTAATGCATTAGGAAGATAGAACCTTGCCAACACGAAAGCAAGAGACGGGTTTAACTATATGGCACATATGATACAAATTTGATCCAACGAAATCGATGTTACGTTTTGCCGAAGAAGGAACTGATTTTGGAATTGCCTGCAGCCTGCAAGAAGAAACATCAACACCGAACTTTGTTTAGGGGGTAAAAGACTCACTTTGGCTTTGGCCGTCTTTCTTTTGGATGGTGACGCTGGAGTCTTGGCAGTGGTTTTGGAACCTTCCTTGGTCAGTTCTTTAGCAAGTGTTGTTCGAGACTTTGCCTGGAAAAAATTACGAGCTTGAATTCAGAACGGGTCCGTTAAGTACGTAGGACTATGGGCGAAAGACGAACGTTGTCTGGTTTATTCGACTTGTCGATGTCTTTATCACTTGATCTGAGGCGTTTCCTCTGAGAAGAGCCTCCAGCTGTAGTCGCTTGCGAAGAAGCCGACGACGGGTGGTCAACCTTTTCTGGTGAGGGGCTTATACTTGATTCGCGTCTTCGTTTGGTGGGGGATGCGACGGTAGGCTGGGACTTGGTCGGTGAGTTCTGCCTCTGCTTCGAGAACATGGCTTGGATGCCGTCTTTCCGGCTTGTGATGGGTTCGATGAAAGATGGGGATTCGGTTCCTACTTTGCCTACCTCTGTGGGTACGGCATAGCTGCGAGGTACGTAAATAAAATCTTTCCGATTTTTATAACTTGAATGGAGTGACACGCACCATTCGAGTGGGACGTTTGCGTCGCTGTAGGGCTGCACCATCTTGCTGAGTTCCGGAGTCCACGTCTGTGACGAGGTGTCTAGCCACCGGTTCAACGCGTCGCCGTCGGAGAGAAAGACAGGTTGGCGGTCATGCAGCCACGAGAACTCTTTGTTTGCGTCTGTAGTGACGATGGTGAAGGTCCATAGGGTGCGGCCTTCAAGGACGACCGAGTCGTAGAGTCCGGCCATGAGTAAGAGTTTTCCGTCCTTACGCTTCGTGAAGTGGGGGAGCTTGCTTTTTCCTCTATTCAACCATTCGTAGTACCTAGAAGTGGTAGTGAAATAGTGAATTTCATGAAATGTAACCGAGCAACTCAGTAGAGGCGTCGGTCTCGTGCAATAAACCATACCCTTGACATGGAATGGCGCATCGGTTTTTGCCCTTAATGCTAGCCCACATACCACCCCCTTCAACGAGATTTTCGGAACGCGCGTTGGTTGTGTTCAACGTTTTGTCTTCGAACTTACTCCAGTGCGGGACGAGGCCCCACTTCATGGTTTTCATGATCAGAGCATTAGGATTCTTGGCTTGAACGCTGGTAGAACCTGAGGCAGAACCAGAGGGCCCAGGTGCTCCTCGTCTGCGAATAACGGGAGCTTGGGTACGCGGTGCGATATTGTAACGCGGGACGAACTCTTCTTCGTCTTCCCATTCTTCGATGTCGATGTTGTGGCCCGGCAGTTGCTGGATTTCATCGCGCTGAGAATAATACTTTATTCATTTTCTGTTCAAGTTGGAACCAGCATTGAAGCCTACGTTCAACCTAAGAGAGAAGCGGCCACACATCGTTGAAGTCAAGAGTTAGGAGTCAAGGAGTTGAGCTTAATGATATCAAGGCGTTATGTAAGTGTAACGGGTACAGTACATGTCCCACCTGACTAGCTTATGATCACGCGTACTCGTATCTTACTCATGCTCGATTACTCATACTTTCTCAGATACATAAGAACCGTGTACAGTACATGTCCCACCTGA